>JRYJ01002358.1_pt1 | contig 13917 bp, 15 predicted proteins | sample 235371 | NCBI WGS metagenome assembly JRYJ01 (sample SAMN03074219, study PRJNA261477) | activated sludge metagenome | biome: Wastewater Treatment Plant; feature: Wastewater; material: Activated sludge; isolation source: activated biomass of a wastewater treatment plant treating hydrocarbon... ... | reverse complement strand
ACGTCCTCGGGCAGCTCGATGCGCACGCGCGTCGTGTGGGTGCGCGGATCGGCCGACGGGACCACGGTCACGCGCCGCGCCTCGATCCACTTGCCCAGGCCGGGCACCTCGACGCGCGCCTTGCCGCCGGCCTCGATCGCGCCGACCTGCGCCTGGGGTACGGTCGCGACCACCCGCAGCGTGGTCGGATCGAATCCGGTCAGGAGCGGCTTGCCCGGGGTCGCCATCTCGCCGAGCTCGACGTGGCGCGCCGACACGACCCCCCCGTACGGCGCGACGATCGTGGCGAAGCTGCGCGCGGTGGCGGCCTGGCCGGCGCCGGCGAGCAGGGCGGCGACGCGCGCCTGCGCCGCGCGGTAGTCGGCCTCGGCCTGGTCGACCGCGGCGGAGCTCACGAACTTCTGCGCGAGGAGCTGCTTCGAGCGCTCGAAGTTGACGCGTGCGTTGCGCAGCGCCGCTTCCGCCTCGGCGACCTGCGCCTCGCTCGCCGCCACCGCCTGCGTCGCCGCGCGCTCGTCGATGCGCGCGATCACCTCGCCTTTCCTGACCACGTCGCCGACGTCGAAGCGCAGGTCGACGATGCGTCCGGCGATCTGCGCCGCGACGGTCGACTGGCGCACCGCCTCGACCGTCGCCTCGGCCGAGTACGCGAGCTCGACCTCGCGCATCTCCACCACGCCGGTGCGCAGCTCGGGCGCGGCGGCGGTCGGCGGCGGCGCCTGCTCCGCCCCGCAGCCCGCGAGGGCCAGGGCGGCGGCGAGGACGATCGAACGGTTCACGGCGTTCCTCTCGTCAGGTGCGGTCGGACACCCAGCGCACCAGCGCGCGGGCATCCATCGCGCCGGAGACGCGCTCGACTTCCCGGCCGCCGCGGAACAGCGCGAGCGTCGGGATCGACCGGATGCCGAAGCGCGTCGCGAGCTCGGGCACCTCCTCGGTGTTCAGCTTCGCGCAACGCACGCGGGTCGCGAGCTCGGCGGACGCCGCCGCGAAGGCGGGAGCCATGGCCCGGCAGGGCGCGCACCACGGCGCCCAGAAGTCCACGAGGACCGGCAGGTCGGTGCGGCCGACGAGCGCGTCGAAGTTGCGCGCGTCGAGCGCCACCGGCTTGCCGTCGAGGAGCGGCGTGCCGCAGCCGCCGCACTTCGGCCCGTCGCCCACGCGCGCCGCGGGGACCCGGTTGGCCTTGAGGCAGCTCGGGCAGGCGACGTGCACGTACGCGTCGGCCATGGCCGCGGCTCCGCTCACGCGCGCGCCATCGTCGGCACCCCCAGCCAGCGCAGGAACGACGCGAGCGGGCAGATGCCGGTGAAGCCGTGCTGGAAGAGGTTGGCGCCGACGAACACGGCGAGCCAGAGAAAGTTTGCGCTCACGAACAGCGGGCTCGCGGGCGCGCCCAGCGCGAGCGCGCCGAGCACGAAGGTGCCGGCGAGGATGTGGACGAGGCGATCGACCGTCATTGCTGCACTCCCTGAGGTGGTTGGAGGACTCGAGCCCGCAACATACCCTAGGGAGTATGGTATGTCAAGGGGTGGCGGGCGCTTGATCGGCGATACCCGGCAGGGTATCCTCGTACCCGTTCGCAACGACCCGGAGCCCGGCCGATGGCGGTGATCCGCGACGAGGAGCACAAGAGGGAGCTGGTGCTGCGCCTGCGCCGCGTGGAGGGGCAGCTGCGTGGCATCCAGGCGATGATCGACGCAGGCGCGGACTGCGAGAAGGTGACGCAGCAGTTGAGCGCGGCCCGCCGCGCGCTCGACAAGGCGTTCTTCCAGGTGCTCGCGTGCGCGATCCAGGCCGGACCGGAGGGCGTCCAGCCGCGCGCGAAGGCCGGCGCGGCGTCCGAGCGGCTGGAGCACGCCGCCGCGCTGCTGGCGAAGTTCGGGTAGTGGCGCCGCGGCGCTAGACTTCCGGGTGGAGGTCCCGCCCCGGGACCGGAAAGGAACCGCAATGGAATTCGTCATCCCCGCGCCGCCGATCCCCTCCCTTCCGGTCGAAGGCACCAGCGCGCGCTTTCCGGTCGCGCGCATCTTCTGCGTGGGGCGCAACTACGCCGAGCACGCGCGCGAGATGGGCCACGACCCGAACCGCGAGCCGCCGTTCTTCTTCATGAAGCCGGCCGACGCCGTGCTGCCCGTGCCGGAAGGCGAGGTCGGCCGGATGCACTACCCGAGCCTGACGAAGGACCTGCACCACGAGGTGGAACTGGTCGTGGCCATCGGCCGCGGCGGCCGCGACATCGCCGCGGCCGCCCGCCAAGAATAAAAAAAAGGGNNCTGCGTCGGCCGCAACTACGCCGCCCACGCGCGCGAAATGGGGTTCGACCCCGCCCGCGAGCCGCCCTTCTACTTCATGAAGACGCCCATCGATCTGGTGCCGAGCGGTGCCACCGTGCCGTATCCGCTGGGCAGCCAGAACTACCACTACGAGATGGAGCTGGTGATCGCCCTCGGCCAGCCGGCCTTCCGTGTGGCGCCCGAGCAGGCGCAGGCCTGCGTGTGGGGCTACGCCTGCGGGCTGGACATGACGCGGCGCGACCTGCAGAGCGAAGCGAAGAAGGCGGGCCGCCCGTGGGACACCGGCAAGGCGTTCGACCACTCCGCGCCGTGCGCCGCCATCGTCCCGGCCGCGCGGATCGGTCACCCCGCGCGGGGCGCGGTGGTGCTGGAGGTGAACGGCGAGGTGAAGCAGAAGGGCGACCTCGCCGAGCTGATCTGGAAGATCCCCGAGATGATCGCCTACCTCTCGACGCTGTTCGAGCTGAAGGCGGGCGACCTGATCTTCACCGGCACGCCCGCAGGCGTCGGCCCGGTCAGGAAGGGCGACGTGCTCAAGGGCAGCGTTGCGGGCGTCGGAACGATCGCGCTCAGGATCGTCTAGCGGCGCGCGGACCTGCGCCGATCCCGGTGCGCGGAGATCAGCGCATCTTCGAGTAGCCGGTCGGCTGCAGGATGTGGTTGGTGGCGTGGGCGAGGATCGGCCCGTCCTTCTCGGATTCGGCGCGCGCGGCGATCCATTCGGGGTCGCTCGCAAAGGCGTTCCATTTCTTCTCGCGCTCGGCGAGGCTCTCCCATTCGAGGAGATAGTAGAGGTCCTGGTTCGTCGCCCCGATCAGCACCGTCCAGAAGCCGACCTGGCGGATGCCGTGCTTTTCCCACAGCTTCAGGGTCACCGTCTCGAAGCGCTTGTTGAGCGCCGGCAGACGTCCCGGCGCGCAGCGATAGATGCGAAGCTCGTGGATCACTTTTCTCTCCCCCCGTCAGGTCGGGTTATCCCGCGGGACGCGCACGCCGATGCCGGCGCGCTCCCGAGGGCCAGTGTGCCACCTGTTGCGCTGCGTGCGAAAGGTCTAGGATCCGGCCATGTCGCACGCGACCGTGCTGCTCGTCGGCGAAGCGCTCGGGAAGTACGGGTTCGGCGACGGCCACCCGCTGGGCGCCGACCGACAGAACGCCTTTCTCGCCGCGGCCGCAGCGCAGGGCCTCGACCGGCGGGTCGAGGTCGCCGCGCCGCGCGTGGCGACGCGCGCGGAGATCGAGCGCTTCCACAGCGCGGGCCACGTCGACTGGGTGCGGGTGCGCTCGCGGATCGGCGAGGGCTTCCTCGACTACGGCGACACGCCGGCCTTTCCGGGCTGCTACGAGATCGCCGCGACCGTCGCCGGCACCGCGATCGAAGGCCTGGAACGGATCATGGCGGGGCGGGCGTTGCGGTCGTTCCAGGCGATCGGCGGGCTGCACCATGCGCGCCGCAGCCGCGCGGCGGGCTTCTGCGTCTTCAACGACCTCGGGGTGGTGATCGACAGCCTGCGGAAGCACCACGGCGTCGCCCGCATCGGCTACGTCGACATCGACGTGCACCACGGGGACGGGATCTACTATCCGTACGAGGCCGACCCGGACCTGATCGTGGTCGACATCCACGAAGACGGTCATCACCTCTTCCCGGGCACCGGTCACGCGCACGAAACCGGCCGCGACGGGGCCGAGGGCACCAAGCTCAACCTGCCGCTCGCGCCGGGAGCGGGGGACCGGGAGTTCCTCGCCGCGTGGGAGCAGGGCCTGGCGCACCTGCGGCGCTTCAAGCCGCAGTTCCTGATCCTCCAGGCGGGCGCCGATGCGCTCGCCGGCGACCCGCTCGCCGACTTGCGCTGCACCCCGGCGATCCACGCGCGCGTCGCGCGTGACGTGCGCCGCCTCGCCGACGAGGTGTGCGCAGGGCGGCTGATGGTGTTCGGAGGCGGGGGCTACGCGCTCACCAACCTCGCGGCGGCGTGGACGGCGGTGCTGGCGGAACTGATCTAGCGTCGTCCTTCACCGCACGAGCTTCTGGATCAGATCATCCAGATGCTCGTGCGACATCCCCGGTCGCGCAAGGGGGCGACGCCCCCTTGCAGATCCCCCAATTCACCGCACGAGCTTCTGGATCAGATCATCCAGATGCTCGTGCGACATGTAATGGACCACCAGCTTCCCGCTGCCCTTCCGGCCCGCCTTGATCTCGATCGACGTCCCGAGCTTCTCCGCGACCTCCTGCTCGAGCCGCTGAATGTCGCGGCTGGTACGCGCGGTCGGCCGCGCCGCGCGCGCGTGCGGATGCAGGATGTCGCCGACGAGCTTCTCGGTCGCGCGCACGGAGAGCCCTTTCGACGCGACGCGCTGCGCGGTGCCGATCTGCAGCTCGCCGTCGAGCGCGAGCAGCGCCCGCGCGTGCCCCATCTCCAGCCGGCCGTCGAAGACGAGCGCCTGCACCGCCTTCGTGAGGTTGAGCAGTCGCAGTAGATTGGTGGTCGCCGCGCGCGAGCGCCCGATCGCGTCGGCCGCTTCCTGGTGGGTGAGCTTGAATTCGTCCACCAGGCGCTGCACGCCCTGCGCCTCCTCCAGCGGATTGAGGTTCTCGCGCTGGATGTTCTCGATCAGCGCCATCGCGAGCGCCGCCTGGTCGGGCACCTCGCGCACCACGACCGGCACCTCCTGCAGCCCGGCCTGCCGCGCCGCGCGCCAGCGGCGCTCGCCGGCGATGATCTCGTAGCGCTCGGCGCCGACCGGGCGCACCAGGATCGGCTGCATCACGCCCTGGGCCTTGATCGACGCGGCGAGCTCGCCGAGGGAGGCCTCGTCCATCCGGGTGCGCGGCTGGTAACGTCCCGGCTGAAGACGGTCGACGGCGACCGTCGCCAGCGATTCCCGGCCGGCGGCCGCCGTCGCCCCTCCTTCCCCGCCGAGGAGCGCGTCGAGGCCGCGCCCGAGCCCTTTCTGCTTGATCATCACCGTTCCCCCTCCGCGAGAGCGCGGGCCGCGACCGCCGGCTCCGGCCCCGTGTCCATGCGATGCAGGATCTCCCGCGCGAGCGCGAGATAGGCCTGCGAGCCCTTGCAGGCCGCGTCGAAGTGGACCGCGGGCGCGCCGTAGCTCGGCGCCTCGGCGAGGCGCACGTTGCGTGGAATGATCGTGATGTAGACCTTCGCGCCGAAGTGCTGCTCGAGCTGGTCGGAAACCTGCTGCGCCAGCGTGTTGCGCGGGTCGAACATCGTGCGCAGGAGGCCTTCGATCTCCAGGCGTGGATTGAGGTGCTGGCGCACTTTCTTGATCGTGTTGATGAGGTCGGACAGGCCCTCGAGCGCGTAGTACTCGCACTGCATCGGGATGAGGACGGCGTCCGCGGCGACGAGCCCGTTCACCGTGAGCAGGTTCAACGCCGGCGGGCAGTCGATCAGCACGAAGTCATAGGCGTCCGCGACGTGCGCGAGCGCGGTCTTAAGACGGGTCTCGCGGTGCTCGAGCCCGACCATCTCGACCTCGGCGCCGGCGAGCTCGCGGTTGGCGGGCAGGATGTCGTACCCGCCGGTCTCCGAGCGCCGGCGCACACCTTCGGCCGTGCTCAGGCCGAGCAGCAGTTGGTAGACGGTGTGCTCGAGGGTGCGCTTGTCGATGCCCGATCCCATCGTCGCGTTGCCCTGCGGATCGAGATCCACCAGCAGGACCCGCTGGTCCGCCTTTGCCAGACCGGCGGCGACGTTCACGGTGGTCGTGGTCTTGCCCACCCCGCCCTTCTGGTTGACGATGGCGAGCACGCGCGTCACGCGGCACCGACCAGGACGAGATGCCGTTCGGCGTCGAGGCCGGGAACCGCGAGGCGCACCACTTCGAGCAGTCGGTAGCCCTGCGGGAGGCGCTCGATCTCCTCGAAGGGATGCACGCCCTTCATCGCGGCGATCACGCCCTGCGGCGCGAGCAGCCGTCCCGCCGACGCAACGAACTCGCCGAGGTCCGCGAAAGCGCGCGAGACGATCGTGTCGAACCGCTCCACGGCGCGCCACGATTCCACGCGCTCGGCCACGACCGTCGCGTTCGCGAGCTTCAGTTCGCCCACCGTCTGCGTCAGAAAGGCCGACTTCTTCTGGTTCGGTTCGAGCAGCGTCACGCGCAGCGCCGGCCGTGCGATCGCGATCGGGATGCCCGGCAGCCCGGCACCGCTGCCGACGTCGAGCACGCGCGGTCCGCGCAGATGCGGCAGGACGGAGAGCGAGTCGAGCAGGTGGTGCGTCACCATGCGGCCGCGCTCGCGGATCGCGGTGAGGTTGTAGACGCGATTCCACTTCTCGAGCAGGTCGAGGTAGCGCTCGAGTGTCGCGGCCTGCTGCGCTGCGATCTCCACCTGCAGCGCGGCGGCGGCGCGCTCGAGCGCGTGCGCGCCGCTCATGCCGCGCTCTTCTCCGGCGCGCCCTTTGCGCGCGCCGCGCGCCGCTTCAGGTGCACGAGCAGCAGCGAGATCGCCGCCGGCGTCACGCCCTGCATGCGCGCCGCCTGCCCGATCGTCTCGGGCCGGTGCAGCGCGAGCTTCTGGCGCACCTCGGCCGACAGTCCGCGCACTGCCGCGTAGTCGAGGTCGTGCGGCAGCGGCGTCGCATCGTGCGCCTCGTGGCGCGCGACCTCGTCCTGCTGGCGAGCGATGTAGCCCGCGTACTTCGCCTGGATCTCGACCTGCGCGGCGACGGTCGCGTCGCCGCTGCCGGGGCCGGCGCCGGGCAGCGTCATCAGCGCGACGTACGTGACGTCCGGACGTTTGAGGAGGTCGAGCAGCGTGTGCTCGCGCTCGATCGGCTGTCCGAGCACGCGCGTCGCCGCGGCCGCGGGAATCAGGCGCGGATTCACCCACGTGGACTTGAGGCGCTCGTGCTCGGCCGCAAGCGCGTCGCGCTTGCGCGCGAATGCGCTCCAGCGCGCGTCGTCGACCACGCCGAGCGCGCGGCCGGTCTCAGTCAGGCGCAGGTCGGCGTTGTCCTCGCGCAGCATGAGCCGGTACTCGGCGCGACTGGTGAACATGCGATACGGCTCGGCGACGCCGCGGGTGACGAGATCGTCGACGAGCACGCCGAGGTAGGCCTCGTCGCGCCGGGGACCCCACGCCGGCTTGCCTTGCACCAGGCGCGCGGCGTTGATCCCGGCCAGGAGCCCCTGCGCCGCGGCCTCCTCGTAACCCGTCGTCCCGTTGATCTGACCCGCGAAGAACAACCCGGCGATCGCCTTTGTTTCGAGGGAGGCTTTCAGCGCGCGCGGATCAAAGTAGTCGTACTCGATCGCGTACCCTGGCCGAACGATCTGAGCTCTCTCCAACCCTTTGATTGAACGTACTAATTCGAGTTGGATATCGAACGGCAGGCTGGTGGAGATCCCGTTCGGATAGATCTCGTCGGTCTCCAGCCCCTCCGGCTCGAGAAACACCTGATGGCTCGGCTTGCCGGCGAAGCGATGGATCTTGTCTTCGATGGACGGGCAATATCGGGGACCCACTCCCTCGATCTTGCCGGTGTACATCGGTGACCGGTCGAGACCGCCGCGGATGATCTCGTGCGTGCGCGGATTGGTGTGCGTCACCCAGCAGGGCCGCTGGGCCGGGTGCATCGCGCGATCGCCCATGAAGGAGAAGACTGGCGGCGGATCATCGCCCGGTTGAGTCTCCAGAATGGAAAAGTCGATCGTGCGACCGTCGAGCCGCGGGGGCGTACCGGTCTTCAAACGCCCGGCGGGCAGACGCAGCTCACGCAGCCGTGCGGCCAGCCGAATCGCGGGCGGATCGCCCGCCCGTCCGGCGGCATAGTGCTCGAGGCCGACGTGAATCAGGCCCGCCAGAAAGGTCCCGGTGGTCAGCACGACCGCGTGCGCGCTAAAGCGAATTCCGAGCTGAGTGACCGCCCCGACGACGCGATCCCCGTCCAGCACCAAATCATCGACGGGCTGCTGAAACAGGGTGAGATTGGGCTGACGCTCGAGACGTCGCCGAATTGCCCGCCGATAGAGCACGCGGTCGGCCTGGGCGCGGGTGGCACGAACGGCGGGGCCCTTGCTGGCGTTCAGGATCCGGAATTGGATGCCCGCCTCGTCGGTTGCGAGGGCCATTGCGCCGCCGAGTGCATCGATCTCCTTGACGAGATGCCCCTTGCCAATCCCGCCGATGGAGGGATTGCAGGACATCTGGCCAAGCGTCTCGATGCTATGCGTCAGAAGAAGCGTCTTGGCCCCGATCCGGGCCGCCGCCAATGCGGCCTCGGTGCCGGCGTGGCCGCCGCCGACGACGAGGACATCGAACTGATCCGGAAAATGCATCGCGGGGACCTGCCGGGAGCGCGGATTGTACCCCCTCCCCCTGGCGCATCAAGCGCGCGCCGCGTCTCGGACGCCGGTTCGCTCCCGATGTTTCACGTGGAACATGCTCCGGCGTCGCGGGACGGACGTTCCACGTGGAACATCAAAGCACCTGATCGAGCGAGCGCCCCAGCTTGTCCACCAGTTCCTCGAGGTGTGCGAACGACACGATGTATGGCGGGGCGATCAGCACATGATCGCCGCGTCGACCATCGATCGTGCCCGGCATGGGATAACAGAGAAGGCCGTTCTCCAGAGCGACGCGCTTCAAACGCGCCGCCACCCGCCGATCCGGCTCGAACGGGGCCTTCGTCGTCCGATCGGCGACGAGTTCCAGGGCCCAGAGCAGACCGCGCCCCCTGATCTCGCCGACGTGGGGGTGGTCGCCGAAACGCTGGACGAGCAGCCGCTCCAACTGCGCGCCCGACGAGCACACCTGATCCAGCAGCTTGCGCTCCCGGATCGCAGTCTGAACGGCGAGCGCCGCGGCGCATGCCACCGGATGGCCGCTGTACGTATGGCCGTGTTGAAAGAATCCACTGCCTTCGACGACCGCCTGGTAGACCCGGTCATGAACGAGCAACGCGCCGATTGGCTGATATCCGGCCGCGAGCCCTTTGCCAATCGCGATCAGGTCGGGCCGGACGCCCTCCGATTCACAGGCGTACAGCGTGCCGCACCGCCCCATGCCGCACATGACTTCGTCCAGGATGAGGAGTACGCCGTGCCGATCGCACACCTCGCGCACCCGGGCGAAGTAACCGGGCACCGGCGGCTGCGCACCCAAAGTCGCACCACCGACCGTCTCCGCGATGAAAGCGATTACTGACTTCGGACCACGACGAACGAACTCCCCCTCGAGTTCCCGAGCGAGGCGCTCTCCGTAACGCTCCGGGGACTCGCCTGGCGCCCGGTCTCGGTACGGATAGCATGGTGCAACGTGCGACATGTCCGCGAGCAGCGGCTCGAAAGGGGCCCGACGCACGGCGTTACCCCCTGCCGCAAGCGCGCCCAGCGTGTTTCCGTGATAGCTCTGTCGGCGAGCGATCACTCTCGTTCTCTGCGGCTCCCCGACTTCGAGGAAGTACTGCCGAGCAAGCTTCAGGGCGGCTTCGATCGCCTCGGATCCGTCCCCGACGAAGTACGCTCGGCCAATCCCGGAGGGCGCGTGGGCAACGAGGTCTGTCGCCAACGCCTCCATGGGCTCGTTCGTGAAAAACGAGGTATGCGCAAACGGCAGGCGGCGAACCTGGGCTGAAATGGCGGCAGCGATGGCCGCGTCGCTGTGCCCCAGGCAGGAAACGACGGCGCCGCCCGATCCGTCGAGATACCGCTTGCCCGTTGCGTCGATCAGGTAGGGCCCGTCGCCCCCGACCGCTACCGGGTAGTCGTGGCGGGGATCGCGATGAAAGACGGCCCTCTTCGCCCGGCCCCGGTTCATGGCGGGATTGTAGTGCCCACGCTCCGGGAAAAAGCACGGGGCCGCGTGCGGCGGCCCCGTATCGATCCTGGCCGGCGACGTTCAGCGCAGCGCGCGTCCGATCGCCTCCCGCCGCTGGACCAGTTCCCGCGGGAGGCGCGTGCCGAGTCTGGCGAAGAGATCGTCGTGCTGTGCGAGCTCGTCCGCCCACTCGTCGTGGCGCAGCGAAGTGGCCGACGCAAACTGCTCGCGCGAGAACCGTTCGAGGCCGGTCCAGACGAGGTCGTCGTAGCCGGGGATCCATCCGATTGCCGTCTCGGCGGCGTGCGCGCGGCCGCGACAGCGCTCGACGACCCACTTCAGGACGCGCATGTTCTCCCCGTACCCCGGCCAGACGAACTTCCCGCCCGCATCGGTGCGGAACCAGTTCACCAGGAAGACGCGCGGCCGGTGCGCCGCTGCGCGACCGACTTTCAGCCAGTGCGAGAAGTAGTCCGCCATGTTGTAGCCGACGAACGGGATCATCGCCATCGGGTCGCGGCGCACCACGCCGACCTTCCCGGTCGCGGCCGCGGTGGTCTCCGATCCCATCGTCGCCCCGAGGTACACGCCCGCATCCCAGTCCGGCGCCTCGACGACGAGCGGCACGGTGTTCGAGCGCCGCCCGCCGAAGATCATCGCGCTGATCGGCACGCCGTCCGGGTTCTCCCATTCCGGGTCGAGCGACGCGAGCTGCGTCGCGGCCACGGTGAAGCGGGAGTTGGGATGCGCCGCCTTGCGGCCCGACTCCGGCGTCCACGGCTGCCCCTGCCAGTCGGTGAGGTGCGGCGGCGGTACGTCCGTCAGGCCCTCCCACCACACGTCGCCCTCGGGCGTGAGCGCGACGTTGGTGAAGATCGTGTTCGAGCGGATCGCGTTCAGGCAGTTCGGGTTCGTCTTCGCCGAGGTGCCCGGCGCGACGCCGAAGAAGCCGGCCTCGGGGTTGATCGCGTAGAGGCGTCCGTCGTTGCCCGGCTTGATCCAGGCGATGTCGTCGCCGATGGTCGTGACCTTCCAGCCCGGAAAGGCGGGCGGCGGCACCAGCATCGCGAAGTTCGTCTTGCCGCACGCGCTCGGGAACGCCGCGCTCACGTAGGTCTTCTCGCCGTTCGGCGCGGTCACGCCGAGGATGAGCATGTGCTCGGCGAGCCAGCCCTGGTCGCGGCCCATCACCGAGGCGATGCGCAGCGCGAAGCACTTCTTGCCCAGCAGCGCGTTGCCGCCGTAGCCCGAGCCGTAGGACCAGATCTCGCGCGTCTCGGGGAAGTGGACGATGTACTTGTGCTCCCGGTTGCACGGCCACGGGACGTCCTTCTGCCCCGCAGCGAGCGGCGCGCCCACGGAGTGCACGCACGGCACGAACTCGCCCTCGGCGCCGAGCAGCTCCCAGACGCGCGCGGTCATGCGCGTCATCACGCGCATGCTCACGACCACGTACGGCGAATCGGTCAGCTCGATGCCGATCTGCGCGATGTGCGAGCCGAGCGGCCCCATCGAGAACGGCACGACGTACAGCGTGCGACCCCGCATGCAGCCGTCGAAGAGCTGCGCGAGGGTGGCGCGCATCTCGGCCGGCGCCATCCAGTTGTTGGTCGGGCCGGCGTCGTCCTTCTGCTGCGAGCAGATGAAGGTGCGGTCTTCCATCCGCGCGACGTCGGTCGGGTCGGAGCGTGCGAGGAAGCTGCCCGGCCGCAGCTCCGGATTCAGGCGCAGCAGGGTTCCGCTACGGACCATCTCCTCGCACAGCCGGTCGTACTCGGCCGGCGTGCCGTCGCACCAGTGGATCGCGTCCGGCTTGGTGAGCGCGGCGATCTCGGCAACCCACTCGATCGCCCGGCGGTTGCGGACGTAGTCCGGCACCTGAATGTGGGGAACGTATGGCTGGTTCATCTCGCAGGGGCCCTGTTTGCTTGGCGGTACGGATGCGGCTCCCCGCGCGTCGCTGCACTCGCTGCACGGGTGGGAGGCGGGAAGCCGGCTGGACTCCGGTAGGGGACTGACTCTAGCAGAAAAGCACCCGCCGACGCCGCGCCCGCGCCGCCTCCCGGCGCAGGTTTTTCACTTTGTGACAAGCGCCGGCGGCGAGGCTACTTTCCGATGCAGAAGCGGGCGAAGATCTCGCCCAGCAGGTCGTCGGCGGTGAACTCGCCGGTGATCGCGTTGAGCTCGCCCTGCGCAAGGCGCAGCTCCTCGGCGAGCAGCTCGACCGCGTCGCCCAGCGCGGAGGCCGCCTCCAGGCGCTCCGACGCCCGCCGCAGGCATGCGAGATGGCGCTCGCGCGCGATGAAGGGCGACTCCCCGGCCGGATGCCATCCGACGCGCTCGAGCAGGTGCCCGCGCAGCAGCTCGAGACCCGCCCCCGTCTTCGCGGACAGGTGGATCGTGGTCGCGTCGGCGCCCGGTTCGACGCGCGCGGCGCTGCCGAGCCGATCGATCTTGTTGTGCACGACGACGCGCTGCAGGCGCCCGGGCAGGCGTGCGGCGATCGCCTCGTCGGCCGCCGTGACGCCCGCGGCGGCGTCGACGACCAGCAGCAGGAGGTCGGCTTGCGCGATGGCGCTCCACGCGCGCGCGACGCCGAGGCGCTCGCGGCGCTCGCGCGCCCGCTGCCCCACTACGGGCGGCAGAGCTGGGTGGTGTTCGACGGCGCGCAGGCGCTCGACCGCGGCGTGTGGCCGTCGCGGCCGCAGGCGTGGACGTTCAATTGAGCCGGCGCGCGCGGCGGACGCCGATGCAAGAAAACGCCGGCCCGCAGGCCGGCGAGGGGTGACGACGAGAGTCCGGGGCTCAGGCCTGGCGCAGCTTGTCCACGAACGCCACGACGCGCGGCTCGGGCGCGGCGTCGACGAGCGCGAAGTAGACCGCCTCGCCCTCGCGCAGGTCGCGGCCGTGGAAGAGCAGCTCCATCATGTCGATGCCGACCGCGGTGCCGCGGTCGTACAGGTCGCGCAGCATGCTGGCGATCGCCTCGGGAAACTGCTCCAGCTTGCCGAAGCGGCTGTAGACGCGGATGTCCTGGAGGGTGAGCGGGTTGACCCCGAACCCCTTGACGAAGCCGGTGCTGCGCAGGAGCGGGCGCTGCGTGCCCTCGATCTGCAGGCGCATGTTCGGGCGCGGGGGGACGGCCGGGCGGGCGGCGGCGTCGGGACGCGCGTCCTGGCCCTGGTCGGCGCGGGCCTGCTCGAAGTGGCGCGCGTCCAGCTTGGACACCAGGTAGACGACCACCGCGCCCAGGCTCCCGTACACCTTGTTGTAGGAGCCGAAGTTGTCCACGTAGAGCCGGAACAGGCGCGTGGCCGCCAGCCAGCCCGTCCCGGCGATGACCGTGCCCCAGGCCACGTGGCGGAAGCGCAGCCGCCCCAGGTTGGGCAGGTAGCGGTAACACATGAGCAGGAACGCCGCGAACACGACCAGGCCGGCCAGCTGGGCCAGGTTGCTGGCGGCGGACCGCCCGCCCGACCCCCCGCCCCCCAACACAAAAAAAAACAACCCCCCCACCCCCCCCCCCCCCCAAGCCCCCCCNNGGCACCGACGCGGCGGCGGGTTACGCCGACACTTCGATGTTGTCGATCAGGCGGGTGCCGCCCAGCCTGGCGGCCGCCAGGACGACCAGGTCGCGGTCCCCCGGCGCCGGCGGCTGCAGGTCGGCCTGGCGGCGGACGGCGACGTAGTCGGGTGCCCACGCGGAGCGGCGCAGCGCGTCGATCGCGTCCTGCTCGAGGCGCCCGTAGTCGCGCGCGCCCGCGGCGATCGACTGCGCGGTCGCCGCGAGCGTGCGGTGCAGCCGCGGGGCCTGCGCGCGCTCGGCCGGCG
>JRYJ01004180.1_pt1 | contig 13994 bp, 15 predicted proteins | sample 235371 | NCBI WGS metagenome assembly JRYJ01 (sample SAMN03074219, study PRJNA261477) | activated sludge metagenome | biome: Wastewater Treatment Plant; feature: Wastewater; material: Activated sludge; isolation source: activated biomass of a wastewater treatment plant treating hydrocarbon... ... | reverse complement strand
GCAGCCCGGTGAGCCTCTTCATCGTCGTGGTCTTGCCGCAGCCGTTGGAGCCGAGGAAGCCGAAGATCTCGCCGCGCCGGATGCGGAAGCTCACGTGATCGACCGCCACGAAGTCGCCGAAGCGCATGGTGAGATCGCGCGCCTCGATGGCCGCCTCGCCGTCGGCGCCTTGCGCGGGGGGCGGGATCACGATCGCCCGGTGGTCCGCGCGCTGCGCCTCCGGCAGCAGGGCGATGAAGGCCTCCTCCAGGCTGCGGGTCCCGGTGCGCGCCAGCAATTCCTGCGGGCTGCCCGTGGCGAGGACGCGGCCCGCGTTCATCGCCGCCAGCCAGTCGAAGCGCGCGGCCTCCTCCATGTAGGCGGTGGCGACCAGCACGCTCATGCCCGGCCGGTCCGCGCGCAGGCGGTCGATCAGCTCCCAGAACTGCCGCCGCGACAGCGGGTCGACGCCGGTGGTGGGCTCGTCGAGGATCAGCACCTTGGGGTCCCGCCCCAGGGCGCACCGCGATGCGCAGCTTCTGCTTCATGCCGCCGGAGAGCTTGCCGGCGGGCCGGCCGGCGAACGGCGCGAGCCCCGTGGCGGCGAGGAGCTCCGCGATGCGCCGCTCGCGCTCGCCCCGGGCGTGCCCGAACAGCCGGCCGAAGAAGTCGACGTTCTCGAACACCGACAGCGTCGGATACAGGTTCTTGCCCAGGCCCTGCGGCATGTACGCGATGCGCGGCAGGCGCGCGTTGCGGTGCCCGGCATCGCCCATGTCGCCGCCGAGCACCTCGATGCGCCCGGACTGGATCGCGCGCGCGCCCGCGATCAGCGCGAAGACGCTCGACTTGCCGACGCCGTCCGGGCCGATGAAGCCGGCGATGCACCCGGCCGGCACGTCGAGGCTCACCGCGTCGAGCGCCCGGGTCTTGCCGTAGCGCAAGCCGACCTCGTGCAGCCGGGCGACGGGGGAAGCCGCGCGCCGCGACGCCTCCGCCGCCGGCTCGTGCGCGCTCATTGCGGCAGCTTCACCTGCAGGTGCGCCGGCCACGCGGCCGCGGGATCGAGCCGCACGTACGCCATCCCGGGCAGGCCGGTCTTGACCTGTTTGATGTGCTTCTTGAGGAGGTCCGGCGGAACCTGGGCCCGGATGCGGAACATCAGCTTCTCCCGTTCGGCCGCCGTCTCGACCGTCTTGGGCGTGAACTGGGCCACATCGGCCACGAAGGACACCTGCGCCGGGATGACGTACTGGGGCGCGGCGTCGAGCACCAGGCGGACCTCGGCGCCGAGCGCGACCCGCCCCGCCTCTTTCGTCGGCAGGAAGAACGTCATGTACACGTCGCTCAGATCGACCAGGTTCAGCACCCGTCCGCCGGCGCCCACCACCTCGCCGACCCGGGCCACCAGGTACTGCACGCGGCCGTCGCGCGGCGCGCGCAGCGCGCTGTCGTCGATGTCGGACTGGATCCGGTCGATGTTCGCCTGCGCCGCGGCGGTGGACGATTGCGCGCGCGCCACCTCGGAACGAGCGCTCGCGATCCCCGCGTCCGCCGCGGTGACTTGCGCGCGCGCCGCCTCGAGGGCCGCCTGGGCGCTGTCCACCCGCGCCCGGTCGTCGTCCACCGCCTGCGCGGAGAGGAAGCCTTCGCCGGCGAGCGACTTCGAACGTGACAGCTTCTGCCTGGCGAGTTTGAGCTCGACGTTCTGCTTTACCGCCGAAGCCTGCGCCGCCGCCTTCTCGCTCTCGCGCTGCGCGAGCTGGCTGCGCGCGGTTGCCACGGCGCTTTGCGCCTCCTGCAGCTGCGCCTCGGCCTGGTGGCGCTGCGCCTGCAGCGTCGCGGTGTCCATGCGGGCCACGACCTGGCCGGCCGTGACGAAGTCGCCCTCGTTGACGAGAATGGCGCTGACCCGTCCGGCGGACTTGGCGGCGACGTCGATCTCGGTGCCTTCGATGCGGCCGTTGCTGCGGGCGAAGTCCTCCGTCTCGCCGTTCGCGCCGTATCGTTCCCACGCCATGACGGCGAGCGCGCCGACGAGCGCTACCGCGGCTCCGACCAGCCACTTTCTCTGCTTTGGGGTCATCGACTTCGCTCGCTGCGTTTAGGGGCGGGCTGCTCCTGCGACCGCGGCCCACCGGGTCGCAACGCCGCCGGTGCTTTGAAGATGGATAGTCAGGCGGGCCATGCGCGGCTGATCAGGACGCATTGTATTGCACCGCACAACCTGAAGTCGTGCGGCCGGCCTGAACGACAAATTCTCTCCGGCGCCATCCCCGGCTCGGAGACGCAAGTGCCCCGGGGATGGTTGCCCCCGGTTGAGATGCAGACGAAGTAGGGAATCCGATGACCGTCTGCAGTCTCCCGTCGCTGCTCCAGCCTCGGTCCGTGGCGGTGACCTGCATGCAACCGCCGACCGTCCCGGGCCTGATGCTGAGCCGAGCGCGATCGGGACGAAAGCAGCCGTGGTGCTGTCCGCCGGTCTCGGAGCGGAAAAGGATCAGCCTTTCGGAGAGGGAGCGAAGCGGGCGAGCAGTTTCATGGGCAAGCGCGGCGGCCTGCGGGTCGTCTACTTCTGGTGGAGCGCCGGCATGCAGTTCTGGCTCCACACCCTTTGCGGCAGGGACGAATTGACGGATCTGACCGCAGGGCAGCGCAGAGTGTCGAGAGACCTGCTCAAGGCGGAATTGGACGCGAGGAGATCGAAATGAGGACCGACAAGACCAGGCGCGCGGCGAAGCGCAACCCTTTCGCCGAACTGGGCGAAGGGATGACGGCGTTGCGCGACGCCCGTCAGGGCAAGCGCACGCTGCGAACCCACGCCGTGGTGCTCAAGCCGGTGCCCGGTGTCGCTGCCCGGGAACTGGTGCGCGTTCGACAGAACCTCAGGCTCTCTCGAGCGCTGTTCGCGGCGTACCTTCGCACGAAGGTGCGCACGCTGGAGAACTGGGAGCAGGGGCGCGCCAGACCCAATGCACAGGCAGTGCTGTCGATCAATCTGGTCGCGGCGACCCACGAACCAGGGGGGCGAGGGTTCAGATCCTGCCGGGCGCGACAGTCACAAATCCCGCCGGCATCCGCTGCGCGGCTCAATCTTGCGTGCGCCTTGCGGCGCGTCCCGACTCACGGATTGCCCAGGAAATCGCGCTTGCCGATCGGGACACCGTTCTGCCGCAGGATGTTGTAGGCGGTCGTCGCGTGAAAATAGACGTTCGGCATCGAATGACCCAGCAGCATCTGCATGCCCTTGTAGCGGGTTTCCTTGCCGCTCACGGGGAGCACGATTTCCTTGTCCTCGGTGCCGTCGATCCGATCCGCCGGCACGCTGCGGATGAACGTGACGCTCTTCGCGATCCGCACCTTCAGTGCGGCCAGGGTTGTCTCGTCGTCCTTGTAATACGGGACCTCCATTCCGGCCAGACGGGCCACCACGCTTCGCGCCTTGTCGCAGGCGATCTGCACCTGCTTGGAGAACGGATACATGTCGGGAAAGAGCCGGTAGTCCATCAGCGTGGGGACGTCGATCTTGCCGGCGTCTGCATGGGCCTGGGCCTTGTCGAGAATGCTCGACAGGTTCTCGAGGACGTTCGCCAGCCGTGGAACGCTGGCCTGAAACATTGAAATGACCATGGCGACCTTCCCGCGCTTCCCGCGACGCCGCTGCACGGCAGGTCCGCCGCGCGCCGCCCGCATGACCGATTATGACGGAGTCCGGCGCGGGTCGATCGGCAATCTCGCGCCGCGCGCGCGGGACCCGGGTCGACGGGCGGGCAAGGCTCACGCGACCTGACCGTTCGCGACGCGCAGCGCCGGCTTCGGCGCGGCGGGCACCAGCCCGTAGCGGGTCATGATCTGCACGAGCTTCGCGCGATCGGGCGGTCCGCCCGCGGCGGCCAGGGCGCCCACGTCGCGGAAGAACTGCTCGCCGATGTCCGGGGTCATGATCACGAGCGTGCGGACGGTCTGCGCGCCGGGATTGCTGAAGTGGTGCACGGACCCCCGCGGCGTCGACATCCACTCGCCCGGCTTCAGGTCACGGGTTTCATCGTCGACCGTATACCTGAGCACGCCCTCCAGCACGTAGACGCACTCCTCGTTGTCGGTATGGCTGTGCGGCGGGGGCACGTGGGCGCCGGCCGGCACCTTCATCTCGAACAACCCGAGCCCGCCGGTCTGCGCGCCATCCACGAGATAGCGGATTTCCATTTGTCCGACTTTGACGACTTCACCGCTCATGACGATCTCCTCGGTTCGATGTGGATCGGAAACTGGTTCGTTCTGCGGGTGCAGCGGTAGGCTCCGGCGCTACGTGGCGGCGAACGCCGGGGCGAAACCCGTCTGGGGCGCGCCGCCGGCGGCAGTGCGCACCCCGCCGCAGCGCAGGGGAGCTTGGAGGTCCCGTACGAGCCTGAGCATCGTCGAGCCGTGGGGGCTGCGTGCGAAGGCGAAGCCCCACGCGCGCGCCAGCGCGACCATTGCCTCGTTGTCGTGCAGAACGTCCGCGACGGCCCGCACGTAGCGCGCGTCGCTTGCCGACCGGATCAGCATCTCCATGAGCGCGTGCCCGAGCCCCAGGCGCTGCCAGGCGTCGGCCACGACGAACGCGAGCTCGCAGGTGCCGTCGTCTTCGCCCACGGCGTATTCGGCCAGCGCGACGAGGCACGACGTGCCGCCGTCGTCCGCTTCGGCGACGAGCACCGGCCCGCGTTGGCCGGCGGATCCGGTCAGGCGCGCGAGCGTCGCCGGAGGGAGCTCGCGGATCGACGCGCAGAAGCGCAGTCGCCGCGACCGGTCCGAAAGGCGGCGCACGAATTCCTGAATCCCCCCGGCGTCCGTCGGCCGGACCGGGCGCACGCGGACACTGCGTCCGTCGGGCAGCGTCCGCGGGGGGTCTTCACGGCGCGTCGAGTCGACTGGGACGTGGTTCCTCGCCACACGGGCGCCGGCTGGCGATCGAGCGTCGGAAAGCTCCCCCTCCTCGGGATGAGAGGCGGGTTCATGGTCGAGTCCGACCGGCGCGAAATCGATTGGCGCCCGCAGCCGCTCGACGCGGGTGCGGAGCCATCTCCACGGCGTGCAGCGAATGTCGATCTGCCCGGCGCCGGCGACCTGCTGACCCATGACCATCTCCTCGGTTCGTTGCGCGGCGTCGGTTCGGCTACCGCTGTGACGGCAATCTAGTAGATTGCAGAATCAGGATAAATCGTGTTTACTGCAACGTATTGTTGCAAAATCGCCACCAATGAAGGACCGCCTGAACGGGATGCGCGTGTTCGCGCAGGTCGTGGAAGCGAAGAGCTTCTCCGCGGCCGCGGACAGGCTCGGCATGTCGAAGTCGCTGGCGAGCCGGCACGTGAGCGCGCTGGAGCGCGCGTTGTCGGTGAAGCTGCTGAACCGCTCGACGCGCAAGCTCAGCCTGACCGAAGCCGGCGCGCTCTTCTACGAGCACTGCGCCAGGATCGTCCAGGAAGCGGCGCTGGCCGAGGAGCGCTTGACCCGAACCCAGACCGAGCCGGCCGGTCTGGTCCGGGTCACGGCGGTCCCGGCGTTTGCGCTGCGGCATGTGTTGCCGGCGCTTTCGGACTTCTACCGGCAGTACCCGAAAGTCCGGGTCAGCCTGTCCTGCAGCAACCGCGCGCTCGACCTGGGCGATGAGCGATTCGACCTCGGCATCCGCGTGTCGTTCGAGCCGGCGGCGAATCTGGTGGCGCGAAAGCTCGCGGCCAACCGCTCCGTGCTGTGTGCCGCGCCGGCGTACCTCGAGCAACGCGGAACGCCGCGCCGGATCGAGGACCTCCGCGCGCACGAGTGCGTGCAGTTCGCGCCGCTCGCCGGCAAGGGAGTGTGGACGCTGCGCCGGGACAGGCGGAACTACTCGGTGCCGGTGAGCGGTGCATTCGAAACCGACGAAATGGATGTCGTGCGGGAAGCCGTCCTGGCCGGCCTGGGCATCGGCATCCTGCCGCTCTATATGGTGGCGGACGCCTTGCGGCAGGGGCAGTTGGTGCCGGTGTTGCGGCAGTTCCACTTCGTGCCGGAGAGCGCGATCTACCTGGTCTATCTCCCCAACCGCACGCTCTCGTCGCGCGTGCGCGCGCTGATCGATTTCCTCGTGCAGCGGTTCGGGCCCGTTCCGCCGTGGGAGGTGGGGCGGTGATGCGCGCCCCGACGCGCCCGTGGTGACCGGTCTGCGACCCGTGCAGATGGGGCGTGACCAGACTGCGACCCGGACCGAAAGGGGTCCGGGCTGGGCGAGCGCTGCCTGATCCCGACGTTCGGTACATCACCGCCAGTCCGACGGCTTGAACCACACGCGCCGCCGTGAGTCGGCGAACGTCACCACGGCTTCATCGGAATTGGCGGCGAAGGTACTCGGGTTGATCGTGCGTTCAAATCCTGCCGGGCGCGCCAGGATTCAACCACTTACGACGTCAAGATGACCGACGCTGTCGGCCAAGATCCGTGCCGTCGCGCCAGGGCCTCGCGACCCCCCCGTGGTGCTCGTGCAGACCTTCCCTAGGCGCCATACCGGGTGACGTCACCGGGCTTTCGCAGCATCTTATCGACGTCACCCGCGTGCATCTCCTCGGCCCGGATCATCTGCCGCGCGTATTCCTCGAGCGTCACCGAGCGGTCCCGGGCGATCTCGAGCAGGTCACGATACAGGGCGAGCGCCTCGCCTTCGGTCTCCAGCGATTCGCGCAGGATCGAGCCGATGTCGTGCTGATGCGAATCGAGGAGCGGGCCAATCGCGAGCGACGGATAACCGCCCAGCATGGTGATCATCTCCCCCGCGGCCTGCGCGTGCGCGAGTGATTCGCTCGCCTGCGACTGCAGCCAGGAGACGATGGGGATCCGGCCGAACCCGAACACCATGAACGAGTAGTGGGTGTACCGCACGACCCCGGCGAGTTCCTGCTCGAGGATCCGGTTCAAGGTCGCAACCGCCTTGCCCGTGTCGAGGTCCGCCATCTGGCTCCTCCTGTGAGGATCGCGCACGGGATGTGCGCGCCGTCTAGAGTAGCACTGCCGACCTCCCGCTCGCGCGCGGCGCCCCCGCAAGGGTCACGCATCAGGCGTCTCGAGCCGAAGGCCACTGGCGCGGTCGTGGAGGATCCCCAGGGCCGGCCCCGGCGCAATGCCGCAGGACTAGGCTTGCAGTCTCTTCGCGGGAAACGCCCGCCATGCTCCACCGAACCGTTCGCCGCATCGTCGAGAATCAGACCCTGCTCACCACGTCTCGCGCACAGGAAATTCAACCTGCGTCATTCTCGATGCGCGAGCGTATCGCCAGCCCGGGAAGCGGCAAATCGCACGGTGTTTCGCGACAGCCCCCCGCGCGCGCGGGTCTATCGATCAGGGCGTCGAGCCGTCGAGGCTGATTTCGCCGCACTCCGAGCGCCACGGTCGGGCGCGGGCCGCGCCGGACCGGCGCCCCGTTGACGAAGCGTTCTTGTCCCGCGGATCAGGCCGCCTGAAAGAGCGCGCGCGGCCGCGCGGCGCGCGCCGCGGGACGTCGGTGAACGTGCCGCCGAAGTCGATNNCGATTCCGATCCGATCGTTCATTGCGTCGCGCCCTCTCGCGCCGGCGCCAACGTCCATTGCGCGTGCGCGCGGCGACCGTCCGGGCCACCCGCGGGGCGCCGGTAGGCTAACATCCGGCCGCAGCCCGGTCGTGGTCGGAGAGTCATGAATCGCTCGATCTGGTGTGAACGCGGCGGGACCGGGGGACCAGTGCTGGTGTTCCTGCACGGCATGGGTGCGAACGGCGCCGTCTGGGAAGGGTGTCGGCCGTTGCTCGCCGCGCGTTGGCCAGGCCGCTGGATCGTCCCGGATCTGCGCGGGCATGGTCGATCGTTCCATGCGCCGCCGTACGGGTTCGGCGTGTACGCCGCGGACGTGGCCGAGCTGCTGGGACCGGAAGACGAAGCGATCGTCGTCGGGCACTCGATGGGGGGCGTCGTCGCGCTCGCCCTCGCCACCGGCATGTTCGGCGTCTGCGTGCGACGCGCGGTCGCCTTCAGCGTCAAGGTCGGCTGGACCGACGACGATCACGCGAAGGCGGAGGCGGTGGCGCGCGCGCCGGTGCGGCTGTTCGACACGCGCGAAGAGGCGATCGAGCGCTATCTGCGGGTATCGGGCCTGAAGGGAATCGTCGATCCCGGCACGCCGGCGGCGGCCACGGGCGTGCGCGAGACCGAGGGAAAATTCTGCCTCGCCGCCGACCCGCTGACCAATCGGGTCGGGTGGACGGACTTCGGCGCGCTCGGCGGGATGGTGAAGGTCCCGCTGCGCCTGCTCTGCGGGGAGCGGGACGCAAACGCCCGCCCGGAGGCGATGCGCCGTCTCGGATCCGAGGTGACGGTCCTGCCCGGGCTCGGTCACAACCCTCACGTGGAAGCGCCGGAGATCTTCTGGCGCGCCATCGAGGGCGACCTGCAGCGCTCGTGAGCCACCCCGACGACGCACGGGGCCGCAGTCTGGCGCGCGGAGGTGGACACGGTGAGCCGGCGGGCATGAGGGCGGCGGCCAAGCGGCGCGCCGGATCCGGCGCGAGTCAACCCGGCGTGAAGTCGGTCCAGGTCGGGCTGCGCGTGCTGGAGGCGCTCGCTGCGGCCTATCGCCCGATGATGCTGAGCGAACTGGCGAAGGCCGTGGCCATGCCTTCGGCCAAGGTGCATCGCTATCTTGCCAGCTTGAGCCGCGCCGGCATCGTCGAGCAGGACGGACCCGGCGGGTGCTACGCGCTCGGTCCGCTTGCGCTGACGCTCGGGCTTTCCGCGCTCCACCAGTTGGATTACGTCCGCGTCGCCGGCGCGGGGGTGGCGGCATTGCGCGATCGCACGGAGCAGACCGGACTCGTCGCGGTTTGGGGCTCGGCCGGCCCGACGATCGTGCGTTGGGAGGAGTGCCGGCGGCCCATGGCGGTCAACGTGCGCGTGGGCTCGGTGCTGCGTCTGCTCGATTCGGCCACCGGGCTCGTGTTCGCCGCGTTCCTGCCGCGCCACGTGACCGGGGGTCTGCTCGCGTCCGAGATGCAGGGCCGCGACGCGGCGCAGGTCGAGCAGCGCCTCGCGGATGTGCGCGCGCGCAGAATGGCGCGCGTCCGCGGCCAGCAGATGGCCTCCATCAACGCGCTGAGCGCGCCGGTGTTCGACCACACGGAGGCGCTCGTCGCCGTGATGACGCTCCTCGGACCGGAGACCCGCTTCGACGTGACCTGGGACGGGCCGCTTGCCGCGGTCTTGCGCGACGCGGCATGCGCGGCCTCCGCGCGGCTCGGCGCGGCGACCCCGGAGGCTCCGGCGAGCAGCGCGCGACGGTCCGCGCGGGGTATCCGGATGTGAGATGGATCACGGCTCCGGGTCCGGACCAGTGCTACGGTATGCGCAAGTCATTACGCAATGCGTAGCAACGGTTCGACGGTGCGCCGGCGCTGAGCACGGGAAGGCCCGCGGCGGCGCGTCGCGCTCGCGCGAGGCCGCCCTTGCCGTGCGCACGCCGTGGGCAGACCGGGCGTGGAGCGCCGCCGCGGACTCCGCGCGCATCGGGCGGGCCGTCGACCGATCCCTCGACGCAGCGCCGCCGTGGCAGGGAGGGCATCGGCATGAGACTCGGGATGGTGATCGACCTGAAGCGCTGCATGGCGTGCTACGGGTGCCAGATGTCCTGCAAGGCCGAGCACGGCACGCCCCCCGGGGTGTTCTTCGCCCGTGTGCTCAAGCGCGAGGAGGGACACTACCCGACCCCGCGCATGCTCTTCCTCCCGGTGCTGTGCAACCACTGCAGCGATGCGCCCTGCGTGAGCGCGTGCCCGACGGGCGCCAGCCACTACGCCGAGCACGGCATCGTCGACATCGACAAGGACATGTGCGTCGGCTGTCGCGCCTGCATGATGGCCTGCCCGTACAACAACCGCTACTTTCTCGACGAGCGGCGCTACTACTTCGGCGAGGCCGGGCCCACGCCCTACGAGGAGGCCTGCTCGGACCGCCATCCCGAGGGCGTGGTCATGAAGTGCAACTTCTGCCGCCATCGGTTGGCGGAGGGCAAGGATCCCGCCTGCGTGGAGAACTGCGCGGCCAAGGCGCGCACCTTCGGCGATCTCGACGACCCGGAGAGCATCGTGTCGCGCCTGATCAAGGAGCGCGGCGGATTCACGCTGCACCCGGAGGCGGGAACGGGACCGAACGTTTATTACCTCGGACCGTGAGGCGGACATGAACCGGTATGACCAGCTCATCGTCGATCTGCGCGGGGACTATCGCCCGCAGCGGGAATGGGGAGTGGGGCGCGGCGTCCTGATGGTTGTCGGACACTTCCTGGTCGGCGTCGCCGGCGGCACCTGGGTGATGGCATCGATCTACGGCGTGACCGCCGGGCTCGCCGTCGCCTACGTCCTCGCTGCGCTCGGCGCGCTCGCCCACCTCGCGTATCTCGGCCGCCCGGAGCGCGCGCTCGGTATGATGCGGCGATTCCGCACCTCGTGGATCGCGCGCGGATTCATCGGGCTCACCCTGTTCCTGATCGGCGGGGGCATCTACCTCGCGGCCCTGCTGCTCGCGCCCGACGACGTCGCGGGGCCGGTGACGCGGACCGGGCAGGTGATCGCGGCGGTCGGCACGGTGGTAATCATCGGCTACATGGGGTTTTGCTATACGGCTTCGAAGGCGATCCCGTTCTGGCACTCGCCGCTGCACCCGGCGCTCTACATCGCATTCGCGTTTCGCGGCGGCGTCGCCGCGCTCTTGGTGATCAGCGCGGTGACGGGCGTCGCCTCCGGAGCGGGACTGCTCGAGATGTGGATCGGCGTGACCACCGTGGTCGCATTGTTCTTCGCGCTCGAGATCCAGGGCGCATGGTCGGGGGGCAACGTGGCTGCCCGCTGGTCGGTGCGCGACATCCTCGCCGGGCGGCTCGCGCTCCTTTTCTACGGCGGCACGTTGGCGCTCGGGCTGATCGTGCCGCTTGCGCTGCTGCTCGTCCCCGGCGCGCACTCGCCGGCGGCGATGGCGCTCGTCGGCCTCACCTCGGCCGCCGGCGACTTCTTCATGAAGCTCGCGACGGTGCGGGCGGGTGTCTACCTGCCGCTGGTGATGCCCGCGCGGCGCCAGCGGGCGTGACGCGCTGTCCCGCCGCAGTCCGGGCGGCGGGAAGGAGCGCGAAGGAGAGCGACGATGAACGCGCACGATGCGGTACGCAGACCGGCTGCGGCGCCCGTTCCGGGCGGTCCCGCGCGCCCCGCGGCCGAAGCGGTGACCGTGCGGGTCTCCTTCATGGGGCTGATTGCCTACGTCACCAAGGAAAGGGAGCTCGCGCTCGAGTTCGCCGCGACGCCGACCCTGCGCGGGCTCCTCGAGGAGCTCGAGCGCCGCTACGGCGCCGACTTCGGTGCGCGCGTGTTCCGCACGTCGACGCCGCCGCGCCTGCTGCAGATGTGCACGCGGATCTTCGTCAACGGGGAGCTGGTCGACGGGCAGGCCCTCGACGAGCCGCTGCCGGCCGCGGCCGCGCCTGGAACGCCGCCGGCGATCCTGGTCTACCTGCTGCCCGCAGCCACGGGAGGATGACGCCGCCATGAAGGACACCAGACAGGAACTCGAAGCGGTCATGCATGCCGGACGCGCGTTGGGCGAGGAGATCCGGGAGGACGTGTGGATCCCCTCGGTGTGCACGATCTGCTACGGCGGCTGCGCGATCCGTGCCCACCGGGTGAACGGCACCATCGTCAAGATCGAAGGCAATCCCGCGAGCCCGACGGGCAGCGGACGCCTCTGCGCCAAGGGGATTGCCGGGATCATGATCCTCTACGATCCGCACCGGCTGAAGACGCCGCTCCGGCGGACCAACCCGCAGAAGGGGATCGGCATCGACCCGGGCTGGAAGCCGATCAGCTGGGAAGAGGCGCTGACGGAGACCGCCGCCCGGCTCGAGAAGGTGCGCGCCGAGGATCCGCGCCAGCTCGTCCTCCAGGTGACCACCACGATGGCGCCTTCGTCGCTGCTCTTCTTCACGTTCGGCTGGGCGTTTGGCACGCCCAACATGTGGGTGGCGGGCGGCGGCGTGCACTGCGGCAACGGCGCGCACGCCGCGGGCGGCATCACGCACGCGTCGTGGTCCGTCGTTCCGGATTTCAAGCACTGCAACTACGCCATCTACTTCGGCGCGTCCAAGGGGCACGGCGCTGGCCACGCGGCGACGCCGAACATCGCGCAGGCGGCCGATGCGCGCGAGCGCGGGATGCGGATGGTCGTCGTCGACCCGATGTGCAACTTCGCCGCGGCGAAGGCGAACGAATGGGTGCCGATCCGCGTCGGCACCGACGCCGCGCTGGCGCTCGCCATGGCCAACTGCCTGGTTAACGAGCTCGGCATCTACGACGTCGAGTATCTGCGCACGAAGACCGACGCGATCTACCTCGTGCGGCCGAACGGGCGCTATGCGCGCGACGCGGCGTCCGGCAAGCCGCTCGTCTGGGACGCCGGCGCCGGAGCGGCGAAGACCTACGACGATCCGGCGGCGACGAGCGCGGCGCTCGAGGGCGAGTACCGGGTGAACGGCGAGCCGTGCAAGCCGGCCTTCGCCGTGCTACGGGACCACTTGAAGAAGTACCCCGCCGAGGAGGGCGAGCGGATCTCGGGCGTTGCGGCAGCCACGATCCGCCGCCTCGCCCGCGAGTTCGGCGCGGCGGCGCGCGTCGGGAGCACGATCGTCGTCGACGGCGTGACCCTGCCGTACCGCCCGGCCTCGGCGATCTTCTTCCGCGGCGCGCAGGGCCACAAGAACTCGATGTACAACTGCTTCGCGATCGATCTGCTCAATCACATCGTTGGCGCGGCCGACGTGGTCGGCGGGACGCTCGGCTTCAACCCGGTGTGCCACGGCCACCCCGAGAGCGGCCGCCCGCGCTACCAGCCGCGTCCGGACCGCGACGGGCTGATGGCGGTCGGCTCGTGGATGCTGCCGCACGTGCCCTATCCGCCGGCCGAGCCGCGGCGCCCCGATTCGGTGGGCTTCACCGAGCTCTTCCCGCTCTCGCACGTGTCGCCGCTGATGGCCTCGTCCGATCAGGAGCAGTGGTGGCAGCGCTTCGATCTGCCCTACCGCCCGAAGATGATGATCAATTACGGCGCCAACTCCATCATGAGCGTCGGCAACAAGGAAGCGGTGGCGCGGAGCCTGAAGAACTTCGACTTCATCGTCTCGTTCGATCTCTTCCTGAACGAGTTCTCTGACTTCGCCGACATCGTACTGCCCGACGCGAGCTACCTCGAGGTGTTCGATCCGCGGCCGAACTTCCCCTTCATCTTCAACCATCCGGCAGGCATGGGCGAGTGGGGCTGGCCGATCCGCCAGCCGGTCGCCGAGCCGACCCACGAGCGGCGCAGCGCCCGCGAGGTGCTGCTCGGTCTCGCCTACCGCCTCGGCCTCGGGCCCGAGATCAACATGGCGATCAACGCCTTCTACGGGCTCGACGGCCCGCAGATGCTCGATCCCGCCGGCACATACTCGCTCGAGGAGATCTGCGACCGGGAGCTCAAGCACAAGTTCGGCCCGGCGCGCGGGCTCGACTGGTTCAAGGAGCACGGGGTCATCACCTGGCCGAAAAAGGCTCAAGAGGTGTACTGGCGCCCGTTCGTCGACGTGCGCATCCCGATCTACCACGAGTATCTGATGGAGCTCGGCGAGCGCACCGGCAAGCTGTGCGAGGCGGCCGGCATGCGCTTCGACCCGCGCTACTACGGCCCGCTCCCCGAGTGGCTGCCGTGCCCGTCGCACGAAGTCAAGGACGCCGCGTTCGACCTGTACGCCTTCTACTACCGCGACGCGATCCAGGTGAACGGGTTCACGATGGAGAATCCCTGGCTGGACGAGGTGGCGCGCATGGATCCGTTCTCCTACCGCATCGCCGTGAACGCGGAGACGGCGCGGCGCAAGGGCGTGCAGGACGGCGAGGCGGTGTGGGTGGAGACCTCCACCGGCCGGCGCGTGGCGGGGCGGCTCCGGGTGACCGA
>JRYJ01000437.1_pt1 | contig 14037 bp, 9 predicted proteins | sample 235371 | NCBI WGS metagenome assembly JRYJ01 (sample SAMN03074219, study PRJNA261477) | activated sludge metagenome | biome: Wastewater Treatment Plant; feature: Wastewater; material: Activated sludge; isolation source: activated biomass of a wastewater treatment plant treating hydrocarbon... ... | reverse complement strand
CAGGACCCGCGCTCGCGCGTGGCCGCCGAGACGCTGTTATTTGTTTTTTATTGATTTGGTGTCCTGCGAGATCTACACCAAGGCCTACGTCGAAATTCCCGACATTATTCGCGACGTCATCCGTGACGTCGGCTACACCGATGCATCGTGGGGGTTCGATTGCAACACCTGTTCGGTGCTGACTTCCATCCACCAGCAATCGGGCGATATCGCGATGGGCGTGGATTCTGGTGGAGCCGGTGACCAGGGGTTAATGTTCGGCTATGCCACCAACGAAACAACCGAGCTCATGCCGATGCCGATCGTCCTCGCCCACCGGTTGACGAAGCGCCTGGCCGAAGTACGGAAGAAGAAAATCCTTCCCTGGGTACGCCCGGACGGCAAATCCCAGGTGACGGTCGAATACAAGAACGGCAAGCCGTTCCGCATCGATACCATCGTCGTCTCCACCCAGCACAGCCCCGACGTCACCAACAAGCAAATCGAACGTGGGATCATGGAAGAAGTCATTCGACCCGTGATGCCCAAGGGCCTTTACGATCCCACGAGCGTAAAGCATCATATCAATCCGACCGGCCGTTTCGTGGTCGGCGGACCGATGGGCGACACGGGATTGACCGGCCGCAAGATCATCGTCGACACCTATGGGGGACATGGCAGCCACGGTGGAGGCGCCTTCTCCGGGAAGGATCCCACGAAGGTGGACCGCTCGGCGTCCTACATGGCCCGGTATATTGCCAAGAACATCGTCGCAGCCGGGTTGGCCGATAAGTGTGAAGTTCAGTTGGCCTATGCCATCGGCGTTGCGGACCCGGTCTCCGTGCTCGTCGACACGAAGAATACCGAGAAGGTTGCCCCGGAGAGCCTGGACAAGCTGGTCCGCAAACACTTCCCGATGACGCCGCGCGGCATCATCGACCACCTGAAGCTGCGCCGACCTATCTTCAGGAAAACGGCCGCCTACGGACACTTCGGCCGGAATGAGCCGGAGTTCACCTGGGAAAAAACGGACAAAGCCAAAGTGCTGCGCAAGGACGCCGGGATCTAGGACAGGCGCACACATCACCTACCGAGGGGGCGGGCCCCAAGCCCGCCCCTTTTTTCTGCAATCACTACGAGTCAGTTTCATTCGAGCACGACACAGGAGGAGGAGCCAGTGGATTATGATGTGAAGGATATCGGGTTAGCGGATCAGGGAAAGCTCAAGATTGAATGGGCTGAAGCGACCATGCCGGTGCTTCGGCTGATTCGGAAGCGGTTTCAACGGGAGCAGCCGTTCAAAGGCATCCGTGTCACGGCCTGTCTCCACGTGACGACCGAGACCGCCAACCTCATGAGGACTCTCAAAGCGGGCGGAGCCGATGTCCGGCTCTGTGCCTCCAATCCGCTGAGCACCCAGGACGATGTGGCCGCCGCCCTCGTCCGTCACGACGGGATCCCGACATTTGCCATCAAGGGCGAGGACAACCGGACCTACTATCGGCATATCGAATCCGCCATCGGTCACAAGCCGCAGGTGTCCATGGATGACGGCGCAGACGTCGTGTCCCACCTGCATTCGAAGCGCAAAGACCTTCTGCGCAACGTCATCGGCGGCACGGAAGAAACGACCACTGGTGTCATCCGCTTGCGCAGCATGGCTGAGCGGAAGGTGCTCAAGTTCCCCGTGATCTCGGTCAATGACGCGGACACGAAACATATGTTCGACAATCGCTACGGCACGGGCCAGAGCACGATGGACGGGATTGTCCGGGCCACCAACCGCTTGGTCTGCGGCTCCACGGTCGTGGTGGCCGGCTACGGTTGGTGTGGGCGCGGCATCGCCATGCGGGCACGTGGCATGGGTGCGGATGTCATCGTCACCGAGGTGGATCCTTTGAAGGGATTGGAAGCCGTCATGGACGGGTTCCGGGTGATGCCGATGGAGCAGGCCGCCCCGGCCGGCGATTTTTTCGTGACCGTCACCGGCAACCTCAAGGTGATCCGCGGCGAGCATTTCTCCGTCATGAAGGACGGCGCGATCGTCTGCAACAGCGGTCACTTCAACGTCGAATTGGACATTCCCGCGCTTGAGAAACTCAGCAAGAAGAAGCTGGCCGTCCGCCCCGGCGTCGACCAGTACACGCTCAAGAACGGACGTCGCGTGAGCCTGCTCGGCGAAGGTCGCCTCGTGAACCTGGCCACCGCCGAGGGTCATCCGTCCAGCGTCATGGACATGAGCTTTGCCAACCAGGCGTTGGGCGCCGAGTACATCGTGAAGAACTATAAGAAACTGGAGAAGAAGGTGTACCCAGTCCCGCCGGCCATCGACAAGGAGATTGCCCGGCTCAAGCTCGCCGGCATGGGCGTGGCGATCGACAAGCTGACCAAGGAACAGGTGAAGTACTTGGCGTCGTGGGAAATGGGGACGTAACCAGCGACAGATGACGGGAAGGCCATTGCTCGTGTGCGGGCCTTCCCGTTTGTGGCAGAACCTCGAAGGGTTGACGAATTGGCGTCCGCTTGCCGCCCCTGCTAGGCGGGCCCTTCCGGAACGCAGGGGCGGGCCCGAGGCTCCGCGCAAATGGCCAGCAGGCCACGCGTATCCCCCCCAACTTCAAGAACAGAAGGGAAAACAGAAAGGCCACCTGAAACCGGTGGCCTTTCTGTTTTCGGGACGGTGCTCACGGTTCTTGCCGCGGCAGGCCCGCGTTCTCCCCCTCGTTGACTCACCCCTGATATCGGCGTATCGTTTTGCGGGTCGATATAAGCGCACACGAGATACGGTTCACAAGGTGCGCTTCACTATGAGGGACATATGTCCGTAATGTGTTCCCTGGCCGTCTGTAAGGCTCAAGCCGGATTGTGCGGGCACGAAAAGGCGATGCTCGGCGTTGCGGTGCTCGCGGCTATCGGCCTTGGCGCCTATTACCTGATCGGCTGACAGTCTTCGGGACGAATTGCGCATCCGTGATTGAGCCATTACCGGCCGGGAGGATCAGTGTGTGCCGCGTGATGACGCTCAAGGACAGAGACGTATGACCTCCCCCGCCTACGACCCTCACATGGCCAAAGGCCTGATCCTGGACGAGTTGTTCGACTTGTCTCTCTATAAGGCCCTTCGCACCATTTCGACCGATCAGGATTCGCAAAAAACCCTCGCCGACCTAGTGCAGATCGAAACCCAACACCTCGCATTCTGGCAGAAGTTTTTCGATCTCAAATTGGATCGACTCAACCTCTGGCGGCGGATCAAGCTCCAAATCATGCTCCTCTCCTGTCGTCTGTTCGGAACGACGGCCATTCACCTCGTCCTGGAGGCAATCGAGGTCCACGGGGTGCGCAAATACCTCTCGCTCTGGAAGAGCTATCAGGACCAACCCCTCGGGCAGGCCTTACGCGGCATTCTGATGGATGAGTTCAAGCACGAAGACGTCCTCGTGAGCCAATTGACCGAGCGGAAGATCAATCCCGAGAAGATCCGGAACATTTTCTTGGGTCTCAACGATGGGTTGGTCGAAATTCTGGGCGCCGTGAGCGGGTTTTTCGGCGCGTTCGGGAGTGCGACCGCTGTGCTGCTCGCGGCGTCGACTACGGCCGTCGCCGGCGCCATCTCCATGGGGGCCGGAGCTTTCCTCGCCTTGAATTCCGAAAATGAAGTCAGGACGACAGAGCTGGCCAAGAAACAGTTCCTTGGGGAGAACGTTGCGGGAGAAACAGGTGGTGAACCGCCGCTGATGGCGGCCTTGGTCGTAGGCTCGGCCTATTTTGCCGGCGCGCTGGTTCCGGTGCTGCCGGTCCTGTTCGGAGCGAAGGACGCGCTCGTGTCCATCATCACGGCCGGGCTCATGGTCATCGTGGTCTCGACGATTCTCTCGTTTCTGGCCGGCATGGATATCAAACGACGAATCCTGCTGAACCTGATCATCATCACCGTGGCGGTGGGCGTCAGCTACGGAATCGGCCTCGTCGCGAAAGAGATCTGGGGAATCTCGGTCTAGAAACCGACGACGTCACCTTGACGGCACCATCGGCAACTCGCGTACCCCCTCCGCCTCTTCCTGAATGCGAAGCCGTTCCGCTTTCGACTCTTCCGACACGCTGTGCAGCAGTTCGTCGCTCAACTGGGTGAGTTGAGCGGCGGCATCCTTCATCTCCGCGTGTTCCACGGCACGCGACAGCACCTCCGCCTTCGTCGCCCCCTTCTTCTGCCCCAGGAACGGCTTGATGATCAGATAGGCGACGTCCCGGAAGGGCATGTAGCGGAGGAACCGCCGGAGCAACTTGAAGGTCTGGATAGGATAACGGGTCAGCTTGTAGAGGAACAGTTGTTTGAGTCCCTCTTGTCGCACGCGGTTGATCACTTCGCCGGGAAGGCAGGTAGGGTCGATTTCCGAGCATTTGAAATACTTGTACCAGTCCTTCGCATCGCTAACGAGCCCTCGCTTGAGATATTCCTGCCAGAGCGGCGTCCCGCGGTAGACACACAATCGGTTGAAGCCGAAGGTATCGAGCGGCAGCCTCGACGCGAACTCGAAGGTTTTGCGCATGTCTTCGACCGTTTCATCCGGGTTTCCGACGGTGAAGAATCCGTGTACGATGTCAATCCCGGCCTTCTTCGCATTCTTGACCGCCGTTTCCACCTCCTTCAGCGTCTGTTCCTTCTGCAAACGATCCAAGATCTTTTGGCTGCCGCTTTCGATGCCGAACATGACGGTCCGGCAATGAGCCTTGGCCATCGCAGGAAAGAGATGCTGGGCAACCGAATCGACGCGACCCTCGATACCCCACTGAATCGTCAGGTTTGCGCCCACGATGCCGTTGCAGATGGCCTCGATGCGCTTCGGCTGCAGTAGGAAATGATCATCGACGAAATAGACGGATCCGTATCCGTTCGCTTCGAGATGTTTCAATTCCTCGACGACGTGCTGGGCGCTCCGAGCCCGCCACTTGCCCTCGTTGAAGATGGGTATATCGCAAAAGACACAGGGCCAGGGGCAACCGCGTGAGGTCTGCATGGTCGTGAACCGCTCCATGGACAGGACGGCCGGCACATCGAGCGGCATCGACTCGACAAAATCCAATTCCAGGCCCTCCCGATCCGGAAACGGCCATTGATCGAGATGTCGCTCCACAGGTCGGTTGGGATTATTGACCACCCGCCCATCTTTGGACCAGGTCACGCCTCCGACCTCCTGGGCATCGTCCAACCGTTCCAACAGGTCCAACAGCAGTTGTTCGCCATCACCCCGGCAGACGAAATCGACTTCAGGACATTGGAGTTTCACCAACCCGGCATTCAGGCTGGCAAACACGCCCCCGAATGCCAGTTTCACCCGAGCGTCGGCCGCTCGGATCTGCCGAGCCAGGATTTTGGCGTACGGATAGCTGGTGGTGCTGAGGAAACTCATGCCGACCAACACGGGCTTCCGCCGCTTGATCTGCTCGATGATGAATTCGTTCGGGGTTTCCGGGTTGGCCTGATCGAACATGACGCACTCATGTCCCGCACCTTTGACGACGGACGAGAGGGACATGATTCCGATGGGAGGGAATCCCATTACCCGGATGCGGCCGTTCTTGGCTCGGGTCTTTGCGGGCAGCGCATAAAACTGGGGATCTCGAACATGTATGAGAAACACCAGCATAGCGGTGTCCTTTCCTCTACACGGAATGACCGGCAAACGTACCTGGGACGCCTACTTAATCATCGCTTCCGTACGGACGGGTACTGTTTCCGTAGGACTCCGCAGACTAGCACGATTGGGGAGGGGGGGAAAGCGAAGATTCGTGCGGGTTCATCCGGTTGCGACCCCTGCAAAAAAAGAAAGGGCGTCGGATCGGCCCGACGCCCTTTCTCACTACCGGGCTGCATTATGTTATCTCCCCAAGGCTGCCTTCACCGCATGGCCGATCTCGGCCGGGTTCTTTACCACTCGCACGCCCGCCGCCTCAAGGGCCTTCATTTTTTCTGAGGCTGTCCCCTTGCCGCCGATCTCGCCGATCATCACAATCGCTTGGGTTTCCGGATCCTTTTCAAACAAGGGCAGCACATCCACGAACCCCGTCCCATTGACCGGGTCCCCTCCGATGCCGACGCAGGTGGTTTCCCCGAGTCCGAGCGTCGACAGTTGGTGAACCGCTTCGTAGGTGAGGGTGCCGCTGCGTGAGACGACGCCCACCACGCCCTTCTTGTGGATGAACCCCGGCATGATGCCGATCTTGGCTTCGTCGACTGTGATGACCCCCGGACAGTTCGGCCCCACCAACCGCACGTCGCGCCCACGCAAGGCCCGCTTCACCTTCACCATGTCGTTGACGGGAATCCCCTCGGTGATGCAGATCACCAATTTGATCCCGGCGTCGGCGGCCTCAAGAATCGCATCCGCGCAAAACGGAGGCGGGACAAAGATCAGCGAGGTGTCGGCCTGGGTTTTCTTGACGGCATCGCGGACCGTGTTGAAAACCGGAATGCCTTCGACTTCCTGACCGGCCTTCCCCGGGGTCACTCCAGCGACAACTTGCGTCCCGTAGGCCTTGCATTGGGTGGCATGGAAGGAGCCCTCCTTGCCCGTGATCCCCTGCACCACCACCCGCGTATTCTTATTGACCAGAATGCTCACGAAGTACCTCTTCTTTTCCGCCTTCCTCCCCTGAGAAAGGCTGCTAACCTTGAGTGAGGCATGGAGTTGAGTTCTGCGCGCGCGTCCAACGAGGGCCTTCTGAGACCGCGCGTTGCACGAGCACAGGGCATAGCTCCGTGCTTCACGAGCTGTTACGCCGCCTTGCCCGTCATCCTCACGATCTTCTGCGCTGCCTCCCACAAGTCATCCGCCACGTCGACCTTGAGCCCCGACTCGGCCAGCAACTTGCGGCCTTCAGGTGCATTCGTCCCCTGCAACCGAACGACCAGCGGCACATTAATCTTCACTTCTTTCGCGGCTTCGATCACCCCATGAGCGATGCGCTCGCAACGGACGATGCCGCCGAAAATGTTGATGAAGATCCCTTTGACGTTCGGGTCCTTGAGGAGGATGCGGAAGCCCGCAGCAACCGTATCTTTGGTCGCCCCGCCTCCGACGTCCAGAAAGTTCGCCGGTTCGCTGCCGGCCAGCTTGATCACGTCCATGGTCGCCATGGCCAAACCGGCTCCGTTGACCATGCAGCCGATGTTGCCATCCAGCTTTACATAGTTCAGATTGTTGGCCGTCGCTTCGATCTCCAACGGGTCTTCTTCGTTCAAATCACGCATCTTCTGCACGTCTTCGTGTTTGAAGAGACCGTTGTCGTCGAAGGAGACCTTTCCGTCCAGGGCCACAAGGGTCTTCTCTTTGGTGATGATCAGCGGATTGATCTCGACCAGCGCGGCGTTCTTCTCCATAAACAAGCGATAGAGATTGCCGAGCAGCTGGACGAACGGATTGATGACCGCCGGTTCGATGTTCTGCAGGCCCAGCGCGAAAGCCACGTTCCGCCCGTTATGGCCCTGGAATCCCACGGCGGGATCGATCGCTTCCTTGATGATCTTTTCCGGGGTGTGCGCCGCCACTTCTTCGATTTCCATGCCACCCTCGGTGCTGGCGATGAACGTCGGCCACCCCGTATCGCGATCGACCAGGATGCTAAGGTACAACTCCTTGGCGATGTTCGCGCCTTCTTCCATCAGAAGGCGATGCACCGTGCGGCCTTTCGGCCCCGTTTGGTGGGTCACGAGCGTCTTCCCCAGCAGCTCCTTGGCGAGACCCGCCACCGCGGTCTTGTCCTTAGTAATCTTGACCCCACCCGCTTTGCCGCGGCCGCCGGCGTGGATCTGAGCCTTGACGACGAACACGGGCGTATTGAGCTCATTGGCCCACACCGACGCCGCCTCAGGGGAAGTGATCTCCTTGCCACGCGGGACCGGCACGCCGAATTGTGCAAACAATTGCTTCGCTTGAAATTCGTGAACGTTCATTCGGGCCTCAAGAGCTGATAGCTGATGGCTAATGGCTTATGGCACAGACTGAGAGCGCGCGGGCTTCTTGCCATACGCTATCAGCAATAGGCCATAGGCTCTTATTCCTTGCGTGCATATGCCGGAAGCACCATGGGGGAGACGACGGACGACGAAACGCCGTGTTTTTTTGCTTCGGCGCGGAAGCGGATCAGGTGCTCTAAGGTCAGACGGCCCTGCTTGCCGGATCGCGCCCGTTCGGCAGCCAGGGTCCCGGAGCGTTTGCCGAAGACCATGAGATCCAGCAGAGAATTGCCCATGAGCCGGTTCCGTCCGTGGAGCCCGCCGGACGCCTCCCCTGCCACAAAGAGGTTTCTCGCTTCCGATTCCCCGTTGACGTCGATCTTGACCCCGCCGTTCTGGTAATGGAGGGTCGGATAGATCAGCACCGGGTCCTTGGCAATGTCGATCCCGAATCGTTCGTATTGCAGCACCATGGCGGGAAAATGCTTTTCGAGGGTTCCTGCGCCGTGCTCGACTTCCAACAGCGGCGTGTCGAGCCACACCCCGACCCGGCCCGACATTGTCCGAATGCCACGGCCCTCCTCGCATTCGCGAATGATGGATGAGGACACCACGTCGCGGGTATCCAGTTCGTTGACGAACCGCTCACCCTTGGCATTGACCAAATGCCCGCCCTCGGACCGGATACCTTCGGTTACCAGGGCACCGATCAATTGCTCAGGATACACGGCTCCTGACGGGTGATACTGAAAGGTATCGATGTGGACGAGCTTGGCCCCCATTCGGTACGCCATGGCGAGGCCATCACCGGTTGCGCCGTAGTGATTGCTGGTGGGAAATCCTTGAATGTGCAGCCGGCCGATGCCCCCGGTCGCAAGAATCACCGTCTTGGCGGCCACTACGACGAACCGATGGTTGTCGAGATCCTTGAACACGGCACCGGTGCAGATCCCACCGTCACTCAACAGCTCGACCGCCGCACAAAACTCGAGGAGCTGAATCTTCTGATTCAGTACCTCGTCTTTCAAGACCCGCATGATTTCAAGGCCGGTATAGTCCGAGCAGGTCACCAGTCTCGGCTTCGAGCTCCCGCCGCCCTTTTTGACGTGCAAATTTCCATCGGAGTCACGATCGAACAGTACGCCGAGACTGAGCAACCACTTGGCAATCGACGGACCATCCTCGACCATCGTCTTCAGGAGTTGATGGTCGTTCTTCATATGCCCGCCCTTGAGCGTGTCAAGGAAATGTGTCACGGGGGAATCTTCCTCCGTCACGGCAATCTGCATTCCCCCTTGCGCCATGACCGTGTTACTGTCGCCGAGCCGCAGCTTGGTCGCCAGAATCACTTTCGCGCCGTGTGCATGTGCATGCAACGCCGCCGCGCAGCCGGCCCCGCCGCCGCCGATCACCAGCACGTCGGTCTGATAATCAGGTTTCAAGTCCAGGTCGGCAGGGATCGGGCTCTCCCCCTCCAGCAGAGCCGCCAACTCGCGGACCGTCATTTCGCCGGCATTGGGACCAAATTTGAGGGGACGGTAGGCACTTTCGCGGAAGTCGGGATGGTATTTTTTGATCAACTGGTCGCGTTCCGCCGGCCCGTACTTCGGCAGCGTCTGCTTGCGCCGCGCTTCGCGCGTGGAATGAACGATTTCTTGGAGTTTGTGGATATCCATAGTGAAGCTCTCAGCCTCCAGCTATCAGCCGTCAGCTTAGTATCAATTCCGTCATCTTTGTTGATCCTCTTTAGCTGAAAGCTGATGGCTTATGGCTGACAGCTATTTTCACTTCAATTCCGCACAGGCTTTCGCCAATTCCGCATCGTTCATCTTCATGACACGGTCCCATTCGGTGGCATACTTTCCGCTCTCGATTTCCCGGATGCGCACATCCAGCCTTGGCGGTTGCTCGGTGAAATGTGCGCCCTGCGCACGGCTGACATATAGGGCCACCAGATTGGGCGCGATGTCGGCGATGCACACCGGCGTGCACATGCCGCACATCACACAATCCATGAACATCTCGGATACGCTCTTGAAATCGCCGAAAACCGCTTTCCACACGCCCTCCCGGACATCGATTTTCTGCGGGCAGGCTTCGGTGCAGGCATTGCAGTTTCGACAGAGCGGGGCTTCGGGGTACAGCGTGAAGAGGTCCTGTTTTGGGTCCTTGAGGGAAGCGAGATCGTAGGTCGCCTTCCTGGCCGGAAACGGCGGCATCATGGAGAAGGACATGCCGTCCTGCACGGCCGTCTGGCAGGCCAGGCACGTTTTGACCTTGGGATCGTCCTTGGTCCGGTAATAGGTGGCACAGGCGCCGCAAAACCCACCGAGGCAGCCGGCGCCCCGCACCACCTCCTGGCCCGTGTACCAGAGAGCCTTCATGAGCGTGATGCCCTCCGGCACTTCGTACTTCTTGCCGGCAATTTCGACCGTCACCATCCGCGGCTTCAGAACCTCGGGTTGGTCGATGACGTTTTCTGTCGTATCTTGAGCCATTGTCATGTGATGTGATTGATGATGAGCGGCGGGTGCTCAGCAGTTCTTCAATTCACCGGTCCCCCGCCCCCCTTCACGCGTCACTGTCGTTACGCGATTGCGTCGATGATCTTGTTCAACGTGGCACTCGGCCGCATGGCCTTCGAGGCCTTCGCATCGTCCGGATGATAGTACCCGCCGATGTCTTGCGGCTTGCCCTGCGCGGCAAGCAACTCGGCATCGATCTTGGCCGCGTTGTCGCTCAGGTCCTTGGCGATCTTCGTAAACTTCTCCGCGATCTTCTTGTCCTGCGTCTGTGCCGCCAACGCCTGCGCCCAGTAGAGCGCCAGGTAGAAATGGCTGCCGCGGTTGTCGATTTCACCGACCTTGCGGGCCGGGGACTTGTTGCTCTCGAGGAACTTGGCATTGGCCTGATCCAGCGTGTCGGCCAGGATCTTGGCCACCTGATTGTTCCCCACCTTCGCCAGGTGCTCAAGCGACGCGGCCAAAGCCAGGAATTCACCGAGCGAATCCCAGCGGAGGTAGCCCTCTTCCTGGAACTGCTGGACGTGCTTCGGAGCCGATCCTCCCGCACCGGTCTCAAAGAGGCCGCCGCCGTTCAACAGGGGTACGATCGACAGCATCTTGGCGCTGGTGCCGATCTCGAGGATCGGGAACAAGTCGGTAAGGTAGTCGCGCAAGACGTTGCCGGTGACGGAAATCGTATCTTTGCCTTCCTTCATCCGTTCCAACGAGAACCGGCACGCGTCCGCCGGCGGCATGATCCGAATGTCCAACCCCGTGGTATCGTGTTTCGGCAGGTACTGGTTGACCTTCTTGATCAACTCCGCATCGTGCGCGCGATCCTTGTTCAGCCAGAACACGGCCGGCGCCCCGGTCGCCTTCGCGCGATTCACCGCAAGTTTGATCCAATCCTGGATCGGAGCGTCCTTGACCTGGCACGCCCGCCAGATATCCCCCGCTTCCACCTGATGTTCGAGCAACGTCTTGCCCGCGGCATCGACGATGCGGATCGTGCCGTTACCCGGCGCCTTAAAGGTCTTGTCGTGCGAGCCGTATTCCTCGGCCGCCTGCGCCATGAGGCCCACGTTGGGCACGCTGCCCATGGTCCGCGGATCGAAGGCGCCGTGCTTCTTACAAAACTCAACGACCTCGTGATACACGGGCGCATAACTGGCGTCCGGAATCACGCACTTGGTATCCGCCAGCTTCCCGTCCGGCCCCCACATCTTGCCGCCGTCGCGGATGACCGGGGGCATGGAGGCGTCAATGATGACGTCGCTCGGCACGTGCAGATTGGTGATCCCCTTATCGGAATTCACCATCGCCATCGGCGGGCGTTTCTGATAGACGGCCTGGATGTCCGCTTCGATGGCTTTGCGCTGGTCCTCCGGCAGAGTCTTGATCTTCGCATAGAGGTCGCCGATGCCGTTGTCCGGATCGACGCCCAATTTCTTCAGGGTTTCGGCATGCTTCTCGAAGACATCCTTATAATAGACGGTCACGGCGTGACCGAAGATCTTCGGATCCGAGACCTTCATCATGGTGGCCTTCATGTGGAGCGAGAAGAGCACGCCCTGTTTCTTGGCATCCTCGATCTGCTCTTCGAGGAACTTGCGCAGCGCCTTGACGCTCATGAAGGTGGCATCGAGCACTTCGCCGGCCTGCAGGGCCACCTTGTCCTTCAACACCGTCACCTTGCCGTCCTGCCCCACGAACTCGATTTTCGCCGTGGTCGCGGCCGGGATCGTGATCGACTTTTCATTCGACCGGAAATCTCCCCCCTTCATATGCACGACATGAGTCTTGGACTCCGGGCTCCATGAGGACATCTTGTGCGGATGCTTCTTCGCGTAATTCTTCACGGACAACGGCGCGCGACGATCGGAGTTGCCTTCGCGCAAGACCGGATTGACGGCACTGCCTTTCACTTTGTCGTAGCGCGCCTTGATATCCCGCTCCTTGTCATCCTTCGGCTCTTCAGGATAGTCCGGGATTTTGTACCCCTGACTCTGCAATTCCTTGATCGCGGCCTTCAACTGCGGAACCGAGGCGCTGATGTTCGGCAGCTTGATGATGTTGGCCTCTGGCGTCTTGGCGAGCTCGCCGAGTTCGCTCAAGGCGTCCGATTGCTTCTGGTCCGCGGTCAGATATTCCGGAAACACGGCCAGGATCCGTCCGGCCAGCGAGATGTCCCGCAGTTCCACCGTGACGCCGGCCGCTTTCGTGAAGGCGTTGATGATCGGCAGGAACGAATAGGTCGCCAGCATCGGCGCTTCGTCCGTCTTCGTATAAATGATTTTGTTGGCTTTTGTTGCCATGGCGTATCCTCTCCCAAGGGCTGGTTAGTTCAATGCATTCAGCGCCGATCCCGCCTTGAACCAGGCAATCTGTTGCGCCGTCATGCTGTGATTGGTTTGGATTCTGACCTCTTGTCCGTTCGGCTTGTGGATGATCACGGTGACCGGTCTTCCGGGAGCCAGGTTGTTGAGATCGATCACGCTGATCCGATCGTTCTGCTCGATTTTGTCGTAGTCCTTCGGGTCGGCGAAAGTCAACGGCAGGATGCCCTGCTTCTTGAGATTGGTCTCGTGGATGCGCGCGAAGCTCTTGGTGATGACCGCACGGACGTTGAGGAACCGCGGCGACATGGCGGCATGCTCGCGGCTGCTGCCTTCGCCGTAGTTCTCATCGCCCACCACGATCGAGCCGATGCCCTTCGCTTTGTAGGCCCGGGCGATCTGCGCAATCGTCAGGTTCGACTCACCCGTGATGACGTTCGTACCTTTCCCCGGCTCGGACGAAAACGCATTGTTCGCCCCCAGGAACATATTGTCGCTGATCTTGTCCAGATGCCCTCGGAACTTGAGCCAGGGACCGGCCGGAGAGATATGGTCGGTCGTTGTCTTGCCTTTGGTTTTGATCAGAAGCGGGAGCTTTTCGAAATCTTTCCCGTCCCACCGCGGGAAGGGCTGCAGCAACTGCAAGCGCTCGCTGGTCGGGGGTATATCCACCGTCAAGCCCTCGCCATTCTCCGCCGGCGCCACGTAACCTTCTTCGCCTTTCGCGAAGCCCTTGGCGGGCAACTCTTCACCCACGGGCGGCTGCAGCTTGAACTCCTGGCCATCCGCCCCCTTGAGGGTCTGGTGGACCGGATCGAACCCGAGATCGCCGGATAAGGCATAGGCCGTGACCACCTCCGGACTTGCGAGGAAGGACAGGGTCTCGTTGATCCCGTCGTTGCGGCCGGGGAAATTTCGATTGAAAGAGCTGACAATCGAGTCGGCCTTGCCCTTCACGCCGTCGGCGCGTTTCCATTGCCCGATACAGGGGCCGCAGGAATTCGAGAGGACCGTTCCCCCCAGCTTCTCGAAGGTCTCCAGGAACCCGTCCCGCTTCATCGTGTGATAGATCCGCTCCGACCCCGGCGAGATCAGGAACGAGGTCTTGGCCTTGAGGCCGGCTTTCAATCCTTGCTGCGCGACATGGGCCGAACGGCTGATGTCTTCGTACGACGAGTTGGTGCAGCTGCCGATCAGTGCCGCCTTCAACTCCACCGGATAGCCTTTTTCCTTGGCCTCCGCGGCCAGCTTCGAAATCGGC
>JRYJ01004984.1_pt1 | contig 14085 bp, 12 predicted proteins | sample 235371 | NCBI WGS metagenome assembly JRYJ01 (sample SAMN03074219, study PRJNA261477) | activated sludge metagenome | biome: Wastewater Treatment Plant; feature: Wastewater; material: Activated sludge; isolation source: activated biomass of a wastewater treatment plant treating hydrocarbon... ... | reverse complement strand
AACACCGGGGCGAGGTCCAGATACCGGTTGGAGATGTTGACGATCACCAGTCCATGGGGCGCGAGTTTGCGGAAATAGAGGGACATCGCTTCCCGCGTGATCAAGTGGACCGGAACGGAGTCCGAGCTGAACGCGTCGAGGACGATGAGGTCGTAACTGTGATCGGGAGCCTGCTCCATGGTCAGCCGACCGTCGCCGATGATCACATGCAACTCGACTCCCCGGGCCTTGGCATCGTCATAGTAGGTGAAGTAGTTCGGATCGAGGGCGACCTTCACCACGAGGGGATCGATCTCATAGAACGTCACCGTTTGTCCGGCCTCCGCGTAGTTGGCCAGGGTCCCCGCCCCCAGCCCGGTAATCCCGATGCGTCGTTTCGCGTACGGACCTTGAAAGGAGGCAAACAACTGCCCGATCGGCCCGGTAGGATGAAAATACGTGAGCGATTCGCGCCGCCGGGCCGGATCCAGGCTTTGGGCGCCGTGAATGGTGTTGCCGTGCACGAGTCGGTGAGAATTTTCCTCCGTGCTGAGCCGCACCTTCAGCACGCCGAAGAACGACCGGTCCTGGAACAGAATCTTGTTGGCCGGATCCATTCCGATGGACAGCACTCCCGCAAACAGGATCGCGCCGAGGACCAACCCGAAACGGCGAGGATTCCCCACAAAGAACAGGGTGAGGGTGAGGAGCGGACCATAGATCAAGAGCGCCCACGACTCGTCCGCATCGAATCCCGTCACCTGAGCGAGGGACTGAGCCAGGCCGTGCTGGGCGTTACGCGCCCACACGAGAATTCCCGCTTCGGCCGCCGCTGCGCTCTCCATCCAGGCAAGCAACAGGATGACGCCTCCGATCGCCGCGGCACAGGCGAGGTCTCGGCCCAGGCTGCCGCTGGTGAGTCTTGCGGACAAGGCCTGCGTGCGGGCCTTGAGCCATGTCCCCCACCCGTCCTCCGGAAGAAGCAAGGCCGCCACGACCAGCACGATCTTGTATTCAAGGACGCTCGTAAATACGATGGGAGCGATCAACCCGTTGAACAGCCCTCCCAACACGCCGCCGATCGACATCAGCATATAGAAGACCGTGAGATGGGCGGGTGAGGGCCTCGTGCGGGCCAATTCGCCGTGGCAGACCAGCGCAGCGACCAGGAGGGTGACGAAATGAAGGCCGATCGTGACCGGCAGCGGAAAATTGGGCGTGTCCGGCACCATCGTAAAAGCCAAGACGAGGATCAGCAACGGGAGCGTTCTGATCATGAGGCGGTGATAGGAAGCCGGCCATTTGGCGAAGACCAGGATGAAGCTCAACAGATAGAGCGTGAGCGGAATCACCCAGAGCAGCGGAATCGCGGCCAGATTCAGGGTGACGTAGCTCGTCACGCCCAGCATCAAACTGGACGGAACGAAGGCCAGCGCGATCCACTTCAATCGGAGCGACATCGAAGGACGCGTCGCCTCCGAACCTGCATGCGCACCCCGTCGGGCGGCGGACACGGCCGACGCGCCTGGTGACGCCCTGCGTACGAGGAATCCACAGACGAGAATCAGCCCCGCGAGGAGCACGTAGCCGAGACTCCAACATCCGCTTTGGGAAGCGATCAGCGATCCGCGCAACGGCAGCGCCGGTTCGATCAACACCGGGTACCCGAGCAAGGCCAGCATGCTGCCGAAATTGCTTGCGGCATACAGAAAGTAGGGATCCCGGGAAGCCGGATGGTCGCTGTTTGCGAACCACTTCTGAAGCAGCGGCGCCGTCGTCGAGAGGGTGAAAAACGGCAGGCCGATGGAAATGGTCAAGAGCATCAAGAGCCAGGGAATGGGGTTGGCCTCCTGGGGCTGCACCCAGTTGGAGGCCAAACCGATAGGCAAGGCGAAGAGCGGAAGCACCAGCACCACGGAATGCAAACCGAGTTGAGCCCGTGTTGGCAGGCGGCTGGTCAGCAGATGGGCGTAACTGTAGCCAGCAAGGAGCGTGGCTTGGAAAAACAGGGTGCAGGTGTTCCAAACCGCGGGAGTCCCGCCGAGCGCCGGGAGGATCATTTTTGCGATCATCGGCTGGACCAGAAAGAGCAGGAACGCGCTCAGGAACAGAGTGAGGGCAAAGAGATAAGGTAACGCCATAGAGGAGTAGGAAGACGGCAGAGCCTACTGCCCGATGATCGGGGAGTCAAGGGGATATCCCCATCACGTTCCTTCCATACGTGACCTCCGTTGCATGCGGGGAAGGGAGACAAACCTTTCGTTGACTTTCTTAAAACGGTTCGATACCCTCAGGCGCCGGTTTTCGGTGGGCACTTACTCACACAACCATTCAAGGAGGGGTTCCATGAAGCGTGTTGTCTTCGCATTCGTCGCGGCAGCCATTCTCGTTGCGTTCACCGCTCCGTCTTTCGCCGGGGAAGAGAAGAAGAAAGAAGAGAAGAAGAAGGGCCATCTCTCCCAGACGGTATTCGGCGAGGAAAAAAAGAAGGACGACAAGAAGAAGGGCGGCGGACACTGAGCTGCTGAAGTCCTTATCGTTCGTTGTACCTGATTGGCTCGCCGCCCTGACTCATGGCCGCGAGCCAATTTTCTTAACGGTACGTTCCTCCCCGCCCGCTTCGTTGACCCTTCCGAAGACAGCGTGTTAGGGTTCCGCATGGCCGGACATTCTGCGGACCGCAAACCCAATCGGCTTCAACACGAAACCAGCCCCTATCTGCTCCAGCACGCTTACAACCCGGTCAACTGGTATCCCTGGGGACCGGAAGCTCTTGCTGACGCTGCGCGCCTGAGACGCCCGATTTTGCTTTCTATCGGCTATTCGTCCTGCCACTGGTGCCACGTCATGGAGCGCGAATCCTTTGAAAACGAGGCCATTGCCGCGCTGATGAACGAGCACTTTGTGTGCATCAAGGTCGATCGCGAGGANNACCTACTTCCCGCCGGAGGACCGCTGGGGGCGTCCCGGGTTTCCCACCGTGCTGAAAAAAATTGCGGAGTACTGGCAGAAGGATCCGGAGGGACTCGTCGAACAGGCTGTCACCTTGACCGCACGCCTGCAGGAAGGGGGCCGCGCTCCCTCTCCGACCTCGGTCGGAGAGGCCGAACTCGACACGGCTGTGACGCAGTTCGCCGAGGAATTCGACGCTCGGCATGGTGGATTCGGCGGGGCGCCGAAATTTCCACCCGCCGCCGGGCTCTCCTTGCTGCTGCGTTGCCATGCGCGCTCGGGCGACGCACACACGCTGCAGATGGTTCGAAAGACACTGGACGCCATGGCGGCCGGNNGGCGGCGGTTTCGCCCGCTATTCCACCGATGATCGGTGGCTGGTGCCGCATTTCGAAAAGATGCTGTACGACAATGCCCTTCTGGCCCACGTCTATGTCGAAGCCTATCAGGTGACCCGCGACGAGAACTATCGCCGAATCGCCACCGAGACGCTGGACTACATCCTGCGCGAGATGACGTCGCCGGAGGGCGGGTTCTATTCAGCTACGGATGCGGATTCGGAAGGGGTGGAAGGCAAGTTTTTCGTCTGGACTCCGGAGCAGATCCGCGCGGCGGTGCCGACCGACGAAGATGCACGCCGGCTGTGCGCCTATTACGACGTGACTGCCGGAGGCAATTGGGAACATACCAACGTCCTGCACACGCCCCGCTCGATCGATGAGGTCGCCAAAGACCTCAAGATATCTCCCGACGAACTCCGCGAGACCGTGTTGCGCCTCCGCCCGCTGTTGTATCAGGCACGGGCCGGACGCGTGCCGCCGGGGCTCGACGACAAGGTCATCACGGCCTGGAACGGGATGATGATCAGGGCGATGGCCGAGGCGGCTCGGGTCTTCGAGTCTCCACGCTATCTCGAAGCCGCCACGCGCGCCGCCGATTTCCTGCTCACCACGCTGGCCAAGCCTGGCGGTCGCTTGCTGCGCACCTATCGCGCCGGCAAGGCCCATCTCGACGCATACCTGGAAGACTACGCGTATTTGGCGGAAGGGCTCATCGAGACCTATGAAGCCGGCGGCGACGAGCGATACCTGCGGGAGGCTGTTCGACTGGCAGAGCGGATCCTGGCGGATTTCAGCGATCCCAAACACGGCGGCTTCTTCACCACCGCGGCGGATCACGAAGCCCTCATCCTGCGGAGCCGGGAAGGGCCGGACGGGGCGACCCCCAGCGGAAACGCCGTGGCGGCTTCGGTGCTCGCGCGGCTGTCCGCCCACTACGGACGCGACGAGTTCCGCCAGGCTGCCGCCGCCGCAGTGCGCGCCTATGGCCGCCAGATCGGACGGTATCCACGGGCCTTCGCCAAGAGTCTCGCCGTGATCGACTTTCTCATGGCCGGACCGGTGGAACTGGCCTTGGTCGGAAGCCGGACGGATCCGGAGGCGCGAGCCTTACGCAGCGCCGTGGCACGCCGCTACCTTCCCAATCGAATTTGCGCCTACGCACACCCAGACAGGCCGACCACCCATCCCCTCCTGGCCGGGAAGGGGGCTGTGGACGGGAAAGCCGCATTGTATGTATGCCGCAACTTCTCCTGCCTGCAGCCGGTTACCGATCCCGCACAGGTGGAAACGCTCCTCGATGGACGGGCCGGTGTGACCGAACCCGCGGGGAACGCAGCCTCCAAAATCCTTGGAGGTGAACGCCTCCCGGGCTCAGCAACGCCGGAGGGAACGGCAAGGTTTGCGGCCAGGAAGATTCATCCTTCGCATGGCGGCGCGACGCTCGAGCAGGGGTTCGGTGCGTTCGGGCGCACCGGCCTCACGACGAGCCGGCTCGGCTTTGGAACCTATCGGGTGGACAGGCGCGAATCGGAACATCGGGCGGCGCTCGTCAAGGCGATCCAGGCGGGTTGCAACCTCATCGACACCTCCACCAATTATATGGACGGTGAAAGCGAGCGGTTGGTGGGGAGCGTCCTGGCCGAGTTGGTGCGCACCGGCGAGTTGCGGCGCGACGAGATCATCGTGGTGTCCAAGATCGGCTACGTCCAGGGGCAGAACCTGACGCAGGCCATGGCCCGCGAAAAGGCCGGGAAACCCTACCCGGACATGGTCAAATACGGGGAGGGCATATGGCACTGCATCCATCCTGATTTTCTCGCCGACCAGTTGGCGCAATCGCTCGACCGCTTGGGACTGACGACGCTGGACGTGTGCCTCCTGCACAATCCGGAATATTTCCTGTCCTGGTCCAGCCAACAGGGTGGCGGTCACCTGACGGAGTCTCGTGCACGGTTTTACGAGCGGCTCCAACGCGCGTTTGAGTACTTCGAACGTCAGGTGCAGGAGGGACGCTTACGCTGGTTCGGCGTTTCATCCAATACCGTTGCGTCGCCGGCCGCCGACGCGGACGCCACATCGGTTTCGGGCATGCTTGCCGCGGCCCAGGCCGCGGCCGGTCGAATGGGCGTGCCGGCACACCATTTCGCCGTGCTACAGTGTCCCATGAATCTCTATGAGGCCGGCCCGGTGCGGGTCGCCAACACCGGCCCCGGCGAGGCGCTCACGGTCCTCGAGGCGGCGGTGAATCGAGGCGTAGCGGTGCTCGTCAACCGTCCCCTCAATGCCATGCCGGTGCGTAACGCCGGGATTGTCCGGCTGACGGACGTCCTTCCCCTTCAGCAACAAGTCCACTTCGAGACGCAGCGCCAAAAGGTGGCGACGCTGGAAGAGGAGTATCGCAAGGAGTTGGCACCCGCCGTTCAACACAGCGGACAGGGCATGTTGCCGAGCGATTTTTTCCGCTGGGCCGACGAATTGCACCGCATCAGACCGCAGATCCAGGGGCTCGAACAGTGGGAACAAATCGAACACCAGATGATCGCGCCCCACGTGAACCAGGTCCTGCGGGCCCTCTCTCAGGCTTTCACGGGGACCGTGGCCGAACGGTGGGAGTCCTGGCGGGATCGGTACGTTCCGGAGCTGCTTGCGCTGTTGAAGGAACTCCAGCGTGAAGCAGCCGAACGCAGCCGCGCCCGCAGCGCGGATCTGCATCGCCTCCTCGATCCGTTGATGCCCGATGATCGGCGCCCGTCGTCACTGTCGCAGAAGGCGCTCTGGGTGCTGGTCAGCACTCCCGGCGTGACCTCGGTCTTGAATGGGATGCGAACGCCGGACTACGTTGCAGATTCGATGGAAGTGCTGCGTTGGAAACCGCTCGGCGACCCCCTGCACGTCTATGAGCTGCTCGCCGCAAAGAAGTGACTTGCCTCATTCGGCGGTTTTGATTATTCTGTGCAACATTCTGCTCGTTCCCACACCCTGCATGGCAACTCGAACCTCACCCTACGCGTTGGAGGTGTTCATGATCCGCATGCGTCCACTCGCCTTGGTCGGACTCTTGGCCGTCACCGGCGGGACCGTCCTCGACGGATGTGCAGGCAAATCGGGCACGAGCGGAGGCACCACATCGACGGCGCCAAGACCTCGGATGGAGGAGCGGATCGCCGCTCCGCCGGTCAAGGAGGTGGCGCCGCTACCCGAGGCGGCCCCGCCGCCGCTTCGGTCGGTCGAAATGGCCGCGCGGAATGCGACCGGGCCGTTGGACATTCCCTTCCCGGACGTCCTCTTCGATTTCGATCAATATGTCCTACGGGACGACGCGCTGGTGACGGTCGAGGCGAACGCCAAGCGCCTGAGAGACAACGGTGTCAAAAAGATTCTGCTGGAAGGCCGCTGCGACGAGATCGGGACGTCGGAATACAACATGGTGCTGGGTGAGCGGCGCGCGAGCGGTGTGAAGCGCTACCTCCAGAACCTCGGGTTGGAGAACGTTCAGATTGAGGTGACAAGTTATGGCAAGGATCGCCCGCTCTGTCTGCAACATAATGCGGCCTGCTGGCAGAAGAACCGCAGCGTCCATTTTGTCGTGAAGGATTGAACGACTGGTCCTCATAGGTCCCCCCCCGTTGCGGCGGACGCTTCGACAGCACGTGTTCTTCCGCTTGGCCGTCCGTTCGCTGTGCTCGACCTGCCCCCGTAACATACAATTTACTTTGCTTTAAGACGCCCACAACAAGCATCTGCAATTCTCTCCGTTGATTGTTCCGCCTGTCTCCCGGTTGACTGATTCACCCGCTCCAGTACAAAGGAGGACCAGTGCATGGTCAGTATCAGACCACTCCAAAACGCCCTCAGTCTGGTCTGGAACAGTCGCGCGCAATCAGACGTGACATCGCAAAGAGCTCACCCAGAAGCCAAAAGGCCGTCGACGCGGCGGGAACGCGCAGCCAGCTTGGCATGTGAACACTGCCGTGGATGTGATCAGCCCATCACCCAACGACGGTTAAGGGACTATCCGCATGCCCTGCTCTGCAGCACCTGTGTCGAGGAACGTCTCGACCGTCTCGCGGCCGACTCGTTGTGAGAGCAGCCTGCCGCATCGGCTGTCGTGATAGCCCGGGACTTGGACTATAGGAGAAACCTGGCTCACCCGCCTCATCGAGGCGTGACGCGGCTCTTCGGCGAGCGATCCGTCGAGCGTGCTTTTGTAACAAAGAATTTATGCAGGCCAGAGTTCTGGACAACACTCGCCTGGCACAGAGGGAAGGAATTAGATATGGGCCGCGGCACAGGCGGCTGGATCGGTCAACCCTATTTCAAGGAGGATGGGCACATGGTGACAATCGGTCAACTCATGACAAGGAAACTGGTTACTGTCTCTGCCGGGACATCGGTGGTCGAGGCGGCAAAGGTGATGGAGGCATACAAGATCGGGAGCGTGTTCGTCGAACAGAACGATCGTGTCGTCGGGATCGTGACCGAGCCGGATATCGTGCGAAAAGTCGTCGGTGCGAGCAAACCGCCCTACTTCACGCCCGTCGAATCGATCATGAGCACACCCGTCATCTGCATCGATGAGCGGAGGCCGATCACCGAAGCCGCCGACCTCATGCAGCAGCATCACACCCGCCACCTGGCGGTGTCGAAGTCCGGCAGCATCATCGGCGTGTTGTCGGTTCGGGATCTCCTCCAGCCGGTCTCCGTCGACGAATTCTAACGTGAGCAGGCACAGCATGGGATCGCACCCTTGCCGTACTTATGCTCTGTCCAGAGTACCGTGCGCTTCTCACCCTAGCATCACCCAATTCGCACTTCGCTGGCGTTCAATAATTAACAATTCTGTAACACCTCGGTCACTCCCATGCAATTGGCTCCTTGCAGACTGACATCTCGTGAAGTTCGATGGATCCGATCATCGGTACCAGAAAATGACGGAATCAACCACAGAAAGGGATGGAAGGATGAAACGAGGTGCCCGAATTGCGATCTGGGCCTTGGTACTTGGATTGGGAGTTCATACGTCCGCCTATGCTGAGCAGGCCGGACCACTCGTGGCGGTCAGCCTGGATCCGCGATTGGTCAACTACAGCCCGACCGAGCAGGTCGTGGGGCAAATCAAGATTCAAGGATCCGAGACCATGCTGCCCTTGATGCAACGCGTGGCTGCTGAGTTTCGTCGCCGGCAGCCGCTGGTGTCGATCGACGTTAAGGGAGGCGGGTCGGCGAAGGCCGTGGAGGCCCTGCTGCAGCCACCGCTGAAGGCGACGGGAAAAATCCAGTTAAAGGAAGAACGCACCGCTCAGACCATGATGGCCGCGTCATCGAGGCCATTAACCCAAGCTGAGATCAAACAATTCGTCGCGCAGCACGGATATGCTCCGCTTACGGTCGCTGTCGCCGTCGATGCCGTGGCCCTGTATGTACACAAGGACAATCCGATTCAAGGACTGACGATGGCCGAGGCGGATGCCATGTTTTCCAGCACCAGACTGCGCGGCGGCTCGGGGGAGATCCGCCGATGGGATCAGGTCGGTCTTGCCAACGGGTGGACCGGCTCGCCGGTCCGCCTGTATGGACGCGACAAACGCTCTGGGACGCGCAGTTTCTTTCAGGAGCACGTGCTGTCGGGAGGAGAATTCGCACCGGCCGTCCAAGAGGAGCCGGGAGCCGCCTCGCTGATCCTGGCGCTTTCCCGGGATCCGGTCGGCATCGGGTATAACGGCCTGGGGCTGCAGACGTCGAGCGTGAAGGTGGTCCCGTTGGCTGAGGCTCCGGGCAAACCCTATATCACACCGTCCGCATCAACGGTGGCGGACGAAACCTATCCGCTGCGTCGGCTGCTGTATCTCCATGTTGACAAGGCCCCGAATGATCCGCTTCAAAGCCCCGTGTCCGAGTTGTTGCGTTTCATCACGAGCCGTGACGGACAGGAAGCGGTGGTGCGGGCAGGCTTTTTCCCCTTGCCGATGTCCGAGGTGGACAAGATTCAGGTGGCGCTGAAGGAGTCTGTCGGTGAAAGCCTCCCTACCCCGTAAGATGTCGCGGTTTCAGGGAGTCGGTTTGGCCGGTTTCTTCGAGCGGAACGTGGTCGCCTCCAACTCCTGTCGCAGTCGCTTCAACTCCCCCCGCAGTTCTTCGATCGTCCGCTGTTGTTCCTCCAGGCGCCCTCGCAGTTCCAGGTTGGAGTGCGTGAGTTCACGAATCTGCAAGCGGGAATCGTCAGCCTGCTCCACCGTCGATGATCTCGTTTCGGTGCTGGTGGCGGCAGACGGAGCCGATCCTTCGGTCGTATAACCGGTCGGCGGACGCGCCGCCCGTTTCGCCGACGGACTCCGCCGAGCGGCCAGCGTTTCCGTGACAATAAGGGGCACATGCACTGTTTCGAACGGCGCCCACGCGGGCTCCTCGGCATCCGGTACCATCGCGGCGACGGCGGGTCGGCTCACCCAGAGCTTCATCCCCTTCGTGTCGCGCGGATCTTTCTCATCCGCCCCGCCCGTATCGGCCCGAGCAAAGGCGACATGGTCGGTCAGGAGAAAGTGGAGGTACCGGCCCCGTAGGAACAACGCGCCGGCAATGCGGTCATCGCTGATCCCCTTCCTCGTGTTCGCAAGTGAGAACCGCACCCGTTCGACAGGGCTGGCCTGCGCCAGGGCTTGAGAAACGGGTGCTGCAAGGCTATCCAACTCCTGGTCGGTAAAGACGGCGATGGCAGGTGGTGTTTCGAGCATGCCCACCAAGGTGCCGCTCCACCCAGTGACCTGAATCGTCCCCAGAAGGGCTCGCACGTCTTCTGCGGCAACGTGGGCGGGATGACTGTTCTGGACGGAGGTATGGGATCGGCGAACGGAGGGATCGGTCTCGAGGCCGACCTGTACGCCCGCACGATCCACGATGACTCGCTCCGAGTGGATGCCCGTGCAGGACACGGACCCCACCAGACAGAGTCCCGCGGCTAGGGCGAGCAGCGTCCCAGGAACGTCGGTGCTGTTCCGTGTAGGATTACTCACAAGAGAATTGGATGCCCCAGACGCGGTCGCCGGTCATTTGTCCGCGCCAGGCCCGATCTGCTGCGCGGCTTACCTTGGGGACCTCTCCTTCTTTGATGATCCGGGAATTCGGTCCGCATTTTTTCTGGATCAGCTGCATCGCTTCGCGCCGGCCGGCCGACGTCAGGACATCGGACTCCGTCTCGAAGGGATACGTGACCACACCGCCAGTCGCATCTTCCTTATAGAGTTTGGCCTCGGACCCGCAACCGGTGAAGAAACTCAGCCCACTGAGGAGAAACACCGCGCACCAGCCGGCTCGATGGAAAGATTGCCTCGTCAATGGCGTCTGCCGCCCGCCCCTTCTCATGCCTAGGATTAGCGGTTCGTCGCGCAATAGGTAGATTCTTCGAGCGGCTCGTATCCCCCACCGATATTATGCGGAAATTCGGCGATCTGCTGGCGTCCCGTCACCCAAATGTGAATGCAGTCGGCTTTGACCGAAGGGAGTACCCGTTGAATGTCATCAACCAGGACGGATTGAGGAAGCTGCGTGGTACCGACCACGATGAGCTTGTTTTCGGGCGCCAGCGCCTTGGCAGGGATATTCCCGTTGAAGAGGATCAGCATTTCGCCGTTGCGTTTGCCGACATCTTTCGGCCCGTAGACGGGATGTTCCACGATGGGCAGTTGCAATGCAACGATCCGCAGCCTCTTGTCGGACGACTCGGATTGAACGATCCGGCCCCCGAGTTGCACCTTGGTCCCAGTCATCGTCGTCGGGGCCACGCGCCAGGACGAGAAATCGAAGCTTCGATCCACTCCGGAAAGGGTGTCTGCTGGAAACATCTGCGTGGAACCACAGCTGGCGAGAAAGGGAACGATGCACAGGAAGCCAACGGTGCGGGATAGGTTGAGCATGACGAAAGGCTCCTTCTGCCGGGAATCGGCAACGGTCCGATAAAAGTAGCTTACATGAAACGGATCTGCCACTGCACCAGGAATGCATTCTGGGCGAACGGATCGCCGATTCCCGCTGTCGGATCCACCACGTTCCCCGGCCCGTTTCCGGAGTGATGCCGGAACTCGTAGTTGACCTGCAGTTTCGACTGCACCTTGGGTGGGAAATTTTCGAAGTAGTAGGTCAAACCTACAATCGTCCTGGTGTAGAGATCAGTGCCGATCCTCGTGTTGGGATCGAACTGCTCGTACATCACGACCGGTTCGAAATTTTCGAACGGCCCGTCGGTGAAGAGGTACTTGGCCAGCACGTACCAGGTCCGGCGCTGAACGCCCGGCGCTCCCGAGCCACCGCAGATTGCCTGCACGTCGCAGGCGCCGTTGGCGGGCCGTCCCACGGTCGTTTGATTGGCGCCGTCATGGCCCTGCCATAATTCTCCCTGTACCATGAACCCGGGCAGAATTTTGGAGGTATAGCGGAAGTCCACTCCGTAGCGGTCAAAACTGCCCTTGCCCCGGCCGTTGATGTTCGTGTTGGCGTTGTTGGATTCTCCTGCAATGACGTTGAAACTGACGAACGAGACGTCGGATCCGAAGAAGCGGATACGCGAATAGAAACTCTTCGGTCCATTCGAGCCGGTGGCATTGGCGTGGAAATTGTTGTTGTTCATGATGCCGGCCACGTACTCGAGCCGGTTGAACAGCTTTCCTCTCATGTCGATGAAGAAGTCCCGCTCTTGGAGGAAGTCGATCGTGCCTGCCGACCCGGTCCGGTTGCCGTTTCCGCTCCCGACGGACGTCAGGTAGGGCGAGCTGATGACGTCCCGCAGGCCGCCCGAAGTTTCAGTGAAGATGCCGAAGGGCATCCGGAAGATGCCCATCCGGATGAAGTTCAGATTGGGCGCCAACGACTGGAAGGGACGGTAATCGATGTAGCTTTCACGAAAAAACGTCGCGGCGATGGGTTGCCCCGTGGCCGCGCCGCTGCCTCCCGTCGGCGTTTCCCGGCCGAAATTAATGCTTTGAAACTCAAACAAAGCATGCCAGCGGGGAAGAGTATCGCTCAATCGACCCCAAAAAATGATTTCTGAACGGCGGATCGAGAAGTTGTCCTGGCTCTTGCCTTCGGGGACGTGGGCGTTCTGATGCGTATAAAGGAATTGCAATGCGTTCAGGCCGAAGTTGACCTTGTCGCGTAAAATCGGCAGCAACTCGATCTTGGTCTTCCAATCTTCCAGCGCGTCGATCCGTTTGTCCCGTTCGCTGCCGCGGTATTCCTGCTCCGCCCGGATTTGGATCCATTCGTCCATCGTGATGGAACCCTTCTGCAGGAGCAGATCCTCGATCGACGTCCCTCCGGCCGGCACGTCGGTCTGTTGCGTGCTCGTACTCGACGGTGGTCCAGGTTCCGCGGAGGCTTGGGCGGTGCGAACGGGAGGTGGCGTGGGAGCGGGAGCCGGCAGCGGCTCGGCCCATAGCAACGCGGGGAGTACCATTCCGTGGAATAGCAAGATCAGAGCAGCGATCGCACGTTGGAATGCCGGGAGCAACCCCATAACACCAATCCTCCTGAACGAAGTGATGACGAATGTGAGAGAAAGCTAACGAAGACAGATGGCCTGCGAATTACGCGGTTGTTACATCCGTGTAACAATCGCCGGGACCACGGAGCAGGAGCAATCGACCGGAGGATGGAAAGGCACGTACTACCCCTGAGCAGCGAGTTTATACCCGACCCCGCGAATGGTCAGGATCAGCGCCGGTCGGGACGGATTCGCCTCAATTTTTTGTCGCAACGCATGGATATGGACGTCCAGCGCGTGTTCCTCCAACGCGAAGTCTTCCCCCCACACGCGGTTGAGCAGCTCCTGGCGCGAAAGCACCAAGCCCGGCGACTCAAGAAACTGGCGGAGAATTTGGAACTCCCGGGGCGTCAGCACGACCGGTCTTGTGCCGACCCGGACTTCATGCCGTGCCACGTCCATGTGAAGCGGGCCGCAGTGAAATGCCGAGTTCGCGTCTTGCGCGGACGGTCGTCGGCGCAGGATCGAGCGAATGCGTGCCACGATCTGCCGGGCGGTTTGGTTGCACAGGCAGCCATCCAACCCTGCATCGAGCTCGGCCACACACTCGTCTTCCGTGACGACTTTGTCGGGTGATTCGACACTGAGCACAGGAACGTCCCTGAAGCTCGGATGCGCACGGAGGTCCAGATTCTCTTTTACCTGGCGATCAATCAAGACTACGGCAGGCATGTGCTGCTGTGCGACAGAGTAGGCTGAGGAGACAGAACGCACAGCCGCCAACTGGCAATTCATTCCGTACAGTGCTTTCCGGATCAGCGTTTCCAGCGCTTCGTTCCTGGTTATCAGAAGCACGACCGCCTGACCGATGTGCCGCGACGCCCCGCCGTCATAGTAGCTCGCCATATCCCCCTCCCTGGTCCGTGTGACAGTCTCAGGCCCCTCTGTTTCCGTTCCATCAAGGCAGTATTACAACTGTGTAAATTTCCTCATGCGTGACTCACCTTAACTTGATTAACGCCTTCTTAATCTCTTCCTGAAACTCTCGACACGCCCGATCGGTACGGTTGCGGCACAGCACAGGGGTCGCGATGCGGCGATTCGAAAGCCGATCTCTATCGAAGGGAGGAATCAGTGCAAATAGGTGAAAGGGACGGAAGACGACAGAAGCTGGCCGGGTTGTTGCTCACTACGATCTTGATGGGTGCACCACTGTATGGCACGGACGTCGGGGCGCAGGAGTCGCCAGCATCAGGCACGGCCAGTGCGCCGCCCGCATTGGCGACACCGGTTGGTGGGCCTCCGCCAGGCGGGGGAAAGAACAGGCGAGGAGAAAAGGGC
>JRYJ01000216.1_pt1 | contig 14118 bp, 15 predicted proteins | sample 235371 | NCBI WGS metagenome assembly JRYJ01 (sample SAMN03074219, study PRJNA261477) | activated sludge metagenome | biome: Wastewater Treatment Plant; feature: Wastewater; material: Activated sludge; isolation source: activated biomass of a wastewater treatment plant treating hydrocarbon... ... | reverse complement strand
CCGAGAGTCCAAGAAACCACGACGCCCGGGACCGTGACCGTGGAATACGACGAGATTGGCCGACGGCTGAAGCTGAGTGCCACTGGTCAAACGGATGTGACGTACACGTATGATAAGAACTCCCGGCTCAAAACGGTGACCCAAGGCACGCAGACGGTGACGTTGGCCTATGATGATGCGGGGCGACGCACGTCACTCACCTATCCGAACGGCGTGGTGACCAGTTACGCCTACGACAATGCCAACCGGTTGCTGAGCCTCGATCACATCAAGACGCCGACNNGATGCCGCCGGGAACCGAATCAAGCTCACGCGGGCGAACGCCGCGGCCACCCTCATTCCGCAGGCGGTCACGAACACGGCTTTCGATGCTGCGAATGAACAAACGCGATTCAACAGCGCGTCAACCAACCTCGTTTACGACAATAACGGGAATCTCACGTCCTTCACGGATGCTTCCGGGACGACGACCTATACGTGGAACGCGCGGAATCAGATCACAGCGATCAGCGGCCCAAGCCTCTCCGCGAGCTTCGTCTATGACGGGTTAGGTCGCAGAAGCAGCAAGACTGTGAATAGTACGACGACCGGGTTCTGGTATGACGGAGACGATGTGCTGGCGGAACTCTCCGGTAGTACGCCAACTGCGACGTACGTCAGAAGCTTGAGCATCGACGAGCCATTCATCAGGAAGCAATCCGCTGGGGATGAGTTCTATCAAAGGTCAAGTCCCCCGCTTGCTGGAAATTGGTGAGCGGGATGCTGGTTGAGTGACTCGATGTTTCTCATGAAACTGGCGGTCCAATTCTTCACGGAGCGTGAGCAATTGTTTCCGCTCGAAGTCGGTGATTGCCACCTGGTGCCAGGTGCAGCTGGCGCGCGGAAGCGCCGCAGACATCACTTTCAAGACGGCGCGTTCGCCAAATGCATGCGGGATCGTGTTGCTGCGCCGGCGTTCCTCCAGAAACAGTCGCTCCAGTAAATTGGTCGTGCGGGTCGCGCGCCGATGCGCCACGGGCAGGCGCAAATAGGTGATGCACGCGGCAAAATCATCATCGAAACATTTCACGCCGCTGGGCAGCTCGTTGGCGTACGTGTGCCGAAATTCTTCGGCGGCCAACTCGGCGATCTTGGGGCTTGAGGCATGAGAGGCGGCCAGGGCCATGGCCTTCACCTCGCGCCATCGATCGGCCGGCACCTTCGTTTCCAGGTTTCTCATTTTGTGCGCCAGACAGCGTTGGCGCAGGGCCCGGGGCAGACATTCCTCCACCGCGCGAATCAGCCCGGGCGCGCCATCCGTGACGACGAGCACCGGATCCGCGAGCCCGCGGGCCTTGAGGTCTCGCAAGAAGTCGCTACAGCATGCCGTGTCTTCTTTGGTCCCCGGTTGCAGTCCCAAGAGCACTTTCGTGCCGGCCATGGTAATCGCCCACGCCGCGAGCACGGCTTCGCGGGGCTGCCCGAAGTGGAGGCGCTCGGCGACGCCGTCGATGAACAGATAGGCCACTTCGATGCCGGACAGATCGCGGCGGGCAAACTCTTGGTAGTCGGCCCACAAGGCCTCACAGACGCGGCTGGCGGCGGAGCGACTGAGCAGGCAGCGACCATCGGACCCCGTGAACGCCGCTTCGATGTCGCGCATGGAGAGTCCGCGGGCATACATCTCCACGGCGAGCCGTTCCAGTTCCTCGCTCTTGCCACCCCACGCCGCGCGAATCTCTGATTGCCAGCCCTTGATGCCGCGCACTTGCGGGACGCCATACTCAATCACGCCTTCGGCGCTCTTCAGCCGGCCGACGCGCACGCCGTTGCGATACCCGCGCGGGGCTCCGGGGGCCTCGGCCATCGGTCCGCGCTCATAATAGCCCCGGCTCAGGCGCTCACTGACTTCGGTCTCCAACGCTTCTTCGATCATCAGGCGGACGGCTTGCCGCACAAACGTACTGGTGTCGATCTCGCCCGTGTCGCCTGCCAACATCTCTTTCAGCCTCTTGCGTGTGCCGACGCTGCTCGGTACTCTTGCCATGGGGATGCTCCTTGTTGGGTGTGATTCGAACGCGGCCAAACGTTCAAACCGGTAAGGATGCATCCCTCCCACTTTTCCAGCAAGTTTAAGACTTCACCGTCCCGCGTGGTCGCCCGTCTGGTCCAGCGCGAGGGCCAGGTCGTAATGCGCTTCCGCTGACTCAGGATCGGCCTGCTCGCCGGCCGAGAAGTACTTCCTCGCCGCGTCCCAGTGGCCCATCCCATAATGCTCGATCCCCTCGTTGAGATGGCTTTCGGCCTTTGATCCCGCCATCGCCTTCAACGGTTGCGCGTTCTTTTCCATACCGGCCCGGCTGACGCGGTGACCAGCAAAGCGGCAAACACGATGACGGCAGCGACCTTGATCATGATCTCCTCCTCGGCGAGTAGGTGGATGGCCCTTACTCTCTCTTAGGGAGAAGCATGCGAGCTGGATGTGTCTGATAGGACGAGGAATGAGGACTGCGTACCGTATCCTGATGACTGAGGTCCGAGAAGTGAGTGCCGGCAGCTGATGGCTGACGGCCGACCGCTATCAGCTACGAAGCTACGGCCCCCAGCGGATGCCGNNGATATTCCAGCGACAGGCCCAGGGGGATGAAATGGCTGGTATCGTTCCGATCGATGCGATTGGGACCGCTGCCCTTGTTGAGGTCGGCATGGATCAGGCCCAACCCGGCGAAGGGCACGATGTTGATGCCGTTGGACAATCGCAGGTGATATTTCGCGACGCCCGCAACGGCCACCTGCGTGAGATCGCCGACGGGCGTGAAGAGCGCCATGCCGCCGAATGAAAAATTCGGGTCCATGTAGTAGTCGAGCCCGAAGCCGAGAGCGAAGGCGGTGTTGTTCGTCGTGTCGGTCCAGAGGCCCAGGTCGGTCGAAAACCCCCAGTGGGCTTCCTGTGCCGGCAACGGATTGGGTGCAAAAAGACAGAGGCTCCCTGCACAGACGAGTGTGAGGCAGAGTTGGCGGAAGCGATGGACGCGGTTCATAGCGTGACGGCGAAATGCGGCGCGGACTGTACCATAGGCCCGGCAGGGGGACAAGAGCGGATGCCACAGGAATCGCAGGGGACGGTTGTCTGTTCGCCGGCTCGTGCAGTATGCTTTTTCGGCGTTGAAGAGGAGTGAGCTATGGCGACACAACCGATGACCCCGGCGGAAGCGGCCACGGCGCTCTACAGGCTACTGCCCCGCCACTTGTCGCAGGAGATGCTGGGCGAGTACGGGATCGAGGTGAGCGAGGCTCAGGCGGCGGACATCACAAGGGAGATTCTCTCGTTCAACCTCTACTGGATTTCCGCGGCGATCAACGCCCACATTCCGCGCCAGTACCGCGACGTGCTGTTCCACCGGCTGTTGGAGTTGATCCGGGCCGACTGGGCCAAGGACTTCAGGTTGGGGGATGTGAACTGGAACGACTATCTGGCCGAGATGGAGGAACGCCGAGCCCTTTATGCACCGATGGGGAACTTGGAGGGCGGCACCATGGCGGCCTCCGAGGAGATCGCCGGCCTTCTGGAAGATGCCGGGCTGCTCCAGCCGCAGGACCGCCCCAAGCTGCTGGTGTTCCTGCCCGACGTGGTGCCCCTCGACCAATACCGCGCGCTGTTGGATGAATATGCCTGACGAGATGCAAGAGCCGATGGCGTATAGCCTATAGCACGGACAAAGAGAGCCGAGATCGCTATACGCCGTCAGCTATACGCTCCCATCTGCTACAGGTAGCGATGCGACAGCACTTTGCCGGTGTTGTCCAGTTCGTACAGCAGCGGCGCGCCGGTGGGGATGTTGAGCTCCAACACCTGTTCACGCGTCAGCTGATCGAGCTGCATGACGAGCGCCCGCAGACTGTTTCCGTGGGCGGCGATCAGGATCGTTTCCCCCTTCAAGACATGCGGCTTGATGCGGCTCTCGTAGTAGGGCAGTACCCGTTCGGCCGTGTCCTTCAGGCTTTCGCCGCCTGGCGGCCGTACGTCGTAACTCCGGCGCCAGATCTTCACCTGTTCGTCTCCGTACTTCTTTGCCGTTTCGGCCTTGTTCAGTCCCTGCAGCTCTCCGTACATGCGCTCGTTGAGGGCCTTGTCCTTCTCGATGGGGATATTGGTTTGGCCGAGCGCCTCCAGAATCAGGCGGAGCGTGTCGTTGGCGCGGGTCAGCACGGAGGTGAAGGCGCAGTCGAACGTGTACCCTGCGAGTTTCTTGGCGGCGGCCTTGGCCTCCTCCACGCCTTTCGGTGACAGCGGCACGTCCACCCAGCCGGTGAAACGGTTCTCCAGGTTCCATTGCGACTCGCCGTGTCGAATCAGCACCAGCTTGCTCATGGTCGCTCGTCTCCTCCTCTGACCGAATGGGCGTTCCCGGACAGATATGCGGGTTCTGCGTGGCGCTGTCAAGGTCCGCCGCCCGGTTTTCGCGATCCCCGCAGTCGGGTTGCAATCACCTGGGGCAGCCAGTACGATGCCCCGGTTTCATGACTTCGGACACCGTGTGATGTCGACCTCCTCGCCTTCAAACCGGTCGCCCCTGCAAGCCTGGTGGCTCGGTATGGGCCGGCGGCTGCACGTCGAGGAGCGAGTGCAGGCGTTCTTCGGGCGAGCACTCGGACCGGAACAGGCGTTGGTGCGCGCCGAGCAGGTCGGGGCTCAGGTCGACTACATCCTCTTCGTGCTCTTGCGCTATTGGATTCCGGTGGTGCTGCCGCCGCCGGGGCGCGAACGGATCTCCAAGGGCGATCCCGACTATTGGCTGGAGTCCGAGCAACTCCTCAAGGCGGCGGTGGATCGCCTGCGCGAACTGAAACCGCTGATCGAGCTGTTGACGGCCGCAAACCCGCTGGGGGCGGGGTCGGCCCCGGGGGACCGGTCTCGAAGCGGCGCGCCGGTCGTCGAGGTGGAGCTCGCGAACATGTTGCAGGGGATCGCCGAGGTGGCGGGCAGTTACGGCGGGCCGGACTATACGTCGGTCATCAAACAATTCGATCCGGTGCCGTTACGGCAGACCCAACCGTTCAAACACAACAAGAAGAACAGCGCCGAGCTGTGGGTGGTCTTTCTGTTGCGCGAGCACTTCCGGAGCCTGGGGTTGGGAAAGGATCGCTACTGGCCGCTGGTGGCGGGCTTGTGTGCCGCGGCCGGGATCACAAACGCCAACGGCCAGCCCTACGTCGCCGACGAGCTGAAAGCCTGGTGGCAGAAGAATTGGCCCCGCACCTACACGCAGCTCGAGCAGACCCAGGCGGCGCCGGAACTCAGCGGGGCGGCCTATCAGCAGGACTTCGAATGGTTCCGCGGGTGGATCGAGTGGCAAAGATCGCGGGGAGCATGAGCCTATGGCTTATGGCAAATAGCGCATAGCACGGGCGGGAAACGAGAAGGCAGTTTGCCTGTGCCATCAGCTGTAAGGCATCGGCTGTTAGCTCTTTTCCGCTACACGGTGCTGAGTCCCGCCGGCCTCGGTTTGGCGGGCGGTCCTTTGATTCCGTCAGGAGGTCCTTCCTTCAGCATGGCCACCACCAGGCCCACCTTGAGGACGAGTAACCCCACGCCGACCCAAACGACATAGGGCTGGACCCCGCCAAGTTCTCCCAACAGCGTTTGCCGTTGTTCGCCGCCGGCCGGTCGCTCCTGTTTGATTTTGGCGAGCTGTTCTTTCACGTGCCAGTAATAAATATAGTTGGCGCTGGCTCCCGCCATGATCCGCCACACGATGTCGGCCGAGAGGTCCTGGGTCATGTAAAAGGCGATCGCCGGCCCGATGGCATAGATCAGCGCGTAGAGGTACATCTTCCGGTAGAGGAACCACAGAAAGGGTTCGAAGAGGAACGCCGGCCAGTGCCAGGTGAGCGCGAACCGCGGGCCGGAGGGACCGCTGAATTTCTTGAAGATCTGCAGATACCAGTCGGCATTGGGGCCGATGAAGGCCCGCCAGAGGTCTTCGTCGGTCTGGAACGTAGCCGCCACGACGGGGGCTGGTTCGGAAGCGGCCTGGGCCTCGGCGGCGGAAGAAGCGAAGTTGGCACCGCATTGATGGCAAAATCGGGCGTCGTCCGGGTTGAGTTGCTGGCACTGTCCGCAAGGTTTCATCAGTCCCACCTTATCCCATCTGCCGTCTGTTCCCGTCAAGCGACCGGCGCCCTGCACGGATACGCGGATCGGCGCATAGGGAGAGGCGGTCGGCGGGGTCGTTCGGTTGCTTTCACGCCCCCCCTATGTTACGTTCGCCGATCCACCCGCCTAGGCCAATCGACATGACCGACAGGTCCGAGCGAAATGCCTGGCGGGGCGTTCGGCCTTCGCTGCCGAAGCAACGACTTGGGCAAAGTAGGCTCGGCCGGTGGTGCCGAACGAGTCGATAAGGAGGGGTTCGGTCATGCCGACAGGTGAACTTCGTCAAGATGCGGAACAGTACTTGATGAACACCTACACGCGCCTTCCCATTTCCATTGCGCGGGGGCGCGGCAGCCGGGTCTACGATCTGGAGGGGCGGGAGTATGTCGACTTCGTGGCGGGCATCGCCGTAAACCTGCTCGGCCACGCGCATCCCGACCTCGTTCTGGCGATTCAGAGGCAGGTTCAACACCTGATCCACACCTCGAATCTGTACTATACCGAGCCGCAGGTGCAGTTGGCGAAGACCCTGGTGGAACATTCGTTTGCGCAGAAGGTTTTCTTCTGCAACAGCGGAGCGGAAGCCAACGAAGCCGCCATCAAATTGGCACGGAAATACGCCCACGACAAGTACGGAGCAGGCCGCTACGAAATCATCACGATGAAGCATTCATTCCATGGCCGGACGCTGGCGACCTTGACGGCGACCGGGCAGGAGAAGGTCCAAAAGGGATTCGACCCGCTGATGCCCGGCTTCTCGTACGTGACGTTCAACGACCTGTCCGAGGTCGAGCGGGCCATGACCGACAAAACGGCCGCCGTGATGTTGGAGCCCATCCAAGCCGAAGGCGGCGTGCACGTGGCCGACCGAGCCTACATGCAGGGCTTGCGGGAACTCTGCCGGGATCGGGACGTTCTCCTTATCTTCGATGAAGTGCAGACGGGCATGGGCCGGACGGGTACCCTGTTCTGCTATGAGCATTTCGGGATCCAGCCGGACATCATGACCTTGGCCAAGGGGCTGGGGGGCGGCGTACCGATCGGCGCGTGCCTGGCGACGGACGCTGTGGCGAAGGCGTTCACGCCCGGCAGCCACGCCTCGACCTTCGGCGGCAATCCGTTGGCCTGCGCAGCAGGGCTGGCCGTGTTACGGGTCCTGTTGGACGGAAAAATTTTGGACCATGCCCGGAGGATGGGCGATTACTTGGGCAAGGGGCTGGCGGCGTGCAAAGAAAAGCATCGGGTCATCACGGAAGTCCGGGGTCTGGGCCTGCTCCAAGGCATGGAATTGGACATCGACGGGAAGACTGTCGTGACCGATTGTTTGGCTCGCGGATTGCTGATCAACTGCACCGGCGATCGGGTCTTGCGATTTGTGCCCCCACTCATCATCACGCAAGGCGAGATCGATCGCTTGCTGAATGCGCTCGGGCAGATCTTCAGCAAACGACCGACCGCCCTGGCACATTAACCTTAGGGGCGCGTATGTCGCGGCGTCCTGTTCGATCGACACATCGGAGCGGGCTCGGTAAGGATTTTCTCGACCTGCTGTCGGTCCCACGGGGCGAACTCGATGCCCTGCTGCGGCTGGCGGCTCAGCTCAAAGCCAAACAGAAACGCGGCATCCCTCACCCCTTGTTGCCGGGACGGATGCTCGGGCTCGTCTTCCAGAAGCCCTCCACCAGGACGCGCGTCTCGTTCGAGGCGGGTATGAACCAGCTCGGCGGACAGGCCATGGTGCTGCCGATGGCCGACATTCAGTTGTCGCGCGGGGAGAGCGTGGCCGATACGGCCCGGGTGCTCTCACGCTACCTCGATGCGATCGTCGTGCGGACGTTCGACCATGCGATCGTGGAAGAGTGGGCGCGCGAAGCCGCCATCCCGGTGATCAACGGCCTGACGGATTTGAACCATCCCTGCCAAGCGCTCTCCGATCTGTTTACGATCCGGGAAAAGAAAGGGCGATTGACGGGACTGAAGATCGCGTACGTCGGCGACGGGAACAATGTGACCAACTCGTTAATCGAGGCGGCGGCCAAGATGGGGATGACGATTGCCGTCGGGTGCCCGGCCGGCTATCAGCCGGATCAGCACATCGTGGACCTGGCTCGGCTGGAGGCGCAACAGACCGGGGCCTCCATCGAGATCGGCGCCGACCCGTTCGTTGCGGTGAAGGATGCCGACGTCGTGTACACCGACGTGTGGATCAGCATGGGGCGTGAGCGAGAGCAGGCGCGGCGGCTGAAGATTCTCGCCCCGTACCAATTGAACGAGCGCTTGATGCGCCGGGCCAAACCGGACGCGGTGGTGATGCATTGCCTGCCGGCCCATCGCGGGGAAGAGATCAGTGCCGACGTCCTGGACGGGCCGCAGTCGATCGTGCTCGATCAGGCCGAAAACCGCCTGCACATGCAGAAGGCGATTCTGGTGCGGTTGCTCGCGCGAGGTCGAACGCGAATGAAAAATGAAAAATCAAAAAGGAAAAATTGAGGGAGTGATCCGATTCAGATCTGTCACATTTTTCATGTTGAACTTTTAACTGAGCTGGAGAACAGCATGTCCCGGTCCTCGTTCAAGAAGGTGGTGTTGGCCTATTCGGGCGGGTTGGATACATCCGTCATTTTGAAGTGGCTCGAGGAGGTCTACGGCTGTCAGGTCATCGCGTTCTGTGCCGATCTCGGCCAAGGCGAAGATTTGAAAGCGATCAAGGCGAAGGCCCGGGCCCTCGGCGTCAAGAAGGTCTACATGGAAGACCTGCGCGAAGTCTTCGTGAAGGACCACGTGTTTCCGATGTTGCGGGGCAACGCCGTTTATGAAGGCAGTTACCTGCTCGGCACCTCCATCGCGCGGCCGTTGATCGCTCGTCGGCAGATCGAGATCGCAGCCCAGGAAGGGGCGGAGGCCGTCTGTCACGGCGCGACCGGCAAGGGCAACGATCAGGTGCGGTTCGAGCTGACGTACATGGCGTTGCACCCGCAGATCAAGATCATCGCTCCCTGGCGGGAATGGACGATGCGGTCGCGGCGTGAACTGATCGAATATGCCGAACGGCACGGGATTCCCGTCACGGCGACGAAGGCCAAGCCCTACAGTATGGACATGAATCTGTTCCATACGAGTTACGAGGGTGGCATTTTGGAGGATCCCTGGGAAGCACCGCCGGAGGAAATCTTCGTGACGTCCGTGTCGCCCGAAAAAGCGCCGGATAAGCCGGTGGAAATCGAGATCGAGTACGTCGCGGGCGATCCCGTGGCGGTCGACGGCAAGAAGATGAGTCCGGCGACGCTGCTCGCCCACCTGAACAAGTTGGGCGGCGCACACGGAGTCGGGCGGGTCGATCTCGTGGAAAACCGTTATGTCGGCATGAAGTCGCGCGGGGTGTACGAAACCCCCGGAGGTACGATCCTGCATGCCGCGCATCGGGGCTTGGAGTCGCTCACGATGGACCGGGAGGTGCTGCACCTGCGGGACGGCCTCATCCCCCGGTACGCCGAGCTCATCTATTACGGGTATTGGTATGCCCCGGAGCGGGAAATGATCCAGGCGGCGCTCGACGAAGCGCAGCGCGATGTGACGGGCACGGTCCGGGTGAAGCTCTACAAGGGAAGCTGCACGGTCGTGGGGCGGAAATCCCCGCGGTCGCTCTATCGATTGGATATGGCCACATTCGAAGAAGACGAGGTCTATCGCCAGCAGGATGCCGAAGGCTTCATCCGTCTCAACGCGCTGCGGTTGGCCATTCGCGCCCAGCGGAAAAAGAGATCCGTCAAGTAATCCATGGCCAAAGCGAAATCGAAACGGCCCGTCGGCGCCCCCGCATCGACCGGATCCAAAGCCCAAACGGAGCGCACGCTCCCGCAGGGCAAAGCTTGGGGGGGTCGGTTTGCCGAACAGACGGATCGGCTTGTCGAACAGTTCACCTCCTCGCTGGCCTTCGATCAACGGTTGTACCCGTACGATATCCAGGGCAGCATGGCCCATTGCAGGACGCTCGAACGGGCCGGTGTCCTGTCCGCGCGCGAGGCGGCCGAACTGATTCGCGGACTGGAAGCGGTCCGGACCGAGCTTGATGGGGGCCGGTTCCCCTTCTCTCCCCAGGACGAAGACATTCACATGGCCATCGAACGACGGCTGACGGAGCTGATCGGACCATTGGGCGGGAAACTGCATACCGGGCGGAGCCGGAACGACCAGGTCGCCTTGGACCTGCGGCTGTTCCTGCGGGACGCCGTGCAGCAGTTAATGGCGCAGCTGCAGGAGTTTGAACGGGTGTTGGTGGCACAGGCGCGTACGAACCTCCATGTGGTGATGCCGGGCTACACGCATCTGCAACGGGCCCAGCCGGTGCTGCTGGCGCATCATCTGCTGGCCTATGTCGAAATGTTCGAACGGGATCGGGGCCGGCTGCGGGATTGCCGTGAGCGGCTCAATGTGATGCCCCTAGGTTCGGGGGCGCTGGCCGGCTCCAACTATCCGGTCGATCGCCAATACACGGCCGAGCTTCTCGAATTTCCCGCGGTGACCCAGAACAGCCTGGATGCGGTCTCGGACCGTGATAGTGTCGCGGAGGTGTTGAGCGCGCTCTCCCTGATCATGATGCACCTCTCGCGGCTGAGTGAAGAGCTGATCCTCTGGGCCTCGCAGGAGTTCCGGTTCGTAGACTTGCCCGATACCTTTTGCACCGGCAGCAGTATGATGCCGCAGAAAAAAAATCCCGATGTGCCGGAATTGGTTCGGGGCAAGACGGGCCGGGTGTACGGCCATCTCATGGGTGTGCTGACGCTGCTGAAGGGCCTGCCCTTGAGCTACAATCGCGATCTGCAGGAAGATAAAGAAGCCTTGTTCGATGCCTTCGACACGACCAGCCAGTCGGTGTTGTTGTGTGCCGAACTGATGCGGCGCGCGCGGTTCAATGAAAAAATCCTGGAACAGGCCGCCGAGGGCGGCGGGATGCTGGCGACCGAGCTGGCCGACTATCTCGTGACCAGGGGCGTTCCGTTTCGAGAAGCCCATTCCATTACCGGGCGAATTGTGCGATCCTGTCTGGATCAGGGTCGGGCTCTGCAAGACCTCACGTTCGGGGAGTTGAGCGCGTACTCCGACCGATTTGAGAAGGATGCGCTCGATTGCCTGACCGTGCAGGGGGCCATCGATCGGAAAAAGCAGATCGGCGGGACATCGCGACGCCGTGTGGAATCGCGCATCAAGGAGCTGGAGAAGGCCCTGAGGGCATGAACCCATTCGCCGCCTGGGAAGGGGAATGGCTTCGGCTGTGTGGGCTGGCCGCTGTTGCCGGGTTAGCCGGTTGCGGTGTCCTGGGGCCGCCGATCCCTCCCGAGGATGTCGGGGTTAACCCCGTGATCGAGCGCCAATTGCGCCGGGAAGGACTCTTGGCTCCAGGCCAAACGGTGCGGGGTTCGGCGACACGGCCGAGCGCCCCAGGGCAAGTGACGATTCAGGAAGAGCCGGTGCTTCCGCAAGGGGATCCGTTGCCGGTTCCCCCCACGAGATCGATGGGGACCCGGTAGGGTGGAGTATCGAGGCCGGTTCACGAATGATATGGTGGGTGGCCTAGGGAGTCGGCCGCCCAGAGAGGACGAGGATTCATGGAACTCATTCAGCCGTCTCGAACGTTTGTTTCACCCGGCGCGGCGACGAAGCGCCGGTTGTTGTTGCTCGACCCCTATCCCCGTCACAGTCAGTATCGCCTGACCGCGTCCGAACGCCGGGCGGTGTGGTTTCCCAAACTGAGCCTACCGACCATTGCGGCCTATACGCCGGACCACTGGCATGTGGATCTCGTCGACGAAGCGGTGCAGGACATCGACTTCGAGCATCCATGCGACTTGGTCGGGCTGTCGGTCATGACCTGTTATGCCCCGCGGGCCTACGAAATTGCGGCGGAGTTCCGGAAGCGGGGCGTCAAGGTCGTGATGGGCGGGGTGCACGCCACCTACTGTCCCGATGAGGCGCTGCAGCATGTCGATACGGTGGTCTGCGGCGAAGCGGAGGACCTGTGGCCGGAGGTCATATCCGATTTCGAAGCCGGACGGATGAAGCGCAAGTATGAGATGAAATCCTTCCCGTCCCTGGAGCATTACATCAGCCCACGGGTCGAACTCCTGAGCCCAGACGCGTACATGACGCGCCAATGCAGTTTTACGACGCGAGGGTGCCATTTCGATTGCGAATTTTGCAGCGTCTCTCCGTTCAACGGCAAGACGACGCGGCGGCGGCCGGTCCAGGAAGTCGTGCAGGAACTGCTGCGCGTGAAACAGTGGATCCGGAGCGAGTTGGTCGAGCGGATGTGTACGGAATCGCTCTGGCAGGCCTTTAAGACCGGCGTGCGGATGCGGGTCGGCATTGAGGACGGCAGCATCGTTGCATTCGTCGACGATCTCCACAACAGCAATCGTGCCTACTGCCGCGAGTTATGGACGGCGCTCAAGCCGCTGAAGATCAAATGGGGATGCCAGTCGACCCTCTTCCTGGCGGACGACGAGGAGATGGTGAAGTTGGCGGCGGAAAGCGGGTGCGTCTCGGTCTTCGTCGGAATGGAGTCGTTGGATGAGGATTGTCTTGAGGAAACCAACAAGCCGTTCAACCGTGTGCAGAAGTTCGCCAAAGAAATCGATATGTTCCACAAGTACGGCATCATGGTGAACCCGGGCATCGTGTTCGGCTTCGACAACGACGACGAATCGGTGTTCGAGCGCGCCGTGGAGTTCCTGATTTCCACCAAGGTGGAACTGGCTTATTTCAACGTCCTGACGCCGCTGCCCGGAACGGCGCTCTACGAACGGTACGATCGCGAAGGGCGCATCTTCGACAAGGATTGGGCCAAGTACGACGGTAAACACGTGGTGTTCCGTCCCAGCCGGATGACCCCTGAGCAACTGCAGGAAGGGTTCCACTGGGCCAACCATCAGTTCTACTCGCTGCCGTCGATCTGGAAGCGCCTCTCGGGCACCCAGCAGCGGTTGGTCGCGCGGTGGGAAATGAATCGGGAATTTAGGAAGCTCGTCAAGCGGTCCTGCCCGAAAGGCACGTTGTCACCCGTGGCCAAGGCGCTGAAAAATCTCCAGGCCAAGCTGCCGACGGCCGATACCAAGCAGGTGGTGCCGAACGCGCTCCACGCCATCAAACAACGGATCGATCAAACGACCGGGCCAGCACACGAGCTGTGGCTGAACATCAAGGCCAAACGGCACGACCATCTGGCCGCAGTGGTCGTGACGCTGGAAGGGACGCTCGACTATGTCGCCGCGAAGGAGCTGCTGAAACGGATTCGCGAGGCGGCGCAAAAGGCGCGTCTGGACATTATCGTCAACTTCGAGCATCTACGGCATGCGACGCCGGAGGCCTTGAAAGCGTTGTTGGACGGAGACGCCCTCAAGACGGCGTTGCCCTATGCGAAGGTGCGGTACCAGAAGTTTACGGCGGCGTTCCAGGGGGCACTGGAAGGATTGTCGCTCGCGGGGGCCGAATTTTTGATCGAGGATCTGCAAGATGCATGATTTCGAGTATCGTCAGGGGGAGCTGTATTGCGAGGATGTTCCGTTGTCCCGGATCGTGAAAGAGGTGGGGACGCCCTGCTACGTCTACAGCCATCGCACGCTGGTGCGGCATTTCCGCGCCTACGACGGCGCCTTCACGAGCATCCCACACATCGTCGCGTTCGCGATGAAGGCCAATTCCAACCTGGCGATCCTGCGGTTGATGGCCAAAGAAGGCAGCGGCGTCGACATCGTGTCGGGCGGGGAGTTGTATCGCGCGATGAAGGCGGGTGTGCCGGCCTCGAAGATCGTCTTTGCCGGCGTGGGAAAGAGCCCCGATGAAATCCGTGATGCGTTGAAGGCCGATATCCTCATGTTCAACGTCGAGTCTCCCGCGGAGTTGCAGGCGATCAATGACGTGGCGGCCTCGATGGGTGTCAAGGCGCGGGTGGCGTTGCGGATCAATCCGGACATCGATCCCAAGAC
>JRYJ01002161.1_pt1 | contig 14153 bp, 13 predicted proteins | sample 235371 | NCBI WGS metagenome assembly JRYJ01 (sample SAMN03074219, study PRJNA261477) | activated sludge metagenome | biome: Wastewater Treatment Plant; feature: Wastewater; material: Activated sludge; isolation source: activated biomass of a wastewater treatment plant treating hydrocarbon... ... | reverse complement strand
GTAGCCGTGCCGGGTGGCCCGCTCCACCTCCATGGCCAGCTGCTCCTCGAAGGCGCGCCGGTTGGGCAGGCCGGTGAGGGCGTCGGTGCGGGCCTGCGCCTCGAGCGCGGCCCGCTCGTCGGCGTTGCCCACCGCGAGGCCGACCAGGTCGGTGAACCCCTGCAGCACCTCCTCGGTGCGGGGGGGCAGGGGCTCGCCGCCCCGGCCCACCACGGCCACCACCCCCCACAGCCGGCCGTCCACGCGCACCGGCGCGGCCACCGCGGTGCAGACGGACGGCAACGCGGTCCAGAACACCGACCAGGTCACCACCTCGGTGACGGCGGCCACGCAGACGATCGCCGGCCGGACCATCGCCAGCTACCAGCTCATCGACATGGGCCAGCCGGGCATGGACGGCGTGATCTACATGGACCTGCTGGCCGACTACTGGCGCCAGCTCGACGCGACGCTGATCGACGGCTCGGTGACCAACGCCAAGGGCGTGCTCAACGTCTCCAGCATCAACTCGGTCACCTACACCGCGGCGACCCCGACCGGGTACGGCCTCTGGCCGTACGTCTTCCAGGGCAAGTCCGGCATCGAGAAGAACGCCTACGCGGGCGTCGACTTCTCGCTCTGGCACCCCTCGACCTGGAACTGGTTCCTGTCCACCCTGGACAGCCAGAACCGGCCGCTGGCGCTCGCCACCACCGGCCCGGCCTTCAACGCCATGGCGCAGTTCAACCCGAGCGCTCAGGGCATCGCCGGCAACATCGGCGGCATCCCCGTCGTGGTGGACGCCAACATGCCGGTCACCAAGGGTGCCGGCACCAACGAGTCCCGCATCGTGCTCGCCAACCGGCGCACGCTGTTCCTCTACGAGGGCTCGCCCACCTTCAAGGTGGCGGACCAGACCAGCATCGCGAACCTGCAGTACCAGTTCGTGATGTACGGCTACTACGCCGCGGCCATCGGCCGGCAGCCCAAGATGATCTCGGCCCTCTCGGGGACCGGGCTCGTCGTCCAGACCGGCTTCTAGCCGCAGCACCCCCGCCCGGGGGCCCCGCGCCCCCGGGCACCACCTTCGATCGACGACCCGACCACGGGAGGACCACACGTGCCCGAGTTCACCAGCGACGAGCAGCGCGCCGACCACCTGGCGGCGCTCGAGCGCGAGCTCGGCTTCGTGCGCGCCTACGCCCCCGAGCGCGAGGCAGAGGTGCTGGCGGAGATCCGCCGCGTCGGGGGCCAGCGCGAGTCCGAGAAGCGGCCCCGCGGCCGGGTTGGGCGGCAGGAGCGGTAGGTGGCCGCCACCGACCTGTGCACCCTGGACGATGTCCGGGCGTGGCTGCAGAAGAAGGCCACGGAGACCGAGCAGGACGACGTGATCGCCATGCTGATCACGCAGGCGAGCGCGGCCATCATGCGCCACTGCCGACGCGAGTTCGCCGCCCCGTCCGGGTCGAGCAGCCGCACCTTCCGCTGGGACCAGCGCTCGCCCTACCTGGACCTGGCCCCGTTCGACGCTGAGGCCATCTCGGCCGTGCGCCTGGACCCCGACTCCACCAACTACACCGACCTGGCCTCCACCGACTGGACCGCCGTCCCCGTCCACCAGCCCGACGGCGTCTACACCGGCCTGCACCTCGAGGCACGGACCCTCGACACCGGCACGCGCCGCGGCTTCCGCCTGGTGCGGGTCACCGCCGAGTGGGGGTTCCCGAGCATCCCCCCCGACGTCGCCCTGGCCTGCGCCAAGCAGGTCACCCGCTGGATGCGCGGCGAGGTCCAGGCCTTCACGGCCACTGCCAACCTGGAGAGCGACCAGTTCCCCTCTGGCCCGACGGCGCTGGCGCCGGACGTGCGCGCCCTGCTGCAGCCCTACATGCGGGCGCCCTTCTGATGCGCTTCTACGTCTACGTGGACGACGGCCGGGTGCTGGCCGCGCTCAAGGACTCACGGCGTGAGCTAAGCCGCGATGTGCGCGACGCCCTCCTGACGGTCGCGGAGAGGATCGTGGTTCCGCGCGCAAAGGCGTTCGCCCCATCAATCGTGCGCCGCACCATCATCGCCCGGGCCACGGCTCGCGACGCGTACCTGACCACGACTTCGCGCGGGAAGGCCCGCCGCCTGTTCGGCTACCTGAACTTCGGCGGCACCGTGAAGACCACCATCCTGCCGCGCAAGGGCCGGCGCCTCGGCCGCTCGACGGTGCTGATCGGTAGCCGCGGCCACGCCCCGGCGCTCAGGATGCCCGACGGCCGCTACGTGGCCCGGGTCACCACCACGCGCAAGTTCGCGGGACTGCACTTCCTCGAGCGGTCAGTCGAGGAACAACGCTCGTTCATCGGCGAGCTGGTCAAGGAGCGTGTGGCGGCCGCGATCCAGAGGAACATCGACCAGGCGGTCGTCGACGCGTACGTTCCCGCGAGGGTGAGCATCGGCCCCGGTGGGGCGACCATCCGATGAGCGCCGCGACCGTCATCGGCGACGTTGCCGCCGCCCTGGTCACCCGCTTTGGGACCATCTCGGGGCTCAAGGTCTACGACCACGAGTCGCGCGAGCCGGACGCCCTGCCCGCCCTCATGATCGGCCGGCACGTGGTCGAGCGCACGGCGCCCGACGCCTACGAGCCGCAGCTGGGCTCCACCGGCTGGACGATCACCTTCGACGTGAAGCTCTACGTCGCCCTGGACGACCCGAGCACCGCGTTCGCGTCCTCCCGCACGCTCACCGGCCAGGCCATCGGCGCCATCGACGCCAGCCGCAGCCTTGGTCTGGACGGCGTCGTCGTCGACGCCTCCATGACATCCGCCGACATGGGCTTCACCGGTCCGGAGGCGCAACGCCAGATGGTCATCGTCGAATGCGCCGTCGAGGCGCTCTGCCTGGTCTGAGAGGAGGACCACCCATGCCCAAGCACCACGGGCTGCGCCTCACGCTGGGTGGCGCGCCCCACACCCCCCACGTCGTCCCCGGCGTGCCCGGCGTCTACCGCCCCGAGCGCGCGACGCCCGTCGGCGGCCCGGGCGAGCTGCCCTTCGGGGAGGCCAAGCGCATCTCCGACGACCCGGGCATCCCGCTCGAGCTGGTCGAGATCCCGTCCGGGGCCCTGGATGCCCTGCGCGACGAGGTCGCCGCCGACCTGCAGGCCGCCGCGCGCGGCCTCACCGACGCCCTCAGGGGCGGTCTCCTCGCGCCGGCCGAGGCCGAGCGCGCCACCGACGAGAAGGCGGCGCTGACCGCCACCGAGGAGGGCTGATGGCCACCGGCTACCTCCGGGCGGACTTCGAGACGTCGCCCGGGAACGAGAGCAACACCCCGACGCTCTCGACCAAGAACATCTACGTCCCCATCCTGAGCTTCCAGCCGACGCTCAACCCGTCGCACCTCATGCGCGACGACGAGCTGCGCAACATCGACGAGCCCCTGGCGGCGCTGACCGAGGCCTACAACCCCAACTGGTCCATCTCCGCGCGCCTGTACCCGGACCTCACGGCGTTCATCCTCAAGATGATGCTCGGCGCCCCGACCACCACCGCGGGCAACGGCACCATCACCGACCCGGACTCGACGGCGATCCCCAGCGGCGCCTACCGGCACGTCTGGACCGCCCCGTTCGGCCCGTCGGGCATCAACCCCCAGACGGCGCAGTTCCAGGCCGCCTACAAGGACCAGACGGTCTTCTACAAGCTCAAGGGCTGCGGCTGCGGCAGCATCTCCATCGAGAGCCCGGAGACCGGCGGCTGCCGCATCACGGCCTCGGGGCCAGCGCTCTACATGGCCCGCATCAGCGACCCGTCGCTCTCGCCCTCGTACGAGAGCCTGTCGGTGCGCCCGTTCGAGCGCGGCAACCTGACGATCGCCACCTGGCTGGCGAACACGGCCAACACCGAGGACTTCTCCCTGCAGCTGGCCAACCCGCAGCAGCCCTACCGGTCGCTGGCCATCGCGAGCAAGTTCCCCGACCAGCTGGAGAAGGCCGACACGCCCATCACCTGCACGGGCTCCATCCCCAAGCGGGTGATCGACGCCGACGACTACGACGCCCTGCTCAACGCCACGGGCTTCGCCACGAAGGTCAAGTGGGTGTCGGACTCGATCATCGCGAGCGGCTACCCCTACAAGCTGTTCGTCGAGATGGCCAACGCCCAGTACACCGACGGCGGCCCGGAGGCCCTGGCCAACAAGCGCCGCCTGGGGGCCTCGTTCAACTGGAAGGCCACCAACTCCTCGGGGTCGGCCGGCCACGTGACGATCACGCTGGTCAACGCCACGACCTCGTACGCCTGATGGGCTGGGCACCTGAGACGGTCGAGCACACGTTCACCACGGGGCGGAAGGCCCGGATCTACGCGGCGCTCGACATGGCGGTGGTCAAGCGGCAGGCCATCGCCGACGGCACCACGGACATCCTGGACGCCTTCCAGGAGCTCGCCCAGGCGGGCGCCGTCTGCGCGGAGTGCGGGCGCGGCGGCGGCGCCAAGGACCCGGTGGCCGCCCAGCACCTCGAGGACGCCATCGTCAAGCACATGTGGGTGCGCCCTCGGGTGGTCGACGACGACGAGGCGCCCGACCCGGACGAGGGGGACGACCCGGAGGTCATCCCCCTGCGGTGGCTGCAGAGCGCCGAGCGCTTCGAGACGACCGTCATCGCGTGGGGAGGTGTCGCGGCGGCGGCGATGTTTCGCGACGTCGACGACGGCCCTGGAGATCGCTCACACGGCGAGGACGTGGGGGACGCTCCCAAGCCGCGTCGCGGGGCTGCCAAGCGGAAGCGTTGAGGCGTTCGTGTTCGATCGTGACCTGGCCGTGCGGCTGCACGCTCCGGCCGAGCCAGCGGCGGCCCCGGAGCCGGCGCCGGTGGCGTCGCCCTGGGCTGATGTGCCACAGGAGATGAAGGCGCTCTAGGTGGCACGCAGCGGACAGGTCCGCGTCTCCATCACCGGGGACGCCAGCGGCCTCAAGCGCAGCGTCGCCGAGTCGGAGACGGCCATCGGCCGGCTGAACGCGGCCGCCAGGAATGCCCGGAGCAGCCTGGACAGCGCCGGCATCGCCGGGGTGGCGCTCGGCTCCGCGATGGGGACCCTGGCGGCCAACGCCGCGCCGATGGTCATCGACCAGTTCAAGAAGGCCGTCAGCGGTGCCATCGACCTCGGGGAGCAGACCTCCAAGGCGACGGTCATCTTCCGCGAGCAGGGCAGGGCGGTCGTTGACTGGTCGGACGACCTGGCCAAGTCCTTCGGCGTCAGCGAGGTCGCCGCCCTCAAGGCGGCGGGCGAGTTCGGGAACATGCTCGTCCCCATGGGCATCCTGCCCGCCAAGGCCGCAGACATGTCCCGGTCCATGGTGCAGCTGGCCGGCGACATGGCGTCCTTCAACAACGCCAGCCCGCAGGAGACGCTGGAGGCCCTGCGCTCGGGCCTGGCCGGAGAGTCGGAGCCGCTGCGGCGCTTCGGCGTCTTCCTGTCCGACGCCCGGATCAAGCAGGAGGCCCTCAACCTCCACCTCTCCGACGGCCACGGCCAGCTCACTGCCTCGCAGAAGGCGCTCGCCACCTACGCCGTGATCATGAAGGACACGACAAACGCCCAGGGCGACTTCAGCCGCACGTCGGACTCACTGGCCAATCGCCAGCGTGCCCTCCAGGCGCAGTGGGACAACGTGACGGCCAAGATCGGCACGGCGATGCTCCCGGTCATCAGCAAGCTCGCGGACGGCCTGACGAACGTCGTGAACACGATGGAGGCCTTCCACATCCCCGAGGCCTTCCAGAAGTTCATGGACTTCATGAACACGTTCTCCAACGAGAACATCGCGGGTGGCATCAGGAGCTTCGGCGGCGGCGTGCGCGATGTCGTGTCCGGAGCCGTCGGCTCGGTGTTCGGTGGACTTGGGTTTGCCTCTGGCGGTGTCGTTCCCGGGACGCCGCCCGCCGTCCCGGGGGTCGACAACCTCCTCGCCATGGTCCGCTCCCGTGAGGTCATCCTCACCGAGCCGATGCAGCACGACCTCGGAATGGCCCGAGTCATGGACGTCGTCCGCCGCCACGGTGGCGTTACCGGCGGCCACTCCTTTGCCCGCGGCGGCCAGGTCGCCTCCGAGCGCATGCTCACCATGAGCGGCGCCCAGGGCTTCGCCATCCGGGTGCTCAACATCCTCGGGATCCCGGTCACACCCGAGGCTGTGCGGATGATCCTGGCCTGGATCCAGTCCGAGACCGGCCTGAACCAGTGGAACCGCTGGAACAACCCGCTGAACTTCAAGATGCGGAGCGGCCTGACCGGAGTCGTGCGCCAAGAGCGGGCCACGGATGGCGGCACCTTCCCGGTCTTCGACTCGGCCGAATCCGGCGCCCAGGGGACGGCCCTGGTGCTCGGGCAGGACATCTACTCGGGTATCCGGTCCGCGCTCCAGAGCGGCAACTACGGCCAGTTCTCATCGGCGGTGGCCGGGTCGCAGTGGGGGACCGTCTCGGTGGTCTCTGCGCGCAGCATGCCGCTGAGCTACACCGGCGGCGGCGGAGGCGGCCAGCGCCCGCGGCGCACGACCGGGGGCAACCCGACGACGGCGCCCGGTGTCCCGTCTGGAGGTCAGGCCGTCTCCGCCGCGTCGGCGTTCGCCGAGGCGCACCTCGGCCAGCCCTACAGCCAGGCAAGGCGCAACTCCGGGACCGCCTGGGACTGCTCGTCGTTCGCCATCGCCGTGGCCAAGGCCGCGGGCGCCAACGTGACCTCGGGCGGCACCACCGCGACGGCCTGGCAGGAGTCGACCCCGGTTTCCGGCGCGGTGGCCCAGTCCGCACCGCTCGTATGGGGCTTCTACAACTCGGGCGGCTACGGCGCTCCCATGGACGGCGGCAACGACGAGCACATGGGCGTCCGGATCAACGGCGTCTGGTACGACGCCTCCTGGTCGGCGGGCAAGGTGCGCAAGAACGGCGTCTCGGAGTCGTTCTGGAACCGCGGTCTCCGGGTTCCCCGCGGCCTGGAGGCCGGCGCGAGGCAGGCGACTCCGCCCAGCTACACCTACGGCTCGCAGAACCAGGTCGTCCCGGCTTCGCCGGTCAGTGTTCGGGACGTGGCGGCCACCGTCCGCGCCATCTCCGGCGGTAACCCGGTCCTCGCCGCCATCGTCCTGCCGGGAATCCTATCTGCGCTCCAGCCCGGAGGGATCCTTTCTGCCATGCAGGCCACGGCCCAAGGCAACGTCCAGGGCGCGGGGGACCTGCTCTCCAGCGTGACCCAGATGTTCGGCCTTCGCACCGCCGTCACGGCCACGAGCCTCTCCAACATCTTCCGCAACGCGGGGGCGAGCAACCCCAAGGCCGCGGCGAACCTCATCCGCTCTTCCGGCGCAGACATCGCCGGGATGTACGAGGGCCGGGCCCAGAGCATCGGCAGGGGCGCGGAGGCCGCTGCACGCCGCGCCGCCGGGCAGCAGGGGCGCAGCATGGGCCTCTCCCCGTCGCGCATCCGGGAGCTTCAGGACGCAGCGGCCGACAAGGCGCGGGCGAACACCCTGCGCCAGCAGATCCGTGTCATCCGGCAGGGCATCCGCGCCGGCATCGCCAAGGTGGGCCAGCTCAACCAGCTCAAGGCGCAGCTCAAGCCAGGGGCGTCCGGCTACAGGAAGGCGCTCGCGCAGACCAACGCCTCCATCAAGGACGTCCAGAACGACATCGACCGGCTCCAGGCGGACGAGGACGCGCTGGTGTCCGACCTTCAGGATCTGGGCGAGGACATCGAGGCCGCCGACTACTCGGCCGACTGGGCGCGCGCCAACCGGTCACTTCCCGGCCCGTCGGGAGCGACGCGTGGGCTCACCCCGGGAACCGGCCGGTATGACCCCAACGCCGACTCGCGGCGCCTGGGTGGACCGGCGGGATCCAATCGTCGGGGCGCGGCCGCAGCGCTCCCCAACAGCCGTCCGCCGTCACGCTATCCAGCGTTCGCGACGACGCCGGGCGGGGGCGGGACGCCGCCACCTGGCAGCAGCGAGCCCGCGGAGCCCCCCGCCCCGCCGTCGCTCGGTGAACTCCTCCCGGCCCTGCAGGCCGACATCCGCAAGAACTGGTCCCTCGCGCAGCTCTCGGGCGACAAGGCGCAGCAGATCGCCGTCGCGCAGTCGGCGGTGGCGGTGTACGGGCAGATCTTCGCCATGGCCGTCGACATCGGCGACCCGGGCCTGATCGCCGACGCCGCGGACACGCTCAAGTCGTGGAAGGACACGCTGGCCAACCTCCAGCAGGCCACCGACCCGAGCAACGACCCCGACCTGCAGGCCCAGCTCGCGCAGGCCAACCAGCGTGCGGCGACCAACCTGCGCGCCTTCAACCTGTCCAACGCCTTCATTCACACGGCGCTCGGCCCCGGCGACCTGGGCCGCGGCGGCGCGAGCGCGTGGGGCGCGGCGGGCGGCTCCATCGGAGCGCCGCAGGTGGTCATCCAGTCCCTCACGCCGGCCGACCCGACCACGCTCGGCATCATCGCCTCGACCGTGGCCAGGGCGCAGGCCGGGCAGGGCTTCGTCCCGACGTCCGCACTGAGCCTGGGGGTCTAGATGGCGCTGCTGCAGTTCATCCCGGCCGGGCCGTCGAGCACCACCCTCACGCTCGTGAACGGCGCGGTGAGCACCGGCTATGTGCTGCTGGCGGAGGGCACCGACTGGGGCAACGCGGCCTGGGACGCGGCGTTCAGTGGCCCGCGGGGCACGCTCGGCGCCAAGGTGGCCACGCAGACGCCGCAGAACCGGCAGGTCAACCTGGCATTCCGGGTGTCGGCTGCGACCAAGGACGCGGTGGCGGCCGCGCTCTCGGTCCTGGCAGAGTCGGTGGACGACCTGCGGCGCTACGGCGGGCGGATCAAGTGGCGCTCGAACAACGCCACGTACGCCGTCTACTTCGACGTCATGACGGCGGCCTTCGGGGCTTCGAGCATCGCCTCGAACTCCTTCGAGACCAACAACCGCGCCGTGGTGAGCGTGCAGGCGGTCTGCGCCCCGTACGCCGAGGGCGACCCGATGGACACCACCGACGGCTTCACAGTCGACACGGTGAACGGCACGGGGGCCGGTGGCTCCAGCGACTACACCGCCGACGCCGGTGCGCTGGGCAACGTGTCGGTGGCGGGCGGCGTGCTGCAGGCGAGCGCCAACCTGGGCACGCAGAACCGCCTCATCCACACCGGCCGCGGCTACACCTACGGCGACCACCAGGTCACGCTCAAGGCCGTCCCCGGCACCACGATCACGTCGTTCCTGGCCGGCGCGGTGCTCAAGCGCGCGGGCGCCAGCAACTACCTCGCCGTCTACGTGGACGACAACGGGACGAACTCCCGGTTGAGGATCGACAAGGTGGTGGGCGGCTCGACCACCAACCTGGCCTCGACCAACCTCGGCTCGCGCATCGCCACCGGCACGCCCTACTGGGTCCGCGGCCGGATCGAGGGCAACAAGGTCTTCGCCGAGCACTTCACCGCCCAGCCCCACCAGGCCGCGACGCCCACCACCTCCACCAGCTACGTGCTGACAGCGGCCGAGGCGGTGCTGTTCGGCGAGAACGTCGAAGGGCGGGCCGGGGTCGTCTACACGCCCCAGAGCGCGAACTCCTACCTGGACGACCTCGAGATCCTCCCGTGGGTCTACGCGCGCCGCTCGTGGCCGCTGACGCGCGCCATGGCCGGACGGGTGCCGGGGGACGCGCCGGCCAAGGGCCGCATCCTGATCGCGCAGTCAGGGTCGGACGTGCTCAAGTGGGTGGCCGGGAGCTGGAGTCCCAAGCCCACCGTGTTCAACCTGGTGCACGGCGGGCACTTCGAGTCCTCCTCGCTCTGGAACTGGGGCGCCGGCGCGGTGACCGGCGTGACCGGCGCCGCCACGTCCATCACCAAGGACACCACCACGGCCAAGTACGGCTCCGGGCAGGGGAAGATCGTCTGCCCGGCCACGGCCAACACCGGGGCCACGTTCCCCATCTGGTTCGACTTCAAGGCCGGGACGCCCTACGTGGCGCTGCTCTGGGCCAAGGCGGCATCGGGCACCACCAACACGCGCGTCCGTCTCGGCCAGAACGGCGACATCGCCTCCGAGTCGGCGACCGCGCTCTCGGCCTCCTGGAACCTGCGCACCGTCACCTGGACGCCGACGGCCGACCGCAAGCTCGCCTACCTGTGCATGGAGATCACCGCGGCGACGGCCACCACGTTCCAGATCGACGGCGCCATGGTGTTCGAGGGGCTCCCCATGGACATCACGGCCTCCATCTCCTCCACCACGGCGACGTCCTGCACCGTGCGCTCGGTCCCGGCCGGGTGGCCGGCGGCGCCGTTCCTGGCGCTGATTGACTCCGAGCTGGTCACCGTGTCGTCCATCAGCGGGACCACGCTCACCATCTCCCGGGGGGCCGAGGGCTCGACGGCCGCCACGCACTCGTCCGGCGCCTACGTCTACCCGCTGCCGACCTTCCGCTCGCACGTGGAGGGCTGGGGCGGGTTCCCGGCCTTCGGCCACGTGGACGCGGCCAACGGCTTCTACTCGGGCGGGGACGTGTCCCAGACGACCGACGCCAACGCGCGCTCGGGAACCTACCTGCAGAACAACACGCAGCCGGCGGGTCCGATGCTCCCGCTCGACGTCGGCCTGGTCGACCCCCTGGACGGCGCCTCCGCGCTGCCGGTCGAGGTCTTCGCCCGCTACTTGGCCTCGTACGACAGCGGCACCATCTACTGGAACACCGCCGACCAGCCGGCATTCTGGTTTCTGTCCTCGCCCGCGCTGGCCACCTCCGGCACGCCGGACGTCAAGCTGCGCATGTCCGAGACCGGCGCCCCGGCGCTGGTGAGACCGCAGGCCACGGCCAACTCCAAGTACCGCAATTCGAGGGTCGGCACCTTCGTGCTGCCCGCGGCCGGCACCAGCATGCACGCGCACCTCAGCGCGTTCCTGAACCGCACCGTCTCCTCGGCCTCCTTTGGCACCGACTTCCTCCTCATGCTGCGCGGCGACGCGCGGTTCGCCACGGTGACCGGCCGGGCGCTGACCGAGGGCGTGGGGCTGCTCCCTGGCGACGGGGCGACGATCACGATCGACTCCGACCTCACCACCGCGGTCACCCGCGCCGTGTCGAGCAACGCCCTGGTGCGCACGCGCGGGCCCGGCGGCTCCCCGGTCGAGCTGCAGCCCGGCCTCAACACCGTCTGCGCGCACGGCTCGGTGCTGATGCCCAACTACACCGACACCGACGGGGCCAGCGACACCACCACCAACACCTGGACGGTGGCGGTGTCGGCGACGCCGCGCTGGGCCGTCATCCGCGGGAGCTGAGCGTGCCGGCACCGCTCGCCATCCGCCTGCGCACGGCCAACGGCGACTGGACGACCCTGGGCGGGGAGTCCGCCCGCGGCATCGTCCCCGAGCGCCTGAGCCTCTCGGCCAACGAGCAGGGCCCGGACACCTGCACGTTCTCGCTGCGACGGCGCACCCGCACGGCGTGGCCGGACCTGCGGGCCTACAACCAGTGCGAGATCGAGGTCGCGGGCGCGGTGGTCTGGGGCGGGCGCATCTGGGAGACCCCGACGACCGACGACGACGCGATCAGCGTGCAGGGGCGCGGGTGGCAATACCACCTCGACGACCGGCTGACCAACCAGTTCTGGGTGCAGTCGGACCTCACCCGCTACCAGGACTCGCGGAGTCTCGCGGCCACGACGCTGAGCTACTACCGCACCGGCTGCCAGGTCCAGTCCGGCGACGGCGTCCTGCTGCTCTCGATGCCCAAGTCGTTCGCGGTGGCCGTGAGCGATCGCGTTGGAGTCACGCTCGACACGGGAATCTCCGGCGCCATCGACCGCGTCGTCGTCTCGTGGGAACGGATCTACAACGACGCGAACGACACGCTCTACAGCCGGGCGTCGGACTCCGCCGACGGGTCCTCGGCCGGCGACGACTCCACGGCGGTCATGTCCTCGGCCGCCTCCGGGACGATCGCGCACTCGCCGTCCAGTCGCCGCTACCACCACCTCTTCGTCATCCGCACCGCCACGGCCGGGACGCTCGGCGAGGACCACGGGGCAAGGATCACCGGAGTCAAGCTGTTTGGCTCGACCGCTTGGGAATCCGGCAACGCCTCCATCCTCAAGGCGTCGGACATCTTCAACACGGTGGCGCTCACGCTCGGGCCGACGACCACGCCGCTGCTGTCGACGGCGTACGACCGCATCGAGACCTCGAGCTTCTCCATCCCCGACTTCCAGCCCGACGGCTACCGGTCGGTCCGGGAGATCCTTCAGGCCGCCAATGCCTACCACGACTGGCTCTGGGGCGTGGGCCCGGACCGCAAGATCTACTTCCGCTCGCGGCCCACGACCCCCATCTACGAGATGGGGGCATGGTCCGGGGCGCCGTTCTCGGACGCGTCGAGCAACTCGGCGGACGACCTGTTCAATGAAGTCGTGGTGCAGTATCAGGACGCCGCCGGCCAGCAGCAGAACGAGGTCCGCACCGCCACTGCGTCGCTGCTGACCCAGCAGGGCTTCACGCGCTCCAAGGTGCTCGCCGTGCAGTCCGCGCTGACCCAGGCCGCCGCGCAGCAGATCGGCGACGTGTGGCTGACCAACCGGGCCGTGACACCGCTGCGGGGCGGGGTGAGCGCCTTCCGGGGCAGCGTGCGCCAGACCTCGGGCGCGTCCGTCCACCCCGCGCACCTGCTGCTGGGCGTCGGTGAGCGCCTGCGCCTGACCGACCGAGTGAACCCCGACACCGGCGCGTGGGGGCGCGACGGCGCCATCGTCGGCGTGACCTACGACCACGACTCCGAAACGGCGAGCCTCCAGATCGATGACCGGAACGACCGGCTGGAGACGCTGCTGCAGCGGCTCGCCGTGGTCACCGGGCAGATCCGCAACTAGCCCCCGCCCGCACCACTAGACCACCACCCGACCGAGGTAGGCCCCGCCATGCCCGGAGACCGGCCGTGAGCGCCGCCGACAACGGCGACCCCCCGCTGTACCGCAACCCGACCGAATGGCGGCTGGACGCCCTCGAGCGCCGCGTCACCGCGATGGAGCACGGCGAGGCGCGCAAGGAGGAGCTGCTTGCGCGCATGGACGAGCGGCAGCAGTCCATGCAGCGGGAGACGGCCGAGCGGTTCTCCGGGATGGAGCGCTCGCTTCGCAACCTGACCCGGGTGTTCTACTCGACCGGCGTGCTCATCCTCGCCGCGGCGCTCACCCTCATCGGCGACCTGATCACACGAGGCTAGGGAGGCCTGCCAGTGGACGTCTACCCGGGCGCGATCACCGCGTACCGCTCGCCCATCGACCACCCGCGCCGCACCGAGACGCTGGGGGTCTGCATCCACAACACCTACGGCTCGCACGACGGAGACCTCGCCACGCTGACCGGCGGGTCGGTCGACTGCGCGTTCTACGTGGACAAGCGTGGCCGCGTCTACCAGCTCACCGACCCGGACGTGGCCACGTGGACGGCCTACACGACGGCCAACCACAACAGTGTCCACATCGAGCACGAGGGCATGCGGGAGGTGCCGTGGACGACGGCGCAGCTCGAGGCCATCGGCCAAGCTGACGGCGTGGCTCTGCCGGCGCTACGGCATCCCGGTCCGTCACGTCGACCCGCCACGCGAGTGGCACGGGCTGTTCGACCACCGCGACCTCCAGGGCATCGACGGCAACGACCACGGCGACGGCGTGCCGGTCGGCACCGGCTGGCCGGTGTTCCTGGACCGCGTCGAGGCCCACAAGGACGGCACCGAGCCGCTGCCCTACGGCTCGACGCTCCGCCTGGTGGTCGAGGACCGCAAGTGGTCCGGCTGGGAGCAGAGCGCCGGGGCCCTGCGCTGGATCGCCACCAACGGGCTCAAGCGCGGCACCCGCTGCGCGCTGTCCTGGCGCGGGTCGGTGTGGCGCGGGCCCAAGGACGTGACCAACGTGGCCAAGAGCCTCGTCCGCAACTACCTCGGAGCGTGAGCCCGTGTCCTGGTTCCCCATCCGCAAGGTGGCCGCTGCCGCGATCACGGCGCTGGTCACCGCCCCCGCGCTGCTCGCCTGGCTGGCGGGCACCACGAGCGATCTGGACTGGCGCTCGCTGCTGGCGGTCCTGCTGGCCGCGGTCGCGCCCGTGGTCGTCGCCTACCTCGTTCCGCCGGCGACGGT
>JRYJ01010844.1_pt1 | contig 14453 bp, 11 predicted proteins | sample 235371 | NCBI WGS metagenome assembly JRYJ01 (sample SAMN03074219, study PRJNA261477) | activated sludge metagenome | biome: Wastewater Treatment Plant; feature: Wastewater; material: Activated sludge; isolation source: activated biomass of a wastewater treatment plant treating hydrocarbon... ... | reverse complement strand
ACGAGCGAGAAATAGGTAATCACAACGACAACGATGGCCAATGCCACCTGCTTGCTGTAGGGGCCGACCACCGGCAGGTCCGCGAGCCACTCCGCCAGACGCATGGCGACCGTGGCTTCGCCGAAGGCGCCGCTGAAGATGCCGATGACCGTGATGCCGATCTGGATGGTGGACAGGAAATGGCCGGGCTCGTTGGCCAGCGCGAGCGCCGCGCCGGCGCTGGTGTCCCCCTCGTCCGCCCACTGCTGCAAACGCGTCTTGCGCGAGGACACGACCGACATCTCGGACATGGCAAACAGGCCGTTCAACACGATGAGCACGGCGATGATGACGATTTCCATGGGACTGGCTTCTCAGGTGGCAGGTCGGCGCGCCAAGTGCGCCAGCGGACAGCGGATCAAGCGGAGTCGGCGCGTCACGACAAGGGCGGTGGCGCGGTCGCGTGGACGTCGATTCAGGCAGAAGCTGGCCGGCTCCAGGCGCATGCGGGGCTTTGCATTGCGCGTCCGGCGGGAGCAACAGTCCATGCGCTGCTGGGTGCTGTCGGGATGGTGCATTCTATCACCCGCCCGCTGCGGTCGCCGGATCGCCCGGCGGGCCCCCGCTGGTGTGCGCCGCCCGTCAGCCCCGCCCGCCACCTTTGCGGAAAATCGGCACCTGCACCTTGCGCTCGAACCAGCGGGAAATAATGGCGATGATCTCGTCTGCGCTTTCCTCCACCGGCTTGTTGGTCACGTCGACGATCGCGAAACCGCCCCTGCGGAAAACCTGACGCGCCATATCGAGTTCGTCGTACAGCTTCGCCGGATCGGTGTATGAACGTCCCGCCGTGCCCGACATGGAGCGCTGTCGCCAGCCACGATGTTCGGCAAGTTCCGCTGGATCGATGATCAGACCGATGACGCGGCGCCGGTCGACCTGGAGCAATTCGTCGGGCACCGCGATTCCCGGCACCAACGGCATGTTCGCCACCTTCCAGCCCAGCACCGACAGGTAGATGCTGAGCGGCGTCTTGCCCACGCGCGACACGCCCGTAAGCACCACGTCGGCCTCGTGCAGTTCTTGCGGGTTGCGCCCGTCATCATGGTCCACGGTGTACTCGATGGCCTTGATGCGCTCCTGGTATGCCTCGTCGTCGCCATGGTAAATGCCCGGCTCGCCGAGCGGCTGGCGCTGGAATACGTCCGCGAGCTCACCAATCAAGTCGCCGATGGTATCCACCGCTGCAAGATTTCGTTGCCGGGCCATGCCTACCAGCGTCTTACGCAGGACCGGATCCACCATGGTGTGAATGATGACGCCACGGCGCGCCGCCACCCGCTCGACGGCCTCCTCCAGTTGTTCCATCTGGCGTATCTGCGGGATGATGATGACTTCCGCGTCGTTGCCTGGAAACTGCGACAGGGCGATACGTGCCAGATGCTTGCCCAGCGCCCCCGCTCCGCCAGAGATGATGAAAAGCGGCTGCGGTACTGCTGGCGAATCGCTCCCCGATGTCATGGTCGCCACCTCCTCCTGTCGAATATCGCTGGCGTGCGATCACGGCCGCGGCACGTCCCGATGCCTTTCGTCGTCAGCGCAACGCCCGCCGCAGCCCGTCGGCGAGCAATTCGAAGCGCTCCCAGCCCTCGCCGTTGCGGCACAGGCCGTAGCGGAACGGCAGCATATCGCGTCCGGGCACGACGAAACGCAGATCGTAGAACCAGACGCAGGGAGCAGTGCCGGCGTCGATGCGGTAGAGCNNGCGGCGTCGATGCGGCCGATCAGTCCGGCATCGGGCCCGGCAGGGACAGGCTCGCGCCGCAGCAAATTGACGTGGGCATAGCGGTACTGCTCCCCGTCGCGAATCGCCACGGTCCAGTTCAGGGGCGTCGGCGGCCTTGGCAGCGCGCGCACCGACGCGTCGGACATGCCGCTGGCACGCGCGAACTCCCGTCCGATATCGATCGCCCGCGCCTGCAACACGCCCTGCAGCCCGACGTAGACGACAAGCACGGACAGTGCCGCCCGCGCCGGCACGGGCGAGGTGCGGTGGTACCACGAGACGAGCAACCCGGCGACGATGATGCCCGAGAACCACAAGTCGATGATGAAGGTCGTATCGAGGGAGTAGCGGGCGTCCGACAGAGGCGCGAAGATCATCGTGCCGAAGGAAGTGATGACATCGCCGAGAATATGTATGGCGATCCCGAGCGCCGCGACGACGGCATAACCGCGCCAGTCGTGGCGACGCCGGAACAACCTTGCCGCCAGCCAGCCGAGGGCCAGGGCCCAGAGCGGCAGCATGATGATCGAATGGGTGAGGCCGCGATGCTCCGTCAGGTAGGACAGCGACGATACCCAGCTCAGCAGAACATCGAGATCGGGAAAGGCGGCGGCCAGGGCGCCCACGGCAAGTCGCTGCGCGTCGGGCATGGCCTGTGCCGCACGCTTATTGTACGGCGCAGTGGCACGCGCAAGCAGCGCGCCTGAAAGGGCATGGGTAAGTGTATCCATCGTAGCGTGGCAAGGTTTGCGGATTTTCGCGTAGACTGCCGCCGGTGTCAGACGTTCGGCGCTGCGCGCGTCGAGCGAATCGTCGTAGCCCCCGCGAGGCCTAGCCTCGCACGATCAGGAGATGAGCGATGCACGAAACGGGTCAGCGCAAACTCCGGCGCCCCATCGTTTTCGCCTGGGCACTGGCGATGGCGGCAAGTGCCGGCATCGCCGCCGAGCAGGCCAACCCGCGGGGCACGCTGGTCGATCTCGCCGCCGATGCCAGCCGCAGTGCGCCCAATGACGTGGCACGGGCGACGGCTTTCTTCGAGGCGAACGATGCCAATCCCGGCGAACTGGCCAGGCGCGTGAACAGCACCATCGCTGCGGCATTGCAGACGGCCAAAAGCTACACCACAGTCAAAACGCGCAGCGGCAATACCTGGACCAATCCCAACTACGGCAAGGACGGCCGCATCACCGGCTGGCGCATGCGCTCCGAACTGCTGCTCGAATCGCGCGACATTGCAGCGCTGTCCGAAGTTGTCGGCAAGCTGCAGGCGACGCTGGGGGTCGGCCAGATCACGCTGCAACCGGCACCGGAGACACGCAAGAAGGCCGAGGACGACGCCACGCTGGACGCCATCGCGGCCTTTCAAGCCAAGGCCAAGCTGGTCGCCAGCGCGCTGAACAAGCCCTATCGCATCAAGCAGATGAGCATCGGCGCGGCCGGCCGCCCGCCGGTGTTTCCGGTAGCGCGCACCATGGCCGTTGCGGCGGAAGCGGCACCGGCGCCGATTGAAGCCGGAGAGAGCACCGTGACCGTGTCGGTAAGCGGCCAGATCGAACTGCCCGAATAAAGGCAGCGCCGTCAGCCGATGAACACACGGATCTTCTGCATCGCGCTGGTCGCACTCGCCGCCTGCAGTACGGACAGCCGGCAACGCGGTCCGCTCATTTCCAATCCCTCGCCGCCCAAGGGCACGGCGTATCAATGCGAGGGCGGGCGCTCCTTCTCGGTCGAGTTCGTGTCCGGCGGCGCAATCCTGTACGTCACCGGTCAGGCCCTGCGCCTCAAGCAAGTGGAATCGGGCTCGGGCGCGAAGTACAGTGACGGTGCCATGACGTTGTGGAACAAAGGGCCCGAGGCAACGCTGCTGTTTAACGGTGCGCCCTTCTACAAGAACTGCCGATCGGCGAAATAGCCCCGCCGCCATGATCGCTCTCATCCAGCGCGTGACCCAGGCCCGGGTGATGGTGGCCGATGAAACCGTCGGCGAGATCGGCCACGGCCTGCTGGCGCTGATCGGCGTCGAGCGCGAAGACAGCGAACGCAATGCCGAGCGGCTGCTCGAACGGTTACTCGGCTACCGCGTCTTCGCCGACGAAGAAGGCCGGATGAACCTGTCCTTGAGCGATGTCGGCGGCGCTCTGTTGCTGGTGCCCCAGTTCACCCTCGCTGCCGATACGAAGAAAGGAACGCGCCCGGGCTTTTCGACGGCGGCAGCGCCGGAGAAAGCGAAGCGCCTGTTCGACTTCCTGACTGCGGTTGCGTGCCGCCAGCATGCCAACGTGGCGACTGGCGTATTCGGCGCCGAGATGTTCGTCGGCCTGACCAATCACGGTCCGGTGACGTTCTGGCTCGAGGCGTGACACATGAGACGTGGCGAAACAGCGCCCGTGACCGACGCATCTGCCCGCATCGCCGCGGCACTGGCGGTGAGCCTGTGCGTGCTGCTTCAGGCCGGCTGTGCCGGCCTGCCGTCGCCCGCGGGTGCCGGCCGGAGCTATGTCGCCGTGGCACAGAAGGAGAAAGCCCACGATGTGGTGCTCTACGCAATCGGGCTCATCGACACCGGCTATCGCTTCGGCGGCCGCAATCCCGAAGCCGGGCTGGACTGCAGCGGCATGGTGAGCCACATCTACGAGCACGTGACCGGCCTGCAGCTGCCCCACAACGCCGCGCAGATCGCGCGCACGACGCGCCCGATTGACCGAGAGGCGCTCAAGCCCGGCGACCTGGTCTTCTTCAATACCCTGAACCGGCCGTACTCGCACGTCGGCATCTATATCGGCGAGGGCCGGTTCGTTCATGCTCCAAGCAGTGCCAGCGGCCGCGTCCAGATCGCACGCATGGACAACGGCTATTTTTCCAGCCGCTACGAAGGAGCGCGCACGCTGTTCTTCGACTGATTGGAATCGCGCCGCGATCCGCAAGATGACGCGAACTTGCACAGATGCACGCCAATGCCATGAGGCCAGTCGTCCGTGTCCATCTGCGTAATCTGCGGATGCATTTTTTCGCCCCGCTGAATCCAATCCACATCGCCCTCCGTACTAGGGGCAGGCACCAGCCTGTTTCAATCATCACTAACCGGAGGACATCATGAGCAATTCCACGCAATCCATCGTTGCGCCTTCCCGTCGCCTGTTCCTGGGCACCGCCGGCAAGGCCACCCTATCCGCCGCTGCCATCGCCCTATTGGCTGGGAACAGCAATTTCGCCCGCGCCGCCGCAGCCAGAGAATCCCAGGACGTCGGCATCCTCAATGTCGCCCTGGGGCTCGAACACGAGGCGATCAATGCCTATCAGCTCGGTGCGCAGAGCGGCCTGCTGCAGAAGCCGGTGCTGGATATCGCCGTGCAGTTCCAAGGGCATCACAAGGGCCATCGCGACGCCCTCATCGCAACCATCGAGAAGATGGGCGGCACACCGGTGGCGGAGAAGTCGATGTCCGACTATGCCAAGGCATTGAAGGCGGACATGCTCAAGAGCCAGGCGGACGTGCTCGATCTGGCGGCGCGGCTGGAGCTGGGCGCTACCAATGCCTATCTGGGTGTCATTCCGTCGTTCAAGGACACGGCACTGTCGAAAGTGGCGGCGCGCCTGGCGGCGGACGAGACCATGCATTGGACGATCCTGTCCAACGCACTCGGGCGCGCCCTGCCCGCCGGCCCGCTGAGCTTTGGCGCCTGAGATCCTGACGCCGCGCCAGCGCACCAACCTCCTCCCCCGCTGGCGCGGCCTTTTTCTTTCTCCATGCCATGCCACGGCCATGCAACCCATGGGATGGCTCACCGTCAGCAATACCAAAGACACCAAGGCGTTCAGGCCTGCGGGACGGAGGGTTCGGCGTCAATGGTGGTATCGACAGGAATTTCCAGCATGAACAGCACCGCGAAAGCCAGTACAGCCGCGTGCCTTACGGCCGGCCTGGCGCTACTTGCCGCACTCCAACCGGCTCATGCCGGCGATGCGCAGCGCGGCAAATCCCTTTATGAGAGCCGTTGCTTCGCCTGCCACTCCATCGATGCCAACCGCATCGGCCCCCTGCATCAGGGGGTATTCGGGCGCCGCGCCGGCGCCGTTGCCGACTACGACTACTCGCCGGCGCTGCGGGGCGCGCGCATCGTCTGGGACGAGACCACACTCGAGCGCTGGCTGTCCGACCCCGAGAAGCTCGTACCCGGGCAGAAGATGGGCTATCGCGTCGAAGTTGCCGCGGACCGCGCGGACATCGTCGCCTACCTCAAAGCGGTGAGCGGGAACTAGAGCCGGGCTGCCGCACCGGCGCCACGACGCAAGGCCGCAGCAAGCAAACATCGACTGTGTGGCGGCGCCAATGGCGGACCGCGCCGCGGCCAGCAGCCCAGTAGCATGCCGGCGCCCGTCATGCACCGGCAATGGCGTCGATGTCGTAGCAGCCCTGCACGAGCGCCTGGCGGAACTGCTCGGGCAGCATCGGCCGGCCAAAGAGAAACCCCTGCGCCTCGTCGCAACCGTTCGCCTGCAGGAACTCCAGCTGAACCGGTTCTTCCACGCCTTCGGCCAGTACCCGCAACCCGAGGCTCTTCGCCAGTCCGATGATCGCCGCGACAATCGTTCGATTGTCCCGCTCGACACCCAGATCGCGAATGAAACTCTGATCGATCTTCAGCTTGCCGATGTGAAAGCGATTGAGATAGGCCAGGCTCGAGTAGCCCGTGCCGAAGTCGTCGATGGCGAACTCCACGTGCATGTCACGCAGCGCGGCCATGCTCGCCGCGGTCGCCTCACCCTCTTCCATGAGCACGCTCTCGGTGACCTCGAGCTGCAAATGGCATGCGTCGAGCCCCGACGCAGCCAGCGCCTCGGCCACCTGGGTACGCAGTTTGCCCTGGCGGAACTGCAGCGCCGACAGGTTTACCGCCACCGGGATGCGCGGTAGGCCTTCGTCATGCCAGGCCTTGAGTTGGGCGGCGGCAGTGCGTAGCACCCATGCGCCGATATTGGTCACCTGGCCAGTTTCTTCGGCCACGGGAATAAAGCGCGCCGGCGGCACCAGGCCCAGCTCCGGGTGGTTCCAGCGGACGAGTGCTTCAGCCGCGACGATCCGCCCGGTGGTGATGCTGACCTGAGGCTGGTAGTGCAGCACGAGTTGCTGCTCCTCGATGGCATGGCGAAGATTGGTTTCCAGGGTCAGCCGCTCCATGGCCAGCGCGTTCATGTCGGAGGTAAAGAACTGGTAGTTGTTGCGCCCCCCTTGCTTGGCGTGATACATGGCGGCATCGGCGTTACGGATCAGGCTCGCCATGTCATTGCCGTCGTCCGGATACAACGCGATGCCGATGCTGGGCGTGACGACCAGCTTGCGCCCCTCGATGTGATAGGGCTCGGCGATGATCTCGGTCAGCTTCTTCGCCATGTGCGCCGCATCGTTCGGTTCCTCGATGCCGGGTACCAGCAGCAGGAACTCATCGCCGCCCTGGCGACTGACGGTGTCGGTAACGCGGATCTGTCCCTTCAGCCGCTGCGCCACCTCGCGCAGCAACAGATCGCCGACATTGTGGCCGAGGGAGTCATTGATGGTCTTGAAGTGATCGAGATCGAGGAACATCAGTGCCAGACGCGTGCCTTCCCTCTGCGCGGCGCCGATCGCCTGCTGCAGCCGGTCGGCGAACAGCACGCGGTTTGGCAGATCGGTGAGGAAATCGTACTGGGCAAGGTAGCGCACCCGTTCTTCCGAGGCTTTGCGCTCGGAGATGTCGGTGTAGATGGCGATATAGTTGCGCGGCTGTCCGTCGGAGGCGTGGACCGCGCTGATGGATACCCACTCCGGGAAGACCTCGCCGCTCTTGCGCCGGTTCCAGATCTCACCCTGCCAGCGACCCGTGCTCGTGATTGCCTGCCACATCTGTTTGTAGAAGGCCTCATCCTGCTGGCGCGAGCTGAGGATGCGCGGATTATGACCGATGACCTCGGCCGCGGCATAGCCAGTGATCCGGCAGAAGGCGGGATTGACGCTAATGATGTTGCCACGGGCGTCGGTGATCATGATCGCCTCGCCACTCGCCTCGAACACCTGCGCCGCCAGCCGCAGCTGCGCCTCGTCGCGCCGCTTGTCCGTTACGTCGGAGGATGTGACGCACATCAGCCGGATCTCGCCGTCATCGCCGACGATCGGCACGCGGCGCGTCTCCAGGATGACCTCCCGCCCGGACACTTGCAGGCATTCCTCTACCTGGCTGACATCCGCTTGCCTGAGCACCTTGCGGTCTTCCTCGCGCCAGCGCCCGGCGATTTCGGCGGGGATGCGCGGCGGCACGCGCCGCCCATCGCGCCGGTGCCGCGGCAGCCCGAGCAGGCGAAACAGGGCCTCGTTGGCAAAAACCAAGTGCCCCTTTGTGTCGACCAGTCGAATGGCATCGGCAGAGTTGTTGAGGATCGCCATGAGCTGATCCTGCTGGTTGCTGAGCGCCTTCGCTGCCGCATCGAGCTGGGTCGTGTCGACCAGGCACACTACCGCCTTCTTCTGATTTTCCGTCGGCACGGAATAGGAGTAAGCGGCCAGGGAATAGCGCCGCATGCCATCGCTCAGATGCAGCGGCCGCGGTGGGCGTTGGCCGAACAGTCCGGATACGTAGCGCCCCAGTTCCGTCGCCCATGCCGGAAACTCGATGCGGTTGGCATGGCGCCCAAGGCACTTCGTGTCCAGCCGCAGCGTCTCGCCCGCACTTTCGTTGAAACGCAGCAGCTGTAACTGCTCGTTGACCACCAGCACGGGGAATCCGATGGTGTTCAGAACCGAAGACAGATCGGCATTAACCCGGTCGAGCTCGTGGTTCTTCGCCCCCAGCTCGTCATTGACGGTGGTGAGCTCCTCATTAGTGGACTGCAGCTCTTCGTTGGAGGCCTGTAGCTCCTCGTTGGAAGCCTGCATCTCTTCGTTGGAAGCCTGTAGCTCCTCGTTGAGCGCCTGCAATTCCTCGTTGGAGGCTTCCTGCTCCTCGATAACCGTCTGCAGGTGCTCCCTGGTGGCGAGCAGCTCATCCTCTACCTCTTTGAGCCGTCCGTCCGGCGCTATCGTCTGTGTTTCCTGCTCGGGCGCGGACGGCAGTATTTCGAAGGCAACGACCAGGTTGCTCTCCGAGTTGTCGGCCACGCACGGCAGCAAGGCCAGACGCACCTTGACATCGCCGCCTGCAGACCTGAGCTGGTGCACGCGTCCGACGGACCTCTCCTTACGCTGCATGACCTGCTGCGCCATGACTTGCGCTTCGGCGCGCAGCGCCTTCGGCAGGCAGGCGAGTAAGTTGAGCTCTGGCCGGCCGGTGGGAAAGCTAAGGAAGCGCGCAGCCTCACCCCGAACGGCCAGGATGTTCAAGCTCCGGTCCACAAGCACCGCCGGCGGCGCATAGATGTCTCCCAGAACGTTCGCCAGAACCTGCTCGGGGGCCGGCGCCGCCTTGCGATCTTCGCGCACGCGCAGGGGCTGCAACGTGGTCGCGGGGGAAAAGGCTGGGATGCGCAGCGAGCGGCCCTTGCGCGCGAACAACCGCGCCTCGCGGTTGACGGTGTCGAACAAATGCGCCTGCGGCCCCGGCACAGTTTCCGATTTGCCGAGGAAGAGGATGCCGGCGTCCTTGAGCGCGTAGTGGAAGATTTCCAGCACGCGCGACTGCAGGTTGTTCTGGAAATAGATGAGCACATTGCGGCAACTGATCAAGTCCAGGCGCAGAAAGGGCGGATCCTGGACCAGGTCCTGGCGCGCGAACACCACCAGATCACGCAGCGACTTGGCCACCTCGTAGCTGTCGCCGCGCACGTTGAAGTAGCGCGCGACGCGATCGCGCGACAGACCCGTGACGGCCGAAGTCGGGTACACCGCCCGCCGTGCCACCGCCATGGCGTTGAGGTCCACATCGGTGGCGAAGAGCTGCACAGGATGCTCCTCGATACGTTGCCCGAGGCGCTCGCACAGGAGCATAGCGATGGAATAGACCTCCTCGCCCGTGGCGCAGCCGGGCACCCAGATGCGCACCTCTTCCCCGGCCTTCTTCGCCTCGAGCCGCTGCAACAGCGCATCGCCGAGCCGGTCGAAGGCAAGCGGATCGCGGAAAAACGCCGTCACCGATATGAGGATGTCGTTGGCTAGCCGGTCGAGCTCGTCGGCTTCGCGGCCGACGACGGCAATATATTCCTCCAGTGTCTTGGTGCGATTGGCAGCCATGCGCCGCTCGATGCGCCGCAGCAGCGTGGTTTCCTTGTACGACGAGAAGTCCAGGCGGGTTCGCTCGCGCAACCGCCCGAGCAGGGACTTGAGCGTGGCCGGCCCCCCGGCGTCCAGCTTCTGCACCAGCGGCAACGTTCCGTGGGTGCGCACGATGATGGCTATTTCCTCGGCGATGCGCTCAGGCGGCAGCACCCAGTCCACGTGACCGGTGCCGATCGCCGCCTGGGGCATGCCGTCGTACTTGGCCGTGGCCGGCGCCTGGGCAAATGCAAAGCCGCCTTCGGCCTTGATGGCGCGGATGCCGCTGGCGCCGTCCGAGCCCGTGCCTGAAAGGACAACACCTACCGCATCTTCCTTGTACTCCTCGGCCAGCGACTGGAAGAACACGTTCACCGAGGGCTTGGCAGCCACGCCGGGGTCCGGCGGCAGCAGTTCCAGATGCCCTTTGCGCACCGCCACGTTGTGGTTGGCGGGCGCGATGTAGACCGTGTTTCCCGTCAGCGCCTCGCCTTGCTCCACCTCCTTTACCCTCATGGCAGTTTCGCGGCCGATGAGCTGGGCGAGCATGCTGCGGTAGGTCGGTGACAGATGCTGCGCTACGACGTAGGGGATGTTCAGGTCGGTCGGCAGCTTGGAAAAGAGCGCCGTCAGCGCCTCCAGTCCACCGGCCGACGCTCCGATGCCGACGAGGAAGCGACGCTGAGCATGTTCCGCGGCGTCAGATGCGACTGCCTTGGCGGGTTTCTTGGCCATTTTTCTCCGTGCGAAAGCAGGTGCGGCAGTTCCGTCCCGCCCCCCGGGTACGGCCCTGCCTCGGACTGGTTCGAGGTCCCGGCCCTCCATGTATGCCCGAGCCGCCGGCGGTATTCGTTCGCCGGGCGCGCTTCAGGACATAGGCAATGCGAGGTACGCGATTATCCTCCGTGCCCGGCTACTTTGCATCCAATCGCACGCTTCGCGCGTATAGCGGACAGGCGTAAGCCTTTCTTCCATACGTCTACAATAGGAGGACACCATGAAATATGACAGCACCCAAGGCAACAAATCAAGATCCCGCGTCGGCGCCGGTCTGGCGCTTGCCGGCGCTGCCGGCATGGCCTGGCTGGCCGCCGGCCCGGTCAGCGCCGGTCCGGACAAGATCGCCTTTCCCGATGGCTACGAGAAATGGGGCCTCTACGGCACCGTCGATCGCTACGACAACAAGCAGTACCGGGAGCTGTATGCACGTCCCGACGCGATCAAAGCGGCGAAGGAAGGCAAGCCGGTTCCTTATGGCAGCCCCCTGGTGATGGCGATTTACAAGGCACAGGCCGATGCCCAGGGCAATCCGGTGATGGACGGCAACGGACGCTTCGTCAAGGGCGAGCTGGTTAGCATCGCCGTCATGGAGAAGCGCCGGGGCTGGGGTGCCGAGTACGGCGAGGAACTGCGCAACGGCGAGTGGGAGTACGCCAGCTTCACGCCGGAGCGGAAAGTCAGCGACAAGACCGATCACAAGACCTGCTTTAACTGCCACAAACCCCACGACAAACAGGATTACGTCATGTCCTGGGCGAAACTGGGCGGCACGGCGCCCACGGCCGCGGCTCAGAAGAAGACGGGGCCACAGGACGTCAACATCGCCGGTTTCACCTTCGGTCCGACGAAGATGACAGTTGCCGCCGGCAAGCCGGTGACCTGGACCAACACTGACGATTCGCCACACCAGGTCGTCGTAACCGGCAATGCGAGGAGGACCGGCGTGCTGCAGAAAGGCGCGAGCGAGTCGCTGACGTTCGACCAGCCGGGCACCTACGATTACATCTGCGGGCTGCACCCGGCGATGAAAGGCTCGGTGGAGGTCACCGCCGCCCAGGCGGGGAATTACTAGCGGCGGCGCGAACCGAACGCCTCAGCGGGCGGCGGGCGCGGCAATGAGCCCCGCCCGCTGCAGCTCCGTCCGCGTCACACGCACGAGTTGCTCGACAAGATCGGCGGTCGACTCCGGATTGATCGTTTCGCTCACGCCCGACCACACCGGCTTGCCCTCCGGCAGGGGATAAACCAGCGTTTCCACCAGCACCTTGGTCGTTTCGATGGTGTAGCCGGGCCGGTAGGTGTAGCCATATGCCCAGGTGTAATAGCCGTAGAACGAGCGGTGGTTGGGTCGGACGAACACGGGACCGATCGGGTGGGGTTCGAGGGACGGCGGCACGTAGCTCTGGATCTTGTCCACCGCCACCTCATGCGCAACGATCGCGCCGTCGAAGCCTTCCTGCGNNACGAAGACGACCACCTTCTTCAGCGGCCCGCCGTCGTAGCCGGGATCCCGCCAGACCTGGGAGAAACGCGTCGACGCGCAGCCGGCGAGCGCCTGCATGGCGAGCGTGACTACCGCCAGGCGGGCAAGCCTGCCAATGGTGTGCGAACGCGGCGAGGGCTGTGGATCTGATGACATCGTTTCACGACCCGGTTGGGAAATCTGCCTCCATGTGTTTCCGCACGCGCAGCGCATCGGACTCGGCATCGAATGCCACGTCCTGCCAGCGCACGGGTGCGCCCGCGGACACATCGCGCGGCAGCCTCGCACCATGGGCCAAGCCGATCGGCAAGGCTGCGAGGGCGGGCGCGTCCGCGGCAAGCATCAACTTGCCATAAACGGCATAGCTACCCTCGCCATCCAGCGTCTGACCAGCGCGCAAGTCCCTCTTGGCAGTTGCCACCACATCGGCATGCCAGCGACGCCGGCCGAAGAAGGTCGCGGGTGCGGGGACAGGTCCGCAATGGCGGCAAGATGAAATCCGGGCGTGGTGCGTGCCTGCGCCAGATGCATGCAGCCGAACTTGCCGGCGCCGACAAGAGCGACGCGCAGGGGCTGGCTGGCCCTCGACCTCGCGCCGTTGGAGCATTGCATGCAGATTCACCGGTCGTTCTCCCGGAGCCGGCGCCGTGTGCCCGCCGTCGAAAGCGACACGCTACCAGAACCGGCCGCGGCACTGCCAGGGATAATGCTCCATGGCAGCCGTCGGCCAAAGGGCGCTGTCCGCCACCGACTCCGGCGCGGACTGCGGAGATTCCGAGGGGCCGCGTCGGTCAGCCGAGAACAGCGGTGCTGTCGAAACCGACGCGCACATTGCCCCAGTGACGGCCGGCAACATGAATCGGCATGGCAAGGTCACAGACCAGCTCGCCGGTGTCGCGCATATAGGTCTGGAGCAACAGCGGCAGGTTGTTCTGCGCCGCGCGGATTTCGGTGGGCGTATTGGAGAACTTGCGTCTAGTCCGGTTGCCGACCAGATCGATTTCGTAGTCGCCGGTTAGCGGCTTGGAGAACTTGGCGTTGTGGATAGCGGCATAGCCATTGACATCGACGATGATGGCATAGGCTCCGCCTTTGAGCTGCGACGCCGTCTGGTCGAAATGCTGCTGCAGGTCGCTGGCGAAGGCGCGAACATAGCAGGTGTCGAACTTCTGCGGGTTGGTGTTGGCGACCGGTACGTAGTTACGATCGAAGACATCGATGCCGCGCGCGTACATGGCCTCGAGCGAGGCCTGCATCGCCTCACGGAATTCGCGCGCTGTGGTGAGGTTCTCCTCGAACGCGCCCGAGCCGATGCGGAACTGGGCGACGAGCTGCTGCACCTTTTCAGTGGCCTGAAACAGGCCTTCGGTGGAGTGCCGGGAGTCATCCATCTGCTTGGCAACGGCGACGCTCAGATCGTGGATCTGATTGACGTTGTCGTGGACCTGATGATTGGTTGCGGACAGCTCTTCCATCGCGGCGGCGATTTCGAGGAGTTGCGAGCTGGTGCGCTCGAAATCCCCGACCATGTCGGCGAACTTGCCGGACGAACGCCCCACCACGTCGCGGGTCTGACCGATGTCCTGGGAGATCTGGCGCGTCTCCTCCTGGGTGCTGTTGACCAGACCGATCATGGAGCCGATGTTGGTGGAGATGTCCTCCGTGGCCGCCTTGGCCTTCTCGGCCAGCTTGCGCACCTCGTCGGCCACGACGGCGAAGCCGCGACCCGCCTCGCCGGCCCGCGCCGCCTCGATGGCAGCGTTGAGCGCGAGCAGGTTAGTCTGATCGGAGATGTCCTTGATCAGCTGCACGACGGCGCGAATGCTCTCCGAGCTGCGTGTGAGCGTATCCACCGTCGCGGTGAAGTTGCCCAGTTTATCGCCGACGTTCTCCATCTTGGCAACGATGTCACGCATTTCGTCGAGTGAGACTCTCGCACTTTCCAGGTGCGAGGACGTCGAATGCGAGATCGTCTGCGTGTGATTGGTGACCTCGTTGATCGCCTTGGTGGACTCGTCGCTGGCGGTGAACACGGTGTCGGTCAGCTCCCCCTGGCGCGCAGCGCTGCCGCTGGTTTCGCCCACCCACTTGTGCACGATCGCGGCCTCGCGTGCGATGCTGATGCTCATCTTGCGCAGCTCGCCCAGGGTTTCCCGCAGGCGACGAAGGAAGGCGTTGTAGTTGGCGACGAGCTCGCCCATCTG
>JRYJ01010129.1_pt1 | contig 14458 bp, 15 predicted proteins | sample 235371 | NCBI WGS metagenome assembly JRYJ01 (sample SAMN03074219, study PRJNA261477) | activated sludge metagenome | biome: Wastewater Treatment Plant; feature: Wastewater; material: Activated sludge; isolation source: activated biomass of a wastewater treatment plant treating hydrocarbon... ... | reverse complement strand
GAGAACACCACCGCCGATGCGTTGACGGCCGAACCGTAGGCGACGAGGAGCCACTTGTCGGCGGCCAGGTCGGTGGCGAACGTGCCGGAGGTGTGCGCCGTCGTGCAGATGTAGGTGTTGCCGCTCTGGCTCACGAGGTCCAGGGCGACGTAGGCCGTCGCCGTCACCCAGTCGCCGCGCAGGTTGCTNNAGGGCCGCGGTCCGAACCGTGGAGCGCCCGCCTACCGCGTTCGCCTCGTCGTCGGAGAAGTCGGTAGCGGGGGTGTAAGCCGAGGGCTGTGCCATCTCTCGTTTCCTCGACCTAGATTGCGCAGTTCGGCAGGAGCCGGTTGCGCCTTTCCACGTATGCCGCGTGCGCCTCCTCGGAGAGATGCCCCCACGCCTTGCGGGTGCCGACGCGCTGACCGGCAAGCGCCCGCCCACACAAGGTGACACGCCGCGTCATCTCGCCTGTGTCTGGGTCATATCGGAAGAGGCGACGAACCTCCTCTGCGGTGACGAGAACTTCGGTCGGGTGGGCCATGCTGGGCGGACTCCTGCCCCGCGAATGTCGTCGCACGGCGCCCGCGTTTTCCGCCCGAATGGCTACACTTCGGGGATGCCGGAATGGATGATCTGGAAGGCTGCGGCGCTCGTCGCGCTCGCCTTCGCTTGGGGTGTCTACTGCGGGATTAGCGATCGGCCGCTAGGACCGGCCCCGCGCGATAGAACAGAGCCTGCACCGCAGGATCCCCGAGCGCGCGACTGACGGCGCCGGGCTGCTGTCGCCGCGCCAAGGCCTCGAGCGCTTCGGCGGCGATCTGCGCATCGGACACCACCTCGCCCATGCGGCGCGCCTTCTGGTTCCGTGCTGCCTCGCGCAGCCAGTTCACCGCCGTGCCGCCGCCGAACGGTACGCGCTGCGCCATCGCAGTAACGGCCGGGCTGTCAAGGACGCCGAGGCTCAAGGCGTTGGCCGCGTTTTGGTAGGTGTTCGAGCCGCGCGACATGCCGGCAGCCGCCGCGGCTTCGCTCCGCTTGATGTCCATCGCCAAGCGTCGCAGCACGTCGACTTCCTGGGCATCGAACGTGCGCTGAATGCCCGGCATCATGTTCTCGACCCACCGGGCGAACTTCGCGCCGAGTTTGCCGCCGGCGTCTGCCGTGCCGGCGCCCTCGGTCGTCACCATGCTGCGGAACTGGCCCAGCAGCCTCGGGTTGTCGGCGATGAGGCGGCGGAAGGCGTCTACGTCATCCGCCAGTCCTGGCCGATTGCCCCAGAACTTCGCCACCACTTCGCCGCCCTGCACCAGCGGTTGACCATCCGCCCCGGTGCGGAACAGCGCGGCCTGCGGCCCGGTCATGAACCGTTCTACCTCTGCCAGCTTGAGCCGGCGCGCCTCGTCGAGAGCATCGGCCCATGCGATCGGCAGCACTTCGTCGGCCGCGCCGTCGCCGCGCACCACCTCATTGATGCGGTCGTCGAGGGCCTTCTTCATCTCGCCGAGGGCCTTCGCTTCGGTGGCTCGCGCCGGGTCGCGCTGCGCGGCGCGCTGGATCTGGCCGATGCTCTTGCGCAGGTTGTCGAACTCCCGCAACGTGACCTTGGCCGGGATGTCCTCGGCGCCTGGAGGCGGTCCCATTGCCGCATCGCGCGCAGCCTGCCACGCCCGCCCGCCTGCCTCGAAGTCGGAGACGGCTCGGCGTCCGTGCAGCTCTGCCCGCAGAGCGTCCAGCAGTTCGTTCGTGTCGTCCGTGCGCAGGTAGCCGGCCTCGCGCATCTTCTCGGCCATGTGCGCCGGCGACAGGCCACCCTTGCGCATCACCACCAGCCCGCCAAGCTCGCCGACGCCAGCATCACCGCTCGGCGCGATGCCGCCAGCGCGCCGCACAGCCTGCGCCAGCGAGAGCCCGGCTTGCTTCGGCCCGCGCGAGGCCGCCACGGGGGACAGGCGCTGCGTGCCGATCTCCTGCGCCGTCCTGACTGCCTGATCGACCCCCTCCCGACCGGTGAACACTCCGCGCCCGAAAAACTTGTCGCGTACCGCCGCCAAGTCTGGCAAGTACAGCACTGCCTCGTCCTGCGGCACGGCCTGATACGCCGCCGATGTCTTCGCCTTCGCGGCGTCGCGCGCCGACTGCGCGAACCGCGCCACCGCCTCGCCGGTGTCCTGGCGCGCTGCGGCGTACCCGCCCGGCACCGTGGGCGCGACGCCCTCGAGCGCCGCCAGCCGCGCCGCGTTCTGCGCCGCCAGTGTGTCGCGCACCACCGACCCGCCTGGACTGTCGTGCACCACGCGCTGCAGGATGCCAGCCTGCGGCGTCGGCAGGGCCTGTGCCAGCGTCGGCCGCGAACCGGGAACCAACTCGGCCGCCGAGCGCAGCTGCTGCGCCGCGGCAGTTGCCGCCTGCGGATCGGCCAAGTCGAGCGCGCGCACGAGGTCTTCGCCGGCCCGCTCCCGCGCAGACGCGAAAATGCGCCGCGCGCCGCCACCGACGATCTGCCCGCCGCGTCCGGCCGCCTGGAGCACGCCAGGCATGACCGCCCCTACGCCGGCGCCCATCGCCGCGTCTTCCGGGTTCACGGCCGCCGCCGAAGCGCCACCGGTGATCGCGCCGCCGGCCGCGCGCAGAAGCGCCCCCTTCGCGCCGGTGGCGCCGCCAGCCGACATCCCAGCCGTCCGCACTGCGTCGAGCACCCGAGGCGCCGCCACGGCCACGCCCGGAAGCCTGGCGGCCATGTTCGCCAGCGCGCCGCCGACACCCATCGTCCCGGCGATCTCGCCGCCGATCTTGCCCGCGCCGAAGGCCAGAGAGTCCGTGTCGAAGCCGAGGTCGCGTAGCCCGCCCGTCATGGCGTCGCGGCGGTCGGTGCGGCCGATGAAATCATTCTGGATGCCGAGTGCGCGCGCTGCGGCGTCGAGCGGCGTCAGGATAGTCGCGCCGATGGAGCCGGCGCCGCGCACCGCACCGGCTGCGGCATCGCCGAGGAACCGCAGCGCGGCGGGGCGCGTGTCCTGCGGCTCGGCCGGTTGAGGCGCGGCGACAGGAGCCGGCGCCGTGGCCGCCGCTGGCTTCTGCATCGACGCGAACTGCTGCTCGGCGAACGCCTGCACCTGCTCCGGCGTCGCGTCATCCGGCGCCGTGATGTCGAACTTCGACCCGCCCGGGGCAGTGATGCGGTACTTCGCCACGTCAGTTCACGCGCTCGATCTTCCAGCCGCCGCCAGCGGGCTTCACAGGGCCGCCCGCGCCGCCGCCTACCGCGGCCGGCTGCCGCGTGTACGGCGTCATGTCCAGCGGCTCGGCCTCGTAGTTGCGCCGCAGGATTTCGATGTTGTTCTGCCGCAGCGTCACCGCGCGCGCATTCAGGCGCCTGATCTCGTCCAACCGCTGCGCCACCAGCTTGGGGTCGTTGATGTTGGCCATGATCTCGTTCATGGCGCGTTGTGCGTCGCCCTCGGTCTGTACGCCCTTGTTGAGCAGTAGTACCGCGTTGCGCATGTTCTCGAGCTTGGCCTTGAAGCTGGCAAGGTTGCGGCTTTGCTCGGTACTCATGCCGGCGAAGTTGCGCCCCGTGTTGAGCAGGTTCGCCACTGCGCCGAGATTCAAGCTGCCGTCCTTGATCTGCTGTTGGAACTGCGCGAGGTCGGAGTCGAGACCAGAGAACGTGCCGATGGCATCCAACTCCTCTTGCTGTAGCTTCAGCGCGGCAGGCGGCAGCGGCTTGGCCGGCTTTGGCTTGTTCGGATCGGCCGGGCCGCCGGGGATGGCCTCGAGTTGACCGGCAGCATTCCACCGGTAGCCAGGCGGTGGCTTGCCCTGCGCGCCGGACTCGGCACGAGCGCGCGCCGCCTCCGCCCGCGCCCGCTCGGCTTCGGCAATGGCCCGCTGCCGTTGCGCCTCGTTCTCGGCCGCCTGCGACTCCACCAGCCGAACGCGCCCCTGCGGAACCTGCCCGCTCGCATCCGCCGCGCCCCTGAACAAGTCCACAACCTGCCCGTTGCCGTCCACACTGAACAGCGGCTTGCCGGCCATCGCCGCCTGCGCGCGCCCCACGGCCTCCGGCGCCCGGGTGCCGGCCAGGATCTCGTTCGACAGGTCTTGGTCCCGGAACTTGTCCAGCGCCCCGGCCCAGTCGTTCGCACCAATCGGCGCGCCGCTGGCCGTCACCGGGAACATGCGCTGCAACGCCTGCGTCAGCCGCTGGGCCTGCGCCGGGTCGAACTGCATCGACCCCACGCCCATGCCGCCGTCCGGCGCCTCCGGCCCCATCGGCACCTGTGGCGCCTGGCCGGTCGTCAGCCGCTGGCGGAACGCGCGCACCGTCGGCACGTCCACGCCGGCGGCCAGCGCCGCCTGTTCTTCGTACAGATCCGGCCGCGCCTCGAGGAAGCGCGTCTCGGCCTCGGTCTTCGCCGTGCCGGCGTCGGCCTGGCGGATCTGCGCGAGCGCCTGCGCCACCTTGGATTGCAGGCCCATCTCGGCATCGTAGGCCGCGCGCTCGGTCTGCGGCCCCTGCGCCAGAGCCTGCGCGAGCTGCGACAGGCCGCCCATCGCGCCGCGACGAACACCGCCCATGTAGCCGGCCACCGCGCTACCTCCCCGCCCACATCGGCTGCTGGCGGCGCTGGCCGAACCCCTGGCCCCACTGCATGATGGCCCGTCCCAGCGCCGAGTTCGCGCCTCCCGCGGCCACCGGAGCCGCCGAGGCGAAGGCCGGCGTCGTCGCGCTTGCGCTCCCGGCCATCATCTCGCCCATCGTCGCCGGCGCCGCTGCTGCTCCACCGCCAGCCGCCGCAGGCGCGCCGGCCAGTCCGATGCCGCCCACCAGCGCCGCCAGTTGCCCTACGTCGCCATACCACGGCCGATCGACGCCCTGCGCGTCCAGGCTCGCGGCCTGCGCCCGGTGCTGGTTTGTGCGAAACGCCGAGGCCAACCGCTCGGCCAGCGCAGAGCGCGCCATCGCCTCGTTCCCCATCACCTCGGCCGGCGCACGCACCCGGCCAACCTCCTGCGCGATCGCCGCGAGACGGTCGGCCTCGGCCGCCTGCCGCTCGGCCCGCAGCCGGCCGAAGTTGCTCGAGGTCGCGCCGGCGCCGCCCGCAGTGTCGATCATGTCCGCCCCGGCGCCGCGCAGGTCGTCCATCGTCCGCCCGGCCGCCGCCTGCGCCGCGGCCTGCATCTTTTCGGCCTGCGTGGCCGGGGCCATGCCGCCGGCCAGCTTCAGCGTGTCGTCGGCGCCCTCCTTGACCGTGCGATCGTTCTCGTCCTGCGCCCGGTTGAGGATGCGACGCTGCGCGCGCGCTTGCTCCCGGGAGGCGAGCATCTGCGCCGCGGTGCCACCGGCCAGCAGCGCGCCGGCCACTTCCGGCGTGAGCCAGGCCGCCGTCCCGGCCGTTCCGGCCGTGCCGGCCGCAGTCGTTGCCGCCGCGACTTCAGGACCCATGCATCACCCCGCGAAGCTCAACCGGCCCGACCGCGCGCCGCCGCTGCTGCTCGGCGTGCTGCGGCCTGCGTTCTGCGCCCACCAGTTGCCGGCGTTCTGCCGACCCTGGGCCACCCGGTTCTGGTTGTAGATGAGCCCTGTCGTCGAGAACAGGTCGCCCACGTTCGTGCCGATGGCGTCTGCCGCCGCCCGGTCTGCGTTCACTCGCATCTGGCCAAGCGCCGACGACACCGCCGACCCAGCATCCATGCCGCTGTCGATCGACTGCAGCAGTTGCAGCCGAGCCGCTTCGTTGTCGCCGCGCAACTGCGTCGCCACGCTGTCGGCCTTGCCGCCGAGGTCGGTCAGTCCCTGCGAGAAGGTGCGGCCGAGTAGCGCGTTCTGGTCGATGTCCACGCTGCCGCCGGCCGTGCCGCGGGCGAAAAGCTCGAACCGCAGGTCGCGCGCGGCGCGCTCGCGTTCCTCTTCCAGCCTGCGCCGACCGGCGTCGAATGCGTTCGTGCGCGTCTGCCCGAACAACGTTTCGAGGCCCGCTCGGTTGCGCTCTGCCTCTGCACGGCGCTCGGCCTCCGTCGCCAGCGCGGCGTCATAGCCGGCCTGGTCGAAGCCGGCCGGCGCTTCAGCGTAGATCGGCCCGGCCTCGCTCTCGCCGATCTGCACGCGCCCGCCGGGCTGCTCGAACTGCGCCCGATCCACAGGCGCGCCAGCGTAGTGCCCGAAGAGGAGATTCAGTTGCCGGCGCGCCTCGGCCTTGGCCGCGTCCTGCGCGTCCTGCCGTGCACCGAAGCCGCCGTCGCCGCCGCCGCCCATGTCGTCACTGGTACAGGAAGTTCACCGTGCCGGTGCCGGCGAACGAGGCATAAATGCCGTTCTTCGCGCGAATGCCGACCGGCAACTTGTACGCGCCCACGGCCGTGGATGCCGGGATGACGGCCAGCACGGTGCCGCTGGCGGCCGAGGCGTTGTCGTAGATCGTCGTCGCCGCCGCGCTCATGGCGACGGTCACTTCGTACCCGAGGAACACCCCAGGCCGGGCCAGCACCACGCCGGTGTCGGTGCGGGTTACGTAGTCGGCTGCCGGTGCCTTCGCCGCCGCGTTCGGCGTGTCGGCCACGCTCACCCACTGCCCGTTCGGGCCAACGTAACCTGTGCTCATGCAATCACCCCCGTCGCAGTGTCCCGCTCCAGCTCGGGCGTTTTCCGCCCTTCGGGAGCCACGAGCCCCCACATCTCGAAGGATTCGCCGCGCGCGCCGGCGCCCACGCGCAGGCCCTCGAACTGCAGCCCCATATGCCGCGCGAGCGCCGAGGCCCCGACCCAGCCATGCAGTACGTGCGCCTCGATGCGCCGGCGCCGCTGCGGGTTGTCCGTGGCAGTGCTGGCGCGCAGCACGCGATGCATTGCTCGCACCACAGCGATCCATGACGAGCGCCGCAGCCCAGGGCGGGCAACGAACCACGCCACCCCGGCCCAGTCATTGACGAGCGTCAGCCCGCCGATAGCCCACGGCATGCCGTCCTGCAGGCAGGTCCACGCCGGTCCGTTGCTCTGCCAGCGATCCACCGCGAACCACTCGCCAGGCTCGCGCCCGGTGGCCGCGCGCACGCACGCCACGTCCTCGGCACGCATGTCCGAGCACACGATGCAGGCGTCGAGCAGCGTCAGGTCGCGGATCACGATGCGGTGGCGCTCAGACTGTGGAAGTACAGCGTCAGCAGACTGATCTCGAACGCCTCGGCAGCGGAGTGCCGGAAGCGCGGCGCGATCGCGGCGGCCGACACCTCCACCGGCACCACCGTCGTCGTGCGCGTGTCGCCGGTCACGCTGTAGGCCGCCGTCTCCTTCGAGGTGTCGCGCGGGTCGTAGAGGTAGGAGACATCGGCTGTCCCGGAGAACACGAAGTCGGCGCCGTAGAACATCTTCTCGACGCCCGGCAGCTTGGCGTCCTGGAACGCCATCTGCACATCCACATCGATGGGCTCTGCCGGAGCGCCCGAGAGCGAGTCCTGATAGACCTCGGTGTCAAGACGGTAGGTGTTGCCGTCGCTGCCCCGGACAAACACCGCGCCACCCACGGTGCAGATCCCGGTGACCACCAGCGGAAACTCGTACTGCGACCAGCACGCGATCTTCGAGGCGCGCGACACGGTGTAGACCCACACGGTTGTCGTGCTCGCGCCAGGGAACACGCACCAGTACTGACCGAACTGCGGCACCCACAGCCCGCGCGCCGTCGTGCTCGTGGCGTCCACCAGCGAGTCGATCTGCACGCCCACGTCCGTGTCGTCGATGCGGTCGGTGGACTCCTGCACCGTCATCGAGCGGAATCCGAATGGCGACAGGAACACGAGGTCTCGGAAGAACGACGACAGCGACGCCGGCGCGTTGCACCCGACGCCGTAGATGCGCTTGCGGATCTGGTTGGCGCTCGGGTCCACGGCCACGTCCCAAATTTGCGCGCCATCAGGGAAGAACACGACAAGCGCATCCTCGAACGTCCCGCACGCTGTCACGTCGGCACTCGTGTCCTGCTGCAACCCGCACGGCAAGAACCCGGCATCGCTGGCCGTCGTCCAGTCGCGCACGTCACCGGCCGCGCAATAGCGCACGTCCGCACCATCGGGGGCGAAGATGCGAGACGCCGACTTCGTCACACCGCGCGTGTTCGGGCAGTTGGCGTCGGTGATGTAGGTCGTAGCCCCGTCCAGGTAGTGGTAGCGCGTCTCGCCGCTCGAATAGTGCGCCACCACGAACACGAAGCCCTGGAACACCGTGGCATAGGAGACCTCCGACAACGACCCGCTGATCGTGCCCGGCTTGTCGAGCCGGTACAGGTCGTAGGTCGGGAACGCCGTCATCCCGCCGGCGCCGTCCACGAACACGGCGCGGCGGCCGTTCAGGCTCTCGAGCCCGACTGACGACGTGAGACCGGCCACCTGGACCAGCGCCGGCCGCTTCTTGATCTTCTTGCCCAGCGTGACGTAGGCGTTCTTCAACGTCCACAGCCGATTGGCGTCCTGCACGCCAATTGGCAAGCGGCGGTCAAGGCCGCCGGAGAACTCGCTGTAGGTGATGGCGGGCACAGCTTCTTCCTCAGCCGCGCCGCCGCAGCCACCGAGCCACGAAAGCGAAAGCGCCGCGAGAACGCGGCGGCGGATGATGTGCGTCATGCCGGATCATGGCATCAGATGTCGCGGCCTAGCACGAGCGGACGCGGCTCCGGCGCCACCATGTCGCGCCGACGGATGACGCCATCGGTGCCGCTGCCGAACGACTGGCCCCGGATGCTCGCCATGAGCGACGACAACTGCCCCTGGTAGAGCTGTGCGTCCGGGTGGCGGTAGTGCGCCTTCGCGTTCGTGACCGCGTGCAGCAGGATCATCTCGTCGTCCATCGTGGCCACGTGGCCGTCCTGCGTGAACGGCAGCAGGTCCTGCACGTACCAGAAGCGCACCGTGTAGGTCTGATCCGCCTCCGGGTAGATGAGGACCTGCGCGTGGCGCTCGAAGCGCACCGGGAAGCCCGGCGTCTCCATCGTCGTCCAGTGCTCGGTGTCGATGCCTTCCACGAGGCGCCGATACTGGCCGCTGTAGATCGTTTCCAGGCGCAGGATGCGCTTGTCGCGGCTGCACCCATTGCTGGCGTTGAACGTGCCCGCGGTCGGGTAGTCGAGCAGGGTCTGCCCGGTGCCGAGCGTCTTGTCGGCGTAGTCGGTCAGGTGCTTCCAGTCCTGCGCGCGGTAGAGCTGGAACTGCCCGTTGCGCAGGAACGAATTCATGAGGGTCTGCGATGCGCCGCTGGCACCCTGGGCGCCCATGCCGAGCCGCGCCATGAGTTCGGCGCGCAAGTCACCGAGGGTGCGGTAGGCCATCTGTCACCCCTTGGCGCGGCGCTTCGGGACCGCAGGAACGTCGCCCACAGGCTCGGACGCCTGCTCTTCGGCAGCGGCAGCAGGTACCGGAGCCATCGGCCCGTCGTCTTCGGCAAACAGCACCTCCTCGCCGGCCGTGTGCCGCTCGCGCGCATCGGCCTCGCTGATCTCCTGCGGGCCGGCGCCGCCGTCCCGCCGCGGCGCGATGACGTAGAAGCGCCTCACCGGCCGATCTCCACGCCGACATCCTCGGCCAGCTTCACCAGCGCCGGCACGTCCAGCGCCCGGAACTTCGCCCAGGCCTCGCGCGCAGCCCTGCGCTCGGCGTCGTCGCTCTCGTGCGTCTCCACCGGCAGCGTGTAGCCGAAGCTCAGGATCAGGTCGCGCAACTGCTCCGGCGGGCAGTCATCGAGCCGCGGCGCGCCGAGCACGTCCCTGAACTTGCCCTGCGCGAACCGTCCGTAGACGTACTCGACATTCGGCTGCGGCACGTCCACGTGCCGGCCGTAGGCGTCGATGAGGCGGTTGTATTCGGCCTCGGGGTCGCCCGTGAACACCCAGCCCACGCGCGAGGCCAGGCTCGGCGGCACGATCTTGTCCTGGGTCTTGTTGAACGGCAGCAGGTCGGCCGACGGCTTGGCGACATAGCCCTCGTCCATCGTGGCGGCATCCACCTCGCGGACCTCGCCTGCTCCGTAGATGACCTGCAGGATGGGCACCTCGTGCGCCCAGACGACGCGCGGCGTCTCGGTCATCGCATCGCGGCGGACCTTGACCAGCACGCGGCGAGACACCACGCGCGACGGAGAGACTTCAGCGGATGCAGTGCGGGCCATGTCCGGCTCCTTTCGTTGTGGGGTCAGCGGATCTAAAAATGGCCGGCGGGCTTGCGCCCATCGGCCTAAATGCCCCGGCCTCCGCTTGAAACCGTGGCAACTGCAAAGCAGCCGGGCCGGCCGGCTTGTCGCTGGACGCGGCCCGGGTTGACCATCACGACAGCGCGAGAGCCGCGTTGGCGTTCGACTGGTTCAGCGTCACAGCGCCGCGCCAGGTGATCGCCCAGTAGTACTCGTAGCGGTCGTAGGCCCGCGGCGGCTTGCGCGACACCATGTCGTGCCCCTGCAGCGGACGCAGGCGCAGCGTGTTGGTGTTGATGAAGTAGCAGCGCTTCTCCCAGAGCGTGGCCGGCGCATAGCGCGCGTCCAGATCCTGGAACTCCGGCGACCACTGCACCTCGACGCCCTGGAACGTCAGCACCTCGGTGCCGCCTTCCACGCGCTTGCGGTTGCTCGGGCCGAAGTCCATGCGCCCGAACGTGTTCAGCACGAACTGCCGGTAGCCGTCGATGAACGTCGAGCCGGCCACGATCAGGTCCGGCGCACCGCCCGCACCCGCGCGCATGCACTGGCGCCACATCACCTCCATCTGGTTCAGGATGGTGCCGGTGCTCGTCGTGGTCGTCAGCGACGTGGCCACGTTGTTGCGCCAGTAGGTGTTGGACGAGCTGGAGCGGTCGATGCCGCCCACCGTGCCCGACGTGGGCGCCAGCGAGATGAGCGCGTCCAGGCCGGTGATCGCGTCCGTGGCCTGCGTGCCGTCCAGGTGCAGCGCGTAGGAGAACTGCTCCTGGAAGCCCAGGCGCAGCGCCTCGCTCTGCTCCTCGAGCAGGTTGGTGAGCTGGACCTTCTCGGCGTCGCTGGAGCTGCCGGCCTTGCTCACGTCGTCGATGACGGTGATGCCGTTCTGCGCGAGGCGGTCCTCGTCCAGCGCCAGGCCGTCGTGGCACGAGCGCCAGGCGTAGCTGGCCTGCTCGTTCGTGACGCGGCGGTTGTAGGTGACGACGGAGGAGCCGTTGAACCACTGGAAGTTGCTGGCGAAGGTCTTGCGCAACTGCTCGACGATGTACTGCTTGGCGCCGGGCGCCGCGCGCTTCTTCGACTGCAGCGCCTTCATCAGCGGGCGCGCCACGTCGACCTGATCGACGGGCTTGTTGGCGAGGTAGAAGTCGAGGCCGATCTTGCCGGCGTCGACGATCTCTTGAGCGGTGAAAGGCACGATGTCCTCCGAATGGCGTTGACACGGGCGCGAGCGCCCACCGTTGCCGACGACGACTCGGCCACACGTCCAACGCCAGCGGCGAACCTGGCTCACGCCTGCCGCGCATTCGGGTTGCCCCAGGGCCGCGCAGTCGGCCCTTGCAGCGCGCGAGGCTGCAGTTACGCGCTGCGGCCCCACATCGCTTCGTGCATGCTGGTGGGCGCGCGTTGCGTCGCGCCGGCGCCAGCGGGCCGAAGTGGGTCGGGGGTCGCGGTTGCGGGCGACCGGAACTGCCCGGCCGCCTCCTTGATCGTTTCGTACTGCGCGCGGACCACGGACACCCAGTGCCGAGGGTCCACGCCTTGGAGCATCTGCTGCAGCCGCGGCATGAGCAGCTTCTCGATCCGCGGGTAGTCAAGGTCAGACGCGGCCGTGGTTTTCGCCCACTGGTCCACGGCACGCATGCCGGCATCGAAAGCCTGCTGCTCTGCCTGTTGCGACTGCCACGCCTGCTGCTGGGCCTGCGCGTGCTGCTGCTGCATTGCCTGCTGGCGGCGCAGCTTGGCGACCTCCATCGCGTCGGCCTCGGTCATCTGCAGGCCGTCCACGCGCTGCCGCAGGTCCGGGAACTCGCTCAGGGCATCGACACCTGGCAGCGGCTCGCCAATCGCCAGCGCGATCTGGCGCCGCTGCTCGTCCAGCACCCGCAGCGCCGAGCGGTAGTCGCCCCTGTTCAGCATGCCGATCACGGCAACCGCCTGCTCGAACTGCGGCTGGCTCACGCCGTGCTGCTGGAACTGCTGCTGCACGTAGGTGACCTGCTGCTTTGCGCCCTCCAGCTCGGTGCGGGCCTCCTTCAGCCCGTTGGCCAGCGCCTGGAAGCGCTGCTGAGCCTTCTGGCCGAGGCCCTCGGGCATCTTCGTGATGTCGTCGTCGGCTGCGGCAGGCTCTTCGGGCTTGGCGGCCTGAGCGGGAGCCGCCGCGGCCGTTGCCGCGGCAGCCGCATCGTCGGCGGCCTTCTGAGCGAATCGACCCTTCTCGTCGCGCTCGAACGAGCGCTGCACGGCCTCCAGCATCGTCTTCGGCTCGCTCGGCGCGGCTGCGGGCGCAGCGGCGGCAGGGGCGGCGGCTGCGGGAGGCGACGCGGCCGGCGCTTCGACTGCTGGCGCAGGAGCGGCCGGGGCTTCGGTCAGGAGGTCGGACATGGGCGGATGCAGCTTTCGTGGTTGTCCGGCCAGTCTGGACCGCCTGTGCGCGGGTTTTCCGCCCGAATCATTCCTCGTCCAGCAGCAGCAACTCGGCCGCCCGCATCGCCGCTGCGTTGTGCTGCTCGAGGCGCAGCCGCCTGGCTCGCTCGATCGCCTCGGCCATGATCGCCTCCGGGTCCGGCATGACCGGCGCGGCCTGCGGCTCCGGTGCGCGCTGGCGCTTGGGCCGCGGCAGGGCCTTGGCGACGACCGGTTCTGCCGCCGGCGGCGGCGCTGCGCTTGGCGCCGCGGGACGCGCATCCGGCGCGGCCTGCGTCTCCGGTACCGTCTGGCGCGCCGTGGGGGCCGGCGTCGGCTGCGGATCGTCCGGTTTCTCTTCGGGTCCGAGATAGAGTCGGCGCCGGCGCTTTCCTCGAGCAGATCCGTCCGCCACCACGCCGGCCTGCGCCTCAACAGTCGGACCGAGCGTGCCAACCTGCCCCGTCGCAGATACGCCCGTAAGCGCCACCGTGACATTGCCGGCCACCGATGGCGTCAAGTCGCCAACTTGCCCCGAGGCCTGAACACCCGACAACGCAGCAGCGATGACCGCGGCCACGGAGCCCGCAGCGCCCGTGCTGGAGACTCCACCAAGTGCAGCCGATACCGATGGCGTCAACGTGCCGACAGAACCCGTCGCCGAGACCCCAGACAGGGAGGCAGACACCGAGACGCCAACGGACCCGACAGCGCCGGCCGCCCCTACGCCAGAGAGACCGACAGCGCCGTCTGTCTGAGGCGTGAGCGCACCAGTGGCTCCGGTGACTTGGACGCCAGACAGGGCCACTGACACGGAGGGGGTGACGGAACCGACAGAGCCCTCCGCACTGGCCCCGGACAGCGCAGTGGCCAGGGCCGCCGTGAGCGTGCCGACCGCGCCTGTTGCGTTGGCGCCGCTTAGCGCAGCGCTGACCGAGACGCCGAGAGAACCAACAGCCCCGGTAGCGCCTGCCCCGGTCAGGGCAACCGTCGTGTCCGTCGTCGGGGTCAGCGTGCCGACAGCGCCAGTTCCCGCTACTCCAGACAGCGAGCAACTGNNCGTCGGCGTCAGGTCGCCTAGCTCACCTGTCGCGCCAGTGCCAGATAGTGAAACGCTCGCGCTCGCGGCTAGGCTGCCAGTTGCGCCCGTACCCGCAACGCCAGACAGCGCCACGGATGCCGCCGGGCTCAGCGTGCCGACAGCGGCCGTCGCGGTGTTTCCGCTCAGGGCCGCGCTGACCGAGGCCGCGATGTTGCCGACAGCACCAGTCGCCGCGTTGCCTGCTAGCGCCTTGTCTACGCTGACGCCGATGGATCCGACTGATCCGGTCGCAGAGACGCCGCTAAGCGCTACCTCAACGGGTGCACTCGCGTCCGTCGCCCGCGGGCCAATTGCCGGCCGCGGCTGGAACGACCGGCCGAAGCGGGCCATCTAGGGGGCCTCAGCCTTCCTCGAACTCGATGTAGCCCTGCACGTTGACGGTTGCCGGCGCCGTGCAGCGGATCAGCAGCGCATCCGAGGTTACCGTGCACTCCGGCTCACGGCCGAGCGGGAACTGCACCACGATGCCCGAGGTCGGATGCACGAGCCAGCGCTTCCATACCGTGAGCACAGTTGGCTCGGCCGTGTAGTTGCGCGCCGCTGTTGCTTGCACCGTGCGGGTAGGCCCGCGGCACTGGGCGATGGTGTGCGAGGTCGATGTCCCGGCCGTGGCCTGGGTCGAGTAGCACAGCTCCACCGTGACCGGCTCGGCCGTCGCGCTCGTGCCGTCGAAACTGACCCCGAATTCGCAGATGCGGATGAGGCTGTTCGCGGCGTTGATCACGGACATGATCGTCTTCGCCGTCGCGGCGCTCAGTGCGATGTCGCCAGTTCGTCTCTACGGTGTAGCCCGC
>JRYJ01003982.1_pt1 | contig 14521 bp, 14 predicted proteins | sample 235371 | NCBI WGS metagenome assembly JRYJ01 (sample SAMN03074219, study PRJNA261477) | activated sludge metagenome | biome: Wastewater Treatment Plant; feature: Wastewater; material: Activated sludge; isolation source: activated biomass of a wastewater treatment plant treating hydrocarbon... ... | reverse complement strand
CGGGCAGAGCCGGCGCACCAGCCGTTGGGCGATGACGCCGATGATATTCCCGGCCATGATGTCCGGCAGCATGCCGATGTCGTGCAGGCGCGGCACGATGCCCAGCGCCGAGTTGGTGTGCAGCGTGGCGAACACCTGGTGGCCGGTCATGGCCGCGCGGAAAGCCATGGCCGCGGTGTCGGTGTCGCGGATCTCGCCCACGAGTATCACGTCCGGGTCTTGGCGCATCATCGAGCGCACGCCATCGGCGAAGTCGAGCTTGGAGGCTTCCGCGACCGAGGTCTGGCGAATCATCGCCAGCGGATATTCGACCGGGTCCTCGAGGGTCATGATGTTGATGCCCTCGGAGTTAATGTGATTGAGGATGGAATAGAGCGTCGTTGTCTTGCCGCTGCCGGTGGGCCCGGTGACCAGGATCATCCCCTCGGGACGCGCGATCATGAGCTTGAGCAGATCGAGCTGGGTTTGGTCCAGACCGAGTTGCTCCAGCGGGACGAGGCCCCTCTGGCGGTCGAGCACCCGCAGGACCAGGTTCTCGCCGTGGATCGTCGGTTGCACCGAGACGCGAAAGTCAATGGCGCGTCCGCTGATGTTGAGCGAAATGCGCCCGTCCTGCGGCGCCCGCGTTTCGGCGATGTTCAGCCCGCTCATCACCTTGATCCGCACCGCCATCGCCGGCCAGTAGGTCTTGTGCAGAGCGCGGATCTGGCGCAGGATTCCGTCGATGCGGTAGCGGATGCGCAGAAAGTTGTGTTCCGGCTCGAAGTGGATGTCGGAGGCCTCGCGCTTGACGGCATCGGTGAGCAGCGCATCGATGAGGCGCACGACCGGCTGGCTGTACTCGTCGCTGCCGGCGACGGCGAGGCTGCGATAGTCGATCTCTCCGGTTTCGATTTCGTGCAGGATGCCGTCGATCGACAGCTCGTGACCGTAATACTGGTCGATGGCGCGGGCGATCTCCGACTCACCGGCGATAAGGGTTTCGATCGCGACTTCGTCATGAACCAGCGCGCGCAGGCGGTCGAGAGCGACGACGTCGTTGACGTCCGCCAGCGCTACTGTCAGCCGGTGCGGATCTAGGCTGTAGTCCAGGGGCAGCAGCGCGTGGCGCTTGGCGATATCGCGCGGCACCAGTCTGAGCGCCGCCGGATCGACGGTCGCGCGCGACAGATCGACGCTCGTCTTGCCCAGGCTCTCGCCCAGCGCTTCGCGCAGGGTTGCCTCGGAGAGGAAGCCGAGCGAGACGAGAATGCGGCCGACCGGCTGATTCGACTTCAGCTGCTCGAGTAGGGCAATGCGCAGCTGGTCCTCGGAAATGACGCCTTGGCCGATGAGGATCTGGCCGAGGGGGCGGCGGATTGGCGTGCGTGCGTTCATCGGCCTGAACTTCGGCGGGCCTCGCGGTGTGTCATCGCCGCAACTCGTCGATCCGCGCTGCGACGTGCTCCCGGTCGAAGCTGCCTGCGCGGGCGTCTGTGGCGGCCAAGGCCTTTTCGTAATACTGCAGCGCCAGGTTCGCCTGCCGGAGCTGGTCGAGGCTGACCGCGAGATTGAACAGATAGTCCGGGTTGGCGGAATCGCCCACCCAGGCGCGGAAGTACGCTTGCTGGGCCTCGGCCCAGCGGCCATGGCGCGCATAGTAGTTGCCGAGGCTGAAATTGAGAAATGGTGAGTCAGGCTGGCTGGCGAGCAGCGACTTGAACCGGCTCTCGGAGTGCTCGGAATCCGCGGTGCCTTTCAGGTCGAGCAGACCTGCCTGCGCCAGATTGTCCTTCGGGTCAGCTTCAAGCGCGCGCAGATAGTAGTCCTCGGCACTGTCGGTGCGGCCTTCGCGCAGGGCGACCGCAGCCAGGCCATGTAGCGCGTCGCTGTTGCGCGGTTCGCTCGTCAGCACCCGCTCGTAGGCGCTGCGCGCAGCGGCCAGATCGCCGCCCTGAAAGGCTAGGTACGCGGCCATGACGCTCGGATTGACGCGGGCCGGCATGGCGCCGCCGCGCACCGGCGGTACAGCCTCGGTAGCGTTCGCCGGCGCCTCGGTGCTTAGCCGGGCGCTCAGGGACTCGGCGCTACTCGGCTGCGGCGAGGACGGTTTGTCGCGCCTGCTGCTTTCCTCTTGCGTGGCGGCAATCGCGGGTTTGGTGGCGGCCGCGGGTCGGCTGGCTGCGGCGCCAGCTGCCTGGGGTGGCTGCGATCGGGGTGACGCGGCGGCAGAAACGACCGGCGCCGACGGCAGTGCGGCCAGTACGTCGGGGGAAGGTCGGGCCGCGTCAAGCGCCGGCTGCAGCGCCAGTCCGGGCGCGATGTTGCCTGCGGACTGTTGGGCTTGCAACCAGACATAGACGGCGGCGCCGACAATGGCGATCGCGGACGCCGCGCCAAGTGCGAAGTAGCGAAACATCAGCGTGCGGTCATCATGGCCCAGTGCCACCGCGCTCTTGCCTGCTGCAACTCCGGACATGGCCTGCGCGCCGCCTGCCCCAGGTGCGGTAACGCCGGGCGGGCTGCCGTTGGCCAGTCGCGCCAGTTGATCAATACCCGAAACGACGTCGCGACTGCGGGGCTGCGGCAACGGCGTGCCCTCCAAGGTCGCGGCGCCGGGCTCGATGCTCCGCGGCGCTTCTTCGCCTGTTACCGTGCCTGGTTCGATGCGGCGGCGCCTGGGCTCCGTTCTTTTCAGCACGTCCTCCAGCAGGCTCATCATTTGTCTCCGCCGAGGCTGAGTTCCTGCCGCTGCGGCCCGCGGTTATGTTCGAAGAAGTCCTTGCCCGGCAGGTGGTCGCGCAAACTGCGGTAGTCGCCGCTCAGGCTGGCATCGCGCACGATCACCGGGCGCAGGAAGATCACCAGTTCGGTCTTTGAGTTCGTATCGTTGCGGTGGGTGAAGAAGCCGCCGATGCCGGGCAGCTTCGACAGTCCCGGCACCGCATCGTCGCGGTAGTTGATGCGGTCTTCCATCAGTCCGCCCATGACGGCGATGTCGCCGTTTTGCACGCGTAGCACCGACTCCATCTCCCGCGTCTGAATCTCCGGCACCTCGTTCGGGATCGTGGCGGGGATGTTCGGATTCGGATCGCGTTTGACCCCGGTCACGCGCGAGATGGTGGGGCGCACATTGAGCAGCACGGTGTCGGCGTCGGAGATCTGCGGTGTCACGCTCATGACTAGGCCGACAGACACCGAGTGCGGTGTCGTTGTCACCGTTGTCTGTGACGGCCCGGTTGCCGACGTCGTGGTGTTGGCCTGGACGTGGAAGTAGACAATGTTGTCCACCACCTTGAGCAGCGCCGTCTGGTTGTTGAGCACGGACAGCTTGGGACTGGACAGCACCTTCACCGTGCCGAAGGCATCGAGCAGGGAGATCGTCGCCGCCAGATTGCCGACGCGCGACGTCGGGTTGTTGTAGGAAAGCACGAGCAGGCTCTGGCCGACACCCGACGGAATGCCGCCGGCGGAGGGCGCCTGGGAGAGGGAAAAACCCTTGCCGCCGAGCGGCAGCGCGGACCAGTTGATGCCCTGCTGGTGGTTATTGTTGAGCGCGACCTCGACGATCGTCGTCTCGATCAGCACTTGGCGCCTGGCGCTTGCCGCCACCTGGTCGAGGAACTCCTGAACCTTTTCATGCTGGCGCGAAGTGGCACGCACGACGACGACGCCGGTTTCCGGGTTCATGATCACCGAGGCGGCTTCGCGAAACGTGGTGCGTTTGACCACGGTCGTGCCGGTGTTGTGCAGGACGGCGGCATTCGGGCTGGCGGCAATGGACGGCGCCGTGGCGCCCCCGCGCGTGCCCGATGGCGCGGGCGGCACGCCTGTTCCGGTGGTGCTTTGGGAGTCGGCCCGTTCGACGGTCGTCTCACTCGATCCTTCGGGCAGGATCTTGTCTGTCTCCCGAAGGATGTCTTTGATGTTCTTCTCCAGTGACTCCCAGAAGCGGTTGCGCGCGGTGTTCTTCACCTCGGTCGTCGAGCTGTTGCTGGCGCCGACTGCCCCGCCTGTGGCGGCACCGGCAGGCCCGGAACCGGCGGACGTGATCTGGGTATTGATTGCCACCGCGCCGCTGACGTCGCGCGACATGTTTACGTAGTCCACCTTGTACGTGCGCAGGAACGGTGAGTCGGGCATGACGACGAGATTTGGGCCGTCGAGCTCGAAGCGCATGTCCACCTGCTTGGCGACACGGGAGAGTATCTGTGGCAGCGTCTGGTCGATTGCGTTCAGCGTCACCGTGCCCGAGATGCCCGGGTGGATGTCCACGTTGACCTTGGCATCGCGGGCAAGCGCAAACAAAAGGTCCTGTACGCGCACGTTGTTCACCACGACGCTGTAGGACTCCGCCTTTATCGCCGGGCGAGGCGGCGGAAGGGTGGGACTCTGCAGCACGGGCCTGGGAATGCGCGGGGCGCCCGCAGCCTCGGCGCTGTCCGCCATTACGTGCCCGCCGGACGGCTTGGGAGCGGGCACCGTGGTGCAACCTGCTGTTAGCGCAAGCAAGACCGGGATCGCGACTATCGCGCGGCGCGTAAGGCCCGCGGCGGGCGCCGTTGCCGCGGCGGCTAACCGGCCCGGACGCGGCGGGCGGACATCGCAAGTCAACTGCATGATTCGGCTCACAAAATGTGCAGACGGTGGGGTTGCCGCAAAATGGCCAACCAAGATATTTTCGGCACGCGAGGCGGACAACTTAACGGCAACGGCGTGGGAAAGTTGATGCCGTATTCATGTCGCGGTGGTTACGCTGCGGGACCGGACCTGGCCCGTCGCGCCCGCCATCAAGGCCGCTTTGCGCGCGCCCGCATCGACTCGCCAGGGTGCCACCCCCGGTGTGCTAAAATCTGCCGTTTTTTGAATCCATACAAAGGGTTTGCGCGTGTCGGGCGAGAATCTCGTCGAAATCTATGACGTGAGCTATGGCTACGATCCCCGCCGGCTCGTCCTGACCGGGATCACCATGACGATCCCGCGCGGCAAAGTCGTCGCCATCATGGGCGGCAGTGGCTGCGGCAAGACTACGACCCTGCGTCTGATCGGCGGGCAGATCAAACCCACGAGCGGCGAGGTGCGGGTCGCTGGGCGCACCGTGCATGATCTGAGCCGGGACGAGTTGTATGAGCTGCGCCGGCGCATGGGTATGCTGTTCCAGTTCGGCGCGCTGTTTACCGACATGTCGGTGTTCGACAACGTGGCGTTCCAGATTCGGGAACACACCGACCTGCCCGAGGAATTGATCCACGACCTGGTGTTGATGAAGTTGAATGCAGTCGGCCTGCGGGGTGCCCACAATCTGATGCCATCCGAGTTGTCCGGCGGCATGGCGCGGCGCGTGGCGCTGGCGCGGGCGATCGCGCTGGACCCGATGCTGATCATGTACGACGAGCCGTTCGCAGGGCTCGATCCGATCTCGCTGGGCGTGGTCGGGCAGCTCATCCGCAAGCTCAACGATGCCCTCGGCGCCAGCTCGATCGTCGTCACCCACGACATCCAGGAATCGCTGCTGATCGTCGATTACATCTACTTCGTCTCGGAAGGCAAGATCGTCGCCGAGGGCACCCCGGCGCAGATCCGCGCATCGAAAGACCCGTGGGTGCATCAGTTCGTCTGGGCCGAGGCGGACGGGCCGGTGCCTTTTCACTATCCCGCCACTCCCTACCGCGAGCAGGTACTGGGAGCGGGCCATGCTTGACCGTCCCATCACGGCGATCCGGGGCCTGGGGCGCCGCGTGAACGACCGCATCTGGCGTCTAGGCTCCGCCGCCCGGTTTTTCACGCTGGTGCTGCTCTACTCCGGCACGAGCTTCCGCCGCATCTTTCTGACGATTCGCGAGATCTATTTCGTCGGCGTGCTGTCGCTGATCATCATCCTGGTCTCCGGGCTGTTCGTCGGCATGGTACTCGGATTGCAGGGCTACGACACCCTGCAACGCTATGGCTCTTCCGATGCGGTCGGTGTGCTGGTCGCCTTGTCCCTGGTGCGGGAGCTGGGGCCGGTCGTCGCCGGTCTGTTGTTTGCCAGCCGCGCCGGCTCCGCAGTAACGGCCGAGATCGGCCTGATGAAGGCGACAGAACAGCTGGTAGCGATGGAGATGATGGCGGTCAATCCCATTGCCCGCGTGGTCGGTCCCCGCTTTTGGGCCGGCGTCATATCGATGCCACTGCTCGCCGCGCTGTTCTCGGCGCTGGGCATCTTCGGCGGATACTTCGTGACGGTGATATTGATCGGAGTCGATCCGGGGCAGTTCTGGTCGCAGATGCAAGGCTCGGTGGATTTTCGATACGACATCGTAAACGGCGTCATCAAAAGCTGCGTCTTTGGCGTGCTGGTCTCGCTGATCGCCGTCTTCGAGGGCTACGATTCGGTGCCGACCGCGGAAGGCGTATCCGCCGCGACGACGCGTACCGTCGTGACCTCCTCCCTTTGCATCCTTGCCGCGGATTTCATTCTTACGGCGTTCATGTTCCGAGGTGCTTGATGAATCGCACAGTGCTGGATTTGTGGGTCGGTTTTTTCGTCGCCATCGGGCTTGTGTCCCTGGTGTTCCTGGCGATGAAAGTCGGCAACCTGACGACCTCCAATCTGGCCGATACCTACATGGTGAAGGCCAAATTTGATAACATCGGCGGGCTGAAAGCACGCGCCCCGGTCAAGAGCGCCGGCGTAGTCGTCGGGCGTGTGGCGGGCATCGAGTTTGATTCGACCACGTACGAGGCGGTGGTGTCGATGCAGGTCGACGGCCGCTACAAGTTTCCACGGGACACGTTCGCGACCATCCTGACGTCCGGCCTGCTCGGCGAACAATATATCGGATTCGAGGCGGGCGGCGATCCTGAAGTTTTAAAGAACGGGGACGTAATCAAGAAAACCCAGTCGGCCGTTGTGCTTGAAAAGCTGATCAGCCAGTTCCTGTTCAGCAAGGCGGCGGAAGGCGAAGAAAAGAAATAATCCACTAGCAGGCCATTGCGAAAGCGCGCCTAGCGCGCGTGCTGCGACAGCCTGGCGAGGGCGGGAGAAGAAGAAAGGACTCGGACGTGAATACCCTGATTTTCAAACGAGCGTTGGCGCTCGCTGCCGCAGTCGGCGTGCTTGGTGGCTGCGCCACCAGCGGCAACCCGAAGGATCCCATGGAAGGCGTCAACCGCGCCGTCTTCGCGTTCAATGAAGGGCTCGACAAAGTAGTCATCAAACCCGTCGCCCAGGGCTACGAGGCTGCCGTGCCCCTGCCGGCGCGCACCGGCGTATCCAATTTCTTCTCAAACGTCGGCGACCTGTTCATCGCGGTCAACAATCTCCTTCAGGGCAAGCCGGGCGATGCGGTCTCGGACATCGGTCGCCTGGTGGTCAACAGCACGGTCGGCATCCTCGGATTCTTTGACGTCGCGTCCGAACTGGGCTTGGAGAAGCACGAGGAGGATTTTGGACAGACGCTCGGGCGCTGGGGCGTCGGCGACGGGCCGTACGTGGTCCTGCCTTTCTTCGGGCCGCGCACACTGCGCGACACGGCTGGCCTCGTGGTCGATGGCTACGCCGATCCGGTGTATTACGCCATCGACGACGTGCCGACGCGCAACATCCTCTATGCGGCACGCATCATCAGCACGCGCGCTCAGCTGTTGCCGGCCGACAAGGTCATCGAAGAGGCGGCGCTGGATAAGTACACCTATATCCGTGATGCTTACCTGCAGCGTCGTCGCAGTCTCATCTACGATGGCAACCCGCCACGCATCAAGGATGACAATTCTATGATGGAATCAGACGAGCGTACCGCAGGGTTGTTGCTCGACCCGGTCATCGCGGCAACGGAACTGGTGCTCGTCAGCAGCGATGAACTTCTCGCCACCGACAGCGTCGAAGGCGTCGGTGCCAGTGCCGGCAGCCACGGAGGTGATCTGCCCATTTCGGCCGCGCCCGCCGTGACGGTCGCCTATTCCGAACACCGGGGCGGCGGCGAAACGCGCACCGAGTAGGGCGGTTGCGACACCCCAACCGGAGAGAAACGAATATGAAGAACTTCTTTTCCATGCTGATTGCCGTCGCGTGCCAGTTTTTGGGGCCTGTCGCCGGTGCGCAGGATATGATGCCCGACGTCCTGGTGAGGAGCGTGACCAGCGAGGTGCTCACGATTCTGCGCCAGGACAAAGACATTCAGAGCGGCAGCCAGAAGCGCGCCGTCGAGTTGGTCGAAACGAAGGTCCTGCCTCATTTCAACTTCTCGCGCATGACTGCGCTCGCCGTCGGGCGCGACTGGCGCCAGGCGAGCCCCGACCAGCAAAAGGCGTTGACGGATGAGTTCCGCACGCTGCTGGTGCGCACCTATTCCAATGCCCTGACGGCCTACAAGAACCAGACGGTCTCGTACAAGCCGTTTCGCATGCAGCCGGCTGATACCGACGTGACCGTCAGGACACAGGTCATCCAGCCTGGCAGCGAGCCGGTTTCCATAGACTATTCCCTGGAGAAGGGCGCGAACGGCTGGAAGGTATATGATGTCGTCGTCGGCGGCGTCAGCCTTGTCACCAATTACCGCGACTCTTTCGCCGCCGAAGTCAGGAAGAACGGCATTGACGGGTTGATCAAGTCCCTGCAGACCAAAAACAGCGGCCTGGAAAGCGCCGTGGCTCGAAGCGAAAAGAAATGATTCGCGACGCCGGGGATCGCCTCGAGGTTTCCGGCGCCTTGACGCTCGATGCCGCTCGCAGCTTGCTCGAGTCCGGTTCCAGTCAGCTGCGCAGCGGCGAAACCGTCTTCGATCTGTCGGCGGTGAGCGAAGTGGACTCGTCCGGGCTGGCGGTGATCTTCGGCTGGCAGCGTGCCGCCACCCAGGCCGGCGGTACGATACGCATCGCCAATCCTCCCCAGAGCCTCGTCAGTCTGGCAACGCTCTACGGCGTATCCGACCTCTTGCCGGTGTAGCGGTTGGTCGTCCGCCGCTGCGCCGTGACCCGTGGGCGCGCGTAATGCCGTAACATTTCCCGTCATGACGACCCCGGCGATTCGTGCTCAGCAGGTGACCAAACGCTACGGCTCGGTTCTCGCCCTCAGCGGCGTCGACCTCGAGGTGGCACAGGGCGAGTTCTTCGGCCTCCTCGGACCGAACGGTGCCGGCAAGACAACGCTCATCAGCGCGCTCGCCGGTCTGGTTAGACCGAACAGCGGCACGCTTCAGATCATGGGCTACGACGTTCAGGCACAGTATCGTGCCGCGCGGCGCCTGCTCGGCGTCGTGCCGCAGGAGCTCGTGTTCGACCCGTTCTTTACAGTGCGCGAGACGCTTCGGATTCAATCCGGGTATTTCGGCATCCGCAGTAATGACGAATGGATCGACGAAATCCTCGCCAACCTCGACCTCGCGGCCAAGGCTAATGCCAACATGCGCACGCTCTCCGGCGGAATGAAGCGGCGCGTGTTAGTGGCTCAGGCTTTGGTCCATCGGCCGCCGGTGATAGTGCTCGACGAGCCGACGGCCGGTGTCGATGTGGAGTTGCGCCAGGGACTGTGGCAGTTCGTGCGCCGGCTGAATCGCGACGGCCATACCATCGTCCTGACTACCCACTATCTTGAAGAGGCGGAGAGCCTGTGCGGGCGGATAGCCATGCTCAAGCAGGGCCGGATCGTCGCTCTTGACACAACCACGAACCTGCTGCGGCGCGTTTCCGCGCACAATCTCAGGCTCAGGCTGGCGCCGGGTGCGGTGTTGCCCCCAGCACTGCTGCCGCGCGTGCGCATCCGCGAAGGCGAGCAATACGAGCTCGAACTGGGCGACTACCGGGACATCGAAGACATCCTGCGCGGGCTGCGCGAGGCGGGCGCCGCAGTCGAGGACATGGAGCTGGGCAAACCCGATCTGGAGCAGGCATTCGTGCACGTGATGGAGCGAGCCTGAAATGAGCGGATTCGTGACCTTGCTCTACAAGGAGCTCCTGCGTTTCTGGAAGGTGAGCTTTCAAACCGTCGCAGCGCCGGTGCTGACCGCCCTGCTGTACCTGCTCATCTTCTCCCATGTCCTCGAATCCCATGTGCGTGTCTATGAGTCGGTTTCCTACACGGCATTCCTCGTCCCGGGCCTGGTGATGATGTCGGTACTCCAGAATGCATTCGCCAACAGTTCGTCCTCGCTCATCCAGTCCAAGGTCACCGGCAACATCATCTTCGTGCTGCTGCCGCCGCTCTCCTACCGCGAGTTTTTCGCCGCCTACGTTCTGGCTGCGGTCGCTCGGGGCCTTGTCGTCGGTGGCGGCGTTGCGCTGGTCACCGTGTGGTTCGTCGATTTGAACTATGCCGCGCCGCACTGGATCGTCCTATTTGCTCTGCTCGGCGCCGCCATCCTTGGCGCGCTCGGCGTGATCGCCGGCATCTGGGCCGACAAGTTCGATCAGCTCGCCGCCTTCCAGAACTTCATCATCATGCCGATGACCTTTCTTTCCGGCGTGTTCTATTCGGTGCATTCGCTGCCGGCGTTCTGGCAGACGGTGAGCCACCTGAACCCCTTCTTCTACATGATCGACGGTTTCCGCCGCGGCTTCTTCGGCGTCAGTGACGTCTCGCCGTGGATGAGCCTGGGGATCGTCGCGATGGCTTTCGTCCTCGTGGCCGGCACGGCCTTGCACCTGCTGCGCACCGGCTACAAGCTGCGCCACTAGAATCGCGCCATGGCCGATCCGACCCCCGCCGAAGTGCAGCGCTTCATCGCGCAGGGTCTGGCCTGCGAACATCTCGAGGTCGAGGGCGACGGGCGACACTTCTTCGCCACCATCGTGTCGGCCGAGTTCGAGGGCGCCAGCCGCGTCAAGCGCCACCAGCGGGTCTACCAGGCCCTGGGCGATAGAATGCGCGAGCAGATCCACGCCCTGTCGATGAAGACGCTGACCCCCGCCGAATGGGCCGCTGTGGCTGGTCCAGCCGGTTCGGCCACCACCCACCACCACTGAACTCCGCCGCAGTGTTCACTGCGGCGCTCGGGCCTGCGCCCAGCGCAGGTCACGGGGGCCAGGTGGGCATGGGGCCAGGCACTCATCCTCATGGACAAACTCCTCATCCGCGGCGGTCGACGGCTGGAAGGCGAAGTCGCCATCTCCGGGGCCAAGAACGCCGCGCTGCCCGAGCTCTGCGCCGCGCTGCTGACCGCCGAGCCGGTCACCCTGTCCAACGTGCCGCGCCTGCAGGACGTGAGCACCACGCTCAAGCTGCTGCGCAACATGGGTGCGAAGGCCGAGCGCAGCGAAGCCCAGCCCGACGTGGTGTCGCTCGACGCCAGCGAGGTCACCTCGCCCGAGGCGCCTTACGACCTCGTGAAGACGATGCGCGCCTCGATCCTGGTGCTCGGCCCGCTGCTGGCGCGCTTCGGCGAGGCCACGGTGTCGCTGCCCGGCGGCTGCGCGATCGGCTCGCGCCCGGTCGACCAGCACATCAAGGGCCTGCAGGCGATGGGCGCCGACATCCGCGTCGAGCACGGCTACATCCTCGCCAAGGCGAAGCGCCTGAAGGGCGCGCGCATCACCACCGACATGGTGACGGTGACCGGCACCGAGAACCTGCTGATGGCCGCCACGCTGGCCGAGGGCGAGACGGTGCTGGAGAACGCCGCGCAGGAGCCGGAGATCCCCGACCTGGCCGAGCTGCTGATCGCCATGGGCGCGAGGATCGAAGGCCACGGCACCAGCAGGATCCGCATCCAGGGCGTGGAGAAGCTGCACGGCGCGAGCCACCGCATCGTGCCGGACCGCATCGAGACCGGCACCTTCCTGTGCGCGGTGGCGGCGGCGGGCGGCGACGTGATGCTGCGCGACGCCCGTGCCGACCACCTCGACGCGGTGATCGACAAGCTGCGCGAGGCCGGCGTGGCGATCGAGGCCGGCGAGGGCTGGATCCGCGTCCGCGGCCAGGGCCGGCCGAAGGCGGTGAGCTTCCGCACCAGCGAGTACCCGGCCTTCCCGACCGACATGCAGGCGCAGTTCATGGCGCTGAACTGCATCGCCGAGGGCGCGAGCAAGGTCACCGAGACCATCTTCGAGAACCGCTTCATGCACGTCAACGAGCTGGTGCGCCTGGGCGCGAACATCGTCGTCGACGGCCACACGGCGGTGGTGCAAGGCGTGGAGCAGCTCTCCGGCGCGACCGTGATGGCCACCGACCTGCGCGCCTCGGCCAGCCTGGTGATCGCCGGCCTGGTGGCGCAAGGCGAGACGGTGGTCGACCGCATCTACCACCTCGACCGCGGCTACGACCGCATGGAAGCCAAGCTGCGCGGCATCGGCGCGGACATCGAGCGGATCAAATGAAGCCCCCTAGCTCACTTCGTTCGCGACCCCCCGAGGGGGCGCGCAGCGCCCTTCGGGCGGCCGGGCGGGCGCTGCCATGAACACCATGATCACACTGGCCCTGTCCAAGGGCCGCATCTTCGACGAGACTCTGCCGCTGCTGACGGCGGCCGGCATCGAGGTGGCCGAGGATCCTGAGAAGAGCCGCAAGCTCATCATCGGCACCAACCGGCCCGACGTGCGCATCGTGCTGGTGCGCGCGACCGACGTGCCCACCTACGTGCAGCACGGCGGCGCCGATCTCGGCGTGGTCGGCCGCGACACGCTCCTCGAGCACGGTGGCCAGGGCCTGTACCAGCCGCTCGACCTGCGGATCGCGAAGTGCCGCATGAGCGTGGCCGTGCGCGCCGACTTCGACTACGCGGGTGCGGTGAAGCAGGGCTCGCGCCTGCGCGTGGCCACCAAGTACACGCAGATCGCGCGCGAGCACTTCGCCGACAAGGGCGTGCACGTCGACCTGATCAAGCTCTACGGCTCGATGGAGCTGGCGCCGCTGACCGGCCTGGCCGACGCCATCGTCGACCTGGTCTCCACCGGCAGCACGCTCAAGGCCAACCAGCTGGTCGAGGTCGAGCACATCATGCCGATCTCCTCGCGCCTGGTCGTCAACCAGGCCGCGCTCAAGCTCAAGCGCGAGCCGATCCGCGCCATCATCGACGCGTTCGAATCCGCCGTCGGAAGCCAGCCATGACCGTCGCCATCCGCCAGCTCGCCACCACCGCCGCCGATTTCGAGGCCGAGTTCGCGCGCGTGCTGCACTGGTCGGCGGAGACCGATGCGGCCATCGAAGGGCGTGTGGCCGACATCCTCGCCGACGTCGAGAAGCGCGGCGATGCGGCGGTGCTGGAGTACACGCAGCGCTTCGACGGCCTCGCCGCGGCGTCGATGGCCGCGCTGGAGATCACGCAGGCCGAACTGAACGCGGCGCTGAACCAGATCACACCGGCGCAGCGCAGCGCACTCGAAGCCGCCGCGGCGCGTGTGCGCGACTACCACGAGCGCCAGCTCGAGGCCTGCGGCCGCAGCTGGAGCTACCGCGACGCCGACGGCACGCTGCTCGGCCAGAAGGTCACGCCGCTGGACCGCGTGGGCATCTACGTGCCCGGCGGCAAGGCGGCCTATCCGTCCAGCGTGCTGATGAACGCGATCCCGGCCCACGTGGCCGGCGTCGGCGAGATCGTCATGGTGGTGCCCACGCCCAAGGGCGAACGCAATCCGCTCGTGCTGGCCGCGGCGGCCGTGGCCGGCGTGAGCCGCGCCTTCACCATCGGCGGCGCGCAGGCGGTCGGTGCGCTGGCGCACGGCACCGCCACCGTGCCGGCGGTCGACAAGATCACCGGCCCGGGCAATGCCTACGTCGCCAGCGCCAAGCGCCGCGTGTTCGGCAAGGTGGGCATCGACATGATCGCCGGGCCGAGCGAGATCCTCGTGCTCGCCGACGGCACGACCCCCGCCGACTGGGTGGCGATGGATCTGTTCAGCCAGGCCGAGCACGACGAGCTGGCGCAGAGCATCCTGCTGTGCCCGGATGCTTCGTACATCGCGCAGGTGAAAGCCGAGATCGAGCGCCTGCTGCCCGGCATGCCGCGCCGCGACGTGATCCGCGCCTCGCTGGAAGGCCGCGGCGCGCTGATCCACACCCGCTCGATGGACGAGGCCTGCGCGATCAGCAACCGCATCTCGCCGGAGCACCTGGAGGTCTCCAGCCGCGAGCCGCATCGCTGGGAGCCGCTGCTCAGGCACGCCGGCGCCATCTTCCTCGGCGCCTTCACGAGCGAGAGCCTGGGCGACTACTGCGCCGGCCCGAACCACGTGCTGCCGACTTCCGGCACCGCGCGCTTCAGCTCGCCGCTGGGCGTGTACGACTTCCAGAAGCGCAGCAGCCTGATCGAGGTGAGCGAAGCCGGCGCGCAGGTGCTGGGCACCATCGCTGCCGAGCTGGCCCACGGCGAGGGGCTGCAGGCGCACGCGCAGGCCGCCGAGTTCCGCCTGAAGAAGGGCGGTGCGCGATGAGCCTGGCCGAACGCATGCAGAGGGTGATCCGCCAGGACGTGCAGTCGATGCACGCCTATGCGATCCAGCCCAGCGCCGGCTTCGTGAAGCTCGACGCGATGGAAAACCCGTTCCGCCTGCCGCCCGAGCTGCAGCGCGAGCTGGGCGAGCGGCTCGGCCGCGTCGCGATCAACCGCTACCCGACGCAATGCGTGGCCGA
>JRYJ01000891.1_pt1 | contig 14523 bp, 11 predicted proteins | sample 235371 | NCBI WGS metagenome assembly JRYJ01 (sample SAMN03074219, study PRJNA261477) | activated sludge metagenome | biome: Wastewater Treatment Plant; feature: Wastewater; material: Activated sludge; isolation source: activated biomass of a wastewater treatment plant treating hydrocarbon... ... | reverse complement strand
TTCCATTGCGTAATGAACGTTATGCCATCAAGCACCAAATTGAACATCAGAAACGGTTTGTAACCTGGGAGCATGTTTTTGAAAGACCTAAATTTGCCGATGCGATCATCATCACTACTCCGGACCAACTGCACTATGGTCCATGTATGAAAGCATTGGAAATGGGTTACGACGTTTTACTCGAAAAACCAATGGCGCAAACGGAAAAGGAATGTCGAAACATTCTTGCCAAAACCCAAAAAACTGGACGCATCGTTGGACTTTGCCATGTTTTGCGGTATGCTCCGTACTTTATAAAGCTGCGTGAACTTATTCATAACGGTTCCATAGGAACACTTGTTAGTCTTCAACATTTCGAACCCATACAGCATGTACACATGGCGCATTCATTTGTCAGAGGAAATTGGCACAACAGCCGTGAAACCACTCCCATCATAATCGCCAAATCTTGTCACGACCTGGACATCATGCGATGGTTGATCAATAAACCATGTAAGAAAGTTTCCGCTTTTGGTTCTTTATCATGGTTTAGAAAAGAAAACGCTCCAAAAGGCAGTACGTCCCGTTGTCATGAAAACTGCGCAATTGAATCTACCTGTCCTTATTCTGCATTGAAGATTTACCTGAGAGACCGGACCTACCTTTATGTTTTCGACCTGCCTGATAAGAAGGAATTGCATCCGGATGCGATCATGAACAATTTAAAGACCACTCAATACGGAAGATGTGTGTATCGTATGGACAATGACCAATGTGACCATTATGTAATGAGTTTGGAATTCGAGGGAGGCATTACAGCCAGCTTCAATATGGAAGCATTTACTTCTTATCATGGTCGCCGTACACGCGTCATGGGTAGCATGGGAGATTTGCATGGTGATATGGAAAAATTTATCCACACAGATTTTCGCACTGGGAAAGTAACAACCTGGGACTCTCAATCGTTTGATGAAGGCCAATACAGTAAACATGGTCATGGCGGTGGCGATGTCAGGCTAATGCGGAACTGGGTACGTGCCGTTTCTGAGCAAAATGCAACTTTGTTAACTTCTACAATTGAAGCTTCCATTGAAAGTCATCTCATGGGTTTTGCTGCAGAAAAAAGCCGCAAAACAGGCAATACCATTGCCGTTCGTGTTTAAAGAGAAATTAAGGGAAAGAGCATGAAGATTGATTATGATTTCAGTAAAAATGCAGGCAAGGCTCTAACAGTTGTTAGTTTGGTATTCTTATTTCTCACATGCCAACCGCCAAAGGAACAACCTGGATTTCCACAGATTGAAGGCATAAGTTATTGGGATGAGCTGATACGTCAGAATCCGGAGGTAGATAGTTTATACGCTGGACGTGCTGATTTTTTAATCGAACAAGAATCCTATGATTCTGCCATTGTAGATTATTTAAAGGCAATCTCACTGGACAGTTTGTCCCATCCGGAGTATTATATAAACTTATCTAAAGCTTACTTGATGGTAGCTCAATCCCATCGGGCGGGAGAAATTTTGGATAAAGCGCTGGCGGTATTTCCAAACCACAAACCAACGTTGCTAAAAGTAACCGAACTCAAATTGGTACTTAAACAATACCTTCCTGCGCTTGGCATACTCAACAAAATGTTTCAGCTGGATCCTGAAAATGCAGATGCCTATTATTTGGCGGGCCATGTTTATTATGAAATGGGCGATACAGGAAGAGCTGTAAATGCATATCAGAAGGCTGTAGACCTGAATCCAGAAATGCGTAATGCGTGGATACAACTGGGCGATGTATTGACGGCACTTAAAATTAAGAGGGCAATGGAATGTTATGACAACGCCATCCGGTTGGACAGTTCTGATCCAAGAGTATTTCACAACAAAGCTTATGCATTGGGCGTTTTTGAAAAGAAGTTAGCTTCATTTGAACAATTCAAGCAGTTGGTCATTCGCTTTCCGGATTATGAACCTGGATTTTATTATCTTGGATTGCAATATTTAGAAATGGATTCCATCGAAAAAGCCATTGAGCACTTTAACATTTGCATTCAGCTTCAGCCAACCGAAGCCAGTTCGTATGTTCAGCGTGCAAAGGCATTTGCAAAGTCTAACCGAAGACAAGAAGCCATTACCGATTTGAAAAATGCAATAAACCTAGATGCCGGAAATTTGGGAGCAAAAAAGTTGTTGGATGAGATTCAATAATTCTGTAGTTAATTTGTAGCTGTAGAAGGCAGGTTGAATGTTCATTCTAAATTATTGATATATGAGTGTTTTAAAAGTTATTGAAATCATGGCGTCCTCAAAAAAATCCTGGCAGGATGCTACCGAACAAGGTATTGCACGTGCCTCAAGCACTTTAAAAAATGTGCGGTCTGCTTGGGTACAGGACCAGTCGGTAAGCGTTGATAAGGGAAAAATCAAGGAATATCGCGTCACCCTTAAAGTCAGTTTTGAACTAGAAAAATAGGGCTATCCCTTATAATGCTCTATTCAAGTCTTCCGAAAGGTTTAAGGATCTTTGAAATGCCTTAACTTTGCAGTATGCAAATGATTAAGATCCAGTTTCCGGATGGAAGAGTTCAGGAATACGCGCAAGGGGTAAGTCCGATGGAAGTTGCGCGATCCATTAGTGAAGGACTAGCACGGAATGTGCTTTCTGCAAAAGTAAATGGCGTAGTGGTGGATGCCAATCGTCCTATTTTGGACGATGCAAACTTGCAATTATTGACGTGGAATGATTCCGAAGGGAAGTCAACTTTTTGGCATAGTTCGGCCCATTTGATGGCAGAAGCCTTGGAAGCCATATACCCAGGTGTCAAGTTTGGCATTGGACCCCCCATCGACCATGGATTTTACTATGATGTAGATACAGGAGATAAGGTCCTTTCAGCCTCTGATTTACAATTGATTGAGCAAAAAATGATGGAGCTTGCTCGACAGAATAACGAATATCGGAGGGAATCAGTATCAAAGCAAGATGCTTTAAAGTATTTCTCTGAAAAANNATTGATTTCAGAATTGGTCGATGGGCAAATTACTTTTTACCATCAGGGCGGTTTTACCGACTTATGTAAGGGTCCCCACATTCCACATACTGGATTCATCAAAGCAGTAAAACTTACCAGTTTGGCTGGGGCTTATTGGCGTGGTGACGAGAAACGTAAGCAATTGACCAGGATTTATGGGATTACTTTTCCCAAAGCGAAGGAGCTCGAAGAATACCTAACACTTTTGGAAGAAGCAAAGAAAAGAGACCATAGAAAACTGGGCCAGGAACTTGAGTTATTTATGTTTTCTGAGAAAGTTGGTTCCGGATTACCCATTTGGTTGCCTAAAGGAACAGCATTACGTCAACGCTTAGAAGATTTTTTAAAAACTGAACAAATCAAACGCGGCTATACTCCGGTCATTACCCCCCATATTGGGCATAAACATTTGTATACCACGAGCGGCCATTGGGAAAAATACGGACAGGACTCTTTTCAACCGATTCACACACCAAGAGAAGGCGAAGAGTTCTTGCTTAAGCCGATGAATTGCCCGCATCATTGTGAAATCTTTGGTCACAAACCCAGGTCCTATCGCGAGTTACCCATTAGGATTGCTGAGTTTGGAACGGTCTATCGTTATGAACAAAGTGGAGAATTGCACTGACTAACGCGCGTTAGGTCATTTACGCAAGATGATGCCCACATATTCTGCACTCCGGATCAGGTTAAAAATGAATTTTTGAACGTATTGGACCTAACGATGCTCGTTATACGCAAACTTGGTTTTGAGCATTTTACTGCACAGATTTCATTGCGTGATCCTGACCATAAAGAAAAGTACATTGGATCAGAGGAAAACTGGACCAAAGCGGAACAAGCGATAATTGATGCAGTAGCGGAAGCAGGCCTACAAACCACTACTGCACTCGGTGAAGCAGCATTTTATGGGCCAAAACTTGATTTTATGGTGAAAGATGCTTTGGGCAGATCCTGGCAATTAGGAACCATTCAGGTAGACTACAATCTTCCAGATCGATTCCAATTGGAATACATCGGNNACGCTTCATTGGCGTACTTACCGAACATTGTGCCGGAAAATTTCCATTATGGCTGGCACCAGACCAATTTAGTATATTACCGGTAAGTGACAAATACCTTGATTATGCACATTCAGTACACCAGTTTCTGGAGGGTACCGGATTGCGGGGAAATATAGATCGTCGGGTTGAATCCATTGGAAAAAAGATAAGGGATGCGGAATTATTGAAAATACCCTACATGCTCATCATTGGAGAAAAAGAACTGGAAGCCTCAAATGTCTCTGTTAGAAAACAGGGATCAGGGGATCAAGGTTCTATGGATTTGATCGCATTTGCTGATTTATTAAAAGACCAATTGTAAAACAATCCATCAACGATTGATAGCAGATGCTTTGTTGAAATACCTGCGGGGAATCACCATTGGCATTCCCAAATTGCCAAAAGGAGTCGAACTGCTATTGCCTTATGAATCACTAGAGGTTTGGCAAATTTTGGAAGTATTTTACAGGAAATTTTATTCAGATGAACATCCTAGAAGATTAATCCTCGGAATCAATCCGGGTCGCTTTGGTGCAGGGGTTACGGGCATTCCCTTTACAGATGCAAAGCGATTGAAAAGCCATTGTGGAATTCCGATGGATCAGGAAAGCCACGAACCATCTTCTGAATTTGTGTACCAGGTAATTGACCGATATGGTGGAGTAAATGCATTTTATTCAGATTACATGGTCAGCTCCATATCCCCAGTTGGATTCATCAAAAACGGGAAGAACTTTAACTACTACGATGACCACAATTTTACAAAACAATTGGAGCCATATATCGCACAACAAATGAAAAGCCTGTTAGAACTTCCTATAAACCGTGAAACCGTCATTTGTTTTGGAGAGGGAAAGAACTATCAGATACTCACCCGACTTAACCAATATTATCAATGGTTTGGAACCATAAGACCGTTACCCCATCCACGGTATGTCATGCAATATAAACGGCGGCAACTGAATGATTACCTCGGGAAGTATATTAAAGAATTGACACATACGAAAGCGCGTTAACGCATTATTAATCAAATATTGAAAGCCCTTAACAGCTGAAGCAAGGACGTCAATTAATTTTACAGCGCAAAATTAAAATCAAATTAAAATGAAAAAATTACTAGCAATTTTAGCTCCGGTTGTATTTGTTTTTTCTTGTAAAAACGTTGAGCAATTCCGCGCTCCTATTGAAGCATTGTCTGCTGATTGGGAAAAAGCCACAACAGCTGTTACAGAAGTTGGCAGCATGATTGGTGCTGCACAGACATCTTTGAATTCCTTGAAAGATAGCCTGATGGTTGACCCTAAAGTAGCAGCGAAGATGAAACCTGAGGTTTCTGCTTCATTGGACTCTTTGAAAAACGGTTTCACTGCAAGTGTTGACGGTATTTCTGGTTTGGCATCTGAGGTGACTTCATTTGCTACCAGCTGGGAAGAAATGTCTAAGAAACTTGCAAGTTTGAAAGATGGCCTAGCAGCAGGAAAACTTGAAGGAGATGTTTTAGCACAAATCGATGAACTTAAAAATGCTTCCATGGATGCAACATCAAAAATTGAAGGATGGTCTTCTAAATTGAACGATGCAAAAGCAACGGCAATGGCTGCTTATGACATGTATAAGCAAAAAGCAATGGGCAAATAATTACCCAGGAAAAAGAGAAAATTAGATAAAAAGGCTTTCCATTTTGGGAAGCCTTTTTTCTTATGGTAAATTAAAGGAGTTTCGAATTGCTGCACAGACAAGATAGATCTTGTTTCAGAGAGAAAAATTGCCGTATGCATTTTTTTATCTCTGAAAACCATTATATTCTTTGGTTAAAAGTATTTTATTGTCCTCGAACATTAATTAATGCTTCAATTGAGAAAGTTATTTATGAGTATCCAGTGAATAACAAACACTTTTTCACAGGTCCGCGATGTTTATCAAGAAAAGAGAGACAAACGAAACGCTGTCAAAAAAAAATGACTGTAAAACCCAGCCTAAAATTATTGCAAGATCTATTGAATCGTAAAACGGGCAATCGCCTTACATTGGTTAAAGTCAGTTACTGTAACCGCATAAGTCCCCTTTCCAGAGACGATGGCGATGGAACCACTTCCCAGACCCTGATCCCAGGAATAAGCAAAAGGTGCTGTACCATTGGTGAGCTGAACCGTCAGTTGTTCTATGCCATCATACGAGATTTCAGCTTTGAAGGAATGACAACCGTTTTTGTCTTCACAGGACTGGGAGCTACTCAGCACAAAAATCAAGCATAAACTAATGAGTTGAACGATATTCTTTTTCATAAAAGGCAATATTGGGTTTTAATGGCCAATTATGTAAAGTTAAAAAAGAGGCTTGGTTTTAGATCAACGAATTATTTAAAACTTTTTTGACTGAATAGAACCGTTTCATAAGGATCTATGCAAACTTTGTTTGACAAACTGGTGCAAAGCCTCACCTTGCAGCATGTTTTGATCTAACAGAGCAAGATTAAATAAATATTCTACCAATGCCTTTCGGGACTCTTCGTTTGTTTCTGCAAGTAGTTTTTGAGCAACCAATGGATGATTTGAATTGACTACACATTCATATTGGTTCATAAAGGGAAGATCTTCTTCTTGGTTGATATTCCGCATCATGGATTGCATCTCGGCCATACGGCGCATAAATTCAGGCTTAACGATAGTGACCGGATTTGAATTTGGCGACAAAGGCTTTAATACAGTTTTACTTGCGTGATTTGCAGGAATTGATTTAAACAAAGCCTCTATAGTGGTTTTGTCATTTTCTGATAACACACTTTCTGGAGTATCTTCTTTTTCTTATTAAGTGATGTATGGTATCCGAATCAACGCGCTTGAATTGGAGCTCGTATTTCATTTCAAGTTGCTGAATAAAATGATTATCCAGAATATTGTTCATGAGCAACACGTCATATCCATGTTCTTTTGCAGTTTGAACATAGCTGAAGTGTAATTTTGGATCCTGTGAATAAAGAACAATCACCCGGTTGTTTTTATCTTTTTGAAGGGCGCTGATTTTTTCTTTGTATTCTTCAATAGTGAAACACTCTTTGTCGGTATTTTGTACCAAGGCCGTCGGAAAGGCTTTCTCTGCAAACTTCTCGTCACTGATCAGTCCATATTTAATAAACGTACCGATGTCGTTCCATTTTGATTCAAAGTCTTTGCGGTCCTTTTTAAATAACTCTGCCAGTTTTTCAGCAACTTTTTTAGTAATGTAACCACTGATCTTTCTTACGTTGGCATCGGCCTGCAGATAAGACCGCGAAACATTGAGCGGAATGTCTGGAGAGTCTATGACACCGTGCAACAACATAAGGTATTCGGGAACTATTTCCTTGACATCGTCAGTAACAAAAACCTGATTGCAATAAAGATGGATTCTGTTTTTTTGCAATTCAAGATTGTTCTTAATTTTCGGGAAGTAAAGGATACCCGTCAGATTAAACGGATAATCAATGTTTAAGTGAATCCAAAATAATGGGGTTTCACTGAAAGGATACAATTCATTATAAAACGAAATATAATCATCATCCTGGAGGTCTCCTGGATTCCTTTTCCATAAAGGATGGGTATTGTTAATGACCCTTGGTTTTTCAATTTCTTTATCTTCCTCGCCTTCTTTAATTTTTTCTTTCTCCGTTCCAAAAATTATTTCAACAGGTAAAAATTTACAATACTTGTCCAGCAGGCTTTCAATTTTATGGGTTTCGAGATAGTCGAGGCAATCATCTGCCAAATGTAAAACCACGTCTGTACCTCGTTCTGATTTGTCACAGGGTTCAATGCTGAATTCAGTGTCGCCGTTGCAGGTCCATTTAGCACCCACAGCACCTTCCTTGTAAGACAAGCTTTTAACCTCCACTTGACGGGCGACCATAAAGGCAGAATAGAAACCCAGGCCGAAATGGCCAATGATATTCACTTCGCCTTTATATTTTTCGATAAATTCTTCTGCAGAACTAAAGGCTAACTGATTTAAAAATCGATCCATTTCATCTTCATCCATTCCAATTCCCCGGTCCCTTATCGTAAGGGTTTTGGCCTCTTTATCGATCATGACTTCGATGGGTGTGTCACCCAATGGCCCTTTAAAAATGCCTTTGGAAGCAAGCGTGGCTAACTTGGAGCTTGCATCTACGGCATTTGCGATCAATTCTCTAAGAAAAATCTCCTGCTCGGAATAAAGAAATTTTTTTATGATAGGAAAAATATTCTCCGTCTGGACTGAAATCTTACCGTTGCGCATAGAAATCATTTTTTATAGGCCAATCAAAGCTTATGCCAGGCCCTAAATACTGACAAAATGGCGGAAAATCAAGTAAAATCGGGTTTGCAACTGTCGTTAGATTACTTAGACGAGTCAAGGTAGTTACCGTGTAAAAGCCAGATGAAGTGCGTAGTTTTTTATCCGTTACATAGTAAACAATGAATGCATATAACAATTTACACTCGACTAAACTACACATAATCAGCAATATATAAAATATCAGCAGTGTAAAAATGAAAAATATGTGAAAAATATTTCATTTCTAAGCAGTTTGGCAAGGTTTATGCATTTACATTATTGCCTGGGAAACCAGGTACGTACCCAAGAAAATAGGTACGAGACAATTTTTGAGATCGGTTTGCTGGGGGGTATAAACCGATCTCTTTTTTTTTGCCCAAAGGTGAGCGTAATTCATTTGCAAGCCTGTTAGAAAAGGATATTCACTTAAGCGCCTGTCTTTACTCCAATTTACTAAAATATTTTACGATTCTCCCTTTCGTTTCTTTAAGGATATAAAATCCTTTATCCAAAGTTTCCATTGGAATTTGCATTCTAGCTTGATCCATGGTAAACTGTAAAAGACAACGACCACTGAGATCCAGAATATTAAAAGAATGCGGATCATCCGATTCATAAAAGGGATTCAATATCATCAAAAGGTTTTTAACCGGATTAGGCCACAATTGTAGACGTGTATTGTATGCTGGATCAAGGTTATCCGAAGGGAGAATTTGTAAAAGATATAGTTGGCGTCCAATGCGCAAAGTGGAATTGTATTCATCCGTCAAGTACCATCGATTTGCATGGGCTGCAAAGATTCCTTCCTTTTGAGTATACGTCGGAAGAATAATTTCTCGATTTCGTCCTTTAAAAAACTGGCTTCCCACAAATTGATCAAACAACCATAAACGATCATGGGAAAGCAATGCCAAAGCCCTAGATGTGGGTTCATAGGCGGCGCCGGTGACCCAATAAAATAACATAGGCCCATCACCCGTCTTAAACGAATCAACAGGCTCAAGGGAATAATGCCCTTTCACTGCGGGAAAACTGTATTGGTAGGTGAATCCGGTAAAAGGATCTGTACGGTTCTTTGAAAATAAATGTAAACTGTCCTCTACCCAAACCATTGCTTCCATATCAAAGTTACGCTCGGAAACCGCCGGAGGATAATCGGATTGGCGCGAATAAGTAAATGTAATCAGTTCGGGACTTACAGTATCCGAATTTTGGATGGCCTGTGCAGCGAGTATCAGGATTTGAAGATCCCGCCGGTTGTTATTGTTATTACCAAAGTCACCTATGTATAGATTTCCTGATAAATCGGAAGTAATGTCTTCCCAATCTCTTTTTGGATTTCCTTTCACGTATAGGGTTCGCAAAATATGACAGCTGGAATCAATTTCATATATTTCATTCGGACTGCTGTTATCCACCATTACCCAAAAACTTTGTCCACCATTGAGACTGGTAATTCCGGAAATGCCTTGCAATTTTGATTCCAGTGTACATAAATTTTTCCAATCAATGGCTTGACCAAAAAGAAAAGAATGTGTAAACAAAAAACACAGCAATATCCTGAATGTGTATGGCATTGGCATAACAGATTTCTTTCCGGCCAAGNNAAGGTAGAACATTTTGTTGAACTAAGACTTTCTAATCTATTATCCTTGCCAGGAGTGTGTGAAGAAATGGAATCTTATTTCAAGTTAAAATATGGGCATAGTTCGTGAATTTTCCATAAGCCGGAAAGAGCGTTTTCCACCACAATGCATTCAAGAAAGAAGAAAAAATCAAGGCGGTATTCCACCATAAAACACTTCCAAAAATTATGCAATTTTAACTTTAAATATCATCATCAAACAACCTGAAAATTGGGGTAATTGAACTATCTTTCGAGCTTAATAAAATACCAACAATTGAAAGCATGAAAAAGCATTTATTTTTTATTCTATGTACTTTGTTTGCCATTTGGGAGTCTCCTGTATGCGGACAAACAAAAAAAACCAAAACAGTTGAAAATAACCTTCAAAAAGACAGTCTGAATCCGGAAATACTGTCGTCTTTTCAATTTCGTAGTTTAGGACCTGCGATCACTTCTGGTCGAATTGCAGACATAGCGGTTAATCCAAAAAATATTAGCGAATATTATGTGGCAGCTGCCTCAGGCGGCGTTTGGNNCACTTTTAAACCTGTGTTCGATGACGCGGGTTCCTATTCCATTGGATGTATAGCCATTGATCCGCAAAACACAAATGTGGTTTGGGTAGGTACTGGAGAAAATAATAATCAACGCAGCGTCGCGTATGGAGATGGAATTTATAAATCAGAAGACGGCGGAAAAACATTTAAGAACATGGGTTTGAAAAATAGCGAACACATTGGACGAATTGCCATTCATCCCACCAACTCCGATATCGTGTATGTTGCAGTATATGGACCATTATGGAATTCCGGTGGTGATCGTGGGATCTACAAAACAACCGATGGTGGCAAAAACTGGAAACAGATATTAAATATCAGCGAACACACCGGATGCAATGAAATTATCATTGATCCAAGGTATCCAGATATTCTCTATGCAGCAGCTCATCAAAGACAACGAAAAGTGTTTGCTTATATCGGTGGTGGGCCAGAATCAGNNNNCCAGGTGGAGACTTAGGCCGGATTGGTCTAAATTATTTTCCAGGAAATCCGGATATCCTGTATTGTGTGGTTGAAGCTGGGGAAGGCAAAGGCGGAGTGTTTAAAAGCACGGATCGTGGAGCCAGTTGGGACAAAAGAAGTGGATATACAACTTCAGGAAATTACTATCAAAAGCTTTATTGCGATCCTAAAGATGAACAAAAAATATTTGTCATCAATACTTATATGGGCGTGAGCCGGGACGGTGGAAAAAATTTCTCAATTCTGGGAGAGAAAAGCAAACACATCGACAACCATGCAATTTGGATTAACCCAGACAACACCCATCATTACCTGGTGGGTTGTGATGGAGGTTTATATGAAACCTTTGACGATGCGGCCAACTGGCATTTTAAACCGAATCTTCCGGTTACACAATTCTATAAAGTTTCAACGGACAATGCTTTTCCTTTTTATCACATTCATGGAGGAACACAAGACAATTTCAGCATAGGCGGACCATCGCGTACTACGAGTATCAACGGAATTGTAAATTCAGACTGGTATTTTACCAGCATAGGAGATGGCTTTGAAACACAAGTCGATCCTACAGATCCCAACATCATCTATGCACAATCACAGTATGGCGGGCTATTGCGTTATGATCGAAAGAGTGGCGAATATTTAGACATTAAACCCTTAGAAAAAGAAGGAGAGCCAGCCTATCGATGGAATTGGGACGCACCATTGGTGATTTCATCTTTCAATCCGCAACGGTTGTATTTTGCAGCAAACAAAATATTCCGAACGGATGATCGTGGCAAATCATGGACGGCCATCAGTGGTGATCTTTCAAGACAACTCGATCGCAACCAATGGAAATTAATGGGAAAGGTCTGGAGTGCAGATGCCATTGCAAAAAACGGATCAACCGATATTTATGGAAATATAACCAGCCTGGCAGAATCAACTTTAGATGCCAATGATTTGTGGGCAGGTACAGATGACGGGTTGATTTATCATACTACCAACGGTGGACAACAATGGATAAAATTTGATCAACTACCTGGTGTTCCCGAACGATCTTATGTTCACCAAATTATAGCATCCAGATTTGATAAGAACACAGCTTATGTGTGTTTTAATCATCATCGTTACGGAGATTTTAAACCCTATGTTTTAAAAACCATGGATGCAGGGAAATCATGGATTTCTATTCAAGGAAATTTGCCGCAAAGAGGATCGGTTTATTCCATTGCAGAAGATCATGTTTTAAAAGATTTACTTTTCATTGGAACAGAATTTGGAGTTTATTGTACAGTTGATGGCGGAAAGCAGTATATCCAGTTGAAAAATGGATTGCCCACCATTGCAGTAAGAGATATAGAAATTCAAAAAAGAGAAAACGATTTAGTCCTTGGTACTTTTGGAAGAGGCTTCTATGTTCTAGATGATTATAGTCCATTGCGTCAGATCAATTCAAAAGAATTGGAAAAAACAGCATTCATCTTTCCTGTGAAAAATCCATGGATGTACATTGAATCAATTCCATTGGGTGTGAGGGGAAAAGGTTTTCAGGGAGAAAGCTTTTATACTGCAGAGAACCCAAAACCCGAAGCCATCATTCGTTTTTATCTCAAGGAAGATTTGAAAACCATTCAACAGATCAGAAGGGATCGTGAAAAAGAATTGACCAAGCAAGGGAAAGATATACCTTATCCAAGTTTGGATTCTCTGCGTATGGAAGATGAACAAGAAACTCCTCATTTGCTATTTACTATCTCCAATGCAGAAGGACAAATCATACGGAAAATTAAAACGGCTGCCAGGAAAGGGATCGGTCAAATTACATGGGATCTTCGCAGCGCCTCCTTCAGTCCAATTGAATTTAATTCATTCGACGAATCATTTGTTTTTTCATCACAAGAAACCGGTTACCTCGTTGTTCCTGGAATCTATACCGTACAAATGTCAAAATTTGAAGATGGAAAATATTCAGATCTTAATCAAAAACAATCCTTTGAAGTAAAAGCATTAAATACAGCAACATTACCGGCAACAGATAAATTGGCTCTGGATGAGTTTTCAAAAAAAGTCGGAAAACTTCGTATCATATCTGGTTCAATCAGTGCTTACCATAGTGAATTGATGGAGAAAATTAAGTACATTAAAAAAGCCATCATTGATGCACCATCTCTTGAAACCAATGTAGCACTCGAACTTAAATCAGTTCAGGAGGTGTTGAATAGCATTCAAACGAGATTGAATGGAGACAATACACGCGCAAAGCGAGAATTTGAAACGGTTCCTTCCATTAACGGTAGAATTGGAAACCTGGTATATGGTTTATGGTCTACAACTTCAGCACCAACAACCACTCATGAGGAATCATATGTGGTAGCTTACAAGCAATTGCAGGTGGTTCATTCGGAGCTTAGCGCTGCCGGAGAACGCTTAAAGAAAATCGAGCAACATTTGGATGCTTCTGGTGTACCTTATACTCCGGGGCGTAAACCCGTTTGGATAAATAAGTAATTGATAAAAGGGAAGCGTTAAGGTTGTTTCCGATAAACGAACAAGTGTTCTCCTATCGGATGGCGGTATAAATAACCTGCTAACAATTGATTTTTAAGTTCAGATTCATCCGAACGCTCGTCCCAAAGGATGTAATCTGGAGCATGAGATCGTATGCGATCGATTTCATGGGAGGCGTCGATATCCAGTGCGCGACGATGCTCTTTGTTCCATATCAAACTGCTGTGTACATAAGGGCATAGACTTTTTTGATTGAATAAAAAATACAATAGATGGTGACTGTTCCCGGGATAAAATGTTTCACCTGGTTTGAGCTGCTGTATTAAATATTCATAGACTTGTTTTATGGGTTCAGGTTTTAAGGTAAAGGCTTTGTAATGTGCGACCATCAGTCCACCGGTCAATAAACTTAAGCCACTGATCACAAGCCATAATCTTTTTTTTGTCCAATGAATAAATTGTAGACCATGACCATTCGTAAACCAAAATCCGAACATTAAAGATACAGCAGGCATAATCTGGATAAAGTAATGCTCAAAGTATTTTCCGGGATAGAGGATAATCATCAAATCCATAACTATCCAAAGGATCAGTAAACTTTTGTATGGATGAAGTTTGAATACACCTCGAATCAAACCCCAAAAAACAAGCAGTGTGACAGGGGCAAATCGAAAAAAGAAATCTGCAAAAAACTTGAGGCGTTCAAATATTGTAGTAGAACTTGCATACTGGGAACCAACTTTAGAATTGATGGATAAATACAAATCTAAACTGTTATGGTGAAAATAATATAGAAGGATAAATCCGGTAACCAACAGGTATCCGGTGGCAATCCAACGGACCCTGTTCATCAAAATGTCATATCCTTGCTGGAATCGATACGCTTGTATGGCGAAATACATTATGAATGCAAAAACATCGGCAGCGGCAACGTACTTGATGTGAAAAGCGGCTCCAAAGCAAATCCCGACGGCAAAATTCATCCAAGACGTATTAAAAAATAGCAGTAAGTAAAGTGCCATTACAATAAATGCCATAAAG
>JRYJ01001597.1_pt1 | contig 14573 bp, 12 predicted proteins | sample 235371 | NCBI WGS metagenome assembly JRYJ01 (sample SAMN03074219, study PRJNA261477) | activated sludge metagenome | biome: Wastewater Treatment Plant; feature: Wastewater; material: Activated sludge; isolation source: activated biomass of a wastewater treatment plant treating hydrocarbon... ... | reverse complement strand
TTGAGATACAGAAGGCCGGCCCGCCCGGTCGGTGCTGCGGGCCGACAGCGCTCAGAGGCGGAAGCGCGAGATCTGTCCGTGCATCGCCTGCGCCAACTCCTGCAAGTGCTTTGCCGAGCTCGCGGAGGACTGGGCGGAACTGCTGTTCTCCTCGGACATGTGGACGATGCGCTCGACCCGCGACGCGATCTCGTTACTTGCGGCGCTTTGTTCCTTGAGTGCTGCGCTGATCGCANNGCGGTGCGTTCGGCGAGCTTGCGCACTTCGTCGGCAACGACGGCAAAGCCGCGTCCCTGCTCACCCGCCCGAGCCGCTTCGATAGCCGCATTCAGCGCCAGCAGAATGGTCGACGTGGTCAGGCTGCGCACGTAACTTCCGTTCGCCGACTCGTAGCCCTTGGCGACATCGTCGATGTGACGCAATTCGAAACTCCTGGGCTTCTCGTTGAGGTCTCGGAAGGTCTTGCCTGCGGCCTGCATCATGCCCCAGCCGGTGGCGATGTCCACATCCGCCATGCCGATCGCCTGGGACAACTCCTCGCGGAATTTTGTGGCCGGCGGAAGCACTTCATCGCACACCTTGGCATCGGTGGAACCCCGGTCCGCTCCCATCATCGTCTCCAGCTCCACGATCGCGCCGTCGATACAGCCGGGCACCTCGCTGGTCATGCCCTGGACGCGCTCCTCGCCGTAGCCTTCAGCCCAGGTAAGCAGCCGATAGACGCCGGCCTGACTCTCGTCGAGCTTCTACGCCAGCACTTGCCCGATCGCAGGATTTTCGCGACAATGCGCCTGTCTCACGGTGGTGAACCAATGCGCGTTCACGACGTCAATGAGCCGCCTCCAACAAGCGGTGCGCAAGGTTAGCGGTAGCACGTTCAGCGGATCAACCTCGTAGCGATCCCATGGCGCGGCAGATAGCCACGCGCCTGTATCGGTGTTCAGCCACGTAGCGCCTTGGCACCCGGGCGTCAGTTCCCGTACACGCGTTTGACACGCGTCGGAAAGGTGTCTGCCGTCGCCCCGAATTCGTTATTTCAGGAACTCAGCCATGTGGAATTTTCATCGCGTCTTCGCACTCGTTTCGATTCTCGTCACGCTCGTCGTAACCGGTGGCTGCGGCTCGGCCGGGGGCTCGCGTCAGCCGGCCGCCAAATCAGAGCCGACGCCGCGCCAGATCGAGGTGTTCTATGTCACCAACAGGGCCCCTGCCGACCGCAGCGGTAACTCGTATGGATCCGAGCGTGGCACCGTCACCTATGGCATGGTCAATGTCAGCATACCCCCTGGGCATCTCATGGGCCGTCACGAAGAACCCTCCCTACTCAAGTTCGAGTGGTCGCCCAGCGAGCACAAGCACATCAAGGTCCGCGATGTCACCGCCATGGCGCGGGACGATTTCGCCGGCCGTCTGACGCGCGCGGTGGAGAATTCGCGCGGCAGCAAGCTGATGATTTTCGTCCACGGTTACAACGAGACCTTCCCCGGCGCAGCCAAACTGGTCGGACAGTTCGCCCATGACCTGAAGTTCGCCGGACCCGTCGTGCTGTTCAGCTGGCCCTCGCAGGGCAGCCTGACCGGCTATGCTACCGACGCCACCAACGCCGAATGGGCGCAGGCGCACTTCGTCGACTTGATGGGCGCCCTGCTGGAAAACGTCGCGGTCGAAAACATCTATCTGATCGGCCACAGCATGGGCAACCGCATCATCGGCCGCGGCATGGTCCGGCTCGCCGCGGAGCGGCCGGGGGACGTTCATCGCTTTCGGGAACTGGTCATGATTGCCCCGGATATCGACGCGGAGGTATTCCGCATGGATCTCGCGCCACGACTTGCCCGCACCGGCATGCACATGACGCTCTACGCCTCCTCCAACGATCGGGCGATGCGCGCCTCCAAGGTCTTTAACGGTTACGCGCGCAGCGGTGAGTCGGGCGAGGCGCTGGTCGTGGTAGACGGCGTGGAGACCATCGACGCGAGCGAAGTCACGGGCGGATTCATGGGTCATTCCTACTTCGCCGAGGACCGCCGCATCATGGAGGACATCTTCGGCATGCTGCAGACCGGACAGCGTGCCGACCACCGTTTCAACCTCGAAGCTGTAGACGCTTCCCAGGGCCGTTACTGGAAGCTGCGCAAGTAGCAGGCCCAGGTCGCGACGCGCCTCACTCGTCGCCGCGGGGAGGCGCATTCTTGGCCGGTTCACCGGCCTTCGCATCGCGACACCGTTGCTACTTTCTCGACGTAGCGTCCGAAGGGAGCCGCGCCCACCCATCTGCGATATTCCGGGCAGCACTTGACCATGCGCACGAGCGCCGCTACTGTCCGCCATGACGGCAACCGGCGAGCGATCCCCGACCCCATGGAAGCCATTGAGCTGCTGCACGCAAGTAACACCATATCCCGCCACCGGCAACGGCTGCAGCAGGAGCTGTCGTTCGTCATGCTCGTCGACAGCATGGCCTACGACAAGCTGGTGGAAGTACACTGGGCAGGCGAGGACAAGGTCTGGCACACAATGCGCGCTGAGTACCAGCGTTCTGGCGGCACGAACCGCGAGGTCTGGCGCGCGCAGGCAACATTCCATCCATCGGAGGACGCATCGCTGCCAGGCGATGTCGAGTTCGCACTGCACTATCGCGTTCAGGGCAAGGAGTACTGGGACAACAACCACTCCCGCAACTACTTCTCGAACGCCGACTCCGGCGTTCTGCTGGACGAGAACGCGCGCCTGCTCAATGCCGATTTCAATCCCGTCCTGCTGCCGGGCCAGCGCCACTATCCGATCACGGTCGCCGTGCGCCACTCCCTGCAGCCCAAGCGCGTTTATCTGCACTGGACCACGGACAACTGGCGTACGACCCAGGTGACGCCCTGCTTCTTCCGGCGCATGCACTGGGACAAGACGCGTCGCAGCAGCGCCCGCAACCCCAACCGCTACGACACGAGCATCTGGATCAGCCAGATCAACGTGGACGATGCATTTCGCGTCCAGTACGCCATCGCCTGCGAAACGCCGCGCCGCACGATCTGGGACAACAACTTCGGTCAGAACTATGTCGCCCGCCGCAGTCGGCTGAAGGTGCTGACCCTGAACCTGCATTGCTACCAGGAGGACAACCAGGACGCGAAGTTCAGCCACATCGCCCGTGCCATCGACGAGCAGGACATCGACATCGTCTGCCTGCAGGAGGTAGGCGAGAACTGGGGCGAGGGCAAGGGCGACTGGAACTCGAACGCAGCCCGCATCATTCGCGACCGCTTGCACCGCCACTACCATCTGCACACGGACTGGTCGCATCTCGGCTTCGACCGTTTCCGCGAAGGCGTGGCAATTCTGAGCAAGTACGATTTCCGCGCGACGGACGCCGGTTACGTCTCCCCCAGCCACGATGTATACAGCATCAATTCCCGCAAGGTGGTGATGGTTCAGATCGACGTGCCGTACATGGGCGTGGTAAACGTTTTCAGCGCCCATCTGAGCTGGCCCAGTGGCGGCTTCCACGAACAGTTCGAACGCCTGCGCGCCNNGCCACCGCCCGCGACGTGTTCGACAAGATCTTCCGCCGGCGATCGCCGCACATCGAGCGCTACCTCGCCGCAGACGGCCGCATCGACTACATCTTCATGCACAGCCACGGTCGCCTGCACGCCGTGGCGGCCAGGGAGCTGTTCACTAACTGGGATCACTACGGCCGGGTGTCCGACCACGTTGGCTATTGCGTTGAATTCGAGCCGAACTGACGAATCTGATGGCGCGCACGCAGAGAATACGAGTGAATTGCACCACCGGCACGGCGGCACAGACCGCATTCAAGGGAAGGATCGCGCCCGGGCATTGCCGACGCGATGAAGATTACATAACTGAACAGGCTCGACATGCAGTTTGCCGAAGACTTTGCATTTCCGACCGAGGCCGAACTCGGCCGGAGCGTCCCCCGAACCAATGACTTCAGGGACCTCTTCTATGTCCGCTGGGGCGCCATCAGGTTNNCTTCCTCGTCGACACGGATGCCTGCGATGTCCGGTGGAACCTTCACAAGCGCGTGACGCGGGATTTCTACGTGCACCCGTTTCCGATGAAGCAGGGGCGCATCCGTCACGTTGCCTTCTCCTTTATCTGCCATCTCCACGGCCGCTCGATTCCATCGCAGCACGAGTACGTGTACATGGACGGCCACAACTTCGACGACCAGCACACGCAGCGACGGCACGTGTCCCTGGAGCGCCTGGCTCCCAACCGCTATCGCACCCACGAACTGGATGCCACGGAGTTGCAGCGGGACGTGGACTGGTACAACCACCATTTCGAGTCGCTCAATCTGGTGCCGAAGTTCACAAAGGGACAGCCCTACCACCCTTATCACCCGAAGCCGTACATCCACGAGCGCATCGATGCGACGATCCGCCGGCACCAGGCACGGCCCGATCGGCCGCAGTCGATCAAGGTCTGCGTCGACTGCATCGACGACAGCGATTTCATCAACCACTTGCTACATGCCAGCGCTTGCGGCGTGCGCGTGCAGTGCATCGTCGACTGGCGCAAGATGGCGCTGACCAACAGCGACAACTACGTACGCCTGAAGCACTCCGGCGTCGAGCTGCTGGGCGTGTTCTGCACGCCGAAGGACTCCCTGATCGAAGTCGCTCCGGACATGCACAACAAGTTCATAATCTTCGGCGAGGAGGATGTCATCACCGGCTCGTTCAACATCACCTTCGACCGCTGGTGGGCGAACTGGGAGTCGGGCATGACCTTTCACTCGCGGGGTGTCTGCCGGCTGTTCGACAACATCTTCCAGAGCGTTCGCGGCGGCGTCATCCAGCGCTACGGCATCGACCCGATGAGTCCCTTCAACCTGCTGTACACCTTCGGTCGGCACACGGCGCTGAACGGCAAGTACTTTCGCCCCCATCACGCCATCATCTCCGAGGTACACCGGGCGCGGCACTCGATCAGATTGTGCCTGTTCCTGATCGGCGAATTGCAGGGGGAGCATCACGACAGCGTTGTGGACGCCCTCATTCATGCACAGCGCCGCGGCGTGGACGTGCGGATCATCCTGAACGGCCATCTCGCGCGACAGGGCAGCCCGGGCAAGGAGCACCCCATGGCGGAGGAACTGAAGCGGCCGCTGCTGCCGGCAGTGATGCGTCTGAAGCGCGCCGGCATACCGGTAGCACTGGGCTACGGCGTCGACGACCACGCCGTGCCCTACTCACCGATCCACTCCAAGTACTGCGTCTTCGACGACTACCTCGTCCTGGACGGCAGCTTCAACTGGTACAACGCGTCAGTTTTTTCCCACGATATAGTCATCATCGCGGCGAACAGGGATGTGGCCGAACCGTATCTGTTCGAGTTCGACCAGATTCTCAGGCGGCTCAGGATATTCTGGTAAGCCAATGCGAACGAGTGGCCCCGGCAGAGGCGGTTAGCCGCAGACTTGACAGATCGGCGCGGAGAAATCGGCTGCTCGACTTCTTGCCGTCGCTCACCACGCCGGGGACACCGGACCGGTCGACGATATCCCGATCCGATCCGGGAATGTCCGTGTTCATCGGCGTCGTCCACGGATGCGGGGTTACTCGATCGCCTGGGTCGATTTCGCCTTCTCGCGCAGGACGAACTTTTGGATCTTGCCGGTGGAGGTCTTGGGTAGCGGCCCGAACACGATCCTCTTCGGCACCTTGAATCGTGCCATGCGCTCGCGGCAGAACTCGATCAGCTCGGCCTCGCCGGCACTCGCTTCCTCCTTCAGTTCGATGAAGGCGCAGGGCACCTCGCCCCACTTCGGGTCTGGCGCCGCCACGACGGCCGCCGCCATCACCGCCGGGTGACGGTAGAGCACGTCCTCCACTTCCACCGAGGATATGTTTTCGCCGCCGGAGATGATGATGTCCTTGGAGCGGTCCTTGATCTTGACGTAGCCGTCGCGCTGCATCACCGCCAGGTCGCCCGTGTGGTACCAGCCGCCGCGGAACGAGTCCTCGGTGGACTTGGGGTTCTTCAGGTAACCCTTCATGGTGAGGTTGCCGCGGAACATGATCTCGCCCATGGTCTCGCCGTCCCAGGGCACCGGTTCCATTGTATCCGGATCCATCACCGTGACCCCCTCCTGCATGTGATAGCGCACGCCCTGGCGGCCGTTCATGCGTGTGCGCTCGTCCAGGGACAGCGCGTTCCACTCCTCGTGCTTGGCGCACACGGACGCCGGGCCGTAGGTTTCCGTCAAGCCATAGACATGGGTGATGTCGAAGCCGATCTTTTCCATGCCTTCGATGACCGACGCCGGCGGTGGCGCGGCGGCCACCAGCGCCGAAACCTTGTGGTCGATGCCCTGGCGCAATGCCGCGGGAGCATTGATGAGCATGGCATGAACGATGGGCGCGCCGCAGTAGTGTGTCACCCGGTGTTCGCGGATGGCATCTAGGATCAGCTTCGCCTCCACCCGGCGCAGGCAGACATTGGTACCGGAATTGGCCGCCATGGTCCACGGAAAGCACCAGCCGTTGCAGTGGAACATGGGCAGGGTCCACAGATAGACCGCATGGGGCGGCATGCCCCAGGAGACGATGTTGCTCACGGCATTGAGATAGGCGCCGCGGTGGTGATAGACCACGCCTTTGGGGTTGCCGGTAGTGCCGGAGGTGTAGTTGAGGGAGATGGCGTCCCACTCGTCGGCCGGCCCGCGCCAGGCAAACTTTGGATCGCCGCCGGCGATGAAGGCCTCGTATTCGAGCGAGCCCAGGCGCTCGCCCGGGCCGTCGAATTCCGGATCGTCCACGTCGATGACAAGCAGTTCGCGCCCGAGCTGGGAAAGCGCGCCCTTGATGGTGGGCGAGTATTCGCGATCGGTGATCAGCACCTTCGCCTCGCCATGGTTGAGCATGAAGGCGATGTTCTCGGCATCCAGACGCGTGTTCATGGTATTGAGCACCGCCCCGCTCATGGGCACGCCAAAGTGGCACTCGTACATCTCCGGCGTGTTGTTAAGCACCACCGCCACCGTGTCGCCGCTACCGATGCCGCGCCGAGTCAGCGCCGAAGCGAGGCGGCGCGCCCGCTCGTAGGTCTGCGCCCAGGTGTAGCGGCGGGCACCGTGGATGACGGCGGTGCGCTGCGGATAGATGTGGGCCGACCGCTCGATGAAGGTGAGCGGCGTCAGCGGCACGTAGTTGGCGGCGCACTTGTCGAGCCCGGTTTGATAGGGGTTGTCAGCCATTTCTCCTCCCGTGTCGTGTTCTGGTTGACCGATGTTTCATGCGCCGCGGCAGCGCTCGGCGACGTCCTGGGTTGCGCGTCCCTCCCGGTCGAGGGAGCCGAGCCAGGCAGTCATGTTGCCGATCAGCTCGCGGGTCGCCGCGCTCAACGCGTCCACGCCACCGCGGGCATCCTGGGTCGCGGCCTGCCGCGCGATGCTGAAGGTGCGCCGCGCGATCAGCGCATCGGTGCGCGGCGCCTGCAAGGACACGCGCACATCGATGACGCCGCGGCTCTCGGCGGGCGAATCGAACAGGTGCACGAACTCGTCCAGATCCACGCGCAGGCGGCAGCCGACCGCGAGCTGATCCGACTCGCTCGACACGATCGCCCGGCGCAGTGTCTGCTCGATCAGCTCGCCCGGCGGCGCCACCCAGCGGCTCTCCGCGTAGCTGTGGCGGCGCGACGCATGGGCATAGGCGAGCCGGTACTGCAGCGAGCTTGCATCCAGCCACGAGGGCGCATGCACGTCCACATTGCGCAGCAGGAATGCGGGCGCGCGCGCCTCGTTGCGCTCAATGGGACCAAGGTCGTAGTAGGCAATGCCGCCACCCTTGCCGGCCGGACCGACGCAGCCGGCAAGCGCCGCCCCCAGGACAACCACGTAGAGTCGCATCATTGTTGTTCTTCCAGTCAAGCGGCCTAACGCCGGTCGGCAGCGAATCCGGCCTCGCCCGGGCCCGGCCGCGGTGCAGCGCGGCCGAACAGCAATACCTGGGGCGATTGCTCCACCTCGTCCAGCACCCGTGCCAATTGCCGCGAATTGAGCGACAGATCTTCCAGCAACTGATTCATGCGCGGCAGCGTCGTGCCCACCACTTCCGTGGTCGCGTCGGCGCTCAGGGATTCGACGCGCTTGGCCACGCTCTGCAGATTGCGCACGAGGACGCGCAGTTCCGCGACCAGCGGTTGCGCCTCGCCGCTCGCACGATCGAGATTGGCGAGCACGTTCTGCAGCTGCTTGAGATCGACCTCCGAGAGCACGCGCTTCAACTCCGCCACCACCGGCGGCACGTCCTTGAGAGTGCCGTTCAGACCCTCGGAGGCCTTCTCCATGTTTGCCAGGATCTGGCTCAGGCGCTCCAGGTTGCCATCGCTCAATACGAGGTTGATGCGACCGACCAGTCCGCGCATCTGCCCGGCAATATCCGCCGCGGCGCTGCCCAGGGTTTCGAACTGGGATGCGGTAAGCGCAATGCGCGGTGGCGCCCCGTCGGTGATCTTGACCGGCTCGCCGCTGCCGTCGTCATCGAGCTGCACGGTGGCGATGCCGGTCAGCCCCTGCTGGCCGAGCCGAGCCACGGTGGACGAGGTGATGGGAATGTTCTCCGGAATGCTGACCCGCACCAGGATTTCGCGAGGATTATCGGGATTGAGTTCGATCGACTGCACCTTGCCGGCGCGCATGCCACGGTAGCGCACCTGAGCCTGGACGTTCAGCCCGGTGACGCTGCGCGTGCTCACCAGCACCAGATCCTGCCGCGCCTCGTGCTTGCCCGAAAGCCACCACACGGCGACGAGCACGCCGACGCCGAGCAGCACGGTGAACAGCCCGGCGGCGATGGCGTGGGCACGGCTCTCCATGGTCAGGCTATCACCGCTGCGCGTTGTGCACCGCCGCCCGCAATGCCCGATTCATCAGCTCGCTGCCGAAGAAATTCTGGACGAAGGGATGCTGCACGGACATGACTTCTTCTAACGTACCGAGGGCGAGTATACGCTGTTCGGCCAGCACCGCAACGCGGGTGGCCAGCGCCACCAGCGTCTCCACGTCGTGGGTGACGAGCACCACAGTGAGCCCCAATTGCTGGCGCAGCGTGCGGATCAGTCGCACGAAGGCGGCCGAACGATCGGGATCGAGACCGGCCGTCGGCTCGTCCAGCAGCAGCAGCTCCGGTTCGAGCGCCAAGGCTCGAGCCAGGCCGACGCGCTTCATCATGCCGCCGGAAAGCTCGGCCGGCATCAGCCAGGCATGGCGCGGTTCCAGCTCCACCTGCGCAAGCTTGAGCATGACCAGGTCGTGCACCAGATCGCGGTCGAACAGCCGCAATTCCCGCAGCGGAAAGGCCACGTTCTGGAACACGTTCAGCGCCGAGAACAGCGCGCCATACTGAAAGAGCATACCGAAGCGGCGACGCAGCGCCCGGTCGCGCAGCGGATCGTCGCTGAAGAGCAGTTCCCCGAACAGCCGCACCTCTCCATCGGTGGGCCGCAGCAAGCCGTTAAGCTGGCGCAGCAGCGTCGTCTTGCCGCTACCCGAACCGCCCACGAGCGCGAGCACGTCGCCGCGCTCGACGGTGAGATCCAGGTGCCGGTGCACCCACAGGTCGGCGAAACGCGTCGACACGTTTCGGGCCGTGATGACGGGCTCGCTCATGATGAACGCCTTGATTGCCCCACCAAGCACACCAAGGACACCAAGACGCGGCGGCTATCGGGGATCACGCTTTCACAGGATCGGCGCACGGCACCTGCGCTGCGAACACTCGAACGCCCTCGGTGTTCTTGGTGTCCTTTGTGGTGAGCAGCATTTTCGACGTTCATACCGGCAGCCCGATCGAGCGGGTGGCAATGGCGAACACGGCGTCCACCAGAATGACTACCGTGATCGCCGTGACCACCGACCGCGTGGTATTCGCGGACAAGCTCTCGGTGTTCGGCCGTACGCGCAGGCCGAAGTGGCACGCGACCAGGGCGATGAGAAAGCCGAACACCGCGCCCTTGGCCAAGCCGATCCACAGGTTGGCCACCGGCACGGCCTTGGGCAGTTCCTCGATGAAGTAACCGTAGCTGATATCGAGCTGGATCTGTGCGGCGATCATGCCGCCGGTGAGTGCCGTGACATCGGTCCACAGCACCAGCAGCGGCATGGCGATCGCCAGTGCCGTCACCTTCGGCAGCACCAGGCGCACCGTGCGCGACACGCCCATGGTGGCCAAGGCGTCGATCTCCTCGGTGACGCGCATGACGCCGAGCTGGGCGGTCATGGCGGAGCCGGAGCGCCCGGCGACCAGTACCGCCACCAGCACGGGCCCCAGTTCGCGCACGATGCCCAGGCCGAGGATGTTGACGATGAAGTTCTCGGCGCCAAGCGTGCTTAGCTGCAAGGCGGACAGATAGCTCAACGTCACCCCGATGAGAAAGCCCACCAGCGCCGCCACGGGCATCGCCCGCGCACCCGCCTTGAACAGGTTGGCGGAGGTTTCCCGCCACGGCATGTCGGCGGGATGACGCAGGCAATGGAGCCCATCGAGCAGCAACTGGCCGCCAGCCGGGAGGAGCGCCTGATCGAGCAGCAGCAGGCCAATCGGGAACTGATCCGCAACCTCGCCCACGAGATCAAGAATCCCCTCGGCGGCATCCGCGGCGCCGCCCAGTTGCTGGAGCACGAGCTCAACAACCCGTCGCTGAAGGAATACACCCAGGTCATCATCAAGGAGAGCGACCGCCTGCAGGATCTCATGCAGCGCCTGCTCACCCCCCACCGGCCCATGCAGCCGGCGACGGTGAATATCCACGAGATCCTGGAGCGGGTGAGGAGCCTGCTCACCGCCGAATTCCCGGGATCGCTGGCCATGCGCCGGGACTACGATACCAGCCTGCCCGAACTGGTGGGGGACCGGGAACAGCTCATCCAGGCGGTGCTCAACGTCGCCCGCAACGCCGCCCAGGCCATGAGCGGCAGCGGCGAGATCGTCCTGCGCACCCGGGCCATCCGCCAGGTCACCCTGGTCAAGAAACGCTACAAGCTGGCCCTGGAGATCAAGGTCATCGACAACGGACCGGGCATCCCCGACGCCATCCGCGAACGCATGTTCTATCCCCTGGTCTCCGGCCGCGAGGGGGGTAGCGGCCTGGGCCTGACCATCGCCCAGAACTTCGTCCAGCACCACCAGGGCACCATCGACTGCACCAGCCGGCCGGGCTACACCTGCTTCACCATCCGCCTGCCCATCGAGCAGGCCTGACCGGGCTTCCGCGCTGACGCAGTGGAATGCTCCTTGCTTACAACTGACCCGTTCCGAACCACATGAGCAAAGCCAACATGAAACCGGTCTGGGTCGTCGACGACGACCGTTCCATCCGCTGGGTCCTGGAAAAGACCCTGGCCCGCGAGGACATTCCCTTCAAGAGCTTCGCCTCCGCCACCGAGGCCCTGTCCCAGCTCGACCACGGGGCAGAGCCGCCCCAGGTGCTGCTTTCCGACATCCGCATGCCTGGCCAGTCGGGGCTTGAGCTGCTGCAGGAAGTGAAGGCTCGCTTCCCGGCCGTGCCGGTGATCATCATGACCGCCTATTCGGACCTGGAAAGCGCCGTGGCGGCCTTCCAGGGCGGCGCCTTCGAATACCTCCCGAAGCCCTTCGACGTGGACCAGGCTGTCGAGCTGATTCGCCGGGCCGTCGACGAATCGATGCACCAGAGTGGTGCGTCCGAGGAGGTCAGCCTCGTTCCCGAAATCCTTGGCCAGGCGCCGGCCATGCAGGAAGTCTTCCGGGCCATCGGCCGCTTGGCCCTCTCCCACGCCACCGTGCTCATCACCGGCGAATCGGGCAGCGGCAAGGAACTGGTCGCCCGTGCCCTGCACCGCCACAGCCCCCGCGCCGACAAACCCTTCGTCGCCATCAACACGGCGGCCATTCCCAAGGACCTGCTGGAGTCCGAGCTCTTCGGCCACGAGCGGGGCGCCTTCACCGGCGCCCAGGCCCAGCGCCGCGGCCGCTTCGAGCAGGCCGACGGCGGCACGCTGTTCCTCGACGAAATCGGCGACATGCCCGCCGAGCTGCAGACCCGCCTGCTGCGGGTCCTCTCCGACGGCCACTTCTACCGGGTGGGCGGCCACTCGCCCATCAAGGCCAACGTGCGGGTCATCGCCGCCACCCACCAGAACCTGGAGTCCCGGGTCAAGGAGGGCCTCTTCCGGGAAGACCTGTTCCACCGCCTCAACGTCATCCGCATCCGTCTGCCCGCCCTGCGCGAGCGCCGCGAGGATATCCCCCTGCTGACCCGCCACTTCCTGCAGAAGAGCGCCAAGGAACTGGGGGTCGAACCCAAGCGCCTGTCCGACGCTGCCATCAAGTACCTCACCGGGCTCGATTTCCAGGGCAACGTGCGGCAACTGGAAAACCTCTGCCACTGGCTGACGGTGATGGCCCCCGGCCAGCAGGTGGAAGTGGGCGACCTGCCGTCGGAACTGCGCGACGCCCCGGCCACTGCCATCGCCTCCGACTGGGAAGGCGCCCTGGAGGCCGAGGTGGATCGCCTCCTGGCCCGCGGCGTCGGCGACGTCCACGGCCTCCTTACCCAGACCTTCGAACGCATCCTCATCGCCCGAGCCCTGGCCCACACCGGCGGCCGCCGCATCGAGGCCGCCCAGGCCCTGGGCATCGGCCGCAACACCATCACCCGCAAGATCGCCGAACTGGGGATCGATGGCGGCAAGGAGGGGGCGGCGGAGTAGAATTTCCGCATGGCCCTCGTCGATCCCGTCCGTCTCAAGCCCCTGCTCGGCCCCCTGGCCGGCCGTTTCGATGTGGACGGCCTGGGCCTCTGTGATTCCACCAGCAGCGAATTGCTGCGCCGGGCCGAGGCCGGTGCTCCCGGCGGCACCGTAGTGGTGGCCGACGAGCAGACGGCGGGCCGGGGGCGGCGGGGCCGCGCCTGGTTGTCTTCTGCCGCCGACAGTCTGACCTTTTCCCTGTTGTGGCGCTTTCCCGGGCCGGCGGGCCGTCTGGCCGGGCTTTCGCTGGCCGTGGGGGTGGCCCTGGCCGAAGGGCTGGAGCGCCTGGGGGCCACCGGCGTCCGCCTCAAATGGCCGAACGACGTGCTGCTGGCGCAGGCCGAGCATGTTGCGCACCCGGGCCGATAACTCCATCCGGTCCACCGGCTTGGTCAGGAAATCCGTCGCCCCCGCCTCCAGCGCCCGGTAGCGCACCGCCTTCTCGTGGTCCGCCGTGACCATCAGCATCGGGGTATTCACCCGCTCCGGCACCGAACGGATGCGCTCAATAAACTCGATCCCGTCCATCACCGGCATCATGTAATCGACGATGATGAGATCCGGATCTTCCGCAATGCAGTGGGCCAGCCCCTCCTCGGGGGAGGTGAAACACGTGGGCTTGCACCCGCCCAGGCGGGTGACCAGCCCCTGCATCAGGGTGATGTTGATCGGCGTGTCGTCAACGATGACTACGTCCATGAGCCTCTCGCAATGATGAGCGGCAGCCTCGCCCGCCGCTCGGCCGGGAGCACGCTTGCTCCCCACCCGGGCTGCGTCGCACCACGCAACAACCCGGCGTACGATGAGGTTTATCGACGCCACACAGGAGGTTCTTGAGCATGCAGAACAACAAAGTCAGCCCCCGCTCCGGCTGGCTGCGCACACTGGCGGGCGGGCTGCTCGCCACCCTGGCCACCGCCCTCCACGCGGCACCGCCCCTGCCCCCGCTCGGCGCGCCCGCCGAGCTCACCGTCTCCGGCATTTCCTCCGGCGGCTACATGGCCGTCCAGTACCACGTGGCCCACGCCCGCACCGTGCGCGGCGCCGGCGTGCTCGCCGCCGGGCCCTACCTCTGCGCCGGCGGCAGCACCCTCGCCGCCATGTACAACTGCATGAACCCCGGCGCCTGGACCCCCCTGCCCGCCACCGCCACCCTCCACGCCGACACCCGCGCCCTGGCCGCCCGCGGCCGCATTGACGACCCCGCCGCCCTCGCGGGCAGCCGCGTCTGGCTGTTCTCCGGCACCCGGGACGCCACCGTCAGCCCCGGCGTCGTCCAGGCCCTGGCCGACTACTACAAAGGCTTCGTCCGCCCCGGCGACATCCACCTGGAAAACACCGTCGCCGCCGGCCACGCCATGATCACCACCGACTACGGCGGCGCCTGCAACACCACCGCCAGCCCCTACATCAACGACTGCGACTTCGACGCCGCCCACGCCCTGCTCCAACACCTGCTCGGCCCCCTCGCCCCCGCCGGCGCCGACCAGGACGGCCAACTCATCAGCTTCGACCAGAAAGAATTCACCGCCGGCCAGCCCGGCGCCATCGCCCTGGACGACAGCGGCTACGCCTACATCCCCAACACCTGCCGCGCCGGCGGCTGCCGGGTGCACGTCGCGTTCCACGGCTGCCGCCAGAGCGCCGAGGCGATCGGCGAGCGCTTCGTTCGCGACGCCGGGTACAACCGCTGGGCCGCCAGCAACCGGCTGATCGTGCTCTATCCGCAAGCCATCCCCCGCCACGGCTGGGGCAACTGGAGCGCCCCCAACTTCGTCTACAACCCCCGCGGCTGCTGGGACTGGTGGGGCTA
>JRYJ01000841.1_pt1 | contig 14591 bp, 8 predicted proteins | sample 235371 | NCBI WGS metagenome assembly JRYJ01 (sample SAMN03074219, study PRJNA261477) | activated sludge metagenome | biome: Wastewater Treatment Plant; feature: Wastewater; material: Activated sludge; isolation source: activated biomass of a wastewater treatment plant treating hydrocarbon... ... | reverse complement strand
CCAGTTGTGCACGTCGGCGGCGTCGCCGCTGCCGCCCGCGCGGCCGTCGCTGCCCAGCGAGGAGAGGTCCACCTCGCCGTGCTCGCCCGGATGCTTGTAGAGGTAGGGGCGTCCCCAGGGGTCGCTGGGCACGTCGCGCTTGAGGTAGGGGCCGGCCCAGCGCGGCTCGTTGCCGGGACGCGCCATCAGCGCGGCCAGGCCCTGCTCGTTGCTCGGGTAGCGGCCGGTGTCGGCGCGGTACTGGTCGAGCGCCTTCTCCAGCGCGTCGATCTGCGCGCGCGCCAGCTTGGCCTCCGACTTGCCCACCTGGGCGAAGTAGCGCGGTGCCACGTAGGCGGCGAGCAGGCCGATGATGACCATCACCACCATCAGCTCGAGCAGCGTGAAGCCGCGCGTGCGCGTCCCTGAGCGTTGGCTGTGCATCGCCGTCCTCCCGTTCAACGCCGCACCGGGTGCTTCTGCAGCTTGCGCTGCAGCGTGCGGCGGTGGATGCCGAGCAGCCGCGCGCTCTCCGAGATGTTGCCGTTCTGCTCGGTGAGCACGCGCTGGATGTGCTCCCACTCGACGCGGTACACCGAGGGCACGTCGTTGACCGGCTCGGTGTCGGCGAACTGCGGCTCCTCGCGGCGCAGTGCGGCCAGCACCTCGTCGGCGTTGGCCGGCTTGCTCAGGTAGTAGCAGGCGCCGAGCTTGATCGCGTCCACGGTGGTGGCGATGCTGCCGAAGCCGGTCAGCACCACCATGCGCACGTCCTGCACCAGCTCGCGCAGGCGCTTCACCAGCATCAGCCCCGAGCCGCCGGGCAGGCGCAGGTCGATCACGGCGAAGTCGGGCGGCGATTCCGCGGCGGCGGCCATGGCCGCCTCCACGTCGCCGGCGATGCGCGTGCGGTAGCCGCGCCGCTCGAAGGCGGTGGCCAGCGTGCGCGCGAACACCTCGTCGTCGTCGACGACCATGATGGTGGAGTTCAGCGGGGGGGCAGCGGGATGGTTCATGCGTGGACTTCCTCTTCGCCTTCTCAGGCACCGGCGCCGGCGGACGCCGGCCGCGGCGGCATGGCAGGCAGGATCACCTGCAGGAAGCACTCGCTGTCCTGGCAGTGCCGGCTCAGCGAACCGTTGAAGCGGCCGATCAGCGTGGCGGCGAGCGCGATCGGGCCGTCATCCGGCGTGGCGGTGTCGGGGGCGTCCTCGGAGGCCCGCCGCGCGGGCGCCGACTCGTGGCCCTGCAGGCCGATGGTGACCCAGGTGCCGTTCCAGCGGATGTCGATGTGCACGCGGTGCGGCGCGGCCGCGCCGCAGTGGCGGATCAGCAGCACCAGCGCGTCGAGCAGCGAGCGCTCCGCCACCACCTGGGGCGCCGGCCGGGTGGGCTGGTCGACGTCGACCTGCAGCGACAGGTCGGTGAGCTCGCACTCGTGCACGGCCGACTGCACCAGCGCGCGCACGTCGCGCGCCTCGCCTTCCTGGCCGCGCGTCTGTCCCACCGAGGCGAGCAGATCGGACAGCCGCGACTTGCACTGCGCGATCTGCGCGGCCAGCGTGTCGAGCGCCTCGTCGCGCTCGGCGTCGCTCAGCCGCCCCTGGCGCAGTTCGCTCACCAGCACCGACATGGTCGACAGCGGCGATCCGAGTGCATCGGCCGCGCGTGCGGCCACCGAGCCGAGCGCGCGCGAACTCAGCTCGTTGAGGGCGTCCTCCCGGGCGCGTGCCACGCGCCGCTCGTGCCGGCGAGACAGGCGCGCCAGCACGTACACGAACACCGCGAGCATGGCGAAGGCGAGCAGTTCGCCGGTCTCGTGCAGCCGGGCGCTGAGCGCCGTGTGCTGCTCTTCCATCAGGCCGAGCACCAGCAGCATCAGCGCGGTCAGGCCCACGCAGGCCGCGAGCCGCTGCCAGGCGAGCGCGTAGGCGGCCAGCGAGAGCGGCAGCATGTAGAAGACGACGAACGGGTTGTTGAGCCCGCCGGCGTGGTGCAGCACGCTGGTCAGCAGCGCGATGTCGGCGAGCAGGTGCAGCAGCAGCAGGTTCTCGCCGGGCGGCGCCTGGTCGCGCAGGCGAAGCTGCACGGCCAGGATGAGCAGCAGCGTGCACAGCCCCACGAGCGCGGCCTGCGGCCAGGCCGGCCCGTCCGGGGCCAGCGCCGTCAGCGCCAGGCCGGCGCCGCACAGCAGCAGGCGCTCGACGATCAGCAGCGACATCAGCCGCCGGTTGAGGCGGCCGGCCAGGTGCGGGTCGATCAGGTCGTCGTGCCGGCGTCCCCAGTTGCGCTGGGGCAGCGACGGCGCCTGCCCGGCCGCGCTGCGGCTCATGCGCGGGCCTCCCGCGGCGGTTCGTCCCAGAGGCCCTCCATCACCGGCAGCAGGATCTCGGCGCAGGCGCCGCCGCTCGCCTCGTTGCGCAGCTCGAGCGTGCCGCCCAGCCGGGCCACCGCGGTGCGCGCCAGCGCCAGCCCGAGGCCGTTGCCCGCGCCCTTGCCCTTGGTGGTGAAGAAGAGCTTGCCCACGCGGCTCAGCAGCTGCGGCGGGAAGCCCGGCCCGCGGTCGAACACCGAGATGGCCATCACGTCCGCCGTCCAGCGCAGGCGCACCTCCACTGCGCCGGGCGAGACGTCGGCCGCGTTGCCGAGCAGGTTCAGCAGCCCCTGGCGCAGCGCCAGGTCCTGGTGCAGCACCGGGGCCGCGCCTGCGGTGTCGATTGCCAGCTCCACGCGCACGCCGGGGCGCCGCGCCGCGAAGGCCTCCAGCACGTCGCTCACGAACTCGTCCAGCGCCACCGGCCGGAAGCCGCCGCGCGCGTCGAAGCTGGTGCGTCCGTAGCTGAGCAGCTCGCCCAGGGTGTCCTGGCAATGGCGGATCTGCGTGGCCACGCTCTGCAGCTGCTCGCGCAGCTCGGCGTCGATGCCGTCGTGGCGCTCCATCTCGTGCACCACCACGGCCACCGTGGACAGCGGCTGCGCCAGCTCGTGCGCGGCCCCCGCGGCCAGCACGCCGACGCGCGCCAGGTGCTCGCTGCACAGCTCGCTCTCGCGGCGGCTCGCGAAGGCGTGCTCGCTGCGGCGCAGCGCCAGCGCGATGCGCGCCACGAAGTGCGCCACCATGCCGGCCGTGATGGCGTAGTTGACCCACATGCCGCCCACCAGCAGCTGCAGGTAGCGCGCCTCCTCGCCGGCCTCGAACAGCGGGTGGAAGAACAGCACCAGCAGCGAGTAGCAGGCCACCGTGACGAGTGCGACGATCCAGGTGTAGCTCCACGGCAGGCTGGCCGCGGTGATGGCCAGCGGCAGCAGCAGCATGCCCACGAACGGATTCGTGCCGCCGCCAGCCATGGCCAGCAGCATCGACAGCGCGGTCACGTCCACCAGCAGCTGGACGAGCAACTCGCGGTCGGTGACCGGGTGGCTCGAGTCCAGGCGCCGCCAGGTGGCCAGGTTGAACAGCGCCAGCGCCAGGATGGTCAGCCCCATCGCCCACAGCGGCAGGGCCATGCCCAGCGCCTTGTGCGCCACCAGCACCGTCACGCTCTGCGCGGCGATGGCGATGTTGCGCATCACCACCAGCTGCCGCAGGTTGTGCCGGGCCGAGCCCTGCACGAAGGCCATCGGCGGCCCATCGGTGCCTGTGCCGACGCGCCCGAAATCGAGACTCGCTGTTGCCGTCATTCGCTCCACCCCCACGTCGCGCCCGTCTCGCAAGATCCGAGCGCGGCGGTCCTGCCTGGGACGCGGCAAGGTCAGAAGTGCCTTCCCGTCACTCCTGATGGCCGGCGGGATTGCCCCGGCCTCCGCGTGCTTCCGCCTCTGGGTGGGCGGTGTGAATGGGCAAATGTTGCATCTCGTATGTGCCCCGGAGAACTAGTGATCACGCGGTCTGTCTTTGATTTCCCGCAAACAGGGGGCTGATCGGGGACACAATTTCTCACATCCGGGAAATCGGGGCCTCCGAGCGCTCCTGATTCGGAGAAACCGGCTTGACGGTGCTCAATTGATGACGGGCCTGTCATCCCTCATCCACGTGCGGCAATCTGCCGCAGGCGCAGGGGGCGAGGCGGCCCCCCTGACGCGCTTGCCTCGGTGGAGCCGTCGATGCGCGACGCCTGCGGCGGGTGCGGTGCGGCGAGTGCGGCAAAGAGCCACATGGTCAGCCAGTGGGTGTCTCTCCCAGACTTCCGAGCAACCGGTCCGCACGCGCGGGCCGAGGAACGCATCGGGAGACCGCCCATGACTGCACTGCGAACCCTGACCCGCGCCGCGCTCGTGCCGCTGATCGCCCTCGCCGGACTCGCGCCGGCGGCGGCCGCCATCACCTGCGAACGCGAGGTGTCGGCCGACGTCGTCGCCTTCGACATGCCGCTCATGTACAACCGGCTCGGCGCGTCGAACATCAACGGCGCGATCTACGCGCTCAAGCGCGACGTCATCAATCGCAGCAGCAAGCTGCCGCTGACGGCCGGCGGCGCGGCCACGCCGGGCCAGGTGGAACTGCGGCCCGACAAGCGGGTACGCCCGATCGTGCTGCGCGTGCGCGAGGGCGACTGCCTGACGGTGCGGCTCACCAACCTGCTCACGCCCACGCCGAACCCGAACAACGTGCCGCACGTGAACGCGGCCGGGCAGCAGTTCACCGTCTTCATCGACGAGCAGATCGCCAGCCGCGTGGTGGGCTTCACCGCCTCGGGCCTGCAGCCGGTCAACAGCATCGACGACATGGCCAGCATGGTGGGCAAGAACCACCTCGCCGGCGGCCAGGGCACGCCCGACAGCGCCACCGGCGCGCAGGCCGCGCCGGGGCAGACGCGCACCTACAAGGTCTACGCCGCCAAGGAGGGCGTGCACCTGGTCAGCAGCGAGGGTGCCACGGTCGGCAACGACGCCAACCAGGGCCATTCGGGCACCGGCCTGTTCGGCCAGGTGATCGTCGAGCCGCGCGGCGCGCGCATCTACCGCAGCCAGGTCACCGAGGAGGAGATGCGGCTGGCCACGGTCGACACGCTGCCCACCGGTCAGCCCAAGCTGAACTACGAGGCCACCTACCCCACTGACGGGGTCTGGGCCCAGGAGGGCAAGGCCGGGCTGCCGGTGCTGAACATGATGAAGTGCGCCGGCACCAGCTGCGAGATCGTGCACTCGGAGATCAACGGCCTGATCGTCGGCCCGAACGCCGACGGCAGCTTCCCGCCGGGCACGTATCCGCTGGAGAGCACGGGCAGGCGCAACCCGACGGTGCCGAACCGCCTCGAGCCGTTCCGCGACTTCGCGCAGGTCTGGCACGACGAGCCGGCCACCGCGCAGGCCTTCCCCGGCTTCTACGTCGACGACCCGGTGTTCAGCTACGTGCTGGCCGGCGTCAAGGACGGCTTCATGATCAATTACGGCTCGGGCGGCATCGGCTCCGAGATCATCGCCAACCGCCTGGGCGTGGGCCCGATGCACGACTGCCTGTCGTGCGCCTACGAGGAGTTCTTCCTGACCTCGTTTGCCGTGGGCGACCCGGCGCTGATCGTCGACGTGCCGGCCAACCTCGGCCTCGAGGCGCTGCTGCCCGGCCAGGCGCCGCCACCGGGGACCACCGGCATGAAGGCCACGCGCGTGGTCGGGCCGGAAGACCCGTCGAACGTGCACATGAGCTACATCGGCGACCACGTCAAGTTCCGCCACACGCACATCGGCAAGGAGCAGCACGTCTTCCACCTGCACAACCACCAGTGGCTGTACAACCCGAACGACGACAACTCCAACTACCTCGACGCGCAGGGCGTGGGCCCCGGCTCCGCCTACACCTACGAGATCAACTTCGGCGGCTCGGGCAACCGCAACAAGAGCGCGGGCGACGCCATCTTCCACTGCCACTTCTACCCGCACTTCGCGCAGGGCATGTGGTACCACTGGCGCAACCTCGACACCTTCGAGAAGGGCACGAGGCTGGCCGTCTCCGGCGCCGGCTTCCACAGCAACCTGTGGGGCAAGGCGGATGCGACGCCGGCGGCCGGCGCGCGCGCCTACCCCGACGGCGAGATCGTCGCGGGCGTGCCCATCCCGGCCGTCGTGCCGCTGCCCGGCAAGGCGCTGCCGCCGGTGCCCGGCGACGTGACCGTGGTGCCCAAGCTGGCGGCCGACGGCGTCACCGTGGTCGGCTCCAACGCCAGGGTGGTCGACCGCACCAAGAACCCCGGTTACCCGTTCTGGATCGCCGGCATCGAGGAGGTGGTGGGCCAGCGCCCGCCGACCCCGGTGCTGGACATGCTCACGCCGGAGAAGGCCGCGGCGCTGAAGGCCAGCGGTGACCCGCTGTGGGTGAACATGGATCCGAAGCAGGCCGCGGGCTTCGACGGCGGCCTGCCGCGCCACGCGCTGCAGGGCTACTCGGCCGGCGGCCTGGCGGCGGTGACGGTCAACAACCTCGACTTCACCAAGACGCTGGAGGCGGCCAAGCCGGTGTACTACCCGGAGGAGGGCACCGACATCGAGCAGATCGCGATGCGCTTCCACGGCACGCGCGAGCACGCCAGCAGCAAGGTCGACCTGCTCGGCAACGTGAGCGCGGCGAACTTCATCACCAACGGCGGCAAGCCGTCGGTGGGCGCGCCGTTCCACGAGCCCTGCGTCGACGACACGGGCGCGCGGCTGAACGCCGGCGTGCTCGGCCAGTTCTTCAGCGGCGAGTCTCTCACCGCGATGAGCACGCGCGGCGCCAGCGTCTTCAACGCCAGCAACCCGCGCATCTACAAGGGCGCGAACATCCAGTTCGACGCCATCCTGAACAAGGCCGGCTACCACTTCCCGCAGCAGCGCATCATCGCGCTGTGGGAGGACGCCGGCCCGGTGATCGCCAAGCAGCAGCCGCCGGAGCCGCTGGTGATGCGCCTGAACACCTTCGACTGCGCGGTGTTCCACCACACCAACCTGGTGCCGGAGTACTACGAGCTCGACGACTTCCAGGTGCGCACGCCGACCGACATCATCGGCCAGCACATCCACCTGCCGAAGTGGGACCTGACCACCACCGACGGCGCGGCCAACGGCTGGAACTACGAGGACGGCACGCTGTCGCCGGGCGCGGTGCGCGAGCGCATCCACGCCATCCGCCACTTCAACCACTGCGTCGGCACCGACAGCGGCGACCCGCGCGACGGCACCGGCGAGTGCCCGGTGGCCAAGGCGCACCCGTACTTCGGCGGCGTGGCCGGCGCGCTCGGCGGCCGCTTCCCCGAGGTGTGGAAGGGCGCGCGCACGACCATGCAGCGCTGGTTCGCCGACCCGGTGGTGAACGTGCAGGGCGTGGACCGCGGCCTGGGCATCATCTTCACGCACGACCACTACGGCCCGTCGTCGCACCAGCAGGTGGGCCTGTACGCCACCGTGCTGGCCCAGCCGGCCGGCTCGCAGTGGGTGCAGAACGAGACCGGCACCGGCCTGGGCTGCACGAGCGCGAACAACACCACGCAACCGTCCGCCACGCTGGCGCCGAACACCACGCCGTGCCGCTGGGACGGCGGCCCGACGAGCTGGCAGGCGGCCATCCTGCCGCCGGCCACCGCGCCGCTGGGCAGCACGGTGAAGTCGGAGACGGTGCCGGCGCACCGCGAGTTCTACTTCGAGTACAGCGACTTCCAGCATGCCTACGAGGCGGGCGTCTACGTGGGCGCCGACGGCCGCGGCCTGCCCACGCCGGCGACCATCGTCGTCGACGCGGCCAACCCGTCGCGCGCCACGGCGCCGGCGCTGGCCAACACCTTCCGCAACGCCATCAACCCGCCGGCGCGGCAGCAGATCACGCCGCTGTTCCCGGACATCACCTTCGAGGCGGCCGGCGGCATCATCCCCGGCTGCCCGGCGCGGCCCTGCCCGCAGGCCATCTCGGTGGAGGACCCGGGCGTGATGGTGGTGAACTACCGCCAGGAGCCGGTGGCGCTGCGCGTGTTCGACCCGGACAAGACCGGGCCGGACGGCAAGCGCGGCGCGCAGGCCGACGGCATCGCGGGAGACCTCGCCTATGCGCTGGCCAGCAAGGTGATCGACAAGGCCGGCAACGTGACGCCGATCACCCGCAAGATCGCGGCGATGAACAAGACCGAGTCGCAGCTCGGCTTCTGGGGCAAGACGCTGAACGCGCCGACGGCCGTGGAGGGCGGCGATCCGTTCACGCCGATGATGCGCGCCTACAGCGGTGACCTGATCCGCGTGAAGATCCAGGCCGGCGGCCACGAGGAGGAGCACAACGCCACCATCCACGGCGTCAAGTGGCTGCAGGGCGGCTCCGGCTTCGGCCGCGCGCCCAACGCCGGCTGGCGCAACGGCCAGGCGGCCGGCATCTCGGAACAGTTCACCTTCAGCGCGCCCATCGTGCCGGCCGTGCAGCAGGTCAAGAACGGCGGCGTGAAGGACCACGCCTACAGCCTGGACGCCTCGATGGACGGCTGGTGGACGGGCATGTGGGGCGTTCTGCGCCACTACGAGGTGGCGCGCACGGACCTGTTCGCGCTGCCCAACAACCCGAACCCGAAGGCGCCGCGCATCGTCAACGCCGCGGAGTTCCAGGGCGTCTGCCCGGCCAGCACCACCGTCTCGCCGCGCCGCAACTACGGCGTGGTGGCCATGCTCGCCAACGAACTGCTGGTCGACCGCAAGCCGGCCGGCGTCAGCATCGCATGGGGCAACAGCACGCAGCACAACGGCGCCGCGCTGGATCCGAACGGCGGCACGCTGGTCTACAACCCGCGCAACAGCGCGATCCCGCAGACCACCATCCCGGGCGAGGGCGGCGAACCCGACCTCGTGCTCGGCGGCCACTCGGGCCCGATCCACGACCCGACGGCCATGCTCTACGTGCGCCTCGATGACATCGAGCCGGTCAACCCGTCGCTGTCGGCCTGCAAGACCGCCAAGGACGGAACCCCCGGCACGGTGAACCCGTCGTGCCCGGTCAGGCTGAAGGCCGGCCAGAAGGTCGAGCCGCTGGTGCTGCGCGCCGCGGCCGGCGACTGCGTGCAGGTGACGCTGTACAACCGCCTGCCGCAGGTCGCGCCCGACCTGCCGACGCTGGGCACGCTGATCGGCGTGGTCAAGCGCGACCGCGACCGTCCGCAGGGCTCGGTGCCGTTCGACAACAACCTGATCCGCCCGTCCAGCACCGTCGGCCTGCACACGCAGCTGCTCGCGATGGACGTGACCCAGGACGACGGCACCAACGTCGGCGGCAACATCGTGCAGACGGTGGACCCGGTCGACCCTGCCACCGGCAAGGCGGGCAAGGCCATGACCTACCGCTGGTACGCCGGCGACGTGAGCGCCAAGCAGGAGGCCAACGGCGTGCGCCTGGTGGCCACGCCGGTGGAGTTCGGCGGCGTCAGCCTGATCCCGGCCGACAAGATCAAGCAGGGGCAGAAGTCGCTGGTCGGCTCGCTGGTGGTGGTGCCCAAGGGCGCGACCATCGTCGAGGACCCGGGCCAGCACGCGCAGGCGACGATCACGCCGCCCGGCGGCACGCCGTACCGCGACGTGGCGGTGGTGATGACCAAGGACCTGAACCACCGCTATGCCGACGGCTTCCCGGTCGAGCACATGAACGGCGAGGGCCTGGGCATGCCGGAGGACAGCCAGGAGAACTCCAACATGGCGATCAACTACGGCATCGAGCCGCTGTGGTTCCGCCTCGGCGTGGCGCCCAACGCGCCGTTCGGCGGCGCGGGCTGCGGCCCCGGCTGCTACGGCGGCGTGGAGAACGCGCACCAGGCCTACAGCAACGTGATCACGGGCGGTGCCGATCCGGCCACCCCGGTGATCACCGCGGCGGCGGGCCAGGAAGTGCGCGTGCACGTCGCGCTGCCGCACAGCAGCAGCCGCGGCAGCACGATGGCGATCCACGGCCACACCTGGCAGCGCGACCCGTACGTCTGCGCCGGCGAGACCATGTACTCGCTGGCCGGGCTGTGCAACGTGGTGGCCAATGCCGGGCTGGTCGACGCCGCGGGCAACCCGCTGGTCGGCTCGCGCAACATCGGCGAGAACCCGGCGGGCTTCGAGCAGAACGCGCAGGAGAGCATGCAGGGCTACACGCACTTCACCTTCCGGCTGCGCAAGGCCGGCGGCGAGAACGGCGTGAAGGGCGACTACCTGTTCCGCGACAAGGGCTCGTTCGGCAACGCGAGCGGCCTGTGGGGCATCCTGCGGGTGCAGTGAGCGTGCGCATGCAGCGACGTTCACTTGCAGCAGGACTGGCCGCGGCGGTCTTCGCCGCCGCGGCCGGCGCCGCCGAACCGCAGCGCGTGGCCAAGGACGGCGTGGAGGTGCGCTTCAGCGCACGGCCGCTGGCCGAAGGCGCGAAGCTGATGGAAGGCGGCGTCGCCGAGGTGCGCTTCCAGATCGTCGACCAGGCCACGGGCCAGCCGGTGCGCAACGCCGTGCCGGCGGCCTGGATGGACCTGGCCGAGCTGGTGCGCGCGCGCGGCGACGGTCCGCACGTGCGCTCCTGCCGCGACAAGATCGCGCTGTACCTCAAGGGCGTGGTGGGCATCCGCCCGCTCGTGGACCTGAACAGCTACTCGATGGTGGTGCTCAACAAGGACGCCAGCCTCACCGTCATCGACCCCAACGTCTCGATGGCCGGCAGCACCAGCACGCTGGCCCAGCTGCGCCTGCCGGCCGCCGGCATGGACTGGGCGCAGGACGCGGCGCGCAAGGCGCTGTTCATCACCCTGCCCAAGGCCGGGCAGGTGGCGGTGGTCGACACCGAGTCGTTCAAGCTCACCGGCACGGTGGATGCCGGCGCCGAGCCGACGCGCGCCGTGCTGCAGCCCGACGGCAAGTACCTCTGGGTGGGCAACGACGCGCGCGAGGCCGCGCGCAGCGGCGTGACGGTGATCGACGCCGACACGCGCACCGTGGTGGCCAGCGTGCCCACCGGCGCGGGGCACCACGAGATCGCCGTCTCGGGCGACAGCCGGCGCGTGTTCGTGAGCAACCGCGAGAGCGGCACCGTGACGGTGATCGACGCCGCCACGCAGCGCCGCCTGCACGACGTGGCCACCGGTCCGATGCCGATCGCCATCGCCTGGAGCGAGGCCTCGCGCTCGCTCTACGTGGCCGACGGCCGCGACGGCAGCGTGGCGGTGATCGACGGCGAAGGCCAGGCGGTGCGCAAGCGCATCGCGCTCGCGCCGGGGCTCGGGCCGATGCGCTTCGCGCCCGACGGCCGGCACGCGGTGGTGCTCAATCCGTCGGCGCAGAAGGCCTACGTGATCGACGCCTCCAGCGACGAGGTCGTGAACACGCTGGACCTGCCGGGCCAGCCCTTCCAGCTCAACTTCACGCGCGGCTTCGCCTACCTGCGCCTGCTCGACAGCGAGCGCGTGATGATGGTCAACCTCGGCACCGTCGGCCGCGGCAAGCGGCCCACGGTGCAGTCCTTCGCGGCCGGCGCGGCGGCGCCGAAGTTCGCCGGCGACCTGGTGCTGGCCGACTCGATCTCGCCGGCCAGCGCCGAGGCGGCGGTGTTCGTGGTCAGCCCCTCGGACAACACCACCTACTTCTACATGGAGGGCATGAACGCGCCCTCGAGCAACTACCTGGCGCGCGGCTACGAGGCGCGTGCGATCACGGTGGTCGACCGCAGCCTGAAGGAGGTGGAGCCGGGCGTGTACGCCTCGCGCGTGAAGCTGCCGGCCTCGGGCCGCTTCGACGTCGCCTTCCAGCTCGACTCGCCGCGCCTGCTGCACTGCTTCAGCGCCGAGGTCGACCGCGATCCGCAGCTCGCCCGCGAACGCCGCCCGGTGGCGGTGGAGTATCTGGTCGAGAAGCGCACGGTGGAGAGCGGCAAGGCGGTGGCGCTGCGCTTCAAGCTCGTCGAACCGGCCAGCGGCGCGCCGCGCGCCGGATTGCGCGACGCGCGCGTGCAGTACTACCTCGCCCCGGGGCGCAGCCGCACCGAGGTGCCGGCGCGCGAGGTGGGCGAGGGCGTGTACGAGGCGCAGATCACGCTGGCCGAGGCCGGCGCCTGGTACGTGCACGCCGGCTCGCCCTCGCTGAAGCCGCCCGCCAGCGAACTGCCCTACCTCACGCTGCGCGCGGTGGCGCCCGCGGCCACGCGCAAGGAGTGACGATGAAGACGACGACGCCCCGCCGCTCGCTGCTGCGCACCGCGCTGACGGCCCTGTGTGTCACGCTGGTCGGCGCCGCCGCGGCCCACGAGATGCACCACCACGGCCAGCACGACGCACCACCGCCCGGCGCGGTGAAGGTGCGCGGCCTGGACACCACGCTGGTCGACCAGGACGGACGCAGCGTGAACGTGCAGCGCGACGTGATCGGCAACCGCATCGTGGTGGTGAGCTTCGTCTACACCAGCTGCACCACGGTGTGCCCGCTGGTCGCCGCGGTGTTCTCCGACCTGCAGACGCGGCTCGGCGAGCGCGTCGGCAAGGACGTCACGCTGGTCACGGTCACCGTCGATCCGCTGCGCGACACGCCCTCGCAGCTCAAGGCCTACGCCGCCCGCTTCCAGGCCGGCGCGGGCTGGCGCTGGCTGACCGGCGCGCCGGTGGCGGTGAACGACCTGCTCAAGGGCATGGGCGCCTACGCAAGCGACTTCACGCAGCACCCGCAGATGGTGCTGGTGGGCGACGGTGCCACCGGCCGCTGGACGCGCTTCTCCGGCCTGCCCGACGGCAAGCGGCTGGCCGAGCACGTGCGCGGCCTGGACGCGACGCGCACCGCACGCGCCGGAGGCTGAGGCGATGGCGACACGACGTGCACTGGTGCTCTCCGCCCTGTCGGTGTTGCCGCTGCTGGCTTTGCGGCCGGCATCGGCCGCGGCCGATGCCGCCGCCCGCGAGGCCAAGGCCCGCGGCTACTTCACCGACACCGTGCTGCAGGCGCAGGACGGCCGCTCGCTGCGCTTCTACAGCGACGTGCTGAAGGACCAGGTGGTGCTGGTGAACTTCTGGGCCTCCTGGTGCATCCCGTGCCGGGATGAGGCCGAGGCGCTGGAGGTGATCTGGCAGAACTACAAGGACCGGGGCCTGGTGGTGGTCTCGTCCTGCGGCCACGCGGGCATCGTCAACACCGTGCGCACGGCGGTCGAAGTCTCCGGCGTGAAGAAGGTGCACGCGGCGCTCGGCGGATTCCATCTCTACCCGGCGCCGGACGACTACGTCAGCAAGACGGTGGCCGAGCTGAAGACGATCGATCCCGACGTGATCATCCCGATGCACTGCTCGGGACCGACGCTGGTCGAGATGCTGCGCAGCGATCTCGCCGACCGGCTGATCATCTCCTCGACCGGGACCGAGTTCGTGTTCGGTGCGTAGGTGAAGCGCGCGGGCGGGCGGTGGCGGGTTCCCGCCGCCGCCCTGGCCGCCGCGGTCGCGGTCGCGCTGGCGGCGGCGTGGCTCGCCCGGCGCGACGCGCCGCCGCCCGAGCGGCGCGCCGATGCGGCGCGCCTGATGAACGAGCTCATGTCCGGCAAGGTCCCGGTCGGCGGGCCGTTCGCGCTCACCGATCCGCAGGGCCGGCGCGTCGCGCTCGCCGACTTCCGCGGCAAGCTCGTGCTGCTCTATTTCGGCTACGCGACCTGCCCGGACGTCTGCCCGACGGATCTCGCCATCATCGGCCAGGCGTTGCGCGACCTCGGCGCGTCCGGCGACGAGGTGCAGCCGGTCTTCGTCACGCTCGATCCGGAGCGCGACACCCCCGCGGTGCTGCGGGAGTACGCGGCGGCGTTCCATCCGCGCTTCGCGGCGCTCACCGGGACCGAGGCCGAGATCCGCCGCGTCGCCACCGACTTCAAGGTGTTCTACGAGAAAGTGGCGCTGCCGGGAAAGACGACCTACCTCATCGACCACACGGCCTACACCTTCCTGCTGGACCGCGCAGGCCGGTTCGTCAGCCTGTTCCCGCCCGGTACGCCCCCGGAGCGGATGGTGACGCTGCTGCGCGAGCAGCTCGCGGCCACGCCCGCCGCGGCGGCGGCGGGGAACGGGGATCAGCGCGCGGCGTCGCCCAGGTAGGCGCAGCCGCGATAGACGCCCGGCTGCGGGTCGGTCGCCCGGGCGAAGGTGATCTCGGCGCGGTAGGGGAGGATTGCGTTGGCGAGCGGGTCCGCGCAGCGCTCTCTATATAGACGCATGTCGATCCGCGCGCGCTCGGTCTCGGCCTTGAACTCGAACCCCTCGCCGCGCCGCGCGAGGCCGAGCGGCGGGAACGACGCCGGCGCGCCGTCGCCGACGCGCTGGAACGCCAGCCGCGTGTCGTCGAACACCATCGACCAGGAGGGGTTGTGCCCGCCGGCCTTCGCGACCACGCGGCGCAGGTCCTCGGAGCACTCGAGCCCGCCGAGCTGCGCGCGCAGCACCGCCTCGGCGAGGAACGCGTCGCCCTCGCGCCGGCCGGCGACCTCGACGAACATGCTGCGCGCGCGGCCCGCGGCGAGCGCGGCGAAGTGCTTGCGCAGCTCGCGCGCCGCGGCCGAATCCATCAGCTCGAGCCGCTTGCCGGACCCGCACGGGACGATCCAGGAGAGCCCGCTCCTGCCCTCGGCGTAGATGCCCCGCACCGTCGGCTCCGCCGCGGCGGCGGCGCCGGCCAGGACGAGCAGCGCG
>JRYJ01002794.1_pt1 | contig 14710 bp, 11 predicted proteins | sample 235371 | NCBI WGS metagenome assembly JRYJ01 (sample SAMN03074219, study PRJNA261477) | activated sludge metagenome | biome: Wastewater Treatment Plant; feature: Wastewater; material: Activated sludge; isolation source: activated biomass of a wastewater treatment plant treating hydrocarbon... ... | reverse complement strand
CTCCACCGGCGCGCAGGACGCGTCCGGCAGCCGCCCCGAGTACTACGACTTCGATCTCTTTCGCGAATCCGGACCCGGCGGCGCACTCGCCGATCGCACCCTGCGCGAACTCACCTGCACCGTCTTCGACACCGAAACGACCGGCCTCGATCCGTCGCGAGGAGACCGGATCGTGCAGATCGGCGCGGCGCGGATCGTCGCGGGAAAACTCCTTCGACACGAATGCTTCGAGCGGCTCGTCGACCCGCAGCGCGCGGTATCGGCCGCCTCGCTCGCGATCCACGGCATCGACGCCGGGATGCTCGCCGGCCAGCTACGCGCCGCGCAGGTGCTGCCCGCGTTCCACGCATTCGCCCGCGACTCGGTGCTCGTCGGGCACAACGCCGCCTTCGACATGCGCTTCCTGCGGGAGGCCGAGACCGAGGCGGGCGTCGTCTTCGACCATCCGGTCCTCGACACGCTGCTGCTGTCGGCCGTCGTGCATCCGCAGCAGCCGTCGCATTCGCTCGAGTCGATCGCGGCGCGGCTCGGCGTCGCGCTGTCGGGACGCCACAACGCGCTCGGCGACGCGCTCGTCACCGCGGAGATCTTCCTGAAGCTCGTTCCGTTGCTCGAAGCGCGCGGCGTCCGCACGTTGCAGCAGGCGCTCGACGCGGCACGCCGGACCTGGCACGCACGCCTGCGCTATTGATCTGCGGACGCCGGCGTCGGCGAATGCGACTCGTGCGTTCCATCCGCGCGGGTTGGCGATCAATGCGCGCCGAGCAGCGCCGTCGACAGTGCAATGATTCCGACGCCGCCCAGCATCAGTGCGAACTGCCAGAACCACTCGCCGTCGCGGCGCGTTTCACGATGCAGCCCCGGAATCAGGTCGGCGAGCGCGACGTAGATGAAGCTCGCCGCCGCGACGACCAGCACGTACGGCAGCAACGCACGCCCGTGTTCGAGCGCGAAGTATCCGACGACGCCGCCGGCGACGGCGGCCATCCCGCTGAGCAGGTTGTAGAACAACGCACGACGACGCGTGTAACCGGCATTGATCAGCACGATGAAATCGCCGATCTCCTGCGGAATCTCGTGCGCGGCGATCGCCGCCGTCGCGATCCAGCCGAGCGCCGGGTCGGCCAGGAAGGCAGCGGCGATCATGACTCCGTCGGCCGCGTTGTGGATCGTGTCGCCGACCAGGACGACGAGGCCGGCCGGGCCCGCTTCCGCGCGGTCGTGCCCGTGATGATGTCCGTGCCCGTCGTGCTCGTGATGGTGACTGTGGCGCAGGACGGCGAAATTCTCGAGCGCGAAGAAAGCGATGATCCCCGCGAGCAGCGCCCAGGACAGCGAGTGCAGGTCGGCACCCGATTCGAAAGCTTCGGGCAGCAGGTTGAGCATCGCCGAACCGAGCAGCAGTCCGGCGGACAGGCTGACCAGCCGACGCACGATGCCGGCGAGAAGCGACAGCGAAAGCCAGGCGGCGGCGAGCACGCTGGCAGCGCCCGAGACGAGAGTCGCGGCGATGATCGCCGCCAGCGTGGGTGACACGATCAATGCGCCTGCTGCCTGAGGCTGCTCGAGAGTCGCTCGGATGCCGGCGCGACGCCGGCGGGCGCGGCAGTATATAGCGCGAAGCGCGCGTCGCCCCCGCGGGCAGCAGGAACCGGCCGGTGTTCCACGCTACTTGAACGAGAGAATTTCGTTGGCGTTGACGATCGCCCCGGCGATCTCCTCGATCGTCACCCGCTTGGCCATCGCCTGCTCGCGCATCACGCGATAGGCCTCGGTTTCGCTCAGGCCACGGCTCTGCATCAGGATGCTCTTGGCCTCCGACGTCTTGCGGATTCCGTCGAGCTTCTGCTCCAGCCGTCGTACCTGCTTGGCCAAACCGCGGACCCGCTGGTCGAGCTGGCGCGCGAGCACGAGCGCCGACAGCAGGCCGAACGACCGCACGGGAGACGCGATCAGGCCTTCCGCGCCGATCTTCAGCACGGCCTCGATCACCGTCGGGTTCTCGTAGGTGACGATGGCGATCACGATGGGCGACTCGGTTTCCCTGGCGTGCGCCCACTGTGGCACGGCAATGTCGGGCCGCACGGCGAGGAAGACGGCGTCGATTCCGGTCGGCAATTCCGGAGAAGGCGGCCAGAACGCCTGAACGCGGCATCCGATCCGGCGCAGTTGTTCGATGAGTTGCTCGCCGTCGGGGTCGCGCGGATGCAGCACCGCGACGCGCAGGCTGCGCAGGCTCTTGAGCAGATCCGGGGTCGATCGCTCCCCGTGAAGCGCGCGCGTATCCATGGCACCACCCGACGTCAGGGGTCGTATCTCGCGGCCCAATCGCCGAGCGAGTGCGTGACGAGATACGGGTCCGGATGGACCGCTCTCTTCGCCTCCCGCACGATCGTGAACTGCCCCTGCGCGTTCACGATTCCGATCCGCGGGTACAGGCAGGTGTGGTGGTTCGCCGGGTCGATGCGGACGCGACCCTGCGGTGCGTCGAACTCCGACCCCAGCAGGTGCGGCATCAGCGCGTCGATCTCGTCGCTACCCGACTTCGCCATCGCCTTCGCGAACAGGTGCACCTGGAAATACGCCGCTTCCCAACATGCGTTGGGCACGACCTCGTCTCCGAACCGACGACGAAAGTTGGAGAGGCATTCGCGGTTGATCGGCGAATCGATCGACTGGAAATACGGCGCCGCCGAAACGTGGCCCGCAGCGACCTCGGCCCCCATCTGCGAGACTTCGGCCTCGAGCGTCGTCAGGCTCGCGATCGGCATCTGCTTCGGATCGAGTCCGGCCTCCGCATAGGCGCGATACAGCCATTGCGTCGAGTCCCCGACCACGGTGGAAAAGATGAAGTCGGGCCGCACGTTGCGGATGTCGTCGATCACCGGCCGGAAATCGTCGATCGTCGCATCGAGGCGCACGTATTTCTCGCCGACCTTCGCTCCGTCGTTCCGCTGCGTGACGAGGTCGGACATGATCCGGTTCGACTCGTACGGATAGATGTAGTCGGAGCCGACCATGTAGGCGCGGCCGCCGAAGTTCGCCGTCATGAACTCGGCGAGCTGGATGCTGTTCTGGTTCGGTGCGGCGCCGGTGTAGATGATGTTCGGCGAGTACTCGAAGCCCTCGTACAGCGTCGGGTAGAAGAACAGCCGGTTCCACTTCTCGATGACCGGAATCACCGCCTTGCGCGTGCTCGACATGTAGCCGCCGAAGATCACGTTGATCCGGTCGTGCAGCACGAGCCTTTCGGCGAGCACGCGGTAGACGCCGGGCGACGACTGCGGGTCGTACCGGACGGGCACGATCTCCCTGCCGTCGACGCCGCCCGCCTCGTTGATCTCTTCGATCGCGAACAGCGTCCCCAGCAGCTGCGACGTCTCGATCGTCGAGATGACGCCGGTGTCGGAGAAGAGCACGCCGACGCGCACCGGATCGCGATTCGACACCAGCTACTCTCCAGCGACCGGTCGCGCCGCCGGCTTGCGACGCTGCGCAACGCACCGCACGGCGAACGGGCACGCGGGCATCCGAAGGCCGGCCGAACGACTCGGGCGCACGGGCCTCAGTGGCCGATCATCCACGGCCGGCTCGGTGCATGCGCGTGTCCGGAATGCGCTCCGCTGCCGCCGGCGTGGGAATGAGCCCCTGCATGGCCGCACGAGGACGAGTGCTGGTGCGCAGGCCTGTGCACCACTTCGGGTGCGTGCGCACTCTTCTCGTTGCGCGCGTCGACCTTGCGGCGCGTCGCAGACATCAAATTCAGTTGCGGCGCCGTGACGACGCGCGGCGCGGGCAATGCGCACGTCGGGCAGTCCCCCGGCAATCCCGCTTCCGCCATCGGGCGGCGCGTCGAGAACGGGCCGCATTCGCGGCATTGGTAGTCGTATACGGGCATTGTCTCGTTGTCTCCTCGTCGGTCGGGCGGCGGCCGTCGACCGGCCGCCGCCCACGCCGTCAGCGTGCAGCCGCCAGGGCTCCTTGCCCGACCCGCTTGGAAGGTCCGCTCGAATTCGGACGAATGTCGAAGTCGAAGATCGCAGTGGGAATGTACAGGGACACGCAGGCGTTTGGAATGTCGACGACCCCGCTCACCCGACCCTCGACCGGCGCGGTACTCAGGATCGTGTACACCTGGTCGCCCGTGTAGCCGAAGTTCTTCAGGTAGTTGATCGCGTGCAGGCAGGCACGCCGGTACGCGAGCGTCACGTCGTTGTAGTGCTGCGTTCCGTCTTCGGCCACCGAGATTCCCTCGAACACCAGGAAGTCGTTGTAGTGCGGCTCCACCGGCGATGTCTCGAACATCGCCTGCGTGATTCCGTACTTCTTGCAGCCGCCCTTGATGATGTCGACGTGGAAGTCGATCCAGCCGGCCATCTCGATCGCGCCGCAGAACGTGATCTCGCCGTCGCCCTGCGAGAAATGCAGGTCGCCGGTGACGAGTCCTCCGTTCTTGACGTAGACCGGGAGATAGACGCGACTGCCGCGAACGAGGTTCTTGATGTCGCAGTTGCCGCCGTGCTCGCGCGGCGGGATCGTCCGCGCGCCCTCGACCGCGGCGCGTTCGAGGTCCGACCCCTTCAGCGAACCGAGGATGACGCCCTTCGGCTCCGGCGGCAGCGCGTACGGAGGGACCCGGTTCGGATCGGTGGCGATCAGCGCGCGCTCGCGGCGGTTCCACTCGTTGAGCAGGTCGCGCGACGGCAGGCAGCCGAGGATCCCGGGATGCGTCATCCCGGCGAACCGGACGTTCGGCACGTGGCGGGAAGTCGTGTACAGGCCGTGGAAGTCCCAGATCGCCTTCTTCGGCTCGGGGAACACGTCGGTGAGGAATCCGCTCCCGTTCTCCGTCGTGAAGATCCCCGTATATCCCCATTCCTCGTCCTGGAACGGGCCGATGTCGAGGATGTCGACGACGAGCAGGTCGCCGGGTTCCGCGCCCTCGATGCCGACCGGACCCGACAGGTGGTGACACGGAGACAGGTCGATGTCGCGAATGTCGTTCGCGCTGTCGTTGTTCTTGATCTGGTCGCCCGACCACGGGAAGCATTCGACGCGGAAGTTCTCTCCCGGCTTGACCATTGCGGCCATCGGCACGTCGGGATGCCAGCGATTCAGGATGAAGGGGTTCGGCTGCTCCCGGGGCGATCTGGTCCGGTCGATGCCGATTACGGTCTTGGGCATTTTCGATTCCTCCTGTGATGCGCAGTCACCCGACTGCATGTCTGCAACCTTGCGGCTGCGTTGCTGAATTCCCGACACGAGGCAGCGCGAGCCATCGTGTTCCGCAAACGTTCACACCGTCAGGTACGAACGGATCCGGTCGACGTCCAGGTCCTCCTTGCGCTCGTCCTGCACGATGCGACCGCGGTCGACGACCAGGAACCGGTCGGCCACGTCGTTCGCAAAGCTGAGAACCTGTTCCGAGACGAGGATCGAGAAGCCGCGTTCCCGGCGAAGCTCGGTCAAGGTGCGCGCGATCTCCTTGATGATCGACGGCTGGATCCCCTCGGTCGGCTCGTCGAGGATCAGGACCTTCGGATTGCTCACCAGCGCGCGCGAGATCGCCAGCATCTGTTGCTGCCCGCCCGACAGGTTTCCTCCGCGGCGCTTGTGCATGCTCCGCAGCACCGGGAAGAACCGATACACGTACTCGGGAACCGCGCGCTCGCGCGACGACGTCATGCCGGCCAGGATGTTCTCCTCCACCGTCAGCAACGGGAAGATCATCCGACCCTGCGGCACGAACGCCAGGCCGCGCGCGACGCGCTCGTAGCTGTGCGTTCCGGCGAGCTCCCGGTCTTCGAGGCGGATGCTCCCGGTGGTCGAGCGCAGCATCCCGATCAGTGCCTTCAGCAGCGTCGTCTTGCCCATCCCGTTGCGGCCCATGACGGCGAGCGCCTCTCCCGCGCCCAGCGAGAACGTCGCGTCGCGCACGATGTGCGACTCGCCGTAGAAGACGTTCAACGAAGAGACCTCGAGCATGGCGTTCCTCAGTGGCCGACTTAGTGGCCGAGATAGACGTCGATGACGCGCTCGTCGCGCTGGACCGAGTCGACGTCGCCCTCGGCGAGCAAGCGGCCCTGGTGCAGGACGGTCACCTTGCTCGCGATCTTCTTGACGAACTCCATGTCGTGCTCGATGACGATCAGCGAACGTCCCACGGCGATCCGCTTGAGCAGGTCCGCCGTCTGGTCGCGTTCGCGCGCGCTCATGCCGGCGACGGGCTCGTCGAGCAGCAGCAGCCGCGGGTTCTGCATCAGCAGCATCCCGATCTCCAGCCATTGCTTCTGGCCGTGGCTGAGCTTGCCCGCCTTCATCGCCAGGTGCGACTGCAGGAACACGTTCTCCGCCATCTGCGCGATCTGCTGGCGAACCGCTTCGGTCGTGCGAAACAGCAACGAGCCGAACACGCCGCGACCCTCGGGAATCGAGATCTCCAGGTTCTCCGACACCGACAGGTCGTCGTAGACCGACGGCGTCTGGAACTTGCGTCCGACGCCGGCGCGGACGATCTTGTGCTCGGGCAGCCTGGCGAGGTCGACGCCGTCGAACTCGATGCGCCCGCCGGTCGGCCTCGTCTTCCCGCAGATCATGTCGAGCAGCGTCGTCTTTCCGGCGCCGTTCGGACCGATGATCACGCGCAGTTCGTCTTGCGCGACCGAGAGATTCAGCCCGTCGACCGCCTTGATCCCGTCGAAGGACACCGTCAGGTCCTCGATGGACAACATGCAGGTCGAGCTCGCCTTTCCTCCGGCGAACGAGGATCGGTCGAACCGGGTCGCTGCGGCAGTTTCCGTGGTGGCCATGGTCAGTACGCTCATTTCGCCAACGCCCTCCTCCACGCTTCGAGGCGCGTCCTGTCGAGAAGTCCGGCGAGCCCGTTCGGCATGAAGAGCACGACACCGACGAACAGCGCGCCGAGGAAGTAGAGCCAGATCTCCGGGAAGTTCTCGGAGAGATACGACTTCATGAATCCGATGAGGATCGCGCCCAGCACGGCGCCATGCACCGAGAGGCGGCCGCCGACGGCCGCGTAGATCACCATCTCGACCGAAGCGACGACCCCGACGATGCTCGGTGCGATGAGGCCGGTCTGCAGCGAATACAGCGCGCCGCCGATCGAGGAGAACAGCGCGGCGAGCGCGAACACCGAAGCCTTGATCAGGGCGGTGTCGTAGCCGCTGAAGCGGACACGATCCTCGCGGTCGCGTATCGCGATCAGCACCTTGCCGAGGCGGCTGCGGATGACGAACAGCGACGCGGCCATCACGACGAGCAGCAGCATCGCCTCGATCAGGTACATCACCAGCTTCGACTCGTCGCTCAGGATGTCCATGCCGAGCAGCGTGCTGAAGTCGGTGATGCCGTTCGCGCCGCCGGTGTCGCCCTGCTGGCCGATGATCAGCACCGTCATCGTCAGTGCGAGCGCGAGCGTGACGATCGCGAAGTACACGCCGCTCACGCGCTTGCGGAAGATCGCATACGCGAAAGGAAACGAGACGACGACGGGGACGACGACGATCAGCGCCAGCGTCGCGGCGAAGCTGCCGAAGGGCAGCCACCACGAGGGGAGCTGCTCGACGCTGCTCCAGACCATGAAGTCGGGAAGTTCGGGCGCCGATGCCTCGAGCTTGAGGAACATCGCCATCATGTACCCCCCGAGCCCGAAGAAGATCCCCTGCCCGAGGCTGAGGATGCCGCCGTAGCCCCAGGCGAGCACGATGCCGACCGCAACGAACGCGAACGACAGGTACTTGCTCATCAGGTTCAGGCGGAACGCATCGAGCGTCAGCGGGAACACGGCGAGCAGCAGCACCGCCATCGCGACGAACGACCAGGTCGCTCCCGACCTTCGAGTGGCGCCGGCGATCATGTCCTCACCCTCGCGGAGAACAGCCCGTTCGGACGCAGGTACAGCACGAGGATGACGAGCAGGAGGATCGACACCTTCGCCATCGATCCGCTCATCAGGTACTCCAGCGTCGTCTGCGACTGCGCGATTCCGAATGCCGACAGCGCGGTTCCCACCAGGCTCGCCACGCCGCCGAACACGACGACGATGAACGAGTCGACGATGTACAGCTGTCCCGTTCCCGGGTTCGTCGAGCCGATCATCGTGAACACGCTGCCCGCGATTCCCGCGAGCCCCGATCCGAGCGCGAAGGTGACTGCGTCGACGCGGTTCGTGTTGATGCCGGCGGCGCCGCTCATCGCGCGGTTCTGCATGACGGCGCGCACCGAGAGCCCCCATCGCGTCCGGTACAGGAGCCCGTACACGGCCAGGCAGACGAGCAGCGTCAGGCCGACGATGAACAGGCGGTTCAACGGAAGCTCGATGCCTTCGGTCACCTGCCACGCACCGGTCAACCAGGACGCGAGGGGCACGCTCACTTCCTGCGCTCCGAAGATCGACCGGTACGTCTGCTGCAGCACCAGGCTCAGCCCCCAGGTCGCCAGCAGCGTGTCGAGCGGGCGGTTGTAGAACCAGCGGATGAAGCCGCGTTCGAGGAGGTAGCCGAATCCGAACGTCGCGAGGAAGGCGAAGAGCACCGCGACGAAGATGTACACGTCCATCAGCGACGGAAACAGGCGCTCGAAGGCGACCGAAGTCAGGTACGTGACGTACGCGCCGAGCGCCATCAGCTCGCCGTGCGCCATGTTGATGACGCCCATCAGTCCGAACACGATCGCCAGGCCGATCGACATCAGCAGCAGGATCGTGAACAGGCTGATCCCGTTGAACAACTGGAGGATGACGAGGTCGAGTGTCACTCCGCGCCCTCTGGACTCGTTTTTTTCGATCGATCGATCGATGGATTTCCGGGCGAGCCGCCGGTTGCAGCGACGGCTCGCCCGCCGGTCGCAGGCCTAGACGGTCGGGAACGGGTTCGGCTCGATCAGGGACGGCGATTCCCAGACGATGTCGAACTGCCCGTCGGCCCTCGCGCGTCCTACGCGGACCTTCTTCCAGACGTGGTGGTTCTTCTCGTGCACGCGCACCTTCCCTTCGGGTGCGTCGATCTCGAGACCCGAGGACGCCGCGATCACCTTGTCGACGTCGAACGAACCGGCCTTCTCGACGGCCGCCTTCCAGAGGTAGACGCTGTTGTACGCGCACTGCATCGGGTCGCCGATGACCCGGTCGGCGCCGAACTTCGCGTGGAAGGCCTTGATGAAACGCTCGTTGACCGGGTTCTTCAGCGACTGGAAGTACCCCATGCACGCGTAGTAGCCCACCGCGTTGTCCTTTCCGATGCCGTCGATCTCGTTCTCCGAGACGACGGTCGAGAGCAGCGTCTGCTTTTCGCCGTCGAGTCCCGCGGCCTTGAGCTGCTTGTAGAACGCGACGTTGGAGCCGCCGACCACCGTGCTGTAGATGCAGTCGGGCTTGGCGGCGCGGATCTTCGTGATGATCGACGAGAACTCGGTGTGCCCGAGCGGCGCGTACTCCTCGCCGAGCACCTTTCCGCCCAGGCGCGCGATCGTCGGCTTCGCGATCTTGTTGCACGTGCGCGGATAGATGTAGTCGGATCCGACGAGGAAGAACGTCTTGCCTTTCTCCCGCGCCATCCACTCGACCGCCGCGATCACCGACTGCGTCGCTTCCTGCGACGGGTAGATCACGAACTTGTCCTGCTCCTGGCCCTCGTAGTACGTCGGGTAGTAGAGCAGTCCCTTCGCCTGGTTCAGCGCGGGCAGCACCGCCTTGCGCGAGGCCGAGGTGTAGCAGCCGACGATCGCGGCGACCTTGTCGCGCTGCAGGAGCTTGCGCGCCTTCTCCGCGAACACCGGGTTCTCGCTGGCGCCGTCCTCGATCACGGGAACGATCTGGTGGCCCATCACGCCGCCGGCTGCGTTGATCTCCTCGATCGCGAGCTTCTCGGCATCGACGAGCGAAGCCTCGGCCAGCGCGATCGTGCCGCTCAACGAATGAAGCAGCCCGAGCTTCACCGTCTGTTGTGCGAACGCTCCTTTCGGAAGAACGCCCGCGGCGGCGGTTCCCGCCAGTGCGCCGCCGGCCTTGACGAAGCCGCGTCGAGTCAGTTTGCCCATGTCAGTCACCTCTGCAAGTTGTCGAATCGGAAACCCGGTTCACATCCAGACGAGCGACGGCGGACCGGCACGAAAGCAGTACCGCCGCGACCGGCGGCGGGCGCGACCTCGACGCAGGTAGCGCGTCGATTCGGCTTCTGGTTCGCTGCTTTGCACTGCCCCTCCTCCGTAAGCACGAGACATCGCATCCGAGTACGGCAACCTGCCCGCCCCTCGGGACCTCGAAAACCGGTCCCGGGGGCTTTTCTCGGGCAAAAAAAACAGAGCCCATTCCGAACGAAGTCGGACTGGGCTCTGTTGCCTTGTCACCTGACCGGCAGCACTGGCGGTCGGTGTACTACGGATTGTGTTGCGATCTGCTCGCTGGTCGGGATTTTATCTGTAATTCTATTGATGTCAACACTTGTCGCGGAATCGCGTTCGTGCTTCGCGACACGCATCCGCGATGTCAGAATCGCACGCCACCAGCAACCCGTCCCAGCGAGGAGAAGACATGTCGATCAAGGTCGTGCGCATCAACACGACGCCGGTCAAGGGCACCGCACTGCGGCAGGCCGAGGAAGTGTCCGTGCAGGCCGAAGGCGTGCACGCCAACCGGCGCTTCCATTTCATCGACGCGCGAGGAACGATGATCAACGGCAAGCGCGTCGGCGAGCTGGTGCGAATCCACAGCGATTACGACGCCGACGACGAGCGCCTCGCGCTCACGTTCCCGGACGGTCGGCGCATCGAGGAGCGCATTCGCCTCAGTGCGGAAACGGTGACGACCGACTTCTACGGACGCCCGGTGCGCGGACACGTCGTCGAGGGACCGTGGGCGCGCGAGGTGAGCGGCTTCGCCGGACTCGACCTGCGGCTCGTGCACATTTCGGCGCAGGTCACGGGCACCGACGTGCATCCCGTCACGCTGATCTCGCGCGCGACGATGGATCACATCCGCGCGGGTTCCGACGGGCCGCGCGAACGTTGGGAGGACCGCTTCCGGATGCTCTTCGAACTCGACGGGCCGGCTCCGTACGAGGAAGACGGATGGATCGACCGCAGCGTTGCGATCGGGGACGCGGTGGTCCGGGTGATCGGGCCCGTTCCGCGCTGCGTCGTCACGGGGTCTCCTCGTTTTCAGTGCAATAAGTGACGGTACGCAAAGCTAGCACTGGCGCGGGGGTGGTCTGGGTAGACCGTTGATTTCATTGACTTTCCTGTTCGCTTTGTAAACGGGTATGGTGGCCTCCCACTTTTGAGGTTCACGATGCAGGGTTGGCACACAACGTTTTTGGGGATGCGTGGGCTCCCCCGCGATATCAGCGACTTCGAGATGAAGGCATTTTTCACCTTCGATGGTGCCGAGCGCGACGCAATCAATGCACGCCGAGGTGATTCCCACAAGCTTGGTCTGGCGCTCCATATTGGTTTCCTGCGCATGAGTGGGCGTTTGCTCGGTGCCTTTCGGGTAATTCCAGTAGCCTTGTGGCGCCACCTTGGCAACGAGCTTGGCATTGCAGCACCAGAAGTCGCCTCGCTGAGAGCCATGTATGAACGCGGGCGCACGCTATTCGATCACCAACAAGTAGCCTGCACGGTCCTTGGATTCCAGTGGATGAGCGAGCACCAGCGCCGCTCACTGGTACGTGAACTGCGCGACGAAGTGGCGCGCTGCGCCGACCGCGATCAGCTACTCGTGCGGGCGCGTCAATGGCTGTACAAGAACAAGCTGGTGATCGTGCACGAGCGGGCAATTCGGACACTGATTGCGGCGGCACTTGCCCAGCTTGAAGTTGAAACAGGCACCGCCATCGCCGCCAGCGTTGATCCAGCAACACTTGATCGCTGGCGAGCCTCAGTTTCAGAGCTGCGCCCAGATGGACAAACCCAGCAGAGTTGGCTATGGGCTGCACCGGCGAAACACTCAACCCGCCAAATCAGCGAGGTACTGGAGCGCATCGACCTGCTTTACACGCTGGACGTTCATAAGCACCTGGCAGACATCCCCGATCTCATCTTGCGCCGCTACGCGCGCCGACTTGTCTCCAGGCCGCCCTCAGCCGGAGCCAAGATCAAAGAGCCAGCGCGCACCGTGGAGGTCGCATGCTTTCTTCGGTATTGCCTGTTCACCACCACAGACCAGTTGATCCTTATGGTGCAGCGCCGGATCGCCGATCTGTGGCGTCAGGCTGCCGCCGATGTCCCCGCTACCGTCAATTGGGCCGCAATGTACAAAACGCTGCTCGGCGAACTTGTTGCCTTGAGCGCGCAAGGTGCGGTGCCAGATGCTGAGTTGCGTGCCCGTCTTGAAGCCTTGATCACCGAAACCCAGAAACGCAAACCACCGAGCAGGGCCTCCCTGGTCCGCGAGGGATTGATTGATGGAATTCGCCCCGTGCGGTCGTTGCTCGTCGCCATTGCAAAGCTGCCCTGGCAGGCCACCGGCGAGCATCCTGCCATCGAGTACCTTGCCAAGCTGCAAGCTTTATATCTCAAAGGATCCAGAAAGCTGCCAGTTGAAGTGGTGGCACCAAGTCTGGGAATGATCTGGCAGGTTTCGATCTCCAGCCCAGACCGGGAACGGGCGTTTCAGGCGTTGGAGGTGGCCACCCTGTTTGCCCTGCGCCGCGCGGTGCGCAATGGCTCGGTCTGGATTGAGCACAGCCTGAGCTTTCGGGGTCGTGCGCGCTTGTTCTTCACGGACGAGCGTTGGCAGGCAGAGTCCAAGAAACACTATGCCCGTCTATCGTTACCCAGCAAGGCTGCCACTTTCTTGAAGCCTTTGCTGGCCAGAGTAACTGCCGGTGTCGATGCGGTGGCCGCTGCAGCCCGCAGTGGCGTACTGCGCGTGGATGATGAACTCCATTTGTCGCCATTGCCCGCAGAGGACGAAGACCCAGAAGTGACCAAGCTGCGCGCGGCTTTGGATCACCGCATCGGTGAGGTTCAATTGCCGGAAGTGATTCTGGCCGTTGACGCCCAGGTGCGCTTTAGCTGGATCATGCTCGGACGTGAGCCGCGCTCTACCGACGAGCTGCTGATGGTCTATGCCGGCATCATGGCCCACGGCACCAGTCTGACTGCGGTCGAATGCGCGCGCATGATTCCGCAATTGTCTGCCACCAGCATTCGCCAGGCCATGCGCTGGGCGCGGGACGAACGGCGTCTGAGCCAGGCCTGCCAGGCTGTGCTGGAATTCATGCAGCGACACCCGATTGCCGCCACCTGGGGGCGGTCCGATTTGGCATCTTCTGACATGATGAGCATGGAGACCACCAAACGGGTGTGGCAAGCCCGGCTTGATCCTCGGCGCAACACACCTTCCATTGGAATCTACTCCCATGTAAAAGACCGGTGGGGCATCTTCCATGCGCAGCCCTTTGTGCTCAATGAGCGCCAGGCGGGCGTGGCCATTGAAGGTGTCATCCGCCAAGAAAAGCTGGAGACCAGCCAGCTTGCTGTGGATACCCATGGCTACACCGACTTTGCCATGTCACATGCCCGTTTGCTTGGTTTTGATCTTTGCCCGCGGTTGAAGGAACTCAAACAGCGCCACCTCTTTGTGCCACGCGGCACCAAAGTGCCCGCAGAAATCGCTGCGGTGTGCGAAGCCAATGTCGACGTCGCTTTGATCGAAAAGCATTGGGATAGTCTGGTGCACCTGGCAGCCTCGGTCATGAGCGGACATGCCAGTGCGGTGGCAGCTCTTGCGCGGTTCGGTTCTGCCGCCCAGGGCGATCCAATCTATGAGGCTGGCGTGCAATTGGGGCGGTTGCTGCGTACGGCGTTTTTGGCTGACTACTTTGTCAAGGACGCTTTCAGGAACGAGTTGCGCCGGGTGCTCAATCGGGGCGAGGCTGTTAACGCCCTCAAGCGCGCCATTTATACCGGCCGGATCAGCCCGGCGCAGGCCAAACGTGTCGATGAAATGCAGGCTGTGGCCGATGCGTTGAGCCTGATGGCCAACATCGTGATGGCGTGGAATACCTCACAGATGCAGGCGGTCCTGGATCGCTGGTCGAACCGCCGCCAGGTCATTCCACCGGAACTGATCGGGAAGATTGCGCCCACCAGGCTGGAGAGCATCAACTTGCGGGGTGTGTTTCGCTTCCCGGTTGACCGCTATGCTGACCAAATCCTGCCTTCGCGGCCAAATGCATCGATAACTGGCACCAATGGATGAAACCGACCACGGTTTGACGCCACGAATCGCAGATTTGAAAGTGAACAGGAAAGTCAATGAAATCAACGATCTACCAACACCACCTCCGCGCCAGTGCTAGCTTTTCGTACCGTCACTTATTGCACTGAAAACGAGGAGACCCCACCTCGCCGAGCGGCTGGTCGACGACTACGAAGTGCGCGTGCTGCGCCTGCGACTCGCGCCGGCGGGCGGGCGCGCGCATCTCGACCTCGTCTGGCAGGGGCTCGCGCTGAGCACCGAGACGGTGACGAACTGGGAGACCGACGCGATGCGCTCGGGTCCGCTGTCGAGCGCGCTCAGCGTGCGCGACGTGGTCGAGCGGCACGACGGCGAGATCTGGTTCCAGCGCGAGCGCGCGCGGCACGAGAGCTTCTTCCGCCTGCTGTTGCCGATCGCCGAGGTGTCCGGCGCGGGCGACGAGACGGACGCGCCGGCGCCCACGGCGCGCTCCACCGGCGCGCAGGACGC
>JRYJ01002530.1_pt1 | contig 14724 bp, 14 predicted proteins | sample 235371 | NCBI WGS metagenome assembly JRYJ01 (sample SAMN03074219, study PRJNA261477) | activated sludge metagenome | biome: Wastewater Treatment Plant; feature: Wastewater; material: Activated sludge; isolation source: activated biomass of a wastewater treatment plant treating hydrocarbon... ... | reverse complement strand
TACTGGGATCGAACCAGTGACTTCTACCGTGTGAGGATAGCACTCTACCGCTGAGTTAACCGCCCGTAGGGCGCGGATTTTCCCATACCTGATGCGAGGCGGTCAAACCGCCAGGCGGGCGTGCCGAAGCGGTCGAAGCGTGGCATCGGCGGGCTAGCCACCGCCGCTGGGCGGCTCGTTCGGTTCCGGCGGGCCGACCTTGAGGAAGTTGTTTACGCACTGCACGCCCTGGACTTCGGCGGCGAGTTTTCCGGCGAGCGCGATATGGTCCTTGCTGGAGACGTTGCCGGAAAGGGAGACGATCCCGCCCACGGCCTTGACGTGGATCTTCTCGCGCAGCAGTGTCTTGTTGAACTGCAGCTTCGAGGCGACCTTGAGGGTGAGTCCCTCGTCGCGGAAGAAGCTGGCGTCGCCGCCGCGGCATTCGCCTGGCTTGGCGGGCTTTTGTGCCCATGCCGGCGTGCTGGCGAGCGCCAGGGCGAGCAGGGCGGCGAGTATCGGGCGGGACGCGGATACACCTTTCATGCAGACCTCCGGTTCGACTTCGCTTCGGCGCCGCGTATTCAACCAGCACCGGCGCGCGGATGCAACCGGCGGCAGCCGTCGGTGCCGGGTACGACTCGCGTAGAATAGCGGCTTTTCCCGCGCCGTCGTCATGAGCACTCCCGTCCGCACACGCTTCGCGCCCAGTCCCACCGGCTTTCTGCACATCGGCGGTGCGCGCACCGCACTGTTCTGCTGGGCCTACGCGCGCAAGCATGGCGGGCAGTTCATCCTGCGTATCGAGGACACCGATGTCGAGCGCTCCACGCAGGCGGCGATCGAGGCGATCCTCGACGGCATGAGCTGGCTCGGCCTGAACTGGGACGAGGGGCCGTTCTACCAGATGCAGCGGCTGGCGCGCTACCGCGAGATATCGGAACGGTTGCTGCGCGACGGCCATGCCTACTGGTGCTACGCTAGCAAGGAAGAGCTCGATGCCATGCGCGAGGCGCAGCGCCGGCACGGCGAGAAGCCGCGCTACGACGGGCGCTGGCGGCCGGAGCGCGCGGCCGGCATGACGCCGCCGGCGGGCGTGCCGCCGGTGCTGCGTTTCCGCAATCCCGACGAGGGAACGGTGGCGTGGCACGATCTGGTCAAGGGGCGCATCGAGATCGACAACCGCGAGCTGGACGATCTCGTGCTGCTGCGCGCCGATGGCGTGCCGACCTACAATTTCGGCGTCGTTGTCGATGACCTCGACATGGGCATCACCCACGTCATCCGCGGCGACGATCACGTGAACAACACGCCGCGCCAGATCAACATCCTGCGCGCACTCGGCGCGCCGCTGCCGCAGTACGCGCATCTGTCTATGATCCTCGGCGACGACGGGCAGAAGCTGTCCAAGCGCCACGGCGCGGTGAGCGTCATGCAGTACGACGAGGACGGCTTCCTGCCCGAGGCGCTGGTCAATTACCTGGCACGCCTGGGCTGGTCCCACGGCGATGACGAGGTGTTCTCGGTGGTGCAGTTGTGCGAGTGGTTCGACCTGGATCACATCACGCCCTCGGCGGCGCAGTTCAACACCGAGAAGCTGCTGTGGCTCAATCAGCACTACATCAAGGCGGCGGATGACGCCCGGCTCGCCGCGGAGGCAAAACGGCGGCTCGATGCGCGCGGGGTGTCGACGGCGGACGGGCCGAAGTTGGAAACCGTGGTCGCGCTCTACAAGGAGCGGGTGACGACGCTGAACGAGCTGGCCGATGCGGCGGAAATTTTCTACGTCGATGTCACGCCGGCACCCGAGCTGCTGGCGCAGCATCTGAACGACGCCGCGCGCAAGGCGCTGGCGCGCCTGTCGGTGCTGTTCGAAACCGTGGCCTGGGAGCGCGCGGCGCTGTCGGCCGCCATCAAGGAAGTGTTAACCCAGCAGCAGCTCAAGATGCCGCAGGTGGCAATCCCCTTGCGCGTGGTGCTGACGGGCCAGACCCAGACGCCCTCCATCGATCTCGTGCTCGAAGCGATGGGGCGCGAGCTGGTGCAGCGCCGCCTGGCGCGGCATCGCTGAAAACAAAAAGACCCTCCGGGGAGGGTCTTTCGAAGGTGCTGCTGCGCGCTCTGCTTCGTTATTGGTAGCTGGTGATCGCGCCGTTGACCACTTTTACGCGATCGCCGCTGCGCCAGGCCGGGGTGGTGTCCTGCTTGAACACCTGGCTCGTGCCGTCGTCGAAGCGCACTGTGATTTCGTAGCTCTTGGTCGAACGCACGTGCTTCTCGACCTGGTGGCCGGCCACGCCGCCCGCCACTGCGCCGGCGACCGTCGCCAGATCTTTGCCGCGTCCGCCACCCACCTGGTGGCCGAGCAGACCGCCGACCACGGCGCCGCCGACGGCGCCTAGTCCGCTGCCTTCACCCTTCTGCGCCACTTCACGCACCTGGTCGATGACACCGCAGTTGTGGCAGATGGGCGCCGGCGCTGTTTTGACCGGCGGTGCAGTTTCGGCCACGGGCGCCGGAGCGCTCTCGCGGGCGGTTTCCACGGCCGCCGGCTGCTCCGCCTTCGCGACCTTCTTGGGTGCGGGCTTGGGCGGCGCGGCGCGCTTGACCGGTGCCGGCTGCGGCGCGGGTTGCGGTTCTACTGCCGCGGGTAGCGGCGCAGGCTGGGCTGCCGGCTGGGTCGTTTGAGGTGCCGGGACGGCTTGCGTGGCAGGCACGGCCGCCGCGACCGGTGCCGGCGCGACCGCCGCGACGGGCTCGGCCGGTTTGCTGCCGGCGGTGGGGATGACGCCCATGATGGCGCCGATACCCACTGCGCTCAGCAGTGTCACGGCGACGGCCGCCACCCACAGTACCGGGTGCAGTCTTGCTTTAGGGGTACTTACCGCTTCCATGTTCTGACCTCCTGTGAAAATCGTGCTTGGCGACTATAACGGCTATCGCCTCCCTGCGCATACGAGGGAAACATCCTGTTACAACTTCGATGGTTACATTGCCCCGGGGGTTCCGCCCGGCGCGGCGCGGGCACGGCGGCGCTGCGTCCGCAATGGGAAGCGTCCCGGATCCACCGCTGCCACGAGATCGGCTTCCAGCGGCAGCGGCTCGCCTTCGAGCTGGGATGCGAGCAGCTCGGCCGCCAGTTGCGCCCATACCAGTCCCCGGGCGCCGTAGCCGAGCAGGCCGAACAGGCCCGGCCAGCGGGGCAGGCGAGCAAGCTCCTCGGCGCCCGCGCCGTCCTCGCTGGCCCGGGGCAGCGCGCCGACCATGGGCAGACGATCCGGCGACAGCGGCCGCACGCTGGCGCGCCCCTGCAAGGCCTCGACTGCGATATTTGCGGCGAAGCCGGGCAGCATGTACTGCAGCCGCGCCAGGTTTTCGTCGTGGCCGGCGGCGGTGACCACGGCCTCTTTGGCAACGGTGTCGAAGGTGGCGCCGGCGCAGCGGATGCCATCGAGCGCCGGCGTCACGTAACCGAGCCGGCAGACGACGATGTCCAGGGGCGGCGTGGCATCGGCTGACAGGTAGGTTGCCTGGCCGACGGCGGTGCGCAGGGGCAGGGCGGACGTCTGTTCGAGTTCTGCCGCGGCGGCGCCGTTGGCGAGGATCACCACCGGCGCTTCGGCGACGAGGCGATCGGCGTCATCGAACAGCAGCCAGGCGTGGGCGCCGTGTTCGATGCGGCGCACGCTGGTGGCGAAACGCGCGTCGATGCGTACGGCATGGCGCGCAAGGTTGGCCGCGCACAGGCTCGGCGGCGACACCCAGCCGCCGCCGGGGAACCACCAGCCGCCCGTCTCCACCGCCCAGCCGGCGCGCTCGGCCGCCGCCTCGCGCTCGAGAAACTGCAGATATTCCGGCGGCGGCATTTGCTCGGCGATGAGGCGCCGCTGCAGCGCTTCATGTTTCGGCTCCCGCGCCAGATGCAGCACGCCGCAGGCCGCCCAGTGCAGCGGCAGGTTTTCGGCGCCGAGTGCGTCCAGATGGCGGCGCGCATGGAGATAACCGGCGCGGGTCAGCCGCGCCAGGCGGTTGTCATCGAGGTTGGGCAGCGGCCGCAGTACACCCTGATGGTTGCCGGAGGCGCCCTGGGCCGGCGCGCTGCCGCGCTCGATCACGGTGACATGCCAGTCACGCGCCGCGAGGCGTTCGGCGATCGACGTGCCGGCAAGTCCAGCGCCGATGACGATGGCTTGGCGCGTTGCGTCGCCGTGCGCGTGCGCATCCGCGCTCGCAGGCACGTCGGCGCGCAACCGGCCGCTGAGCATTTCGCGCTTCTGGCCGAAGCCCGGCCACTTCTGTGTCAGAAAACCCGCCGCAGCCAGGCCCTCGCGCACTGGCGCAGCGACGCTCCAGGTCGCGCAGGTCGCGCCCGCGGCGGCGAGCCGGCGCACCTGGCCGAGCAGCGGCGCCGACCACATCTCGGGATTGACCGCCGGCGCGAAGCCGTCGAGGTAGAAGGCATCGGCGCGTGCTGACAGTTGCCGCAGCATGTCGAGGGCATCGCCGAAAAGCAGGGTCAGCGTGACGCGGCCGGCATCGAAATGCAGACGATGAAAGCCCGGCAGGAGAGGCGGCCAGGCGGCGACGAGTTGCCGCGCCAGCGGCTGCAGTTCGGGCCAGCGCTCGCAGGCGCGTGCCAGATCGTCGGCAACGAACGGGTGCTTTTCAGCCGAAACGAAGTGCAGGCAGCGCGGTCGATGCGCGTCCGCGCGCCACGCCGCCCAGGTGACGAGAAAATTCAGCCCGAGGCCGAACCCGGTTTCGACGATGACGAAGCGATCGCGTCCGTGCCAGCGGACCGGCAGGTCGTTGCCGCCAAGGAAGACGTGCCGCGACTGGCCGGGGCCGCCGTCGGCGGAATGATAGACATCGTTGAACGTCTCCGACCAGGGCGTGCCGTCGATGGTGAGGGCGAGACGGGCGGGAGTCAGCGGAACAAACATTTTTTACCACCAAGCGCACCAAGGACACCAAGTTGAGTCGTGGGGTTCCCTGGTGTCCTGTGTGGTGATGACTTAGTCCCCAGGCCGCATCTGCGGGAACAGGATGACGTCGCGGATACTGGGGCTGTCGGTGAGCAGCATCACCAGCCGGTCGATGCCGATGCCGCAGCCGGCGGTGGGCGGCAGGCCGTGCTCCAGCGCTCGTATGTAATCGGCATCGTAGTACATGGCTTCCTCGTCGCCGGCCTCCTTGGCGCGGGCCTGCTCGGAGAAGCGGGCCGCCTGGTCCTCGGGGTCGTTCAGCTCGGAGAAGCCGTTGGCAATCTCGCGCCCGACGATGTACAGCTCGAAGCGTTCGGTGATCGCCGGGTTGGCGTCGGAGCGGCGCGCAAGGGGCGAGGTTTCCGCCGGCCAGTCCACGATGAAGGTCGGATCGAACAGCTCCGCTTCCGTCGTCGCTTCGAACAAAGTCAGTTGCAGCGTGCCGAGCGTGGCGTGGGGGCGCACCTCGATGCGCAGTTCCTTCAGCTTGGCGCGCAGCCAGGCCTCGTCGTTCAACTGCGCCACGCCGAAACCCGGGTGGTATTTGTGGATCGCATCGACGATAGTCAGCCGCGGAAACGGCTTGGACAGATCGAGTGTTTGTCCCTGGTAATCGAACTGCAGGGTGCCCAAGGCCTCCTGGGCGGCGTGGCGCAGCAGGCCTTCGGTGAAGTTCATAAGCAGGCGGTAATCGGAGTACGCCTCGTAGAACTCCATCATGGTGAATTCGGGATTGTGGCGGGTCGAGATGCCCTCGTTGCGGAAGTTGCGGTTGACCTCGAACACCTTCTCGAAGCCGCCCACCACCAGGCGCTTCAGATACAGCTCCGGGGCGATGCGCAGATACAGATCCATGTCGAGCGCATTGTGGTGAGTCTTGAACGGGCGCGCCGCCGCACCGCCCGGAATGGGGTGCATCATTGGCGTTTCCACCTCGAGGAAGCCGTGGCCGGTCATGTAGTTGCGGATCGACTGGATCATGCGGCTGCGGGCGACGAAGGTGAAGCGCGCGTTGTCGTTGGTGATCAGGTCGAGATAGCGCTGGCGGTACTTCTGTTCCGTGTCGGTGAGACCGTGGAATTTCTCGGGCAGCGGCCGCAGGGACTTGGCCAGCAGTCGCAGTTCGCCGCAATTCACGGTCAGCTCGCCGGTCTTGGTCTTGAACAGCGTGCCCGTGGCGCCGACGATGTCGCCGATGTCCCAGTGCTTGAACGCCGAATGGGTGTCGGCGCCGGTGACGTCGTTGCTGACGTAGAGCTGGATGCGTCCTGACAGATCCTGGATCGTGGCGAAGCTGGCCTTGCCCATGACGCGCTTGAGCATGATGCGCCCGGCGACCTTGACCGCGACCGGCGTCGCTTCCAGTTCCTCGCGCGACTTCTCGCCATAAATCTCGTCCAGCTTGCCGGCGGTGTTCTCGCGCAGGAAATCGTTGGGATAGGCGATCCCCTGCCGGCGCAGTCTGGCAAGCTTCTCGCGCCGTTCGGCAATGATCTGGTTTTCGTCCTGCGCTGCGGCAGGCTGTGTCGGCTCGGTCATGATGATTGGATGGCTCGGTGGCAACCGCCCCGGACGATTCGTGAAGTCCGCAATTCTACTTCAGCGGCGCGCGCCGCGGCGGCTGGTCAGCGCACGCCGGTGACCCAGGCCTGGGCGAGCAGGCAGGAGGCGACGCGCGCCTGCTCGGAGTCGGAGCGCGAGGTGAGGATCACAGGCACCTTGGCGCCGAGCACGATGCCGCCGGTGCGCGCTCCGCCCATGTGCTCCATGTTCTTGGCCAGCACGTTGCCGACCTCGTAGTTGGGTACGACCAGGATGTCGGCGTCGCCGGCCACCGGCGAGTCGATGCCCTTGATCCTGGCGGCTTCCTGCGACAGCGCGTTGTCCAGCGCCAGCGGCCCGTCGAGGATGCCGCCGCGGATCTGCTTGCGGTCGGCCATCTTGCACAGCGCGGCGGCGTGGATGGTGCTCTCGATGTTCTCTTCCACCGTCTCGACGGCGGCGAGAAGCGCCACCTTCGGCATGGTGATGCCGAGCTGCTGCGCCAGGTCGATGGCGTTCTGGACGATATCGCGTTTCTCCACCAGCGTCGGCGCGATGTTCAGCGCAGCGTCGGTGACCAGCAGCGGCTTGTGATAGTTCGCCTGGTCGATGACGAACACATGGCTCATGCGCCGCGCCGTGCGCAGTCCCGCCTCGCGCGCGACGATGGCGCGCATCAGGTCGTTGGTGTGCAGGCTGCCTTTCATCAGCGCCTTCACCTCACCGCGGCCGGCCAGCGCGGCCGCCGCTTCGGCCGCGTCGGCGTCGAGTTCCACGTCCAGTATGTCGATGTCCTCGATGTCCAGCCCGCAGCTCGCCGCCATTTCCGAGATCCGGTCCTCGGGCCCGACCAGTACCGGACGGATATGGCCGCGGTGGGCGGCGAGCACCGCCCCGCGCAGGCTGACCGGATCGCAGGGGAAAACTACGGCGACGGCCAGAGGCTTGTAGCCGGCGAAGTGGTGCGCCAGCTTGACGTCGAAGGAGTCGCGGGGATGGAAGTGGTCGGTCGGGTGCATGATAGGTCGGCAAATACGCGCCGGAACGCGGGGTGCTGCAGCGCAGTATTATAGGTGCTTCCGGCGAGGTGTGGGTCACGTTTGACCCATGCTAGCCGCTTGAGCAGAGTGGTAAGGCGCGGAAAAGAGAGGTATTTTGCGCGCATCTCCTGCCGGCGAAGCGCCGGCAGGATGATCTGGCAGTGCAGCAAATCAGGTGCTTGTCATGGCGAAGTGCGGGAGTTCGGTCCAGCGCGGCCGAGCGTCCGAACGCCGGTGGGCCGGCGACGTCCGCTTTACACTCCCTGCTTCAAACTCGCCTCGATGAACTGATCCAGATCGCCGTCCAGCACCGCTTGGGTGTTGCCGACCTCGACGTTGGTGCGCAAATCCTTGATGCGCGACTGGTCGAGCACGTAGGAGCGGATCTGNNGTGCTGGCCGCCGGCGCCGCTGGCGCGATAGGTGTCGGTGCGCACGTCGGCCGGATTGATCTCCACTTCGATCGACTCGTCCACCTCGGGATAGACGAAGACGCTGGCGAAGCTGGTGTGGCGCCGGGCGTTGGAATCGAAGGGCGACTTGCGCACCAGGCGGTGGATGCCGGTCTCGGTGCGCAGATAGCCGTAGGCATATTCACCGCTTATCTTGAGGGTCGCGGTCTTGATGCCGGCCACTTCGCCCTCGGACTCTTCCAGCACCTCGGGCTTGAAGCCGCGCCGCTCGCAGTAGCGCAGATACATGCGCTCGAGCATCGACGCCCAGTCCTGGGCCTCGGTGCCGCCGGCGCCGGCCTGGATGTCGATGAAGCAGTTGTTCGGATCGGCGGGGTTGGAGAACATGCGCCGGAACTCCAGATCGGCGATCCGGGCGGCGAGGCCGCTCACGTCCGGCTCGATGCTCGAGACGGTGGCATCGTCCTCTTCGGCGCGAGCGAGCTCGAACAACTCGGCGGTATCGCGCAGGTTCTGGTCCAGCTCGCGCAGGGTGAGGACCACGGTTTCCAGGGCCTTTTTCTCCTTGCCTAGCTCCTGCGCCCGGGCGGCGTCATTCCACACGCCGGGATCCTCCAGCGCTTTGCTTACATCGGCAAGCTTCGACTGCTTGGCGTCGAAGTCAAAGATACCTCCGCAGCTCGACCGCCCTCGTCTGCAGGTCGGCGAGGTGGTTGGCGATGGCGTTGAGGCGTTCTGCTTCCATGATGGGTCCGCAAAAAGCTGAATTATACAGGGCGGGCGTGGTCTGCCGCAGGCTGCGGAGCGTGTCGAGCAACTGGGGGAGAGGGGGTAGCGCGAGCGGCAGTCGCCGCCGATTTTGCCGCCGCAGCGGGTCGGACGAGCGCCCGCGGGTCGGGCGCGTGTGCGCCGTCCGGATGCTAATGCCGTGGCGTCGAAGATCCCGGTCCGCGCCGGTTGAGCAGACAGGTCTTGATTTCGAGGACGTCCATCGTCCCGATGGGCACGAACTCGCCGTCCTTGTAGATCTGGCGCAGGTTCAGCACGCAAGAATCCGCCCCGGCGCGAAAGACCAGCCCGCGGATGCGATATGCATGATCGCCGTCGCCGAAGTCGAGCGTCACGGTAACTTTGTCGTTCGCCTTCATGGCCGGCAGGGCGGATTCGGCGGAGCGCGCCTTCAGGCGCAGCGAGACATCGGAGAAGTCTGCAAGCACGCAGGCGACGGGAGGCTGACCTTCCTTCAGGTAGAGATTCGCCGGCATATCGCTGGGCAGGCGCGCCTTTTGCCGCTGGTCGGTGATGCACAGGGTGGCGAAGTCGGGCCGCAGCAGGATCATCTGGTTGTCGAGGTAGGGCCCGTCCTTGAGCTTGATGCGCCGGTCCACCTGGGTCTCCAGGTTGGGGACGCCTCGCTGGCAGGCGGGGCCCATCAGGGTGATGGTGTTGCCGCGGACGAACTGACCGTTACGACCGAGACTCGCCCGGCGCACGATGTCGAGCGAGCGTTCCATCTCCGTCGTGTCCGGCACCATCAGTTGCAGGTCCTTCACCTGCTCCGCGGCGAGCGCGCGTTTCCGCTCGCCCAGTGCAAACGAGGTCGGCAGACCTTCGGCATCGTGGTGAATCGCGTCGCGGGCGTAGATCAGGTGGCCATTTACCTGATAGGCGATGATGATGGTGTGAAAGACGATGTCGCGCTGGAATTCAGGGTAGTAGCGAACCTTGCGGCCGATGGCGAAATGCTCCGTGAGCATCGTCAGGGTCTCACGGTCCAGGCCCGCGTCGGACTTCGCGTCCGCGGTCTCTTCGTCCGCGTCTACAAGATTGTTCCACAACCGCTTGAGCATCCCTGCCTCCAACCTGGCGGGGCCCCTTCGGGTGTCCCCTGACGCTTGGTTAACGGCAGGGCCGCGATCACCTGAAGGCGTGGCAGGTAGCGACGCCGCCGAGACGATGGCTGCCGATTTCGGCCGGACCGGGATGCCGGCCGCACGGCGGGGCCGGGTACCGGCTCAACGCCCGGGCGCGCTGCCCCAGCCCTTGCGCCCGCGGCGCTCAGTCGTCGCGGCCGCGTCCCCGTCCGTGTCCGCGCCCACGACCTCGGCCGCGATCCTCGTCAGCGCCCCGGCCGTGCCGACGCTGGTGTTCGACGACATAGACCTCGTTGTACCAGCGGTCTTCGACGAAGAACACCGGCCGGGCGCAGGCCTGGTAGCGATGGCAATGCTTGTCCCATTTCTTTTCGTGTCCCGGCGGCACACGCAGATAAATCGGCTGGTCATAGACCACGCCCGGCCGTCCCCGGTGCATCACGACCGGTTGCTCGTAGATAACCCGCGGCCGCGGGAAGTTGCCGATATCGATGCGACCATAAAAGCCAGGCTCGCCGACGCTGACCGACACGCCGACATCGGCGGCAAGTGCCTGAAATGCCGGGCCGGCAAGCATTGCCGCCAGCAGTAGATGTTTCATTGAAATTGTCCTCCCCTCGTCCTACCGACGCAAATCCGCGTCCGCCATGAAGGCAATGGTACCCCAGCCGCCGGCGGTCGGCGCGGGTCGCCGACCGCGGGTCCGCGCAGGTGCCCTAAAGCAGTATGGATCCCAGCCCGATACTGAATAATGCCGGCCGAGGCGGCGCGCGTGTCTGGAAGCTCCGTCCCGGGGCCTTACTAATCGAACGGTGGAACGAAGATGAAGCGCGTTGAAAACATCTTGCTGGGATTGTGGGTGATTTCGTCTGTGGCGCTGGCGGCGCCCGAACCGGGCGTCAGCGACAGGTCGATAGTCGTTGGGCAGAGCATCGCTCTGGAGCAGGGCGCCAACGCCTATGGCGCGGCCGCCGCGCGCGGCGCCAGACTTTACCTCGACAAGGTCAACGCCGAGGGCGGCATCCACGGGCGCAAGATCGTCCTGAAGGTTCTCGATGACGAGAACAAGGCCGCCACCGCCGCGGCCAACGCGCGGCAACTGGTCAAGGATGGTGCTTTCATCCTTTTCGGCTCCGTCGAGGGCGGTCCCTCCACCGCGGTGGCCGAAGTGGCCAACGAGTTCAAGGTTCCGTTCTTCGGGCCCATGGCCGGCTCCCCGACGCTGCGCCGGCCGCACCAGCCCTATGTGTTTCCCGTCCGGGCCGAACATCGCGATGAATTTCGCGCGCTCATGAACTGGGGCAAGACCACCGGTATGACCACGGTGGGCATGCTGCGCGCCGACACCGGCGTCGGGAAAATCCATCTCGAAAACGTGCGCCTGATTGCCGCGGAACTGGGCATGAAAGTGGTGGCCGATCTGCCCTTTAAAGGCGATGTAGGCGACGCCGAGCTCGACGCGATGGTCAAGGCCATTGCCGAGGCAAAGCCGGATATGGTGTTCAATCACGGCTCCAGCGGCATTTATCAGCGGCTCGTCGCGAAGGCACGGGCGGCAGGTCTTGCCACCGTTTTCATGGGAGTCAATTCCGGCTCCACGCAGATGGCGGAAAAGCTCGGGCCGGTAGCCCACGGCATGGTGTTCGCCCAGGTCGTGCCCAATCCGCGCGACCGCAAGTACACGATCAGCCGGGAGTTTCAGGATGCGGCGCGCAAAGCCAACTCGACGGGCGACTTCAGCTACGGCGAACTGGAAGGCTATCTCACCGCCAAGGCGCTGGTGATGGCGCTGCGCGCCACCGGGCCGCGGCTGACGCGCGAGAGCTTCCTGCAGACGCTGGAATCATCGAGCTTCGATCTCGGCGGGCTCAGCGTGCGCTGGGCCTCCGGCGACCACGAGGGCTCGCGCTACGTGGAACTTTCCATCGTCGGCAGGAGCGGCCGGTTCGTCGATTAGGCGCCGTCATCCGCGCCTTCATTGGTGCGCATGCAAACGTCACGGCCCGCGAAGCTGCGCCAACTTTGCCTGTAGTTCCTCGAATGCCTGCCGCGCCGGCCACTTGTCGCGGAATATGCGGCTGATGGCGGCGGTAATCGCCGTCGGACTCCTGTGCTGGAAGACGTTGCGGCCGACCGAGCAGCCCACCGCGCCCACGTCGCGCGCCTGCTCCATACGGGCCAGCAGTTCCGCGTCGCTGATCAACGTGCCTCCGGCGAGGACGACCGGCCGCTCGCAGGCGCGAATGATGTCGCCAAAGGATTTCGGGTCCCCGCTCCAGTTCACCTTGACGATGTCGGCGCCAAGTTCCGCGCATAGCCGGGCGTTGCGCTTGAGATACTCCGCCCCGAACGACTGCCCCATCTGCTCGAGACTCTGATAGGCATCCGGGTATTCCGCCTCGGCGATCATCGGCATGCCGTCGCGCGCGCATGCCTCTCCGACCTGCGAGACGTACGTGATGGTCTCCGGCTCGTTGTCACCGGCGAGCGCCACATACACGACGACGGCATCGGCGCCGATGCGCAGGGCTTCCGCTACCGAGCCGATGGGTGTGACCAGCGCCCCCGACGGGCGGCCCGCCGCCGAGGCGGTCAGCATCAGCGCCAGCGAGGTATCGCGCTTGAAGTGATGGGCATGCGCCTGGGCCATCCCGCGGCTGAGCATGAGCACGTTCGCGCCGCCGCCGACGGCCTCCTCGATGCGGCTCGCCGTATCGTACAGGCCATCGAGGAATCTGGGCGAGGTCATGCCGTGGTCGATGGCGACGATCACGCAGGCGCCGGTTTCGGCCTCGATCAGTCGGCTGAGCCGAATCCGTTTTCCGGTGGTAGCAGACATGGGCGGATCTCCTGCCACTGCGGCGCGCTATGGCGCCCACCGGCCAAGTATGCACGATGAGACGGAGGCGCGAATTGACTTTTGTTCGGGAGCGGCGGATCGGCGCGTGGGTTCGGCCACGGCCTACTTCGGTTCCTCGCCGCCACCGGACGTCGACCCCGAGCCGGAAATGGCCTCTCTTGCCTTGTGTGCGGCGTTCTTCGTTGCATCGGCGGCGTCGCTGGCGACCTCCTTCGTGCCCTCCTTGACGCGCACGGCGGCGCGCTTCACGGCCTGACCGCCTTCGTGCGCCGCGGTCTTGGCATCGTCACCGATCTTCTTCGCCGTCTGCTTCACACCCTGGCCGACGCGCTTGGCGCCGCGCTTGACGGCGCGTCCGGTTTCCACGGTCTTCTCCTTCACTTCGTGGCCGAGTTCGACCGCGCCGTCCTTCACCTTGTGGCCGAGCTCCACCGCGCCTTCTTTCACCTCGTGACCCGCCTCTTTCATCTTGTCCACCGGGCCGGGCGAACCGGATGGCGAGGATTCCTCCGCAAGCAGGAGTGTCTCCGACCCGAAACGCTCGCCGCGCGATGGCGCCGAGGAAGGCGTATAGGACACTGCTTCGATGCCGGGCGCCAACCGCCCGGGTGCGTCCGCCATGCTCGGGCCCGCATTGCGTGCCGCGACGCTGCCGATCAAGAAGAACATCAGCATGCCAATGACGATATCAACTCTTCGCATAGCATTCCCCTTTCTCAGGTACTCGCAGCGCGCGCCGTAACGACGCGCAATCGCGCTGCGAAGTATAGCGCGGGTGTGCCGACATCCCTGTCATTGTGGCTTGGCGCGGACACTTGCGGTCTGCTGTAGCCAGCCCTCCGCTGGCTGCGGATCGCAAGCACGAAGACCGTGTCGATCTGGGCAATGTCGCGGTAGAGCGCGACGTAACCCGGGCGCCGCGCGCGACAATCACCTCGCCGGTGTCGCCTCGCACCGCTGCACGCGCCGTGATCGAGGATCGAGATTCGTTCGGTGATTGGACCGATGCGCGCCGCTAGTCCTCGCCCATGCGGTCGGTGACTGCAGCCAGGACCTTGGCGTCCCCACTCTTTCGGCATGCCGTGTGGCCCGGGCAATGCGTTCCTTCTGCTCCGCCGGCAGGCGGCTCGCGGTCGTCGTCCTCCTTGCCTTCTGTCCTGGCGTCCGGTGCGCGGGACCTTGCCGCGCGCGGCGGCCCGGCGTCGCTCAGGCCAGTCGCCGGGGAGCGGTGCTCATCCCACACCGATGCTATATGCATCGGAGGCGCTGCTGCATCAGCCCTCCTGCCCCGCTTGCAGGCTCAGCCGGACCAACTGGGCAAGGTTGTCAACTCTGAGCTTCTGCAGCACTCTGGCCTTGTGCACCTCGACGGTGCGAGGGCTGATGCCAAGATCGCGCGCGATCTCCTGATTGTGACGCCCCTCCACCACCAGTCCGAGCACCTGCTGCTCCCGGGGCGTGAGCGTTTGGAACAGTGCTTGGAAAGCCGCGCTGCGTTCACGGTTGGCCAGCATCTCGGCCTGACGGTTACATGCCTCTTCGATAACCGCCAGCAGCTTCTCCTGGTCGATGGGCTTTTCGATGAAATCGACGGCTCGCGCCCGGAAGGCGCTGCGTGCGGACTCCACGTCGCCGTGGCCGGTCATGACGATCACGGGCAACGTCGAGCCGAGTTCAAGCAGTCGGCGCTGCAGCGCGAGCCCATCCATGCCCGGCATGCGGATGTCGAGCAGCAGGCAGCCCCGTAGGACGGGGCGAAACGCCAGCAGGAAGCTCTCGGCGTCGCCGAATACTGCGGTGCGATAACCGCGCACGGCCAGCATGAGAGCGAGCGCATCCCGGACCGAGGCGTCGTCGTCGATGATATAGACCGTCAAGTCGTGCTCAGCCATGGGCGCGTGTCGCCTCTATCGGCAGTTTCAGGGTGAACGCGCCATGGTCCGCCATTTCCGCAGTTAGGGATCCGCCGTGGGCCTCGGCGATGGCGCGACTGATGGCAAGGCCGAGACCGAGGCCGCTCGACTTAGTGGAA
>JRYJ01003422.1_pt1 | contig 14765 bp, 12 predicted proteins | sample 235371 | NCBI WGS metagenome assembly JRYJ01 (sample SAMN03074219, study PRJNA261477) | activated sludge metagenome | biome: Wastewater Treatment Plant; feature: Wastewater; material: Activated sludge; isolation source: activated biomass of a wastewater treatment plant treating hydrocarbon... ... | reverse complement strand
GACGAGATGCTGGGCCGCCTGCTGGCTCTTGCCGGTGACGACGCGACGGTGCTGCTGATATCCGATCACGGCTTTCACTGCGACCACCGGCGGCCCGCGCATTGCGGCGAATCGCCCGAGGCTCAGGCGGCGGCCTGGCACCGCCAATACGGCCTTCTCGCGCTCAAGGGCCCGGGCATACTTCAAGACGAAAGGATTTACGGCTGCACGCTGCTCGACGTCGCGCCGACGGTGCTGAATCTCCTGGGCCTGCCGGTCGGGCGAGACATGGATGGCCGGCCTCTGATCCAGGCGTATTCGCAACCGCCGCAAGCGATTCACGCCATTCCAAGCTGGGACCGCGTCGTCGGCGAAGACGGAATGCACCCGGCCGACGTCCAGCAATCGATGCTGTCGTCGCCGGACGCCGTGGCCCAGTTGGTGGCCTTGGGCTACCTGCCGGCGGCTACGGCCGAGGCGCAGCGCGCTGCGGACATTGCCGCCGCGGAATCGAAATTCAACCTGGCAATCGTGCATTCGTGCCACGGTCGCAGCCGCCTGGCCAAGGATCTGCTCGAGGAGCTTCGGGCGACGGATCCCGACAATGTGCGGTATTCGGTGGCGCTGGCGAAGGCGTACGCGAACCTGGGAGAGCATGAACGCTCTCTGGAGGTCCTCGAAGCTCTGGGTCGGCGCGGCTGGCAATCGGCCGAGGGCGAGTTGCTGTCCGCGGCGGCGCTGTTCAATCTCGGCCAGGCGGACCGCGCCCTCGCTCGATTGGCGGAATGCGAGGCCCGCTATCCGCCCAGCGCCACACTGTTCAGCCTGATCGGGAAGATTCACCTGGCGCGGGAAGCCTGGCCTGACGCGGCGGCGGCGTTCAACAAGGCGCTGGCGCTCGACGACGACGATCCGCAGTCGCACGACGGCGCCGCACTGGCCGCCCTGAAGCTCGGCGACTTCGAGAACGCCGCCGAGCGCGCGCTGCGCTCCGTCGGGCTGCTCTTTTTCAATCCGCGAGCGCATTATCACCTCGGCCTGGCGTTCAAAGGCATGGGGGAGTTGGATCGCGCCATCGCCTCGCTGAAACTGGCGGTCGCGCAGGCGCCGCGCTTCACGGAGGCGCAACGCGAGCTGGAACAATTGAAGGCGGCCGCGGCCGAAGCCCGACGCCGCGGCGACGCTTAGTCCGCCAGGACTCGCGGATCGCCATTCTCGTCGGCTTTCGGCGTGACTACAACAATCCCAACCTGGATTCGAGGGTGCATCATGAGCCGGCGCATCGGAGTTGGGTTTGGTCTCTTAATCTGCGTGGCGGCCGTGAGTGCGGATTCCAAGATGAACTACCCCGTCACCCGCCGCGTCGATCACGTCGACACGTATCACGGCACGCCGGTGCCCGACCCCTACCGCTGGCTCGAAGACGACGTGCGCAAATCGCCGGAAGTCGCCGCGTGGGTCGCCGAGCAGAATCGCATCACCGAAGCGTTCCTCCGCTCGATCCCCGAGCGCGAAGCGATCAAGGCCCGGCTGACGCAGTTGTGGAACTACGAGCGGTTCACGGTCCCGTTCGAGCGCGAGGGCCGGTACTTTTACTCCCGGAACGACGGGCTGCAGAACCAGTCCGTCCTCTACATGGTTCAGCCGCTGAACGGTCAGCCGCGAATGCTCCTCGATCCGAACACGTGGTCGAAGGATGGCACGGTAGCGCTGGCGGGCATCTCGGTGACCGACGACGGCAAGCGGCTCGCCTACGCCGTCGCCGAGGCCGGCAGCGACTGGAACACCTGGCGGGTGCTCGACATCGACAGCGGCAAGACGCTCGACGACGAGATCAAGTGGGTGAAGTTTTCGGGCGCGGCATGGGATCACGAAGGCAAGGGATTCTACTACGGGCGATTCCCGGCGCCGGAGCCGGGCGCGACGTTCCAGAGTCTGAATCTGAACCAGAAGCTGTACTATCACAAGCTCGGCACGCCGCAGAGCGAGGACGTGCTGATCTACGCGCCGCCCGAGCCGAAATGGGGCGTCGGCGCCGGCGTGACCGACGACGGGCGCTATCTGATCATCTCGGTCAGCGACGGCACGACGAGCCGTCGATCTCGAATCCTGTACAAGGACCTGAGCGATCCGAACGGCGCGGTCACGCCGCTCATTGACAATTTCGACAGCCGCAATTCGTTCATCGACAACGTCGGCACGACGTTCTACTTCCGCACCGATCGCGCGGCGCCGCGCAGCCGCGTCGTCGCCATCGACATCCGGCGCCCCGAGCCGTCGCAGTGGAAGGAGATCATACCGCAGGCGGCGGACAACCTCGTCTCGAGCGGGATCGTCGGCGATCGGATCACGGCCGAGTACCTCAAGGACGCGCGTTCGGTCGTGAAGATCTTTCAGCTCGATGGGACGTTTGTCCGCGATGTGGCGCTGCCGGGGATCGGCACGGCGTCGGGCTTCGGCGGCCGGCGCGACAACCCGCAGACCTTTTACGCGTTTTCCAGCTTTGCGACGCCGCCCAGCATCTTCCGCTACAACGTCGTCACTGGCGACACCGAGCTGTTCCGCAAGGCAAAGGTCGATTTTCAATCGGACAGGTACGAAGTCACGCAAGTCTTCGTGCCGAGCAAGGACGGCACCAAGGTGCCGATGTTTCTGACCTATCGCAAGGGCCTCGAAAGAAACGGCACCAATCCGACGCTGCTGTACGGCTACGGCGGTTTCAACATTCCCCTGTCGCCGCAGTTTTCGATCGCCCGGGTGATGTGGCTGGAGATGGGCGGCGTGTATGCCCAAGCGTGTCTGCGCGGCGGCGGCGAGTACGGCGAGCAATGGCACCGCGCCGGGACCAAGCTCCAGAAGCAAAAGGTCTTTGACGACTTCATTGCCTGCGCGGAATGGCTCATCCGCGAGAAAATCACGCAGCCGTCCAAGCTGGCGATCCAGGGCGGATCCAACGGCGGACTTCTCGTCGGCGCGGTGATGACGCAGCGGCCGGAACTGTTCGGCGCCGCGCTGCCGGCCGTCGGCGTCATGGACATGCTCCGCTTCCAGAAATTCACGGCGGGTCGTTTCTGGGTCGATGACTACGGATCATCCGACAATCCCGAGGAATTCAAGGCCCTGCTGGCCTACTCGCCGTATCACAACCTGAAGCCGGGCACGAAATATCCGGCGACGCTGGTGACCACGGCCGACACGGACGATCGCGTCGTGCCGGGCCATAGTTTCAAGTTCACGGCCCAGTTACAACACTGCCAGGCCGGCGACGCGCCAGTGCTGGCGCGGATTGAAACTCGAGCCGGCCACGGCGCCGGTAAGCCGACGTCGAAACTCATCGAGGAAGTCGCCGACCAGCTCGCATTCCTGGTCAAGGTTCTGAATTTTCAACCAAAACGCTACTGACGATCCACGGCGAGTCCGGCCCCGGAGCCGGGAGTTTTCGGGCATGGAATACGACCCACTCGCCGCGACCGATTATGTCTGTTTCCAAACCTGCGGCCGCCGAGCCGCTTGCCCAGGCCCAGGCTGCGTTGGCAGCCAGTGAAGCCCGGTATCGCGCGCTGGTCCAGGCGTTCAGCGAAGCTGTCTGGAGCTACGGCGCCATCACCGGCTTTGAGCCGGGCATCAAATGGTGGTGTGAACTGACAGGGCAAACGCCGGAAGAAGCCGCGAACGAAGGCTGGTTCCACGCCATCCATCCCGATGACCGCGAGCGAGCGATCGACGTCTGGCATCGCAGCCTGGCGACCGGCGAGTTATTCAGCATCGAATACCGAGTCCGCACGGCTGACGGCAGCTACCGGCACTTGCTGGTTCGCGGCGTCCCGGTCGGGGATCCGGCGGATCACGGCTGGGTCGGCACCTTCACGGACGTCACGGATCGTAAGCTGGCGGAGGAAGCGAATCGGGAATCGGGCCGGCGGCTTCTGGAATTGCAGGAGCAGGAACGACGGTTTCTGGCGGCGGAGCTGCACGATTCGATCGGCCAATGCCTGGCCGGACTGAATTATCAATTGGACTTGGCGGCGCGGGACGGGGCGTCGCGCGAGCCGCTCGAAAAGGCCCGGGCGCTGGTGGCTGAGATTACAAATCAGGTGCGCGAACTGTCGCATCGGCTGCGGCCGGCGGCTCTCGATCACCTGGGCCTCGAGGCCGCCCTGCGGTGGCTGGCCGAGCAACTCCACCATCAGACGGGCGTCTGGGTTGAGCTGAGCGCGGAGGGCCTCGCTAAGCCGCTGCCGCCGGTCGTGGAAGCGGCCGCGTTTCGCATCGTCCAAGAGTCGCTCACCAACGTGGCGCGGCATTCGGGATCGTGCTCGGCGGACGTGGCCATCAAACGCCAGTGCGCGGCTCTGGAAATCGGCATCCGCGATGTGGGCCGGGGCTTCGATCCGTCGCGGATTGATCCGCGAAAATCGTGTGGGATTACCGGCATGCGCGACCGCGTCCACTGGCTCAGCGGCACGCTGGACATCGACTCGGCGCCGGGCCGGGGTACATTCATCCGCGCTCGCATCCCCCTGGATCGGCGCGAGGATGCTGTGTCGGTTGGAGATGGCGATGACGATCCGCATCGTGCTGGCTGACGATCACCAGATTATCCGCGACGGCTTGCGGTCCGTGCTGCGCGACGCGGTCGATTTGGAGATCGTCGGCGAGGCCGCCGATGGGCGATCCGCTCTGGAACGGACGCTGGAACTCGCGCCGGACGTGCTGGTCGCGGACATCCTCATGCCGCAGATCAACGGGCTGGAATTGGCTCGCCAAGTGCGCCGCCAGTGCCCGAAAACGCGCGTGGTCATGTTGTCGATGCATGCGGACGCGCCGTATGTATTGGAAGCGCTGCGGGCTGGCGCGATCGGCTATGTGCTCAAGGATTCGGGCGCGGCCGAGCTGGCCGCGGCGGTACGGGCGGCGGCCGCCGGCGAGCGCTATCTCTCGCCGCCGCTCGATCAATCTCCGGCCGGCCAGGCCGCCCTCGCCGGCGATGCGCCTCCGGCCGACCCCTTCGACACCCTCACGCCGCGCGAGCGCGAGGTCCTGCGCCTGACCGCCGAGGGACTGAGCGGCACGGCCGCCGCCGAACGCCTGGCCATCAGCCCGCGGACCGTCGAGACTCATCGCGCCCACATCATGCGAAAGCTGGGCGTCCGGAATCAGAAGGAACTGATCCGCTATGCCATTCAGCGCGGGATGGTGCGCTGAGAGATGGACATCATGGCATCGCTGTCGCCCTTCTCCATCGCGATCGGGAGCGTGATGATGATGGCGACATCGCGATGGATCGGCCGCTATGACGCCGGGCGTGCTGGGGAATCGCATGCGACGGGCGGCCCATCACTGGCTCGCTGCGATGACAGGAGGCCGCCGCCCAACGCCTGATAGGCGTTGACGATGGCGGCGAGCTGCTGCTTTTTCGTTTCGACCAGCGCCGTCCGCGCTTCCAACAGGTCTCGCTGAGCGAGAAGCACTTCCACGTATTCAACGCGGGCATTCTGGAACAGTTTGCTGGCGACGTCCACGGAGGCTTCCAGCGCCTTCAGTTGTTCCTTCTTGATGGCAATGCTCTTTTCGTAGTTTTCCGCCTTCCTCATGCGGTTGACGACTTCGGTGAAGGCATTGAGCACGACGCGCTGGTAGTTGTACACGGCCTGCAACTGCTTGGCGTTTGCGGTCAGATAATCGGCTCGGATGGCCGACTTGTTGATGAGCGGCGCGACCAGGTCTCCGGCGGCGCTGTAGATCAGCGACTCCGGCGTATTGAAGAGATATCGCGGATTGAAAGCCTGATAACCCACGCCTGCCGTGATGTCGAGTCGCGGGAAGAACCGCGCCCGAGCGACCTGCACGTCGAGCCCGGCGGCGGCCAATTCGCGTTCGGCTTGTCGGATGTCCGGCCGATTCGCCAGCAGTTGGCAGGGCCATCCAGCGCTCAACGCGTGCAGGGTCACGTTGATGAAATCCCCCGATGCGCGGCTGACCGGCTGTGGAAACCGGCCGCTCAGGAAGTTGATTCGGTTTTCCGCCTCAACGATCTCCTGATTGACGATCAGTCGTTCGCTCTGATTCTTGAACACTTCCGCCCGAAAGCGCTGCACACCGAGCTCGGTGCCGCGGGCCGCGGCTTTGTTGGCCTCGGCGACTTGCAGACTGTGTTCCTGCAGGGCGATGGTTTCATTGAGGATTTCCAACCGGGTATCGAGCGCTCGAAGCTCGAAGTACTTCTCGGCGATCGTGATGCTCTGGATGCAGGCCTTGCCGCCCGGCTTGAGCTGGTCGTGCACGGTGGCGAAATAGCTCGGCCAGTATTCGCGGCCCACCGCCTCGAACATCTCGATCGAGGCGATGGCGTCGAACGGGCCGTCGGCGATGTCGCGGTAGTCCTGGAAGCGCAGTTCGCCGGCCAGGCCGGCGTCGGCCAGGCGCTTCTTTCCCCATTCGAGCTGCTCGCGCGACAGCGTCACGCCGGTGACGGTGGCGCCGAACTCGCGCGCCGCGCACTCGGCCAGCGCGCCCCAGCCGCAGCCGATCTCCAGCACGCGGTCGCCTGGCTTCACGCCGGCCTCGCGCAGCGCGCGGCGCACTTTGGCGTGCTGCGCGTCGGGCATGGGTTTGGCGAAGTCTCCCTCGAACCAGGCGCTGCTGTAGTTCATCGTCGGGTCCAGCCACAGACGGTAGAACTCGTTGCCGAGGTCGTAGTGGGCGTGGATGTTCTTCTTGCTGCCGCTCTTCGAGTTGCGGTTGAAGAGGTGCTTCACCCGGTACAGCAGCGAGCCCCACCAGCTGCCATAGACGACGGCCTCGACGTCGTCGCGGTTGGCGATGAAGAGTTTGAGCAGCGCGGTCAGGTCGGGCGTGGTCCAGTCGCCGGCGATGTAGCTCTCGGCGAAGCCGATGTCGCCCGAGCGCAGCGCCGCGGCGCAGACGTTCCAGTTGCGCAGCCGGATGGCGGCGCGCGGGCCGTCCTCGGAGCGCATGCCGAAGTGCGCGCTCGTGCCGTCGGGCATCTGCACGTCGAGCGAGCCGTGCTTCAGGCCTTGCAGCAGGCGGAACACCGCGCGCGCGGCGGCGGGGGCCGAGGCCGGCAGGCTGGCGGGAGCGAAGGTGGTCGTGCTGGTCATCGGTCGGTCGGATCAGCGGGTGATGAATTCGCCCGGCGGGGCGGGCTTGGGGAAGAACGGCACGCGCTTGGCCCACAGCTTCAGGGCCTGCCAGTGGATGCGCGCGATCACGCCCAGCGTCATCAGCGGCATGCCGAAGAAGGCGCGGCGCGTGCTGGCCGCATCGAGCGGCTCGAGGCGGCCGCAGACGCTGGTCTCGATCAGCGGGCCGAGCGCGTCGTGGTGATCGATGCGCGCCACGGTGCGGTCGGCCGTGCGCATGAAGCGGAAGCGGTAGTCGCCCTCGATCGCGCAGAAGGGCGAGACGTGGAACACCTTGGCGGCGCGCAATTCCTGGCCGAAGCGCAGCTTCTCGCCGCGCAGCAGGTAGCAGTGGCGCTCGCCGAAGGTGTTGTTGACCTCGACGAGGATGGCGGCCAGCGAGCCGTCCGCGCGGTGGCAGTACCAGAAGCTCACCGGCTTGAAGGTGAAGCCGAGCACGCGCGGGTAGGTGTGCAGCCAGACTTCGCCGTCGGCGTCGTGCACGCCTTCGCGCGCCAGCGTGTCCTCCAGCCAGGCGAGGCTGTCGGCGCGGCCGTCGCCGTGGTCGCGGTCGTGAAAGCTGATCAGGCCGAAGCGGTTGCGCTTCAACCCGGCGGCCGGCTGCCCGCGCAGGCGGCGCATCGGCAGCAGCAGGAAGTAGGTCGGGTAGGCGAAGGCGTTGCGCGCCGGGCGCAGCCGGGTGTGGCGCACCTGGCCGAGGCCGATCAGCGGCACGGCGTGTTCGCTCATGCCGCCTCCGGCTCGGCGCCGCGCGCTGCCCAGGCCTCGAGCAGCCCGCGCACCACCGCCTCGCCCGACATCAGGCCGTCTTCGTGGAAGCCGTAGCGCGTCCAGGCGCCGGCGAACCAGGTGTGGGCCACGCCCTGCAGCTCGGGCACGCGCTTCTGCGCGGCGATGGCGGCGAGGTCGAAGATCGGGTGGTCGTATTCGTACTCGCCGACGATGCTGTCGGCGCGCGGCTCGGTCACCGGGTTCAGCGACACCAGCACCGGCGTGGTGAAGGGCAGCGGCTGCAGCTTGTTGAGCAGGTAGTGCAGGCACACGCGCGCCTGCTCGCGGTCGCCCTCGGCCGCGCGCTCGTAGTTCCAGGCGGCCCACGCCCGCTCGCGCTTCGGCAGCACGCTGCGGTCGGTGTGCAGCACCGCGCGGTTGGGCTGGTAGCGGATCGCGCCGAGCACGCCCCGCTCGGCGTCGCTGGCGTCGGAGAGGATGCGCAGCGCCTGGTCGGTGTGGCAGGCGAACACCACCTCGTCGAAGCGTTCGTTGCCCGCATCGGTGGCCACCCACACGCCCGCGCTGCCGCTGCCCGGCGGCACGCGGCGCACGCTGCGCACCGGCGTGTTCAGCCGCGCGTCGGGCACGCCCGCGACGATCTTCTCGACGTAGTGGCGCGCGCCGCCGCGCACCGTGTACCACTGCGGCCGGTTGGCCACCTGGATCAGGCCGTGGTTGTGGCAGAAGCGGATCAGCGTGGCCACCGGGAAGCGCAGCATCTGGTCGGTCGGACACGACCAGATGCAGCCGATCATCGGCAGGAAGTACCAGTCGCGGAACTCGTCGCTGAAGCGGTGGCGCGCCAGGAACTCGCCGATCGGCTCGACCATCTGCGCTTCCTGGCCGCTGCGGGCGATCGCCGTGGTGAGCTTGTTGAAGCGCAGGATGTCGCGCAGCATGCGCCAGAAACGCGGCTTGAAGAGGTTGCTGCGCTGGGCGAAGACGGTGGACAGGTCCGAACCGCTCCACTCCAGGCCGATGTCGGGCACCTGCACCGAGAACGACATGTCCGACGGCGCGATCTCCACGCCCAGCTCGGCGAACAACGCCAGCAGGCGCGGATAGGTGCGCTCGTTGAGCACCAGGAAGCCGGTGTCCACCCCGTGGGTGCGGCCGTCGAGCGTGACGTCCACGGTGTGCGTATGGCCGCCGAAGTAGCTGCCCGCCTCGAACAGCGTGACGTGCGCGTGGCCGCGCAGGCCGTGGGCGACGCCGAGGCCGGAGATGCCCGAGCCGATGATCGCGACGCGACGCATGGCTCAGGCCCCCAGCGGGAAGAAGATTGTTGCGAAGCGCCCCCGGGCGAAGGAGGGAGGAGGGAGGGAGGAGGAGAACCGCCCGGAGATTTCATCCAGCCAGGCTGGAAGGCTCCGCAACACAAACTTGTTTGGCGCCGCGCCGGGGCGACGCGCAGCCAATGAGACGCCGGCGGGGCGCCGGAGTTCCCTGAACGGCGCGGACTGCGCAACGCCATGTTGCAGGGTGGGGATCGCGGTGGCTCGGATCATCTTGGATGCTGCGGTCTCAGAAGTGAGGCGAGGGACTGGGCTCAACGCGCGGCGAGCAACTGTTCGACCTGCGCGACGAAGGCCTTGTCGAGCGGGTCGGTGTCGCTGCCGACGCTGACGATGCCGACGCCGTCGCGGGCCACCAGGTACTTGTGGAAGTTCCAGCGCGGCCATTGGCCCGTGCGCGCGGCCAGGTCGGCGAACAGCGGATTGGCCGAGGGACCGGCCGACGCCGACACGCGCGACTTCGCGAACATGGGGAAGCGCACGCCGAAGGTGTTCTCGCAGAAGTCGGCGATCTGCTTGGCGCTGCCGGGCTCCTGCTGGCCGAAGTCGTTCGAAGGGAAGCCCAGAACCACCAGCCCGCGTTCGCGGTAGCGGCCGTACAGCGCCTCGAGGGAGCGGTACTGGGGCGTGTAGCCGCAGAAGCTCGCGGTGTTCACCACCAGCAGCACTTTGCCGGCGTATTGGCAGAGGTCCTGGCTCTTCTCGTCCTGCAGCCGCGGGAACTGCCGTGCGAGCAAGGTCGGGCAGGCGGGGGCGGCGCCCCACGCGACGCCGGGCCCGCACAGCGCGAGGGCGCCCGCGATCAGCAGGCGGCGGCGGGGGGTGACGGAGGACGTGTTCATGGATCTATACTAACCAGTATAGTTTACAACCACAAGGTTGCGTCCTGGACAAAGCGTTCCAGATCCAAAGCCGCCCTATCCTCCCGACCGCCTCTCATGAGCCTGCGCCCACGTTCCGATCCCGCCGCCGTGAACATCACCGGCGCCGAACGCGCAACTGGACTGAGCAAAGACACACTTCGTGTCTGGGAGCGGCGTTACGGGTTCCCGAGTCCGGACCGTGACGACTCCGGTGAGCGCCTGTACAGCCCGGCGCAGATCGAGCGTCTGCGCCTGCTCAAGCGCCTCGTCGACGCCGGGGAGCGTCCCGGGCGCCTGATGGAGTTGTCCACCCAGGAGCTTGAGCAACGAGTCCAGGCGTATCCGGCGCCGGCGGCCGGGGGGCGCTCGTCGCCGGACGTGGAGGAATTCCTTCGGGTTCTGCTGTCTCACGATGTGGAGGCCTTTCGCCGGCAACTGGGTCGGGCCCGCGAGCGGCTGGGACTGGCCGCCTTCGTGACCGACGTCGTGGCCCCCCTGAATACGCGCGTCGGCGATGCCTGGATGCGCGGGCAGCTGCAGGTGTTCCAGGAGCACCTCTACACGGAGTCGGTGCAGGTGGTGCTGCGCGATGCCATTGCCCGCGTGCCGCCGCCGGCACGCGACGCGCGGCCGCGCGTGCTGTTGACCACCTTGGCGCACGAACCGCACGCCCTGGGGCTGCTGATGGCCGAGGCGCTCATGGCGCTGGAGGGGGCCCGCTGCATCTCGCTGGGCACCGGCACGCCGCTGTGGGACATCGTGCTGGCCGCGAAGGCGCAGCAGGCGGAGATCGTCGCGCTCAGCTTCAGCGGCTACCTGAGCCCGGGCCAGGTGGTCGAGGGCCTGACCGAGCTGCGCGCCAAGCTGCCGGCCGGCACGGAACTCTGGTCCGGCGGCGCGGCGCCGGTGCTGCACCGGCGGCCCGTTCCCGGGGTGCGCGTAATGGGCGAGATCGGCCAGATCCGCGGCGCCCTGGCGGCCTGGCGCGCGCGTTCCACGGATCGTCCGTGAGCGTCATGCGCGCGCCGGGCCTTCGGGCAGGGCCGCGGCATAGAATCCTGCGCTCCCGAGAGGCCCCGCGATGATCTACCCCGAACTCTTCAAGCAGCTCGAAGCCGTGCGCTGGAACATGGACAAGGACATCCCCTGGGACCAGTTCGACGCCAGCCAGCTCAGCGACGAGCAGGCGCAGACGATCAAGATGAACGCCATCACCGAATGGGCGGCGCTGCCGGCCACCGAGATGTTCCTGCGCGACAACCGCGACGACAGCGACTTCTCGGCGTTCATGAGCGTGTGGTTCTTCGAGGAGCAGAAGCACTCGCTGGTGCTGATGGAGTACCTGCGCCGCTTCCGCCCCGACCTCGTGCCCACCGAGGCCGAGCTGCACGAGGTGCGCTTCGAGTTCGACCCGGCGCCCGCGCTGGAGACGCTGATGCTGCACTTCTGCGGCGAGATCCGCCTGAACCACTGGTACCGCCGCGCCGCCGAGTGGCACACCGAGCCGGTGATCAAGGCGATCTACGAGCTCATGTCGGGCGACGAGGCGCGCCACGGCGGCGCCTACCTGCAGTACATGAAGCGCGCGATCGAGCGCTTCGGCGACGAGGCGCGCGCGGCCTTCGCCAAGGTCGGCGTGCTGATGGCCAGCGCGCGCCGCACCGCGCAGGCGCTGCACCCGACCAACCTGCACGTCAACGTCAAGCTGTTCCCGCGCGACACCGTGCAGAGCCGGCTGCCCAACCCGGAGTGGCTGGAGCAGTGGCTGGACAAGCAGATCCAGTTCGACGCCGTGTGGGAGACCAAGGTCGTCGAGCGCATCCTGCACAACATGAGCCTGCTGATGGAGCGCAGCTTCGCGAGCGTGCAGGAGCTCAACCGCTTCCGCAAGGAGATCACCGCGCGGCTCGCGGCTGCGTCGCCGGGCGCCGCGCCGGCCTGAGGCGGCGCTACTTCGCCGCCAGCCGTTCCTGCTCGGCCTTGCGGTCGGCGTTCACGCGCTGGGCGCTCGGCCGCTCGCCGATCTTCTTGACGTAGGCCTTCCAGTCGACGCCGGCGGCGGCGAGCAGGTCCTCGCCGAGCACGATGCGCGAGGCCATGCCCACGAGCGGCAGGCTGACGAAGGCCGCGCAGTCGGCCTGGGTGAAGGTGTCGCCGGCGACGTAGGGCGAGAACCTGGCGAGCCGCTTGAAGGCGGCGATGTTCTTCACGAGCAGCTTGTGCACCCGCTGTGCGTTGCCCTCGCTGACCTCGCCGCCGAAGAACGCCTTGCCGTAGAGCTCTCGCGCCACCAGCTCGAGGTGCAGGTCGATGAAGGTGGTGAGCTCGCGCACCTTGGCGGCCGCCCAGGGGTCGGCGGGCAGCAGGCGTGGCTCGGGCTGCAGCGCCTCGAGGTAGTCGACGATGACCTGGCTCTCGCACAGCGCGCCGTGCTCCGTGCGGATGAAGGGCACCTTGGCCAGCGGCGAGCACGACAGCACCGCCTCCTCCTGGCTGCCGGTGCGCACGAACTCCTCCTGGAACGCAATGCCCTTTTCGAGCAGCACCATCTTCACCTTGTTGTAGTAGTTCGACAGGCACATGCCGCACAGCGTGATCATCGAGGTCTCCGTGGTCGCGATGCGCGCAGTCTAGGGGCGGCAGCACGCCCCTGCTGACCCGCAGGCGACAATGCCGGCATGGGCGAATTCCTCGACAAGCTCTGTGCCCGGCCGCAGCTCGCCGCGCGCGTGGCGGCGCTGCCCCGGCCGGTCGTGTTCACCAACGGCGTGTTCGACATCCTGCACCGCGGGCACGTCAGCTACCTGGCGCAGGCGCGCTCACTCGGCGCCAGCCTGATCGTCGGGCTGAACAGCGACGCCTCGGCGCGCGGCCTCGGCAAGGGGCCGGACCGCCCGCTCAACAACGAGGCCGACCGCGCCTGTGTGCTGGCCGCGCTGGAGAGCGTCAGCCTGGTCACGCTGTTCGACGAGCCCACGCCGGTGGAACTGCTCAAGCTCGTGCGTCCGCAGCTCTACGTGAAGGGCGGCGACTACGACATCGAGGCACTGGAGGAGACGAAATGGGTGCGCAGCTGGGGCGGCCAGGCGCGTGCGCTGCCCTTCGTCGATGGCTACTCCACCACCTCGCTGGTCAAGCGCATCCGCGGCTGACGGGTGCACCCGGCGCCGCGGTACCGGCGCCACCCGCCGAGCGGGTTCTCCGGCCGGTCAGCCTCAGCTGCGGTTGACCAGCACGATGCCGCCCGCCACGGCGGCCAGCGCCACGAGCAGCCGCGCGGTGATCGGCTCGCCCAGCAGCAGCGCCCCGAGCAGCAGGCCGAACACCGGCGTGAGCAGCGTGAACGAGGCGAGCCGCGTGGCCGGGTAGTGGCGCACGAGCCAGAACCACAGCAGGTAGCTCGCGAAGGTGACGATCACCACCTGGAAGACGAGCGACGCCCAGGTCAGCGGGGAGAGGGCCGGTGCCCAGGGCTGGCCGGCGAGGAGTGCCGCCGCGGCCAGCGCGACACCCGAGATGGCGAGCTGGTAGAGCAGGGTCTTCTCGGCGCAGGCGGCGGCCAGCCGGCTGCCGCGGATGGCCAGCGTCGTCGCCCCCCACAGCACGCCCGCCGCGACGCCGAGCGCGTCGCCCAGCCACTGCCGGTCGCCGGCCGCCGGCCTGCTGAAGCCCTCGGCGAAGCCCCAGGCCACGCCGGCGAAGGCGATCACCAGCCCGGCCATCTGAGAGGGCTTGAGCCTCTCCGCGCGGGCGATGAAGGGCATGCCCAGCGCCACGACGAACGGCGCGATGTAGATGAACACCGCCATGCGCGAGGCGCTGGTGNNCGCCCAGCGAGCCGTCCTTCGCGAACAACGCGATGCCGCGCCAGCGCGCCCACAGGAACACCAGCGCCGCCCCGCCCAGCGAGCGGATGGCGGCCTGTGCGAGCGGCGGCACCTCGGCGATGGCCACCTTGGCGGCCACCTGATTCAGGCCCCAGAGGAAGCAGCAGAACACCAGCGAGCCGACGGCCAGGGTATCGAGGCGGGACTTGCGTTCAGTCGTCATGACGGGAGGGGGAGGTCAGCAGCAGGGCCAGGCGGGCGCACAGCAAGCCGCCGATCGCGCCGGTGGCGTGCGCGAAGGGGGCCACCGCGATGTCCCAGCCTTCGCGCGCCTGCACGGTTGGGCCCCAGGGCGACTCGGCGAGGATCTTCACCAGCAGCAGCGCGAGCACGGCGGCGCCGATCAGCTGGCGGCGCCCGCGCTCGCGGGCCAGCAGCCACAGCGCGGCGGCGGCGACGCCGGCATGGAGCACGCCGGACAGGCCGCCGTAGTGGGCCAGGTCGGGGCGCATCAGCAGGCCCAGGTGCGTGAGCGGCCAGGCCACCAGCCAGGCCAGCACGATGCCCAGCGGCACGCGCGCCGCGACGCCGAGCGCGCCCACCAGCGCGGCACCGGCAAGGTTGGCGCCGAGGTGCAGCGCGCTGTAGTGCACCGCCACTGCGCTCAGCGCACGCCAGGGTTCGCGCAGCCCGAGCGAGGGCTGCCAGTCGAGCAGCGTGCGCGGCGCCCACCAGCCGCCCAGCGCGGCCAGGGCGAGCAGCAGCGTCAGCGCGAGCCAGGCGCGCGGGGCGGGTGCGGCGTTCAACCGAACACCGTGCGCCAGAGCGCGAGCACGGCGTCGCGGTGTTCGGCCAGCGTCTGCG
>JRYJ01004897.1_pt1 | contig 14837 bp, 10 predicted proteins | sample 235371 | NCBI WGS metagenome assembly JRYJ01 (sample SAMN03074219, study PRJNA261477) | activated sludge metagenome | biome: Wastewater Treatment Plant; feature: Wastewater; material: Activated sludge; isolation source: activated biomass of a wastewater treatment plant treating hydrocarbon... ... | reverse complement strand
AACCCGGCGTCGCGGCTAACCCGGCGTCGCGGCTAACCTCGCGTGGGATCGTCACATTTCCGCATTGATTTGGTCCATCACCCAACGATTCGCGTCGCGGAGCATGTCCGGATGCATGCGGTGGGTGGTGGCGTAGGTGTGCATGCGGACGTCGATGCCGGCGGCGTAGAGCAGGCGGGCATTCCGCCGGGCGACGGTGAGCGGCACCGCGACGTTGGCGATGCCGTGCGCGATGAGAACGCGAAGATGGCGGACATCGGCCAGGCGGAAGAGCGGACCGCCGCGCGGCAGTTCGCCGTTCAGGGCGATCACTCCGGCGACGCGCTCGGGCATCGCGAACGCCGTGCGAAACGCCTCGGTCGCCCCTTCGCAGACGCCGGCGAGGTAGATGCGCTCGGAATGGACGTGATACGTGCGGCGCGTTTGTTCGACCGCGCGGACAAGGTAGTCCTGGATCAGGTCCTGGTGCTCGCCGTCGCGGCCCCAGCCGTAGCAGCGCCGGCCGTTGGCCTTGGTCCCGATCAGCCGCGGCCCGCGCAGAGCGATGCAGATGTAGTTTCGCCGGCTCAGTCGCGGCGCCATTCGCAGCACGCGATCTTCATTGCCGCCGTGGCCGTGCAGGAGCACGATCAGCGGATAGGGGTAGTTCGGTTCATAGCCTGTCGGCAGGAACGTCCGAACGGGCAGGGTATCCGGCGTCTGGACGACGGAGGAGTAAAACCCCTCGGCAGGACGGTGCGTGCGCCAGGTCAGGTCGGTGCGAGGCATTGAGAACCGGCTCCTTGCAGTTCGCGACGGCGTCGGGAGCGACCAGTCGTGCGGCCTCCGGCTGCACAACCGCGGGGCAGGGTGACCGCCGGCCGCCGCGACTTCGGGCCAAGCATACGTTTGCTGCCAAAACGTGTCAACGCAGCCACGGCGCAACTTGAGCCGTTTTCAGGCCTTTTTGACGCCTGACCGTCGGGATGCGCCGATTGGGAGAGACACACAGGAATTGGCAAACTTCTCCGTCCAGACCTACCGCTTGCCCGGAGCGAAAACTCCACCGGCGATCGGTCAGGCTGTATCGGTTATGCCGGCTTCACCAGTCCCTGCGACTCCAGGTAGGCCAGCAGCAATTCAGCGCCCGCCTGGGGCGAAACCGTCGTCGCGTCGATGGTCATCTCGGCGCGGAGCGGCGGCTCATAGGGATCATCGATGCCGGTGAAATTCTTGAGTTCCCCCGCCCGGGCTTTCTTGTAGAGGCCCTTCGGGTCGCGCTCCCGGCACAACTCGATCGGTGTATCGACGAACACCTCGATGAAATCCTCGCCGATCCGCTCGCGCGCGGCGAGCCGCTCNNCGGCGTGGCGACGTGGACTTCGATGAACGGCAGCCCGGCCGACTCGTGCAACGCGCGGGCGGCGTCCCGATCTCTTCGATACGGGCTGATAAAGCTCGTCATCACCAGCAAGCCGGCGTCGGCAAAGAGCTTGGCGACCTCGCCGATCCGACGGATGTTCTCCTCTCGGTCCGCCGCTGAGAAGCCGAGGTTCTTGTTTAGACCGTGACGAATGTTGTCGCCGTCGAGCACGTAGGCCAGCCGGCCGCGCTGGACCAGCGCGTGCTCCAGCGTGAATGCAAAGGTGCTCTTGCCGGCGGCGGACAGGCCGGTGAACCACAGTGTCGCGCCACGCTGCTTCAACAGCGCTTCGCGGTCGGCCCGATCGACGTGCCCCTCGTGCCAGGTGATGTTCGTCGCTTTGTTCATGCGAGCCGTTTTACGGACAGCCGGAAGCGGCGTCCGCAGAATTGCCCTCCCGATTGACGCTCGACGGAGCTACGGATCGGTTTCACAGATGGCGTCATGTCGGCCCGCTCGGGATCGCCTGAAAACCCCGAATTCCTCGGCCGCCGGATCAATGGGCTGCTCTTGGCAGCCTGTCCGGGTCGGTCAGTTTCAGTGCGCGGCCATCTCGGATCAGTCAAATCTGACTACGAACCACAAAAACTCTCGGGGCGACGCCGTACGACAAAAAGCCTCGGCGCCAATGCGCGAGTCATTCGGGCGCGAAACGTTTTGTTGACAGGATGTCGGCCCATCGAGCATTTCAAAACCGAAGACTGGATTCGGCGAATCACGCGTGAAAACGATTCGCACTCGGTTGCTCAGGCCCGAATTCAGGCGGCAATCCGCTCATGGGTAACTTGACGACATTCCCGTGAGAAGCGAATGGCGCCGGCCAAGCGCGGCGGCCGACTACGGCCGGCCGGAATTCACGCCCAGCACGCGGGCCTTGAGCCGCGCGGCGTCGAGCGTGAGCGGCTCCTGCNNGGTTGCGATCCTGCGCCGTCCACGAAATCAGCAGGTAACCTGCATCGTCGCCGGAACCAATGCGCACAGACCCGACCGCAACTGTCGGGCGCGTCGTGTCGATTTCGATCCAGCAATCGGGAATGTCGCCGCCGGCTGGGGCAGTCCCGGGTCGCGCCGGCGTGCTGAGTACAAGCGCCAGTCCGTACACGCCATCCTCCGGCAGATCGAATTCGACGGGGCTGCGGAGATCGGGATCTTCTGCGACGCGGGCCCACGTTCGCCCGCCGTCACGCGAGGCGTACACCTCGACGCGGCTGGCGTTCGGGATATCGACGGCGTAATCGAGCCGGCAGTGCGTCCCGCCGAGGAGTTGCCGGCCCGGCGGCGGCAGCATCGATGGCGGCGGAGCGGCGCTGGGCGGCAACTCGATCGATTCCGGCGGCTTGGCCGACGCTTGNNACGCTTCACCGGCGTGACAGCACCGCCAGCGCCGTCGAGCACCGCGCCTTGAATTGAGGCCGCGACGGCGCAACCGACGCCGGCGTCACGGCCGGCGGCCCTTTCGACTGCGCCGCGGCCAGCGCGATGGGCGCCGCGTCCGTCGTCGCCGGCAGTTGCACTTCGCGCGTCGTGCGATTGCCGGCCTTGTCCGTCGCGGAAGCACGGATCAGACCAGTCATTGTTGGCGATTGGGGAGCCCGGAAGTACCCCGGCCGATCGCCGACAGGCTCCAGCAACTGCACGGAGCGGTCGGCCATCACCGCTTCGAGCTGGACCGCGCCGAGATCGGGATTCGCGTCCGTGACGCGGCACTGCAAGTACGTTTCGCCGGTGGCGGCGGCGAGCCGATGCACCTCGACCTGCGGCGCGCGGGTGTCCACAACGACGATGAGTCCGGGAGGTTCGCGATCGAGGTCGGGAGGCGCGACGCGGCCGGCGTGGTCCACCGTGGCGAAGGCGAACCAGTACTCGCCGTCCTGAGGGGCTTGGTACAAAAAGCGGACCTTCGTCGCCGGCGCTGTCTCCACGCATTGCCAGTCGCTCGCCTGGCCCGGAACGATCGCTTTCACGAAAAACCGCAACTCGCGCAGTTCCGCTTTCTCTCGGTCGTCGATCTTGACGGGGATGGTGAACGCCGGCCGATTGGTGTAGACTCTGCGCGGCGCGGGCGGCTCCGCGGCCGCGGAAACCGACACCGCGGCGAAGCTGGCAACGACGGCGATCCATTGCGTCATGTTCGGCTCCTCGGCTGAGGGAAACCCCCTCCGGATCTCCGCGATTCAGTTCTTCGCCGGCCGCGCCGCGTCAACTGCGATCGGAACCCACGCGGAAGTCGAGCGATCGCCGGGCCTGCCGGCCGGTCGGCGCGTCGGTTGCCTTGAGCCACAAGGTGTATGACCCCGGCGGCAGCGGCGGAAGGACGAATCGGCCGACGTGGCAATAGTCCTGTCTCGGCGACAAGGTCGGTTCCGTCCGCTCGGCATCGAATCGAAAGACGATCCGGTCCTCGGCGTCGCGGATTTCGACACTGCATTGCACGTGCGTCGCGAATTCGCCGTGCTGAGGCACGCACGAGAAATTCCGAAGCTCCATGTACACGCCGACGGTCTCTCCCGGCCGGAAGCGATGGTTCTCGTCTAGCCGCTCGTAGGCGCCGAACCGGGCTGGGGCGGCCAGCGGTCGGCAGAAACAGAGTTTCGGGATTTCCAGCGCCGCCTTGGTTCGCAAGCTGCTCAGGGCCGCGTTGCACCGCTCGATGAGCGCGGCGATGTCCTGCGGATTGTCGCGATGCAGGCTGCCGTCGCTGAGACGGACCGCCAATGGAATCATGGCGACGAGGAAGTCGCGCGGAAGCGCTTCCAGGTCGGCCAGGCTCTGAGCCGCGGCGTCCGGCTGACGCCGCTCGTAGCTGCGGACCGCGGCAATGAGCGGCGAATCGGGCAATTCAATCGGCTCGATCGACTGGAGCTCGACGTTCGGATTCGGAGCCGGTCGGGGCGGCGCGGGCTTGGCGGCATTTTCGTTACACACCAATTGAATGGTCGCTCGCTCTGGGGCGGGAACGGCCGGGGCCTCGGCTATCGCCGTAGCCAGGACCGGCGCGGGAATCGGCGGCGCCAGCGCGATCGGCGCTTCGGGCAGGCTCATGCACGCCGGCACGCCTGCCAGGACTACCGCGGCCGCCATTCGCCCCAATCCCATGCCGCCCATCGCGCGCACCCCTCCGAACACAATCCGCGTCGGCCGCGGACTATAGCCCCATGCACCGATCGGTCAAGGGCAGGTCGCTCGATGGAAGTGACAGCGATTCGGTCCGACATTCCCAGCGGGATTGTGACCCGGTGAGACTTTCCCCCGCTTCGTCACCATCCCGCTCACTGGCCGAATCCCTGCGCGAGCCTAACAATAATGAAGAACCCATGGACACAGCGACTCCGGTCACCAAGTTTGCGGCTCGCCCGAATCTCTCGAGGACGCCGTTGACCCGCTGGTTGCTGCCGCGGCTCGAAACGACCGTCGGCAGCAAGCTGATTGTCGCGCTGACGGGCCTGGCGCTGACGGCGTTCGTCTACGTCCACATGGCCGGCAACCTGCTCGTGTTCAGCGGGCCGGACGCGCTCAACGATTACGCCAAGTTCCTGAAAGACCATCCGCTGATGCTCTGGACGGCGCGGATCGGCTTGCTCACCGTGTTCGTGCTCCACGTGGGGCTGGCTCTGCGGCTGCAAAAGCGCAGCCGCGATGCGCGGCCGGTGCGATACGTCCGCGAAGCGACGGTGCAAGCGTCCTGGCCTACGTGGTGGCGCAGATCGTCCTGGCCATCCATTTGCTCCACGGGATTGCCAGTGCATTCCAAACGCTGGGATTGAGCAGCCCGCGCTGGTGGCCGCTGATTCGATCCGTCGGCATGGCGTTGGCCGTGATTGTTGCGGCGGGCAACATTTTGATGCCGGTGGCGGTGTACCTCGGCTGGATCGGCGCCGGCTACATCCGGTGACGGAACGGAAATCGCCATGAATCTGGATGCGAAGATTCCCGCGGGACCACTGGCCGAGAAGTGGACCCGCGCGCGATTTGAGATGAAGCTGGTCAACCCGGCGAACAAGCGCAAGTACACCGTGATCGTGGTGGGGTCGGGCTTGGCCGGGGGCGCGGCTGCGGCGTCGCTGGCCGAACTCGGCTATAACGTCCTGTGCTTCTGCTACCAGGACAGNNGCAGGGCGGCATCAACGCCGCCAAGAACTACCAGAACGACGGCGACAGCGTCTACCGGCTCTTCTACGACACCATCAAGGGCGGCGACTTCCGCGCCCGCGAGGCCAACGTCTACCGCCTCGCCGAGGTCAGCTCGACGATCATCGACCAGTGCGTGGCCCAGGGCGTGCCCTTCGCCCGCGAGTACGGCGGTCAACTCGAGAATCGCTCGTTCGGCGGAGCGCAGGTTTCGCGCACGTTCTATTGCCGTGGACAGACCGGGCAGCAACTGCTTCTCGGGGCATACCAGGCCTTGAGCCGGCAGATTCACCTCGGCCGCGTGAAGATGTTCGGCCTGACGGAGATGCTCGATCTCGTGGTGATCGACGGTCGAGCCGCCGGTATCGTCACGCGGAACCTCGTCACCGGCCGCATCGAGTGCTTCGCCGCCGATGCCGTTATTCTCGCGACGGGCGGCTACTCGAACGTCTTCTTCCTCTCGACGAACGCCAGCGGGTGCAACGTCACGGCGACTTATCGCGCCTATCGCCGCGGCGCCTATTTCGCCAACCCGTGCTTCACGCAGATTCACCCGACATGCATTCCGGTCACGGGTGAACATCAGTTCAAGTTGACGCTGATGTCGGAATCGCTGCGCAACGACGGCCGCATCTGGGTGCCCATGAAGCCCGGCGACAGTCGGAATCCCAACGACATTCCGGAATCGGAGCGGGATTACTACCTCGAGCGGAAGTATCCGAGCTTCGGGAACCTGGCGCCGCGCGACATTGCCTCGCGTGCCGCGAAGCAGGTGTGCGACGAGGGCCGGGGCGTCGGGCCGGGCGGCCGGGGCGTCTACCTCGATTTCCGTGACGCGATCCAGCGACTCGGCCAAGCCAAAATCGTCGAGAAGTACGGCAACCTCTTTGACATGTACCAGCAGATCACGGGGGAGAACGGCTACGAGAGGCCGATGCGGATTTATCCCGCGCCGCACTACACGATGGGCGGGTTGTGGGTCGATTACTACCTGATGAGCACGGTCCCCGGGCTGTTCGTCGGCGGCGAAGCCAATTTCTCCGACCATGGGGCCAACCGGCTCGGCGCCAGCGCGCTGATGCAGGGGCTCGCCGACGGGTATTTCATTCTGCCGTATACCATCGGCAACTATTTCGGTTCGACCAAGCAGGTCAAAATCGGCGTCGATCATCCGGAGTTCCGCCGGGCCGAAGCCGAGTGCCGAGCCCGCATCGACAAGCTGCTGTCGATCCGCGGCAAAAAGACGCCGATTGAGTTTCATCGCGAAATCGGTCGGCTGATGTGGGACCACTGCGGCATGGCCCGAAACGCCGCCGGATTGAAAGAGTNNAGGCCGGCCGCGTCGCCGACTACCTCGAGTTTTCCGAACTCATGTGCCGCGACGCGCTGGAGCGCGATGAATCCTGCGGCGGGCATTTCCGGGAAGAGCATCAATTTCCTGATGGCGAAGCCCAGCGCGACGACGCTCGATTCCAACACGTCAGCGCCTGGGAGTTCGCCGGCGAGAATGCCGCGCCGCGCCTGCACCGGGAACCGCTGACCTTCGAGACCGTCCAGCCGACCGTCCGCAGCTACAAGTGAGGCGGGCCGCCGGCCGGAGAGAACCGATCGCCATGCACCTATACCTTCATGTCTGGCGCCAGCCGCGCAACTCGCCCTCCGGCCGGATCGTCGATTACGAAATCGACGTCACGCCGGATACGTCCTTTCTCGAGATGCTCGACCTGCTCAACGAGTCGCTCATTCGGCGGGGCGAAGAGCCGATCGCGTTTGACTACGACTGCCGCGAAGGCATTTGCGGGACCTGCTCGCTAGTCATCAACGGTCTGCCGCACGGGCCGGACAAGGGCTGTGCGACCTGCCAAGTCCACATGCGCTCGTTTCAGGACGGGCAGCACATCTGGATCGAACCGTTTCGCGCCCGGGCTTTTCCGGTCATCAAGGACCTGACGGTCGATCGCAGCGCGTTCGATCGGATCATTCAGGCGGGCGGGTATGTCAGCGTGAACACTGGCGGGGCGCCGGACGGCAACGCGATCCCGGTTCCCAAGCCGAGCCAGGAGGCGGCCATGGACGCGGCTGCGTGCATCGGCTGCGGCGCCTGCGTCGCCGCCTGNNACGAGCGCGTCCGCCGCATGGTCGAACAACATGATCGCGAAGGATTCGGTAGTTGCACGAACCAGTTTGAATGCGAAGCGGTGTGCCCGAAAGAAATCGGCGTCAAGACGATCGCGCTGTTGAACCGGGACTATGCCCGATCCGTTGTCCGCTGAGAACTCCGCCCAGTTCGTCGCTCGGCAAATTCGTCAAAGGCGGTCCGTCGGTTCTCCTCCGCGCAACTGAAATCCTGGAGTTTTCCGATGCGATTGGAACCATCGTGAGTCGCGGCCTGTGAGCTGCCCTTTGGACTCGAAGTGTTTGTGATGCTGCGCCCGGCGATGCCCGATGACTCAGCTGAAGCGATGGACCGCGCCCCCCAATTGCGAGGAGAAATCATGTTGCGTCGGAATATCTGGATGGCGATTGCCGTTTTCGGTGGGCTGGCCGGTTCACTGCCGGCGTCGGCCGGGGAGCCGGCCGCGCTCCCGCCCGCCGCGAAGCCTGCTGTGGAAATCGCTCCGGACGCCTATCGCGCCGCCTCACCGTACTACGTGACGGTCGTCGGCCGAGTCGCTCCGAATCCCCAGTACAACCGGCAGAATTTCACTCTGCGCTGTGACAATTGCCGGCAAAACCTCGAATCATTGNNGGTTGCCGCGGCGAAGTGGACGGCGGCCTCGGCGTCGGCAATTGCGCCACCTGCAGCAACACCTACAACTTCGTCTGGGCCGGTTCGCGGAGCTTTTTCGGCGAGTCGTCCCGCGAGTTCTTTGAGCGCCCGCCGTCGGTCGATGCCGTCCGGCACAAGTGGAACCCGCTACCGGTTCTGTACCGGACCGATACGGCCAAGTAAGTCCGAATTTTGATCGCATCCGGCAGCCTCCGGGAGTTTCTCCCCCGGGGGCTGCGGCGTTTTCCGGATAACTTTTCTGCAACTTCTCTGGGCCGGGCTGTTGACATTCGGCCCCGCGTCGTGATACCGTAAATCAGATTGCTGTCAGCACCTATCTTCGCCCTTCCAGAGGGTGGCGGCCGGCGTGCTTTCTGAATTGCCGCTCCCTGTGAGACCCATGCTCCGGATCGTGTAGGCGTCGGAGAAACGGAACTATGCCAACGGCACAAGGTGTCTGGGGGATCGATGTTGGTCAAAGCGCCTTGAAAGCGCTGCGCATGGAAATGATCGATGGCGTTCCCACCGCCACGGCGTTCGATTACATCGAGCACCCGAAAATCCTGAGTCAGCCGGACGCCGATCCTGACCAGTTGACGCGCGAAGCCCTGGAAAAGTTCCTGTCGCGCAACGCCGTCAAGGGCGATTTGATCGCGATCAGCGTGCCGGGCCAGAGCGGCCTGGCGCGGTTCGTCAAGCTCCCGCCGGTCGAAGAGAAAAAGATCATCGACATCGTGCGGTTCGAGGCCAAGCAGCAGATCCCGTTTCCGCTCGACGAAGTCGTCTGGGATTTCCAGAAGATCGGCTCCGGCGAAGTGACGGATGGATTCGCGATGGAGACGGAGATCGGTCTGTTCGCGATGAAGCGCGATCAGATCAGCCGAGCCATGGCTCACTTCCAGGACGTGAACGTCGAAGTGCATTTCATTCAGATGGCGCCGTTGGCGCTGTGCAACTTCGTGGCCTACGATCTCCTCGGGAAGGGCGGACCGGCCGCGGCGGGCGGCGCCGATGCGGCCCAGCCCGACTCGAGCGCCCGCGGCAAACGCCGCTGCGTCGTGGCCCTCGACATCGGCACCGACAACTCAAACCTCGTCATCACTGACGGCGACAAGATCATCTGGCAGCGGCCGATTCCACTCGGCGGAAATCACCTCACTCGCGCCCTGAGCAAAGAACTCAAGCTGACCTTCGCCAAGGCCGAGCATCTGAAGCGTAACGCGGCCAAGTCGCCGCCGGAATTGAAAACGATCCTGTCCGCGCTCAAGCCTGTCTTGTCGGACTTCGTGAGCGAGGTGCAGCGGTCGCTCGGATTCTTCGCCAATTCGCATCGCGATTGCCAGATCGAATACATGATCGGCCTGGGCAGCGCTTTCCGGCTGCCCGGCTTCCAGAAGTATCTGAGCGAAAAACTTCAGCTCGACGTGCGAAAGCCGACGACCATGAATCGGCTCGTCGGCGACGAAGTCGTCAATGCGCCGGTGTTCCAGGAAAACGTCCTGAGCTTTGCCGTCCCCTACGGGCTGGCCATTCAGGGGCTCGGCCTGTCCAAGCTCAAGACCAACCTGATGCCGCAGGAAATCCAGTTCGACCGCATGATTCGGGCCAAGAAGCCGTGGGCCGTCGCCGCGGCCAGCGCACTGTTTCTCGGCGCCGGGTTGCTCACTCTCGGATACGCGATCAATTATCGGTCCGTTTCGGCCAGTTCCATCAACACCGCGATGGGCAGCGCGCAGCAGATGTTGGATCGAGTCAAGTCGATCAACAACACGGCCGAACAAAAGCAGCGCGAGGTCCAGACCCTGTCGGATCAGGTCAAGGGCGTGATCGCCGGGAAGGACGAGCAGACCAACTGGATCCAACTCCTCAAGTACATCAATTCCTGCTTGCCAAACCCGGAGCCGAACGGCGGCAACCTCGTGTCTCGGGACAAGTGGCTCAACGATCCGAATCACAAAATCGATCAGACGGTGTACTGGAACACGAACGAGGCGCGCAACGCGCTGGAGCAGTATCGCGAGCGGATCGCTGGCGGCCAATCGGCCGATCAGCCGATTCCCGAGGAAGTCCGCGAGCATCTCCCACTGGTGGACGTCGAGGCGATTCACAGCTTGTACTGCGACAACCTCAAGGCATTTTACGATGCCGCCAAAAGAGAGTCGCACAACGCGNNTCGAGATCCGCTGAACGACGTGGCAGAAGGATAACCGCAAGTTCATCATCGAATCGCTGGTTCACAACCTGACGCATTTTGCGAGAAAGCTGTTGCCGGTCAGCGGATCGCCGCCCGCCACCGACCCAGCCGCGGGTTCCAAGGATCCGGTGACGGACCGCATCAGCCACGCGTTCCTCTTCAATTACTGGCTGGATGAGGACCCGAAACCGGGCACGTTCAAGGGGATTGCGCGTTCGTATCTGCCGAGCCTGGTGGCCGGGACCGGCGCCAAGAGCGATACGGCGGCGCCGACGCAATTCGGCTCCGGAATGCAGGCGTCGGCGAGTTCGCCGCGCGATTCGTGGCAGCCGCTCCTCGGCGCCGGAGGCGGCGCTCAGGCGGCGGCCGGAGCCGCCGGACCCGGCTCGGCCGGCGGTAAATTCGCCAGCGGTTTCGGCCGCGTCGGGACTGCGGGCGAAGGGGCGGGCGGCCGACCGAATATCGTCGTGATGCCCAGCGGCTCGACGTCCACGAGTACCAGCACCGCGAAGACCGGCAAACCGCGGTATGAGTTCGTCGTCATGTTCATCTGGCGCGAACCGACTCCGTCCGACGACCTCATGAAGCGTCCCGAGGGCGGCTAGTGAGCCGGCCAATGATCGACTTCCGCACTCCGTCAGGAACTCACGCCGAGGCGAAAAATGGATAAGCAGACCCTCAAGAAGCATCACTTCTGGTTTCTGTTGGCGCTGTCGGTGATTCTGGTGCCCGTCGTTCTCTTGGGCGCAGTGTTCAGCGTCGGCCGGGCTGCCGTCGAGGCCAAAAGCAAAATCGACCGGCGCAACGAGGAACTCGTCAAAGCGGCGCCCAAGTGCCAGGATTACCTGGCCAATCTCGACAAGAACAAGTCGGTACTTGAACAGCAGCGCGACAAAGTCTGGAAAGAGGTGTACGACGCCCAGGCCGGCCTGATCCACTGGCCCCAGCGGCTCGCGCATCTCGACAATCTTTACTTCGGCGACATGATCAACGAGCACGACCGCTCCGTGTTTCGGGACAAGAACGTCTATCTCAACGAGTATTGGCAGATGCCGTCGATCATCGCGCCGACGGAGTTTCTGGACGGCGATTGGAGCAAGCGGCTCCAGCACCAGCCGGAGTGGCCGAAGGTCCCAACGAGTGAGGAATGCTGGCTGGCGCTGGAAACGCTCTGCGTCCAGCGCGAGGTTCTGAAGGACGTTCAGGCCATCAATCAAATGTTGGCGCGATTTCATCCAGTGCCCCGACCGCCCGGTCCCGATGCCAAGCCAGAGGAGAAAGCTGAATATGCGGCGGCGAAGGCGCGGGTCGATAAAGAGGTCCGCGAAGCGTTGAAGGTGAAAGATGGTGACGTATTCGGCCGGTTTGTCAGCCCTTACTGGCAACTCGATCTTGCGTTCTCGCGCGTCACCACCGGAAAGGGGCGCGACGAACTCGTCTTTCGTGGCATCCTGACCAACGTCAGCGGTCGGAGGCAAAACGTCGCGAAGATCGACTTCGAAGTCTGGCTGAAGGACCGAGACAAGAACCCCGCGGCGGCGCCGGCAATCGTCTCGGTTCAGAAAGACTTCTTGGCCGCCGGCGAATCGTATGCGTTTGAAGATGTGCGCGTGGATCTGCAGATGTCGGCCAATCAGATCTATGGCGTGACGCAAAAGTTGGACATGCGCTTCGCTCCGGTCAAGCGAATCGATCAACTCGTGCTGGGCTTTCCGTCGCACCGGTACGCCGGGCAGCCGTTGGTGCCGCCCGTCGGACCCGCATTCAAGGAAGCGACGGACGCCGAGGCCGCGGCGGCCGCCGCGGNNGATCAGGTGCGGCGGATGCCTATCGCCCTCGTCCTGGTCGTCGACCAGGCTCACGTGCAGGACGTGCAGCGGGCGCTGGCCAATTCGCGTCTGCGGTTCCAGAACGTGCAGATCCACTGGCAGCGATTCCGAGGGACTCTGAATCTGGGCGGCACGTCGACTCCGACGATGACAACCGGCGCGGCCGGGAAGCCCGGCGGCGACGCGGGGAATCGGTCGCTGGCCGCGCCTGGCCCCGGGGGCGCGGCGGGCGCCGGCACAAACGAGGTCGGCAATATCACGGGGCCGCCGGGCTTCACTCCGCCGGGACCGCGAGCGCCGTCGGCCGGCGCTCTGCCGCGCGGCCNNCCGCCCCCGCCGCCGCCGGCCGCGCGTCCGGACGATGATTGATCGACGCACGAGGTCCACGCATCGATACGCCGTCAACGGGACAAACTTTGGTCCACGGATTGAAGCGAGAATTAGCCATGGCAAAGATCAAGAAGCCAAACCTCGATTTCAAGAAGTTCATCCTCGAGCGCGGAGAGAAAGTGGGCTTCTATGCCGGCGCCGCGCTGTTGGGCTTGTTTCTGCTGCTCGGCATTTACGTGGCGTCCACCTCGGCGAGTTCGTCGTCGATCGTGAACGACATGACGGCGAAGATCCAGACCGTCGAGGCCAAGACCCGCACCGGACCGGCTGACCCGCCGCCGATTGACCCGGTCGTATTCGAGGGCGCCAAGACGGATCGCATCCGATTCGATCAGTTTGTCACGCCGAATTCGTTCTTCAACATCGCCGCGGATGAACAATTGAAGCGTCTGAATCCGCGCATCCTGCCACTGACCGAAGCGAAGGCGCAGTTTATTCGCGGATCGATCGTCGTGATGGACATCATCGAGGATCAAGGCGAGGGCCCGATGGTGGGCGTGCTGCAAACGAAATCGTCGTCGAGGAATTCGGCGGCGCTGATCAATCGCCTGGTCCGCGGAAATCGCAATCGCGCGCAGCCGCCGGGCGGCGTTCCGCGACCGCCGGCTCCGCCTCCACCCCCGGCCGCGGGTGGCGGGGGTGGTGGCGGCGGCAAGTTCGGCGGCGGCGGATTCACGACCGGCGCCGGCGGCAACCAGGGCACGCAAAACGTCCGCTCCGGCGAGACCGAGGTCCAATACGTCAAAATCACCGACGACGGCAAAGCTCTTGAGTCAGCCAAGATCGCCGAGAACATCCTGCCGAAGCGGATGGTTGTCATTACCGGCAGCGTGCCGTATCGGAAACAAGTCGAGTTGTTCGCCGCGGCCCTGCGAGCGAGTTCGCCGCACGACCTGCCCCAGACTGATTGGCCACACTACCGCGGCTACACCGTGCAGCGCCAGATGTGGAGCTCGGACGGCAAGGAGCTCCAGGCTGACTGGACCGATATTGACTTGACGGACACTTTGAAGCCGCTGTACGCCCGGGCGATGGATTTTGAACCGGAGGTGTACTCGGGCGACGCGTCGCTGGCGGCGCTGTTCCCCAACGTGCTTCCGGATCCGAGTTCGCGATTGCTCGTGCCGCGGCCGAAACTCCGTCGCGGCGAGTACGACCCCTTGCAATTGCCGTCAATCACCGCCGCGCTGCAAAAACTGAAAGAGGCGGGTGGCGCCGCTGATAAGCCGCGCAACCGCGTCCAGAGCAAGCTGGAAGATACCGACATTTTCAATCCGACCGCGTCGGGCGTACAAGGCCAGCCGGGCGGTCAGCCAGCCGGCGGGCCGCTCAATGACGCGCTTGGATCCGGCGGACCGCCAAAGGGCTTTCGGCCCTCCGATCGGGGCGCTGCCGGCAATCCAGCGGCCGCCGACGTGACCGAGGACGCCTGGCTCTTCCGATTCATCGATGTGTCGATCGAACCGGGCCATCGCTACAAGTATCGGATCCAGTTGAAGGTCGCGAATCCCAACTATCGGCGGAACGTCAAGGAACTGGCCATTCCGCTGTACGCCGATGACGAGGAACTGGTCAGCCCGTGGTTCGAGTTGCCGGATTTCATCAACGTGCCTAGGGACGAGTACGTGTACGCGGCGTCGCGCGACGAGCGCAACCGGCGCGTGACGGAGAAACTCGTCCAGGTAGATTCGCCGGACACGACGTTCTTGCAGGTTCAACGCTGGGCGGATTTCGTCCGGCCGAACGGAATCGACCGCNNCCGATCGGCGACTGGATCGTGGCGGATCTGCGGTGCCTGCGCGGCCAGGTCGTTTCGGAACTGGCCAAGGTGCGGCTGCCGCTCTGGTCGATGACCGCCGGCACCTTCCTGTTCCGCGATCCGCCGCAGCGCAACGTCGGCGGCATGTTCAGCCCCCGGCGATTCGATCCGCTGTGGGAATTGGACATCACGCCGATGCCGCAGATGATGCTCGTGGATTTTGAAGGCGGCAGCGGGACCTACAACGTCGGGCGGCGCCAGGTCATCGACCAGGCGAGCCTGGACGTGCTGCTGTTGACCGCCGATGGCCGGCAGATCGTCCGCCGCAGCCAACAGGACTTGGCTGATTCCGAGCGCCAGAAACG
>JRYJ01000793.1_pt1 | contig 14863 bp, 14 predicted proteins | sample 235371 | NCBI WGS metagenome assembly JRYJ01 (sample SAMN03074219, study PRJNA261477) | activated sludge metagenome | biome: Wastewater Treatment Plant; feature: Wastewater; material: Activated sludge; isolation source: activated biomass of a wastewater treatment plant treating hydrocarbon... ... | reverse complement strand
CTCCATCCTGCGCCACGACCCCGACAAGATCCTCGTCGGCGAGGTGCGCGACGCCGAGACCGCGCAGATCGCCGTGCAGGCCGCGCTGACCGGCCACCTGGTGCTGACCACCGTGCACGCCAACAGCGTGTTCGACGTCATCGGGCGCATCGGCACGATGGGGGTGGACCCGTTCAGCTTCGCGGCGGCCACCAACGGCATCGTCGCGCAGCGCCTGCTGCGCGTGGTGTGCCCGCATTGCGCCCGGCGCCGCAAGCCGCCGCGCGAGCTGATCCTGGCCTCGGGCCTGGACCCCGACGCGCTGGACGGCTTCCGCTTCCGCGAGGGGCGCGGCTGCGGCCACTGCCGCGGCGCGGGCTACCGCGGCCGGCGAGCGGTGGCGGAGATCCTGGTGCTGGACGAAGCCGACCGTATGCTGGACATGGGCTTCATCCCGGACGTCACCCGCATCCTCAAGATGCTGCCGCAAAGCCGGCAGAGCCTGCTCTTTTCCGCCACCTTCTCGGAGGAGATCAAGAAGCTGGCCGACACCATGCTCAAGTCGCCGGTGCTGGTGGAAGTGGCCCGCCGCAACCAGGTCTCCGAGACCATCACCCACCGGGTCCATCCGGTGTCGGAATTCGGCAAGCGCAACCTGCTCATCAAGCTGCTCAAATCCGGCGACATCACCCAGGCCATCGTCTTCGTGCGCACCAAGCAGGGCTGCGGCCGGCTCTCCCGGGAGCTGCAGCGGGCCGGCATCCACGCCGACGCCATCCACGGCGACAAGAGCCAGCTCGACCGCCTCAAGGCCCTGGACGCCTTCAAGGACGGCACCACCCACGTCCTGGTGGCGACCGACGTCGCCGCCCGCGGCCTCGACATCGACGACCTGCCCTACGTCATCAATTACGAACTGCCCCACGTGCCGGAAGACTACGTGCACCGCATCGGCCGCACCGGCCGCGCCGGCAAGCAGGGCAACGCCATTTCCCTGGTCAGCGCCCACGAGGTGGTCTACCTGGTCGATATCGAGAAGCTGATCAAGCGTCCCATCGAGCAGGTGGAGGTGGCCGGTTTCGAGCCGGAGCCGGGCTACGAATACCCGCCGGGCAACAAGAAGAAGCGCAGCGCCCCGCCGGCCAAGGCGCCGGTGGCGGAACGCCCGTCCCGTGGCGGCCCCAGGCGGCAGCCCATGATCGCCGCCGACGGTTTCGATTTCAGCAAGCCCTACGAGGCGCCCCGGGGCGAGGTACCCGATTCGCCCCAGGCGCCGACCAAGCCCGACCCCCACAAGCCGCGCAAGGTGGTGGCGGCCCTCCTCGGCGGCCTCGGCCGCAAATAGCCAGCCCCTACTGGGGCCGGCGGGCGAAGGTGGCGGGAGGGGCCGGCTTCCGGGCCTCCACTTCCACCAGCTTGACGATGGCCAGCGAGAGGTTGTCGCCTTCGCCTCGGGCCCGGTCCCGGGCGCGGTTTATGAGGATTTCCGAGGCTTCCCGGGCGGAAGCGCCATTGATGACGCTGCCCATCTCGTCGGGTTCGAAGTAGGCCCACAGACCGTCGGAACAGAGGACGAAGGCGTCACCGCCGGCGAGATCGTTGGCCTGGCCGTAGTCGAAGCGGGGTTCGTCCCGCCCGCCCAGGGAGGTCAGCAAGATATTGCGGTTGGGATGGGTCGCCGCCTGCTCCTTGGTGATCTTGCCCGTGGCGATCAGGTGCTCGACGTAGGAGTGGTCGGTGGTGCGAAAGACCAGCTTGCCGTCGCGGAAACGATACAGGCGGCTGTCGCCGCAGTGGGCCCAGCTCACGGCCCCCGGCTGCAGCAGCAGCATGACGGCGGTGCTGTGGGGATCCTTCTCGTTCATGAAGCGCGAGGCCTTGATCATGGTATGGGCTTCGCGCATGCTGTTTTCCAGCAGGTGGCGGGTGGTTTCCTCGGCCGGGGCGAACTGGTCGAGGTTGGTGCGGGCGGTATGCACGACCTGCTCGGCCGCCAGGACGCCCCCGGTGTGGCCGCCCATGCCGTCGGCGACAATGGCCAGGACGACGCCCTTGACCCGGCTGTGGGGCACGATGGCGACGCGGTCCTGCTGCTCCTTGCGATCTCCCTGATGCTGCGCCACGCAGGCGTCTATTCTTATGGGCATTGGTTCCTCCTAGGGCGGCAAGGATAGCACGAACGCCCTGCCTCAGCCCGGCCGCCGCAGTTCCTCCGGCCGCGGCAGATGGCCGCTGCTGCCGGGGTTCCGCTGGATATAGACGCGGTGGGCGGCGACAATGATGACGTGGACCTCCTCCGCCGAGAGGGAGGGGTAGTTCTCCCGCAGCACGCGGAAGGCCAGATGCTCCAGGGAACGGCCGCCCCACCCCGACCCGGGGTCGAAGAAGGGCGAGATCATCTCGTACGCCGTGTCGAAGAGTTCCCGCAGGCCTGGATTGGTGCGCCGGTCAGGACGGACGTTGCCGTTTGCGTCGGTAAAGGTCGCCATGATCACTCCTGGGCGTTAAGGCGTTCGATGAAGTCGGGCAAGCCGCCATGATAGCGCACGGCCCCACCCGGGAAGCGGCGCGCCCCGCAGCCGGTCATTGCAGCACCTCGTCCACCAGTTCGATCCAGTGGCGCACCGGCAGGTGGCTGCCGGCCTGGAGATGGGTGAGGCAGCCGATGTTGGCGGTGGCGATGAGGGCCGGATCGCCGGCGTTGAGGGCGGCGAGCTTGTTGTCGCGCAGCCGGCGGGAAAGCTCGGGCTGGAGCACCGAGTAGGTGCCGGCGGAGCCGCAGCATAGGTGCCCGTCGGCCACCGGCACCAGGGCGTAGCCGCAGGCGGCAAGGAATTCCTCGGCGACGCCCCGGATCTTCAGGCCATGCTGCAGGGTGCAGGGGGAATGGAAGGCCAGCCGGCCACGGTCGCGGCGCAGTTCCTCCAGGACCGGCAACAGGCGCTCCCGCTCCGCCACCAGCACCTCGCCCGGATCCCGGCACAGTTCGCTGATACGGGCGGCCTTGGCGGCGTAGGCTCCGTCCTCCTGCAGCGCGTGGCCGTAGTCCCTGACCTGGACGCCGCAGCCGGACGCGGTGACGACGATGGCCTCGACGCCGGCCTCGACGTGGGGCCACCAGGCGTCGATGTTGCGCCGCATGTCGTCCCGGGCCGCCGCCTGGTCATTGAGATGGAAGCGCAGGCCGCCGCAGCAGCCGGCGCCGTCGGCCTCGAAGAGGGCGATGCCCAGGCGGTCGAGGACCCGGGCGGCGGCGGCGTTGATGTTGGGGGCCAGGCTGGGCTGCACGCAGCCGGCCAGGGCCAGCATGCGCCGCCGGTGGCCGGCGGCCTCGGGCCACGGCCGCTCGCTGCCGCGGGCCTCCGGCGGCAGCTTGTCGGCCAGGGCCGAGGGCAGCAGCGGCCGCAACATCTGCCCGGCCTTCACCGCCGGCCCGAAGAGCCAGGGGCGCGGCAGCGCCTCCTTGAGGGCGGCGCGGGTGAGGCGTTCCCCCAGGGGGCGGGGCAGGCGCTCCTCCACCACCTGGCGGCCGATGTCGAGCAGTTGGCTGTAACGGACACCGGAGGGACAGGTGGTCTCGCAGGAGCGGCAGGTGAGGCAGCGGTCCAGGTGGAGCCGGGTCTTGGCCGTCGCCGGCTGCCCTTCGAGCACCTGCTTGATGAGGTAGATGCGACCCCGGGGCCCGTCCAGTTCGTCGCCCAGCAACTGGTAGGTGGGGCAGGTGGCAGTGCAGAAGCCGCAATGGACGCAGGCCCGCAGGATGGCGTCGGCCTCGCGGCCGGCGGGCGTATCGCGGATGAAATCGGCAAGGGCGGTCTGCATGGCGTCAGAACTCGGCGTACAGGCGTCCGGGATTGAGGATGCCCAGTGGATCGAACACTTTCTTCAGGCGGCGGTGCAGGGCCAGCAGCGGCGGATTCAGGGGGGCGAAGGCGCCCTCCCGGCAACGCAGGGATTCCGGCGCCCGATAGAGGACAGCGTGGCCGCCCACCCGGGCTGCTGCGGCCCGAATGGCCTCGGGGGCGGCATCGGTGGCCAGCCAGCGCTGGCCGCCGCCCCATTCCAGTGCTCCCTGGCCGGACAGCGCCAACGGCGCCGCCGTGGACGGCACCGCCAAGCGCCAGAGGACGGGGCCGGCGAAGGCGCCATGGTCCTGCTCGCGGATGCGGCGCCAGAAATCGTCGCCGTCGGCCATGGGGTCGCCGCCCAGTTGCCGGGCGGCCGACTCCACCGCCGCGCGGGCGCCGGATAGGCGCACTGCCAGGAGGCCGTCGTACCAGAAGGAGGCGGAAATGGGCAGGGGCCGCCCGCCCCAGCGGTTGAGCAGGGCGATGGCCTCGGCTTCGTCCACGGCGAAGGCCAGGGTCGATTCCGCCACCGGCCGCGGCAGGACCTTGAGGGTCACCTCGGCGATCAGGCCGAGGGTGCCGAGGCTGCCGGCCAGCAGGCGGGAAACATCGTAGCCGGCAACGTTCTTCATGACCTGGCCGCCGAAGTCGAGAATGCGGCCGCCACCGTCGACGAGTCTCACGCCCAGGACGAAATCCCGCACCGCCCCCGCCTGCTGCCGGCGCGGGCCGGCCAGGCCGGCGGCGACGCAGCCGCCGACGGTGGCGCCCCCGAAACGGGGCGGCTCGAAGGCCAGCATCTGGCCCCGTTCCACCAGGGTCGCGTCGATTTCCGAGAGCGGCGTGCCACAGCGGGCGGTGAGGTACAGCTCCGTCGGCTCGTAGGCGACGACGCCCCGGTAGCCGGCCACGTCGAGCACCTCGCCCACCAGCAGGCCGCCATAGAAGTCCTTGCTGCCGCCACCGCGGATGCGCAAGGGCATGCGGGCCGCCGCAGCGTCGCGGATGCGTCCGGCCAAGTCGTCAAGCTGCATCAGAAACGCTCCAGCTCGGGAAATTTCAGCTCTCCCCCATGCACGTGCATGCGCCCGTACTCGGCGCAGCGGTGCAGGCTGGGCACGGCCTTGCCCGGATTGAGCAGGCCGTCCTCGTCGAAGGCCGCCTTGATGCGGTGGAAGGCTTCCAGTTCCGGCGTCGCGTACTGGACGCACATCTGGTTGATCTTCTCGACACCGACGCCGTGCTCGCCGGTGATGGACCCGCCCAGGGCCACGGAAAGCTCCAGGATTTCGGCGCCGAAGGCCTCGGCCCGCTCCCAGTCGCCGGGCCGGGCGGCATCGTACATGATGAGGGGGTGGAGGTTGCCGTCGCCGGCGTGGAAGACGTTGGCGCAGCGCAGGCCGTATTTATGCTCCATGGCGGCGATGGCCTGCAGCATCTCGGCCAGGTGCTTGCGCGGGATGGTGCCGTCCATGCAGTAGTAGTCGGGGGTGATGCGCCCGACGGCGGGGAAGGCTGCCTTGCGCCCGGCCCAGAAGCGCAGGCGCTCGGCTTCCGACTGGGAAACGCGGATATCCCGGGCGCCGCTGGCGGTGAGCACGGCGGTGACGCGGGCGATCTCCTCGGCGACTTCTTCCGGCGTACCGTCGGATTCGCAGAGCAGGATCGCTTCCGCATTGAGGTCGTAACCGGCCTTGACGAAGGGTTCGACGGCTGCGGTGGCGGGCTTGTCCATCATCTCCAGGCCGGCCGGGATGATGCCGGCGGCGATGATGGCCGCCACTGCCTCGCCGGCCTTGGCCACGTCGTCGAAGGAGGCCATGACCACCTGGGCCAGTTCCGGCTTGGGCACCAGCTTGACGGTGACCTCGGTGACCACGCCGAGCATGCCCTCGGAGCCGATGAGCAGGGCCAGCAGGTCGTAGCCCGGGGCATCGGGCGCTTCCGAGCCGATCTCGAAGACCTCGCCCTCGACGCTGACCACCCGGAGGCGCAGGATGTTATGGACGGTGAGGCCGTACTTGAGGCAATGGACGCCGCCGGAGTTTTCCGCCACGTTGCCGCCCAGGGTGCAGGCGATCTGGGAGGACGGGTCCGGCGCATAGTAGAGGCCGTGGGGCGCCGCCGCTTCCGACACCGCCAGGTTGCGCACCCCGGGCTGGACCACGGCCAGGCGGGCATTGGCGTCGACGCGCAGGATCTTGTTGAAGCGGGCGAGGGAGAGCACAACGCCCTGGGCGTGGGGCATGGCGCCGCCGGAAAGGCCGGTGCCGGCACCCCGGGCCACCACCGGCACCTTGAGCTGGTGGCAGACCCGCAGCACGTCCCGCACCTGGGCCTCGGTTTCCGGCAGGCAGACGGCCAGGGGCAGCGCCCGGTAGGCGGTGAGGCCGTCGCATTCGTAGGGGCGCAGGTCCTCGGCATCGAGCAGCAGGCAGTGCCCCGGCAGCACGGCGGCGAGACGCCGCGCCAGGACTGCCACGTCAGTGTCGAAAACCTTGTCTTCCGCGCCCATACGGCCTCCTTGGCCGATCATTCTACCCCGATGAGGAGCGCCCGGAAGTCGTTCACGTTGGTCAAGGTCGGGCCGGTGACGAGCAGGTCGCCGAGGGCGTGGAAGAAACCCCAGGCATCGTTGTCCGCCAGGCAGGCCCGGGCATCCACCCCGGCCGCCCTGGCCCGGGCCAGGGTGTCGGGGGCGACGAAGGCGCCGGCATTGTCCTCGCTGCCGTCGATGCCGTCGGTGTCCGCCGCCAGGGCGTGGATGCCCGGCGCGCCGTCGAGGGCCAGGGCCAGGGCGAGGAGGAATTCGCTGTTGCGCCCGCCCCGCCCCCGCCCCCGCACCGTCACGGTGGTTTCCCCGCCGGACAGAAGGACGCAGGGCGGTGATACCGGCTGCCCCCGGATGGCGGCCGAACGCGCCATGGCGGCCATGACCCGGGCCACTTCCCGGGCCTCGCCCTCGATGGCGTCCCCCAGGATGAGCGGCGTGATACCGAGGGTGCGGGCCTTTTCCGCCGCCGCCTCCAGCATCTGCCAGGGGCTGGCGACGAGGCGGAATTCGCTGCGGGCGAGCCGTGGGTCGCCGGGCTTGGGCGTTTCCAGTTTGCCGGCGGCAAGGTGGCCGCGCAGTTCGGCGGGAATATCGATGCGGTAACGGTCGAGGATGGCCAGGGCATCGGCGCAGGTGGTCGGGTCCGCCACCGTGGGCCCGGAGGCGATCACCGCCGGGTCGTCGCCGGGCACGTCCGAGATGGCCAGGGTCAGCACCGAAGCCGGCCATGCCGCCGCCGCCAGGCGACCGCCCTTGATGGCGGAGAGATGCTTGCGCACGCAGTTCATCTCGGCGATGGTGGCGCCGCTCCGAAGCAGGGCACCGGTAAGGGCCCGCTTGGCCGCCAGGGTGACGCCAGGGGCGGGCGCCGCCAGCAGGGCGGAGCCGCCCCCGGAAACGAGGGCCAGCACCCGGTCCTCCTCCGCGAGCCCGCTCACCTGCTGCAGGATGCGCGCCGCTGCGGCTTCGCCGGCAGCGTCGGGTACGGGATGGGCGGCTTCCACCACTTCGATGCGCCGGCAGGGTACGCCGTGGCCGTAACGGGTCACCACCAGTCCCTGCAACTCTCCGCTCCAGTGGTCCTCCACCGCCCGGGCCATGGCCGCCGCTGCCTTGCCAGCCCCCACCACTACCAGCCGCCCGCCCGGCGCCGGCAGATAGGGCGACACGCAGACCCCGGGTGCCGCCCGGGCGATGGCGGCGGCGATCAACTCACATAGCATAGTCTTTGCGTTCATCGGCTCACATCCCCTAAGCGGCTAATGCTTGACCTCCGTCAACCCTGGCCGTCGGGGGAAGGGTAAGCTTCCCCACCTATTACCTAGGCCATAGACCATGTCCAATAACGAACTATTCAGCTGGTCCGACAGCTACAACGTCGGCATCCAGGAAGTGGACGAACAGCACCGCGTCCTCGTCTCCCTGCTCAACCAACTGCACGAAGCCATCCGCGAGCACCGCGGCAGCGCCACTTCGCGGGACATCCTGGGCCGCCTGGCCGAGTATACGCGCACCCACTTCCTGCTCGAGGAAAGCCTGATGCGCCTCACCCACTACCCGGGCTTCGAAATCCACAAGCAGCAGCACGAGGAACTGATCAAGCAGGTCCAGGACCTCCAGTACAAGATCGACAACGAGAACGCCGCCATCACCTTCGAACTGCTGCACTTCCTCAAGGGCTGGCTGACCCAGCACATCAACGACAGCGACAAGCGCTTCGGCGCCTTCTTCGAGACCGCCGGCCTGACCCAGTACACCACCTGGACCAAGGAAGTGGAAACCACCATGAAAAAGAAAAAGTGGTGGTGGAAGTTCTGGTGATCAGCGAACCTCGTTGAACCAGTCAAGGCCGGCCTCAGTGCCGGCCTTTGGCTTGTATTCGCAGCCCACCCACCCGTCATAGCCGAGGCGGTCGAGCAGGGCAAAGAGATAGGGATAGTTGATCTCCCCCGTGCCCGGCTCGTGGCGCCCCGGATTGTCGGCGATCTGGATGTGGCCGATACGGGACAGGTTGGCCTCCAGGGTCCGCGCCAGGTCGCCGGCCATGATCTGGGCGTGATAGACGTCGTACTGCACCCGCAGGTTGGCGCGGCCGATTTCCTCATGCAGCGCGAAGGCCTTGGCCGGCGTGTCCAGCCAGTAGCCGGGCATGTCGATGCGGCTGTTGATGGGCTCGATCATGACGGTGGCGCCGAGGGCGGCCAACCGGTCGGCGGCCAGGCGCAGATTGCCGACGTAAGTGGCACGAACGTCGTCGTCCGGCACGCCGGCGGGCGCCAGCCCCGCCAGGCAATGCAGGCGGCGGCAGCCGAGGGCCTCGGCGTAGCGGGCCGCCTCTTCGACGCCGGCGGCGAATTCCGCCCGCCGGGCCGGATCGCAGGCCAGGCCCCGGTCGCCGGCCTCCCAGTCCCCCGGCGGCAGGTTGAAGAGCACCATCTCCAGGCCGCTCGCCCGCAGCCAGGCTGCCACATGCTCCGCCGGCCAGGCGTAGGGGAACATGAATTCCACCCCCTTGAACCCGGCGGCAACGGCCCGTCGGAAACGCTCTGGGAACGGGACGTCGGCAAAGAGGAAACTGAGGTTGGCGGCGAACTTCGGCATGGGTAAGGAGTCTCTTGCGTGGGCGAAAAGTATAATCCGCCCACTTCATCAGGAGACGCCCATGAGTAGCGAACGCGCCGGCAACCGCCTTTCCAAGATCGTCACCCGCACCGGCGACGCCGGCACCACGGGCCTCGGTGACGGCAGCCGCACGACCAAGGACAGCCTGCGCATCGACGCCATCGGCGAGGTGGACGAACTGAACTCCGCCATCGGCGTGCTGCTTTGCGAGGAGATGCCCGCCGCCGTGCGCAGCGCCCTGGTGGACATCCAGCACGACCTCTTCGATCTCGGCGGGGAACTCTGCCTGCCCGGCATGGCCGTCATCCAGGATGGCCAGGTGGCCCGCCTGGAGGCCCTGGCCGAGGACTTCAACGCCGACCTGCCGCGCTTGAAGGAATTCATCCTCCCCGGCGGCACCCGGGCCGCCGCCCTGGCCCACCTGTGCCGGACGGTCTGCCGCCGCGCCGAGCGGGCCGTGGTCCATCTGCACCACAGCGAGCCCCTGTCCGACGCGGCCCGCCGCTACATCAACCGGCTTTCCGACCTGCTCTTCATCCTGGGACGCAGTCTCAACCGGGCCGGCGGCCAGGGCGACGTGCTCTGGCAGAAGGGCAAGACCGCGGGCTGAGCCGGCTCGGCGGCTACTCCGCTGCCTCCACCAGGCGCCGCGCCCGCACTGCCGCCGCCAGCTGCTCCAGGGCGGCGACGCTGTCCTCCCAGCCGAGGCAGGCGTCGGTGATGCTCTGGCCGTAGACCAGGGGCTTGTCCGGCGACAGATCCTGGCGCCCTTCCACCAGGTGGGATTCCACCATGACGCCGACGATGCGCTCCTCGCCGCCGGCCACCTGGCGGCAGACGTCTTCGCACACTTCCATCTGCAACTGGTACTGCTTGCGGCTGTTGCCGTGGGAGAAATCCACCATCAGGCGGGCCGCCAGGCCGGCCTTGGAAATCTCCTGGCAGGCGGCGTCCACGTGGGCGGCATCGTAATTGGGCTCCTTGCCGCCACGCAGGATGACGTGGCAGTCCTCGTTGCCGACGGTGGAGACGATGGCGGTATGGCCCGACTTGGTCACCGACAGGAAGTGATGGGGCGACTGGGCGGCGCGGATGGCGTCCACGGCGATGCGCATGTTGCCGTCGGTGCCGTTCTTGAAGCCCACCGGGCAGGAGAGACCGGAAGCCAGCTCGCGATGCACCTGGGATTCCGTGGTGCGGGCGCCGATGGCCCCCCAGGAAATGAGGTCCGCCGTGTATTGCGGGGTGATGGTATCGAGGAATTCGGTGGCACAGGGCAGGTCGAGCTCGTTGACCTCGAGGAGGATGCGGCGGGCCAGCCGCAGGCCCTCGTTGATGCGGAAGCTGCCGTCCAGGCGCGGATCGTTGATGAGGCCCTTCCAGCCCACGGTGGTGCGGGGCTTTTCGAAATAGACGCGCATCAGCACCACCAGGTCGTCGGCGTGCTTCTCCGCCTCTTTGGCCAGCTTCTTCGCGTAATCCATGGCCACGGCGTAGTCATGGATGGAACAGGGGCCGATGACCACCAGCAGGCGGTCGTCGGCGCCGTGCAGGATGCGATGGATGGCCTGGCGGGCGTTGTAGGTGGTCTGGGCCGCCCGGTTGGACACCGGGTATTCACGGAAAACGTGGGCCGGCGGCACCAGCTCCTTGATTTCCTTGATGCGGACGTCGTCCGTGTTCGGCTTGGTTTGCGGCATCATGGCCAACCCCATTCAAAAATTGCGGAAAACGGAGCATTCTACCGGATGCCCATGGAAGAATTCGACCGCCATCCCGACCTCGAATTGCCCGCCACGCCACAGAAAGGCCGCGGGGCGGTGGGCAACGTCGACCACCGCTTCACCGTCGCCAGCCGCACGGCTGAGGACGACGGCTGGGCACGGGAGGAAGAGCCGTCGCCCCGCACCCGCCTCCTGGTGGATGCGGCGAAGTCGATCATCAGCCGCAACGACTCCCCCGACCTGGGCTTCGACCAGTCCCTCAACCCCTACCGCGGCTGTGAGCACGGCTGCATCTACTGCTACGCCCGCCCCACCCACGCCTGGCTTGGCCTCTCCCCGGGGCTGGATTTCGAGACCCAGATCTTCCACAAGCCCGATGCCGCCCGACTGCTGCGGGAAGAACTGGCCCGTCCCGGCTACCGCTGCTCCCCTGTCGCCCTGGGCACGGCCACCGACGCCTACCAGCCGGCGGAACGCCAGTTCGGACTCACCCGCGCGCTGCTGGAAGTCTTCCTGGAGATGGAACATCCGGTGTCGGTGGTCACCAAGTCCGCCCTGATCACCCGAGACATCGACCTGTGGGCCGAACTGGCCCGCCGCAACCTCGCCCAGGTGGCGATTTCCCTCACCACCCTGGACGGCGCCCTGGCCCGCCGCCTGGAGCCCCGGGCCAGCGCCCCCCACGCCCGGCTGGAAGCCCTGGCCGCGCTGGCTGCCGCGGGCATTCCCACGACCGTCCTCGTCTCCCCCCTCATCCCCGCCCTCAACGACCACGAACTGGAACATCTACTGGCAAAGGCCAAGGAGCGGGGAGCGGGCAGCGCCGGCTACACCCTGCTGCGCCTGCCCCACGAAGTGGCCGGCCTGTTCCGGGACTGGCTCGCCCACCATGCGCCGGAAAAAGCCAACCGCCTGATGGCCGTGCTCTATGACCTGCGGGAAGGAAAAGCCAACGATGCCGCTTTCGGCAGCCGCATGACAGGCCTGGGGCACTACGCCGACCTCATCCGCCAGCGCTTCGACCTGGCCTGCCGGCGCCACGGCCTGTCCCGCCATTGGCCCGAACTGGATTGCCAACGCTTCCGCCCGCCCCCGCCGGCAACGCCTGCGGAGGACGGCAAGGGGCAACTCTCGCTCTTCTGACCGGCGGCGCTAAGGCAGCGTCGTCAGGTAATTGGCGATGGCCGCGATGTCTTCGTTGCGCAGCCCCGCCGTGGCGATCTGCATGAGGGTGTAGATGCGTTCGCCGGAATTGTCGCGGTAGCGGCTGATGGAGCGCTTCAGGTATTCGACCTGCTGGCCGGCCAGGCGGGGGATGGTTTCGTTGCCGTGGCCGTTCTCCCCATGGCAGCGGGCGCACAGCCGCACGAAATAATCCTTGCCGCGGGTGGCCAGGGCCGTGTCGGCCTTACCGGCCGGGACGTTGAGGCTGGAGAAGTAGGCGGCCACCTGCAGGCGCTCGTCCTCTTTCAGGGCCTTGATGAGCCCTTGCATGAAAGGGTCCTTGCGTTCCCCGGCGCCGAATTTCCGGATCTGCTCGACGAGATAGGCCGGGTTCTGGCCGGCCAGGTTGGGCACTTCCGGCGTCTTGCTGTAACCAGCCTCCCCATGGCAGTTGGCGCAGAACGCCGCCGTGCCGCGCCCCGCCTCCGCCGCCGCCTTGAAGCGCGCCGCATCGCCCTGCAGGGCTCGCATTCGCTCAACCGGGGCGGACTGCCCCCAGGACAAGCCGCAGCAAGTCGCCGCCAGAAGACCGACCCCCAACCACCGCCAAACGATTGACCGTCGCATATGACCTCCGGCGGAGGATCATAGCAGCTTCCCCCGAGGACCGGCCAAAGCGGATTTCACTTGGGCGGTAATTTTTCATAGAGGCCGACGACTGCCTCCATTTCCTCCAGGATGCGCTCGCTGGTGGTGGCGACGGCCAGCGCCAGGCGCTTGTCGCCGGCGCCCTTCTGGGCGATGGCGTTGTCGAAGAAGAACCACTGTTGCTGCACCAGCCCGAGGCCATCCTTGATCTGGCCGTTGTTGGCCGAGGCGGCGGCCAGTTCCTGGTGGGCGGCGGAAAACTCCTTGCGGGCCTTTTCCAGTTCGGCAGCGGCCGAAGCATCGGCGACGCCCCAGGCCGCGGCCTGGTAGAACTTGGCCATGCGCTGGGACAACATGCGCTGGCGGCCGGCGACGTTGACCAACCGGCCCGCCGTCGACCCGGCATGCTTCTCCAGTTGTACCGTCCCCTGGTGGGCGAGGGTGAGGACTTCCTCCGACAGTTCCAGCACCTTCTTGCCATTGGCCGGCCCCGGGGCGGCGCCCAGGAGCAGATCCTTGTAGGCCAGCCAGGATTTTTCCAGCTTCAGGTAGGTATCCTTGATCTCCGGCGTCGGGGCATAGCCTTTCAACTCCACCAATTGGCGGTCGAAGACGGCCACGGAGTTTTCGAGGATCTTGCGGGAGCGCTCGGCGTCAACTTGCTGACCCATCTGGAAATAGGCCTTGGCCATGCGCTGGGAGAGCATGCGTTCGCGCCCGGCCTTGTTGATGGCGGCGTTGATGTCGCCGATCTGGGCCAGGGCTTCGCCGCCGGTCAGCAGGCAGGCAGCGGCAAGAAACATCCATTGCAGTAGCTTCATACGGATTCTCCGGAGGATGCCAACGGGTCAAGGAAACCGGAACGCCCCCTTGGCAGGAGACGCAGGTTACGCTTGCCGGCGGAATATTGATTTGATGGGCATCAAGCACAAAAAATGCTGTGCCGGTCAGCCGAAGCCGACGAAAAGTATGCCCGCACCACGCCCCATTCAGGCTGCCGCCGCCAACCGGCGCAGCAGCGGCGCCGGCAGGACCGTGGCCCGGCGCGACCCGCAAACCAAATGAGAACGGTTCCTAGACCGTCAAACCCCTCAGCCGGTTCCCCCGACCGTGAGGCCGTCGATGCGCAGGGTCGGCTGGCCGACGCCCACCGGCACGCTCTGGCCGTCCTTGCCGCAGGTGCCGACGCCGGGGTCTAGCTTCATGTCGTTGCCGATCATGGAAACACGGGTGAGAGCGTCGGGCCCATTGCCGATGAGGGTGGCGCCCTTGATCGGGCGGGTGACCTTGCCGTCCTCGATGAGGTAGGCCTCGGACATGGAGAAGACGAACTTGCCGTTGGTGATGTCCACCTGGCCACCGCCGAAATTGGCGGCGTAGATGCCCTTCTTCACCGAGCGGATGATTTCCTCCGGGTCGTGCTGTCCGGCCAGCATGGTGGTATTGGTCATGCGCGGCAGGGGCAGGTGGGCGAAGGACTCCCGGCGGCCGTTGCCGGTGGGGGTGACGCCCATGAGGCGGGCGTTGAGGCTGTCCTGCATGTAGCCGACGAGGATGCCGTCCTCGATGAGCACGGTGCGCTGGGTAGGATTGCCCTCGTCATCGATGTTGAGGGAACCGCGGCGATCGACGATGGTGCCGTCGTCCACCACCGTGACGCCGGCGGCGGCGACACGCTGGCCGACGCGGCCGGAGAAGGCGGAGCTGCCCTTGCGGTTGAAATCCCCTTCCAGGCCGTGGCCCACCGCCTCGTGCAGGAGGATGCCCGGCCAGCCGGCACCGAGGACCACCGTCATCTGCCCGGCCGGCGCGGGCCCGGCCACCAGGTTGGTGACTGCCTGATGCACGGCCTCGCCGGCGTAGCGGCGCAGAATCTCGTCGCTGAAATAGCCGTAGTCGAAACGACCGCCGCCACCGGCGCCGCCCTGCTCCCGGCGGCCGTTCTCCTCGACGATGACGGAGATGGAGCAGCGCACCAGGGGCCGCACGTCGGCGGCGAGACGCCCGTCGGAACCGGCCACGAGGATGACCTCGTACTCGCCGGCCAGGGACGCCATGACCTGCACCACCCGCGGATCGGCAGCCCGGGCGAAGCCTTCCAGGCGCTCCAGCAACTGGACCTTGGCCTCCGCTGGCAGGGAGGCGAGGGGATCGTGGGGAACGTAGAGCGCCCGCGGCGCCGCGGCGGCCTTCATCACCGGCAGGCTGCCGGACTGGCCGGTGGCGGCGATGGCCCGCACGGCGCCGGCGGCGTCGCCAAGGGCATGGCTGCTGATGTCGTCGGAGTAGGCGAAGGCTGTCTTCTCGCCGGACAGGGCGCGCAC
>JRYJ01013614.1_pt1 | contig 14868 bp, 17 predicted proteins | sample 235371 | NCBI WGS metagenome assembly JRYJ01 (sample SAMN03074219, study PRJNA261477) | activated sludge metagenome | biome: Wastewater Treatment Plant; feature: Wastewater; material: Activated sludge; isolation source: activated biomass of a wastewater treatment plant treating hydrocarbon... ... | reverse complement strand
CGACAAGGCGAATTCGACGCCGCAGGGCAACCCGTGGACCCCCGATCCGCAGTTGGCGCAGAAACTGGTGGCTGCCCTCAAGCAGGCCGCCGAACGGATGGTCGGGCGGGGGCATCAGCCGGTCATTCTGTGTTCGCCGTCGTTGCGGCGGCATCTGCGGAAACTGACCGATCGGATTCTGCACTCCGTGCCGGTGCTGGGTTTGAACGAGGTGGACAGCGTCATCCGTCTGCAGGCCTTGGAAACCGTACGCCTCGATCTCGAGATCGGTGAGACCAGGAGTCTCGCGTGAAGGTACGCACGTTCCACGTCAAATCGATGCACGAGGCGATTCGGTCGATCAAGGACACGCTCGGCCCGGACGCCGTCATTCTCTCGACGAAACGGGTGCGCTCCTGGGGCAACGGGTTCGGACTGTTGGGCGCCTCGCTGCTGGAGGTGGTGGCCGCGAGCGACGATGAGGCCGCTCCGGCTGAGGCCATCCGCTCGGAAGAGTCCTCCGGATCGGAGCAGCAAGAGCCGCGCGAAGCGCCGTCTTCGGCGAACGCGTCGGACAGCTTCGAGCGTCAATTGCGAGGGGCATTGGACCGCGGTCCCGATTCCCTTCGGGCGGCGGCGCGCACGTCCGGTGACGCGACTCGGGCCGGGCGAGAACTGCCGGCAGCCTTCATCGTGGGGCGGCCCGCTCGGCCGGTGCCTGAGACGTTTCAGCGCGTCTATGAAGACCTGCTCGCACACGGCGTCGAGCAAGCGACGGCGGAAGACTGTCTCCGCGAACTCCAGGAAACGCTGGTGGAGCCCGGGCAGTCGGGCCGGATCTCCTCCTTGCAGTTGCTGAGAACCGTCCTGCTCTCCCGCGTCAAGACCGCCGGACCGATTCTCTCCACCGGAGGCGAGCCGACCGTCGGCCTGTTTATCGGCCCGAGCGGTGTGGGAAAAACGTCCACCATTGCGAAGCTGGCAACCCATTATGGCCTGGTCGAACAACGGGGCGTGGCACTCATCACCATGGATACCTACCGCCCAGCCGCCGTCGAACAGTTGCGTCTCTATGCGGAGGTGTTGGGCATCAGTTTGGCTGTGGCCACGTCGCCCGATGAAGCACGCGCGGCAATCGAGGACCATCGCGAAGCGGAACTGATTTTGATCGATACCCCGGGATTTCTTCCGTATGCGCCGGTCAGCGATCAGCGGTGGCGCGGCCTGCTCGGCTCGGTTCCGCGGCTGGAGACGCATCTGGTACTCGCGGCCGGCACACGGGTTCCCGATTTGGTTGCGACCGCTTCGAAATGTCTGGATGTGCCGGACTTGCGTTTACTGTTTACCAAGCTGGATGAAACGACCGGCTACGGCGGCATCTTCGAAACGACTCATCGAACCGGAATGCCGCTGTCCTACTGGGGGACCGGTCAGCGTGTCCCGGACGATCTGGCTCTCGCACAGGTCGACCGCCTGGGCGATCTTCTGTTAGGCGGCCAGTTACGTCGACAGGGAATAGAGGGCCGGACGGGATGGGAGACTCCTGCGGGACAGGGGGTCGGCACGGCGGGCAGGCGTCGGTGAGCACAGCGTCGCAGGAACAGGACACGGAGGATCACGAAATGCAACAGGGCATTCTGGATACGCAGATCAGGGGCGGGGAGGGATCCCCGGCCTCGCCTCGCACCCAGGTGATCACGGTGACGAGCGGGAAGGGCGGGGTTGGCAAAACCAACGTCGTGGCGAATACGGCGATTGCTTTGGCACAGGCGGGTAAGCGCGTGCTGGTGCTGGACGCCGATCTGGGGCTCGGCAACATCGACATCCTGCTCGGGCTCACCCCGAAATATACTCTGGAACACGTTCTGGCGAAAACCTGCCGGCTCGAGGACATCGTGTTGGCCGGTCCGGGCGGCATCCAGGTGCTTCCCGCGAGTTCGGGGATTCCCCACCTCACGACGCTGACGGAGGCGCAGCAGGTGACTATGCAGGAGGAGTTGGAGCGCCTAGCCGCTACGAGGGACGTGTTGCTGATCGATACGGGAGCCGGGATTTCGCCGACCGTCACGTATTTCGCGGCGGCCGCGCAATCGATCGTTGTGGTCGTATCCCCGGAACCGACCTCCCTGACCGACGCCTACGCGTTGATGAAAGTGCTGCTGCGTCAGTACCGTGAGCGACGGTTTCACGTGCTCGTCAACATGGTCAAGTCGCCGAAAGAAGCGTCCCATGTGTATGCCAAGCTGGAAGTGGCCGTGAGCCGGTTCCTGCAGATCTCCCTCGAGTATCTCGGATACATCCCGTTGGATGATTACGTTCCGCTGGCCGTGACTCACCAGAGGGCGGTCATCGAGCAGTTTCCCCAGGCCCGGGCAAGCCGCGCATTCCGCGCCCTGTCGGAGGCGGTCGCACGACTGACGCCCCCGGCACTCCCCAAGGGTACCGTGCAGTTTCTGTGGCACCAACTCCTGCGGTCTCACTGACGGAAAGGATATCCGACGCTTATGCATGGACGGAAGGCAGGGACCACCCGCAGCGTACCGCAAAAGGCAATCGAGGAGTCGGATCGCGAACGGGTGATCCAGGAATTCGCCCACGTCGTGAAGGCCATGGCCCACCGCCTGGCGTTCCGATTGCCGGCCTATCTGGATGCGGAAGACCTCATGTCCGTGGGCATCATCGGACTGATGGACGCGATGGACAAGTATGATCCCAAGCGGGAGGCCAAGTTTAAAACATACGCCGAGTTCAGAATCCGGGGCGCCATGCTCGACGAGATCCGCTCGATGGACTGGATTCCCCGTTCGGTCCACGAACGGATCGCGTTGCTCCAGAAAACCTATTCCGAATTGCTGAATCGGTTCGGCCGGCCGCCGTCCGACCAGGAGGTGGCGACCGAGTTGCGCATGTCGGCGGAGGAGCTGGACGAGTTTCTGACACGTTCGCGAGGTGCCGTGGTGATCAGCCTCGATGACTTGGGTGTGCATGATCCGGACGGAACCAAGATCGTCAGCATGCTCACCGATCCGAACCAGCCGGATCCGCTGTCGGTTCTCGTGAACGATCGCGAGCGGAAGGTATTGGAATCGGCCATCCAAGAACTCCCGGAAAAAGAACGCGTGGTCCTGTCGCTCTACTATTTCGAAGAGCTCACCATGAAGGAAATCGGACAGGCGCTAAAAGTCACCGAATCCCGGGTCTGCCAGATCCACTCCAAGGCGATCCTGCATCTGAAGGCCAGGCTCCAGCCGGTCGACGCTTGATCCCACTCCGCAGATTGTAGGTGGATCGTTTCCGTTTCATTCCGTTCTAGCCTGCCTGATTTCCTACAATCTCTCCCGAGCCGTTCCTGCTTCAGTTTCGTCTTCCCCCAGCCGATAGTTTATAAGACCAGGCCCTGAAAGTACCACGTGTTGCCGAGCCGGGCCTTCCCATGACCTGAAGCGTAGCTTCGATGGAGACCGATTCCTCACGCACCGTCGCTCGTTCATCCATGACCGACACGTCTATCTCCAGAGGGTTTGGAAAGCGGGGGACGTTCTTCACAGTCCCCGGTTCTGCTTCGTCGTCCGTTTTGCCCCTGGATCCTACGAGGATCGGCATGGTGGCGTGGATCATGTTGGTCGTGGGGGGGCTCTATTGGACAAGCGCAACGGGCCTGTTGACGGCTTCCGCCCTGCGTAGCTACCCACCGGTCGTTTGGGGAGCTGCCGTCCTCCTTGTGCTGCTGGTATTGGCCGCCGCGATATGGGGAGTCCGCTCTGCGCCCCCTCATGCGCGACACCGGTTTGTGACCACCGATTCCAATGCAAGCATCACGACGACGTACGATTCGGTGACCGGGCTGCCGACCAGCCGCCTCTTCACATCGCTGCTCAATCAAGCGTTGCCGCGCGCGCACAAGCATGGGCGGCAGGTAGCCGTGCTGGTGGTGGAACTCGACCATTTTACTCTGGCGTCTGAACTCCAAGGGCAGGTCAACTGTAATCTGGTGTACCGGGTGCAGGCTGCGCGGGTGAAGAGCGCGCTGCGGACGACCGACACCGTGGCCCGTTTGGCCGAACGGACCTTCGTCGTACTGCTCGACCATGTCGTCTCGCAGCAGGACGTGATCCAGGTTGCCACGAAAATGCAGTCCACGGTCTCACTGCCATTCACGCTCGAAGGCCATGAAGTGTTCCTCACGAGTCGGATCGGTATCAGCCTCTCGGGCCAGGATGGATCGGATGGGGCGGGGCTGCTTCGAGCCGCCACCGAAGCGGTCGGCAAGGCCCGCGCCGAGGGGTATGCCATGTATGGGCTTCACGGTGAGGTAGCTTCCCCGCGACAAGATCCCGTGCCTTCTTCCGCCTCCGTCTAGCTAGGCAGCTCTTTCCCTGCTCACGGTAACAAGTTCCCAGTTCATCCCCATCCGCATCCTCTCCACCCCTACGGACGGTTCCCCATTCACTCCGTCAGTGTGACGGCGGCGTATCCATTTCGCTTCGATCCCCGCGAATTTGCCGAGGCGACGCGGTGTCGTCGCCATTCGGACTCAGTTCGAGGCAATGGCATGCCCATTGCTAATTTCCCCTGTGTTTGAGTTCTATTGAAAGAATTTCCTACGATGAATCGAGCGATCTATCCCATTCTGTCAGGAGCGGTGGCGCAGGAGAAGCAACTCCAGGTCTTCGCCAACAACCTGGCGAACGTCAATACCACCGGATTCAAGCAGGACCAACAGGCGTTTCGCGGGCTGCTGGCGCGCACCAGCGCCATGGCGTCCGTCACGATGCCGACGGCGAGTTTCGCCGCTTCGATCACCTCACGTCCCTCAGGCCCCACCGAACGGGTCTTTACGGAACCGCATGCGCTTCGGACGGCGTTCGAACCGGGGCGCATTCGCATCACCGGCAACCCTCTGGACATTGCGGTGCAGGGGAACGGGTTTTTCGAGGTCAAGACTCCGCAGGGTGTGCGGTACACCAGGAATGGAATGTTTTCGTTGGACAACCAGCGCCGGCTGGTCACGAATCTCGGGCATCCGGTGATGGGGGTGAAGGGAGAAATCAAAATTCCGCCCGGCACGGTCCAGATCAACGCACAGGGCGCAATTCAGGTGGACGGCAATCCCGTCGGAACGATCAAAGTCGTGGAGTTTTCCGACAACGCCATGCCTCAGAAGTATACGGAAGGTCTGTTTGTCGGCGGCCAACCGAAGGTTGCGGCCAATCCCCAGCTTCAGTCGGGACACATCGAAGAGTCGAACGTGAATGCGTTGGGCGAAATGGTCAAGATGATCCAGGGGATGCGCATGTATGAATCGGCGCAGAAATTGATTCAGACGCTGGACCGCATGACGGAAACCGCCATTCAGGATATCGGTCGGGTGCAGTAGGAGGGAATTATGATCCGCGCGATGTGGACGGCCGCCACGGGCATGACGGCCCAACAAATCAACGTCGACACGATCGCCCACAACCTGGCGAACGTCAACACGAACGCATTCAAGCGCAGCCGTGCCGAATTTGCCGACCTGCTGTATCAGATCCAACGGTTGCCTGGCACCAACGCCTCGAATGTCGGCGTGTTTCCCACCGGCGTGCAGGTCGGGGCCGGCGTGCGGCCTATCACGGTCGCTAAGGAATGGATTCAGGGCAATGTACGGCAAACCAACAACGAGCTGGATCTGGCCATCGATGGCCCCGGATTCTTTCAGGTTGCCAGACCCGACGGCACCATCATGTATACGCGGAACGGCTCGTTCAAGCGGGACAACGTTGGCAACCTGGTCACAGGCGACGGCGATCAGCTGACTCCGGTCATCACGATTCCCTCCGGCGCGCTGAAGATCGACATCGGTCAGGACGGAACCGTTTCGGTGTTGCTGCCTGGGGTGACGCAAGCCTCGCAGGTCGGGCAGATCCAACTCGTGCGGTTCGACAATCCGTCCGGATTGGTCTCTATGGGGAACAACCTGTTTCTCGACAGCTTCGCCTCGGGGCCGGCGTTGCAGGGAACCGGCGGCTTCTCCACCGGGTTCGGCACCCTTCAACAGGGGTTCCTGGAAAGCTCCAACGTCAATTTGGCGGAAGAAATGGTGAACATGATCATCGCCCAGCGGAGCTACGAAATTAACTCGAAAACCATCCAGGCTTCGGACGAGATGATGCAGATCGCCAATAATCTGCGCCGATAACCGGGGATCGGACGACTCAGGGAGGAAGCGGTGAAACCACACCACGCCATCTTCATCGCGGCCGCGTTGCTGCTCCAGGCGGGGCCGCTGCTCGCCGTTGCGGAAACGCCTTCGGGGCCTGCGCGGTCCTCGATCATGTCTGTGCACGACGGCATGCCGAGGGTCGGTCAGGGATCGGCGCGGGCTCGCGGCGGCCGGCTCGTGTATCCGGATCAGATTCGGTCGGCGATTCAAGAGTATGTGCGACGGGAATTGGCGGGACGCGCGGTGGATTGTCAGGTGGTTGTTGGCGATCCGCAGGAACCGTTTGTCGTTCCGCTGGGCACGTTGGATCTCAAGGTGAGCGGCGCGGGAGCGGAAGAGCCGTTAGGCCGTCGGGTATTCCGGATCCATCTGAGCGTCAATGGTCGGCTGATCCGGACTATCGAGGCGACCGCCGACGTGGCCGCCGTGCTCGAAGTGGTCGTTCCGGTTCGGATGATCAAGGCCGAGGAAGAGATCGAAGCGGGCGATGTCACGACCGATCGCATGATCGTGTTCGACTTGAAGCAGCCGCTGGCCATGAATCTCGCGGAGGTCGTCGGGAAAGCGACGATGCGGCCGCTTGCGCCCCAGAACCCGATCAGGCTGACAGCGGTGCGCCGGCCGTTCGCCGTCCACAAAGGTGACCGGGTGACCATCGAGGCCCGTCAAGGAGGGTTGGCAATTCAAACCGTCGGCGTCACCAAGTCCCACGGTGAACTGGGCCAGACGATCGTCGTCGCGAATGCCGATTCTGGGAAAGAACTGCGAGCCAGAATCATTGCACCGGGAGTCGTCCGTGTGGATTTCTGAGCGTGCGCTCTCATGTGCGCGTGGACTGGCGGCCATGTTCGTCGTGGGCGGTGTCGTTGCTCTCGTCGGCTGTTCCGCGTCGCCGAGCACCAAGCAGCAGCGTGTCGAGGTGGCTAAGCTGCCTCCTCCGAAAACCACCGGTTCGCTGTGGCAGGAGGAAAACGGGCGGGCATATCTCTATGAAGACCTCAGGGCGATGCGGGTCGGGGACATCATTACAATACTGATCGCCGAAAAACATAAGGGTTCGAAGAGCGCCGATACGAGTGCGGAGAAGGATTCGACCATCACGAACAGTTTGCAAGGGAGCGCCTTGGGCTATCTGGGCATTCCTGGCGTGCGATTGGGCGCCGAGGCGACACGTGGCTTGGGCATCGACGCCAGCGCCAAGAACAAATTCGGAGGCAAAGGAGCGACCAACCGCGAAGATACCTTGACCGGCACGATCTCCGCGATCGTGACGGAGGTATTGCCCAACGGGGATCTGCGCGTGGAGGGTCGGCGTGAAGTGACGGTGAACTCCGAGCGTCAGATTATGACGATCGCCGGCATCGTCCGGCGGGTGGATGTGAATACGAAGAACACCGTGCAATCGACCGCCATCGCCGACGCCAAGATCGAGTATTCAGGGCTCGGGGTCGTCGACGATGTGCAGCGGCCGGGCTGGTTCGTGCGGATACTGGATTGGATCTATCCCTTCTAAACGAGGGACTCCGGCCAGGACCAGCGGAAGAGGAGTGGCTCCGACCATGCGACGAACGAAAGAGAGACTGTTACTCATGCAGAGTTTGCGACTGATGATGTCGAGCGGGGTGGTGCGGCCGGCGGACGCCGATCCGGCCATGTTGACCAGGCCCTGGACGGTTCCGGTCAAGCGTGAGCCGGCCGAGGCGTCACCAGGCTCGACGGGTCGACCGATGCTGGGACGCGCTCTCGTCGGGCTGGTCGCCTGCGTGGTGTGCTGGCTAGGGAACACGAATCTGGCGGAAGCCGTACGCGTGAAAGACGTGGCGACGATCGAAGGCGTCCGGGAAAACCAATTGATCGGCTACGGGCTTGTGGTCGGTCTCGACCGGACCGGCGACCAGGTCATCGGCGGTCAGTTCACAATTCAGGCGATGATGTCCATGCTGAACAAGATGGGCATCAATCTGGTGATCGATCCCATTCAGTTGTTGACCCGGAATATCGCATCGGTAATGGTGACGGCGAAACTGCCTCCCTTCGTAAAGCCCGGTATGACCCTGGATGCGATCGTGTCCTCCATGGCTAATGCCAAAAGCCTGCAGGGCGGCACCCTGCTGATGACGCCGCTCAAAGCCCCCAATCAACAGGTCTTCGCGGTTGCGCAGGGGCCGGTGTCGATCGGAGGATTCTTGNNCCCGCGGGAGCCATTGTCGAGCGCGAAGTGGCGGTCGATATCGATTCCTGGGATTCCGTTTCGGTGCTGCTCCGGCACCCGGACTTTACGACTGCGATTCGGACGGCGGAAGCAATCGATGGGACGTTCGGCAAAGGGACCGCGGTGCCGGTCAACGCCGGCCTCGTGAAAACGACGCTGCCGGCCGGTTTCCGCGGACGGATCGTGGAGTACATCGCGACCATGGAAGGACTGGATGTCTCGGTCGATGTGGCGGCTAAGGTCGTAGTCAATGAGCGGACAGGGACGGTGGTGTTGGGTGAGCACGTGCGGCTCTCGACCTGTGCGATTTCCCACGGCAACCTGACCATCTCGGTGAAGAACACCCTGAATGTCTCGCAGCCTCCCGCGCCGGTGGTGGGGTCCAGCCAAGGACAAACAACCGTCACGGAGGATGTGCAGACGGAGGTGAAGGAGCAAGAGTCCCGCTTGATCGTCGTGGACCAGACCGTGACGCTGGGTGACGTTGTCAGGGCACTGAACGCCGTGGGAGTGACACCCCGTGACCTGGTCGCCATACTTTCCGCCTTGCGGGCCGCGGGAGCTCTTCAGGCCAATCTTGAGATTGTATAGATAAAGGATTGATAAGCAATACTTATGGATATGCCGGCTTTTCTCGGAACTCAGCTCGACCTCGTTAAAATGAGGGCTTTGGAGCCAGCTCCTCTGACCGAGGCTGGCTCGATATCGACCCGATTGGACAGGAGGGTACCAGAGGATTTACACAAGGCCGCCCAGGAATTCGAATCTTACTTCCTTTCGTATCTACTGAACACTATGAGGGAAACGGTTCCTCACGGGCTGTTGGATCGGAAGGGGGAAGAGGTCTGGTACTCGTTTTATGACCAGGAGATTGCGCGTCTGGCCACCCAGGCCGGAGGAATCGGCATCACCTCCTTTATAGACGCCTATACGGACCATTCCGGATTGCCTAGGGACAACGCTAAAGTTCCCGAGAGCTTCGGCCGATAAAGTGGTCGACCAGGGGAGAGGCCTTTTCCAGGACTCCCCTCGTCATCGGGAGGGTTAGCAGGTATGGAGATCTCAAATAACGGCCGCGCCGCGGACCTCGCGAAAATTCTCCTGGGTGTGCAGGAGACCGATCGTGCCTCAGGGAAAAAGGGGGCGCCCAAGGATTCTGCCGCTCAGGACCGTGTCCAGATTTCCGAGCAGGCGAAAGAGATGCAGCGCCTCCGGGCTCTGGCCGAACAGCCGGATCCGGTGCGCGAGGCGAGAGTGGAACGCATTCAACAGTCAGTCGAAGCGGGGACCTACAACGTCGACGGGAAGAAGGTCGCGGATGCCCTGATCCGTAATGTGTTGACGGATTCCATCGTCTAGTTCCTCCGCAGACGCCTCGACCACCTGGTCTCCCTTTGTCTCAAGTCTCAGTCTTGTCCTGCCGATGAGGGGGCATGGTGTCGACCGCGCACAATTCATCGCTGACTCAGTCTGAATCCATCCTTCGCCGCATGCAGGCGAAGCTGCTGCAGTTCCAAGGACTCCTGACCGAGGAACAGCAGGCGATTCGATCGCTCTCCTTCGGACAATTTTCCAGCGTGACCATGCGGAAGGCCCAATTGCTGGAAGAAATCCGAGAACTGGAAGACCAACGCAAAAAACTGGCGGCTACCTCGGCGCCGGGAACTGAGCCCGTTTCCGCTCAACAGGAAGAGGCGGCATTGGTGAGCGCAATCGGGCAGACCGACCGGATGAACCGGTTTAACGCCGCTCTGATCGGGCAATCGCTGGAATTCCTGGAAGGGACGTTGCGGCTCTGGCAACGGTCTCCGGAATCAGCCGCGCTCTATTCGTCATCGGGGACGGTGGCGCCGAGTACGGCCGGCCGCATCAGGGTGCAGGGGTAAATCCATGTCCGGCCTTAATGCCCTCTTCGGAATCGGCACCAACGCGCTGGCTGCGTTCCAGCAGGCGCTCTCCGTCACCGGCCAGAATATCTCGAACGTCAACACGCCCGGCTATTCACGGCAGCAGGCCATTCTGAACGAGACCAGGCCGGAGAACGCCCTGCCGGGGCAGATCGGAACCGGCGTCGAAGCGGCGGAGATCAGGCGGTCGATCGACACGTTCGTCGAGCAGCAGTTGCAAACCTCCCATGAACGACTAGGCCAGTATGGCGCTTCTCGGAGCGCCTTGTCCCAAATCGAACCGCTCTTCGCCGACTCCAATGATTTGGGGATTGCGGCTGGATTGAACGACTTCTTCAAGGCATGGCAGGATGTGGCGACCAGCCCGGCCGATTTGACGGCGCGGACGGTCCTGCTGTCGAAGGCCGCCGTGCTGACCGGCCGTTTCAATCAGGCCGCCACCCAACTGGCCAAACAGCGTGAATCCCTGGACGGCCAGATCCGGCAGGCCGTCACCGATGTCAACGGACTGGCCGATCAAATCGCCGACCTCAATGTCCAGATCAAGCTCGCGGAGGTGAGCGGTCAGAACGCCAACGATCTCCGCGATCAACGCGGCCGCGCGCTCAACCAATTGGCGGAGCTGATCGATATCTCCTCGTTGGAAGATGCCACCGGGCAGGTCACAGTGTTCGTCGGCAACGGTCAGGTCTTGGTGTCTCAAAACAAAACGTACGATCTCTCCGGTGTCGCCAATGCGGGGAACAACGGCCTGGTCGATGTGATGTACGATGCCGGGAGCGGCGCTAATACTCCGCTTCAGTCCGTCATCACCAGCGGACGGTTGAAGGGCCTGCTCGACGCACGCGACACGACGATTCCCTCCCTCCAAACCTCGTTGAACACGCTCGCCGCCCAATTGGTGAGTCAGGTCACTCCTGCGCACCAGGCGGGATACGGGCTGGACGGCACCACGACCAACAACTTCTTTTCGACCACGGGAACGACGGCCGCCACGATCAGCGTCGTCTTGACGGACCGATCGAAGATTGCCGCCTCGTCGACCGCCGCGGGTGTTCCGGGGAATAACGCGAACGCGTTGGCGGTGGCCGCGCTCCAGACGACGACGATTGGCGGACTGGGGAACGTGACTTTTCAGGACTATTACAGCGCGGCGGCCGGCAGTTTCGGTTCGACGTTGCAGGGAGCCAAACAAGATCTCGATGCACAGGAGATTATCCACGGTCAGTTGGAAGCCCATCGGGCGGAGGTTTCCGGGGTCTCCCTGGATGAAGAGCTGGTCAATCTTCTGAAGTATCAACGGGCGTTTCAGGCCGCCTCGAAGCTCATCACCACCAGCGATGAAATGCTGCAAACCATTCTCTCTATCAAACGATAGGCCTGGACGACACAACGCGGAGCGCGTGCCATGAGAGTCGCCGATCATCAAATCTACCAAACCCTCCTGGGCAATCTGCAGCGGTCCCGCTCGCAGATGCTTGAAGCCCAAGAGCAGATCTCCAGTCAGAAAAAGGTGCAGCGGCCGTCGGACGATCCTCGGGCATTCGGACAAATCGTGCTCGACAAGTCCGCACTGTCCCAGACCGACCAGTGGGTGCGGAACATCGAATTCGGCCAAGCCAGGGTGGATGCCGCAGACCAGGCCTTGGGACAGGTGCAGGATCTCATCACCAGAATTCGGGAACTGACCATTCAAGCCAGCAGCGACACGACTTCCGCCCAAGGGCGGACTGCCATCGCGCAGGAAGTGCGCCAGCTTCACCGCCAACTGGTCCATCTGGCCAACACGGAAGTCGCGGGCCAGGCCATTTTTGCAGGTACAAAGACCGATGTGCGGCCGTTTGCCGTCACGAGCGGGGACACGGTGGCCTACAGCGGAAACAGCGAGACGCAATCCATCGCGGTCAGTGAGAATCAGACCGTTCAGATACTTGTGCCGGGCAGCAGCATCTTCACCGGGTCGTCGACGAACATCTTCGACTCCGTACGCGATCTCCTGACCGCGTTGGAAGGCAACAATCGCACCGGCATCGAGGCGGCGATCGGAAACTTGGACCTGGCGACGGCCCAGATCAGCGACGCGCAGGGAACGATCGGCGGGTTGGCCAATCGGCTGCAGGTCACGAAGGATGGGCTGGATACGGCCAAACTGACGATCTCGAGAGCCATTTCCGAGAATCAGGATGCCGATCTGGCGACGGCGATTACGCAACTGCGCTTGCAGGAAGTCGCGGTGGATGCCGCCAGCCAGGCGTTTACGAGGATCTTCGACCAATCACTCTTGAATTACCTGCGGTAAGCGCGTCTCAAGTCTCCCCGGGCGAAGGCCGATAAAGACATGCGTACGTGTCCATTAGCCAAGGAAGGCTCGCATGTTAGTGTTGACCAGGCGCCGGGGAGAAGGCGTCACGATCGGGCCCAATGTTCGGATCGTGGTGCTGGGGATCAAGGGCGGACAGGTCCGTCTCGGTATCGAAGCTCCGTCCAATGTCGAAGTGCATCGGGATGAGGTCCATGCCAGAATTCAGGAAGAAAATCGAATGGCGGCGGGTCCGGGGGTCATCCCTTTGGAAGCTTTCCGCCAGCTTGGCGGTCGATCCGGTCGACGCAGGACGTGAGGCGCGCGCATGAAATTCCAGACGACCCGGTTCGGAACGCTTGAAATCAAGGAGGAGTCGGTGTTGACGTTTCCGTCAGGGATTTTGGGATTCCCGGATTGGACGCGCTATGTGTTGCTGGATCACGACACGGACGCGCCGTTCAAATGGTTGCAATGCGTCGAACAGCCGGACCTGGCGTTTGTGGTGTTGGATCCCGTGCTGTTCAAGCCGGACTATCAGGTCTCCATTCCCGCAGATGCGATGACGGAAGTGGAAGGACGGGAAGGAGACGATGTCTCGGTGGTGACCATCCTGACCATCCCATCCGACGATCCGACCCGCGTCACCGCCAACTTGCGGGGGCCGTTGCTGATGAACCTTCGGACCCGGCGTTGCAAACAGTTGGTCCTGTCCGAGGACATTCCCACTCGGTATCCGCTCTTCGCCCCTTCCCCGGCACGGAACCCGCCGCCGGCCGTGCCTGTGGCCACGGCCTGCTGACCTCCGCGTATACCGCTTTCACATCTTGCGGATCCGCCTCTGCGGCGGTCTCCTCCGGGGGATTACGCGACTCTGGGAGTGGCGGAATGCCGCTTGAGCACTTCTACGAGCTGGTGGACACGGCGTTCCAGCTGGTCGAGTAGGGTGGGCGCTTCGACGAGCGAGCCAAGCCGCCCGGTGGCTTCCAGCTGACTTGCCAGGAGGACGACATCTGGGGCGCAAAGGTTCGCGGCTGTTCCCTTCATGGTGTGGGCGGCGCGTTCCAGAACCGAGGGATCTTGACGGTGAATGGCGTCGCGGATATCGGCCAGCATGGTGAAGTGGCGATCCAAAAATAGCCGGAGCAACTGGTCGAACAATTCCTGATCCCCGCCGATGTTCGACAACATCTTGGCCGCGTCGAACACGCCGCCATCGGTCTCTCCGGCCTCACGCGGCGGGCGTGGCGGGGGCTGTGCGGGAGACGCGACCGGCGCCCAGCGAGCCAGCACCCGCCCCAGGTCTTCCGTTTTCACGGGTTTGGAGAGGTAGTCGTCCATGCCGGCTGCTTTGCAGCGCTCGCGATCACCCTGCATCGCATTCGCCGTCAGGGCGATAATGGGAATGTGGGGTGCATCCCGTTCCCGGATCCGGCGAGTCGCTTCGTATCCGTCCATGACCGGCATTTGGCAATCCATCACGATGGCGGCGTAGTTCGCCCGGTCGAGTGCCGCCAGGGCTTCCTGCCCGTTGCCGACGATATCCGGCTGGTATCCCAGCCGTTCGAGCATGCGAACGGCCAGCTTTTGGTTGACAAGATTATCCTCGGCGACCAGGATACGCGGGCGCGGTAGGTTTTCGGCCAGTGTATGGCGCGTAATCAAAGGCGCCGCCGGGACAAGGGCTCCCGGAAGACCGGCAGCGGCCGGGGCGGGTGGCTGTTGCAGTCCGAACACGGTGCGTAAGCAGCTCTGCAAGGTATCGTGACGAACGGGTTTGGTGAGATAGGCGTCAAAGCCGGCGCGGCGGGCCTGCTCGGCATGACCGGGTTGAATCAAGGAGGTCAGAACCACCAAGCGAATCGCTTTGCCGTGAGGATGCACCTTCATCTCCTTCGCCAATTGCAGTCCGTCCTTGCCCGGCATCAGCATGTCCAGGACCGCGACGTCGTATGGGGTGCCGTCTGCGGCGGCCCGGGCGATCAACTGTATGGCTTGATCCGCATCGTGGGCCTGGTCATCCCGCATCCCCCATCCGGACACGAGATGGTGCAGGATCGCGCGGTTGGATTCGTTGTCGTCGACGATGAGAACCCGTCGTCCGCTCAGATCGGCCGAGGGGACGATAGCGGGCTGGCAGACCGGTTGTTTCTGGAACTTGGCCGTGCACCAGAAAGTGGTGCCCTGCCCAGGCTTACTGCGAAGCCCGACCTTGCCTCCCATCAGCTCGACCAGCTGCTTGGAAATCGCCAGGCCCAGGCCGGTCCCG
>JRYJ01000813.1_pt1 | contig 14870 bp, 14 predicted proteins | sample 235371 | NCBI WGS metagenome assembly JRYJ01 (sample SAMN03074219, study PRJNA261477) | activated sludge metagenome | biome: Wastewater Treatment Plant; feature: Wastewater; material: Activated sludge; isolation source: activated biomass of a wastewater treatment plant treating hydrocarbon... ... | reverse complement strand
TGCGCAAGGTACCTACAACTACAAGGTGGTGCGCCAGTTTGCTGTGATGACGGTGATCTGGGGCATTGTTGGGATGCTGGTGGGGGTGGTGATAGCGGCGCAGCTGGTATGGCCGGAGTTAAATGTTCATGAATGGCTGAGCTACGGGCGGCTGCGCCCGCTGCACACCAATGCGGTGATTTTTGCTTTTGGTGGCAGTGCGCTATTTGCCACCAGTTACTACGTGGTGCAGCGCACGTGTCACACGACGCTGTTTGCCCCGGGGCTGGCGGCGTTCACTTTCTGGGGCTGGCAGCTGATCATTGTGCTGGCGGCGGTCACCCTGCCCCTGGGGATTACCACGGCCAAGGAATACGCCGAGCTGGAATGGCCCATTGATGTGCTGATCACGCTGGTGTGGGTGGCCTACGCGGTGGTGTTCTTCGGCACCATCATTAAGCGCAAGGTCCCGCACATCTATGTCGCCAACTGGTTCTTCGGCGGGTTCATCCTGACGGTGGCGCTGCTGCACCTGGTCAACAGCGCGGAGATACCGGTCACGTTGTGGAAGAGCTACTCGGCCTACGCCGGCGTACAGGACGCGATGGTGCAATGGTGGTACGGGCACAACGCGGTGGGCTTCTTCCTGACCGCCGGGTTCCTGGGGATGATGTACTACTTCGTCCCGAAGCAGGCCGGGCGCCCGGTGTATTCCTACCGGCTGTCGGTGGTGCACTTCTGGGCGCTGATCTTCACCTACATGTGGGCCGGCCCGCACCACCTGCACTACACNNCATGATCAACGGCATCATGACGCTCTCCGGGGCCTGGCACAAGCTCAGGGATGACCCGATTCTGAAGTTTCTCATCACGAGTCTCTCCTTCTACGGCATGAGCACCTTTGAAGGCCCGATGATGTCGGTGAAGACGGTCAATGCGCTGTCCCACTACACCGACTGGACGGTGGGCCATGTGCATTCGGGGGCGCTGGGCTGGGTGGCGATGGTCTCGATCGGCTGCATCTACTACCTCATCCCGCGGCTCTTTGGCAAGACCGAGATGTACAGCGTGCGCCTGATCACGGCGCACTTCTGGATTGCCACCATTGGGGTGGTGCTCTACATCGCCTCGATGTGGATTGCCGGGGTCATGCAGGGGCTGATGTGGCGGGCGACCAACCCCGATGGCACGCTCACCTACAGCTTTGTCGAGTCGGTCAAGGCCACCTATCCGTTCTGGAGCATTCGCCTGCTCGGCGGGCTGCTGTTCCTGGTGGGCATGCTGGTGATGGCCTACAACGTGTTCAAGACCATTGCTGGGGCCAAGGCGGTGGATGCGCCGGTGCTGGCGCCGGCGGCGGCTGCCCACTAGCGCGCGCCCGGGAGAGACCAATCATGAAACTCACCCATGATTTTATCGAACGCAACATCGGCTGGATGATCGTGCTCACCGTGCTGGTGGTGAGCGTGGGCGGGCTGGTGGAGATCGTGCCGCTGTTCTTCCAGAAATCGACCACCGAGCCGGTGGCCGGGGTCAAGCCCTACGATGCGCTGCGCCTGGCCGGGCGCGACATCTACATTCGGGAAGGCTGCTACAACTGCCACTCGCAGATGATCCGGCCCTTCCGCGCCGAGACCGAGCGCTACGGGCACTACTCGGTGGCCGGTGAATTCGTCTATGACCACCCCTTCCAGTGGGGCAGCAAGCGCACCGGGCCGGATCTGGCGCGTGTGGGCGGGCGCTACACCGACGAGTGGCACCGGGTGCATCTGTTGAACCCGCGCGATGTGGTGCCGGAGTCGAACATGCCGGCCTACGGCTGGCTGGAGCGCCCGTTGAAGGACGCGGCGATCGACGCGAAGATGCGGGCGCTGCGCACGGTGGGCGTGCCCTACACGGACGCCGAGATTGCGGGCGCTGCGAAGGCCCTGGAGGGCAAGAGCGAGATCGAGGCGCTCATTGCCTACCTGCAGGGGCTGGGCACGGCGATCAAGGCCACGCGCTAGGCGGCGGCGGCGATGGACCTCAACGATGTGCGCGCGCTGGTGACGGTGGTCGCCTTCGTGTGTTTCGTGGCCATCGTGCTGTGGGCCTACAGCGGCAAGCGCCGCCAGCGCTTCGAGCAGGCCGCACGCCTGCCTTTCACCGATGATGAGCAGCCCGAGGCGTCGGCGCGCCCCGGGCCGGGGCAACAGAAAGGGGCATCATGAGCGATTTCGTCAGTGGCTTCTGGAGTGTGTATGTGGGGCTGATCACGCTGGTGTCCGTGATCGGCTGCGGGCTGTTTCTGTGGATCCAGGACAAGGTGCGCCGGCCCGCCCCGGGCGAGGCGGTGGGCACCATGGGCCACGTGTGGGATGAGACGCTGCAGGAGTACAACCACCCGCTGCCCAACTGGTGGCGCTGGCTGTTCTACCTGACGGTGATCTTCTCGCTTGCCTATCTGGCGCTGTACCCCGGACTGGGCGCCTTTAACGGCCAGTACGGCTGGTCCTCCAAGGGCCAGTACGAGCAGGAGATGGCTGCCGCGCAGGCCCAGTACGCGCCCATCTTCGACAAGTTCGTCAAGCAGGACTTGAAAGCGGTGGCCGCCGACCCGGAGGCCCGGCGCATCGGCGAGCGGCTGTTCCAGACCTACTGCGCCCAATGCCATGGCTCGGATGCGCGCGGCTCCAAGGGCTTTCCCAACCTCGCTGACCGCGACTGGCTGTGGGGCGGCGAGCCCGAGCAGATCAAGACCTCGATTGCCGAGGGACGCAACGGCATCATGACCCCCTTCGGGGCGATTCTCTCGGCCGAGCAGGCGAAGGACGTGGCCGCTTACGTGCGCTCGCTGTCGAACTTGAGCGCCGATTCGCTGCGCGCGGGCCGGGGCAAGGAGCTGTTCGCCACCAACTGTGTGGCCTGCCATGGCCCCGATGCCAAGGGCAACCCGGCGCTGGGCGCGCCCAACCTGACCGATGCCACCTGGCTGTACGGCTCCTCGGAAGCCACCCTCCTGGAGACCATCACCAAGGGCCGTAACAACCGCATGCCCGCCCACAAGGACTTCCTCGGCGAGGCTAAAGTCCATCTGCTCGCCGCCTATGTGCTTGGCTTGTCCAGCCAGGGCGGCAGCGCAGAAGCGGCGAAGAAATAGTCTTCCGCCGGAGCGGTGCCCGACGCGAGTCGGGCGCACGCTCGGGCGCCATTACAACGACGATACCCCCACCCTGAGAGAGCGAATCGATTTTCGTGCCTATGACGAGGAGATGAACCATGGCGTGGAAGCTTTTGCTCGGATCGGATATCGGTCTCCTGAGTCTGTTTACCATCTTGTTCGTGATCGTCATGGCGATATACCTCTATCGCTACGTCTCGAAGAAGATGCAGGAAGACCAGGCCAAGGCGCCGTAGGGCGAGACATCCGGCGCGCTGGCGCCATGGCTACGAAGTAGGGCAGCGGAGCCGTCGCCTGCGCTTCAGCGGACGGTTGGTTTCAATTCCGCGATGACGGGTGCGTGGTCGGACGGCCGTTCGAGCTTGCGCGGCGCTTTGTCTACCGTACAGCTCATGCACAAATCGGCGAGCGGCGACGAAAGCAATATGTGGTCGATGCGCAGGCCCATGTTGCGGCGAAACGCCATCATCCGATAGTCCCACCAGGTAAACACTTTCTCCGGCTGCTGGAACAGGCGAAAGCTGTCCTTGAAGCCCAATGCCACCAGGCGCGCGAAGGCGTCGCGTTCGGGCTCGGAGAACAAAATCTGCCCTTGCCAGAGCTGCGGATCGTGAACATCACGCTCGTCCGGAGCGATGTTGAAATCGCCGGCCAGGACGATGCGCGGCTGGCGCGTTAGTTCATCGCCCAACCAGTCGGTAAGCGCGCCGATCCAGCGCAGCTTGTACTGATACTTGTCGGAGCCCACGCTCTCGCCGTTGGGGAAGTAGGCGCACACGACAAGGACTCTATCCATGACGACGGCAAGCAGCCGTTGTTGCGTGTCGTCGAAATTCGGAATCGCGCTGACGAAGGGCGTCGCCGGCCGCGCAGTGAGGATGGCGACGCCGTTGTAGGTTTTCTGTCCGGCGAAGGCGGCGTGATAGCCGGCCGCTTCGATCTCCGCACGCGGGAAATTGTGGTCTTCGAGTTTAGTTTCCTGCAGACACAGCACGTCTGGCTGTTGCGCCTTCAGCCAGTCCAGGACGTGGGGCAGTCGAACTTTGAGGGAATTGACGTTCCAGGTGGCGAGCTTCATCTCGCCGCGGTTGGCGTCGCCAACGGAGTCGGCTGACCGGAGTCCGCCCCCGATCCTGCCCCGGCCGCCGGCTGACGCGCGGCGGTCTTCACTACTCTGCCAGGCACGGCCGTGCGGGCATAGCCGGCATCATCGAGGAGCCTGCCCCAGCTTTCTTCGGAGTAGCCGCGCAACTTCTGCTCGCCGACCGTAACCGCGGGAACCTGAATGTCATTGCCGCCGAAGAGCTGCTTGTAGGCGGCGTACTGCTCGTCCGACTGGAGCGCCACTTCGGCGAACGACACGCCGCGGCGGCCGAGATAGTCCCGGCCCACCTGGCATTCCGTCGCGCATTCCGGAGCCGTATAAAGCGTCACCGGAAAATCCTGCATCGCCTTGCGCTGGCTATAGCTCGGCTCGCTCGTTTCGATGAAACTGGGCGTGCGCAGGCGCTTTTCCTGCACCTTCTTCGCTTCGGGCGGCGGCGGCTGGTCGGAGTAATGAACCGTACCGTCGCGGTCGACCCAGCGAAACATGGTCTGCGCGGCGGCATTCGTCGCCACGGCCAGCAGTGCCGATGCCGCCAAGCTGGGCAATATGCGCATCATGTTCGCCTCCCGCCTCGGGACCACCTACGCTGCAATCATACCATTATGGCGCAGCAAGGCATCCACCTGGGGTTCCCGCCCGCGGAATGCCTTAAAGGACTCCAGCGCCGGACGGCTGCCGCCGACAGCGAGGATCTCGTCCCAGAAACGCTTGCCGGTCACGGCATCGAGGACATTGCCGCGATCGAGGAACAGATCGTAGGCATCCGCCGAGAGCACTTCCGCCCACTTATAGCTGTAGTAGCCGGCCGCGTAGCCGCCGGCGAAGATGTGCGAGAAGCTCTGCGGAAACCGATTCCAGTCCGGTGGGCGCACGACGGCGACTTCGTCGCGCACCTGTTCCAGCAATCCCAGTACCGTCTGTGTGCCTTCGGCATCGAAACTGCAGTGCAGCAGCATGTCGAACAGAGCGAACTCGATCTGGCGCAGCATCTGCATGCCGCTCTGGAAGTTCTTCGCCGCCAGCATGCGGTCGAACAGGGCGCGCGGCAGCGGCTCGCCGCTGTCGACGTGCGCCGTCATGTTGGCCAGCACCTCCCATTCCCAGCAGAAGTTCTCCATGAACTGGCTGGGCAGTTCCACCGCATCCCACTCCACGCCGTGAATGCCCGAGACGCCAAGCTCGTCCACCCGGCTTAAGAGGTGATGCAGCCCGTGGCCGCACTCATGGAACAGCGTGATCACCTCGTCATGGGTGAACAGCGCCGGTCGATCGCCCAGAGGGGCGGAGAAGTTGCAATTCAAATAGGCCACCGGCGTTTGTATGCCGTGGCGCACGCGCCGCCGCGTAATCGCCTCGTCCATCCACGCGCCACCGCGCTTGGTATCGCGGGCGTACAGGTCGAGATAAAACTGCCCGACCAGATTGCCGGCGCCATCGACAATGCGGAAGAAACGCACGTCGGCTTGCCAGACAGGCGCCGCGTCCGGCTCGATCCGAACGCCATAGAGGGTTTCGATCACCCGAAACAGTCCCGCCAGCACCTGCGGTTCCGGCAGATACTGCTTTACCTCCTGTTCGGAGAAAGCGTAACGCTTTTGCCGCAGTTTCTCCGACGCATAGGCGATGTCCCAGGCCTCGAGCTGATTCAGCCTCAGCTCCGCAGCGGCGAACTCCTGCAACTCGGCGAAGTCCTTGGCCGCAAACGGACGCGCCTTTGCCGCTAGCTCGCGCAGGAACTCCAGCACCTGGCCGGGCGTTTCCGCCATCTTGGGCACCAGCGACACCTCGGCGAAGTTGGCGTAGCCGAGCATGCGCGCTTCCTCCTCGCGCAATTTGAGTATCCGGCCGATCAGCGTCGTATTGTCCCAGTCGGCTTTGCCGAACTCGGAGGCGCGCGTGGCATAGGCCCGGTACATGCGTCTGCGCAGGGCGCGGTCGTCGGCGTACTGCATCACCGGAATGTAGGAGGGTGCATGCAGGGTGAATTTCCAGCCGCGCTTGTTTTCCTTCTCCGCCGCGGCGCGCGCCGCCTGTTTGATGTCGTCAGGAATGCCGGCGAGCAGCGACTCGTCTTCCACGTACTCGCCGAAGGCGTTCGTGGCGTCGAGCAGGTTCTCGGAGAATTTCGCCGCCAGCGCCGCCAGCTCCTCCTGAATCGTCTGGAAGCGCGGCTTCTGCGCTTCGTCCAGTTCCGCACCACTCAAACGGAAATCGCGGATCTCGTTGTCGATGATCTTGCGCCGCGCCGGCGTCAGGTCGGCGTAGTCGGCACCGTCCCGGATCGCCTTGAATTTGCGGAACAGCGCCAGGTTCTGGCCCAGCTCCGTGTAGTAACGGGTCACTTCCGGCAGGTTGGCGTTGTAGGCCTCGCGCCAAGCCGGGACGTCCATGACCGAGTGCAGGTGACCGACGATCCCCCAGGCACGGGAGAGACGCTCGTTGGCATCAGTCATCGGTGCCACGAACGCCTCCCAAGTGGCGGGGACGGCATCGCCGGACAAAGCCTCCAGGAGTTTGCGGTTCTCGGCTAGCACCTCGGCGACCGCCGGGGTGACATGCTCCGGCGCGATCACGTCGAAGCGCGGCAGGCCGGTGAAGTCGAGCATCGGGTTTGGCATCAGGGTTGGCAACGCAGCTCTTTGTTGGAACCCTATTTTGCCTGAAAGGTCGGGCAACGTAAGCGCGCGACGACCTGCGGCCTCACGCGGCAGCTGGAAGGCGCCCATGCCAAGCCGAAAGCGTTGCGACACTGGCGTAGCCGAAACCGAGCGCATCGCCCTTCAACACGTGGAAGGGCGCGTGCGGCTCGCCTAGATCGGAAAGCACCAGGGCGGCATCGCTGAAATCGTTGCCGCGCGTGTAGTCGCTGACGGTGACGATGGTGCCAAGGCCCGCGCCGTGGGCGGCGGCGAGCCCTGGGCCGGAATCCTCGATCGCCAGACAGTCGCCGGGGTCCAACCCGAGTTGCTCCAGTACCCACAGGTAGACGTCCGGTGCAGGTTTCTTCCGGGCGACGACCTCGCCGGCGCCGATGGCGGCGAACCAGCGCAGACTGCCCTCGCCCAGGCCGTGACGCAGCACGGCGGCGACCGTGTCCGGCGCGGCGGTGGTGGCGATGGCCAAGCGCAGTCCGGCAGCGCGTGCTTCCCTGATCAGCCGGGCCACGCCCGGTCGCGGTGGGATGCCGCCCTGCGCGAGCAGGTGCGCGAACTGGCGCGCCTTCGCCTCGTGCAGACCGGCGATGAATGCCGCCAAGTCCGTACCGCCCGGCAAGTCCGGGCGATGGCGGGCAATGAACGCGGCGATGCGTTCCTTGCCGCCGGCGACGGCAAGGAGTTCGCCGTAGAGAGCCGGCTCCCAATCCCAATCCAAACCGGCTTCGCGGAATGCCGCATTGAACGCGACGCGATGCCCGTCCCGCTCGGTATCGGCGATCGTGCCGTCCAGATCGAAGATGAGCGCTCGCAGATGTGCCATCCGCGGTTACCGTTGGACGTAGGGTTTGCCGTCCGCGCCTTCTTCGCTGTCCTCGCCATAGGGCAGCTTGACGTGACCGTAACGAACGACCAGCACGGCGATGGTGATGAGCAGGATCGAGGCGGCCACCGCGAGCATGCGCCACTCCGTCATGCCCTTGAGGTCGAGGATGAGATAACGCGCCAGCGCCACCATGGCGATGTAGAGCGGAAAGCGCACCGGCAACTGCCCGGACTTGAAGTACCGGCCGATCATCGCCAGCACTTCGAGATAAAGAAACATCAGTAGCAGGTCGGTCAGAGTCACCGCCCCGGCGCGCACCATGATCATCACCTCCTGATACCCGGCCACCGTGGTAGCGAAGGCGATGATCAGCAGCCCAAGGTATTCGACCGAGTCCAGTCCGCGCTGGAAGAAGCGGCGCACGCGCTCGAAAGCAGCAGCTTGTCTTTCCATTTGTTCTCTCTCCGTGCCGGGCGGCCAGCGCGCTGCGCCGGGCGACAAAAGAGCCGCCCGCGGGCGGCTCCATGGTCAGATCGCGATTCGCCTCAGGCAACAATCTGGTCGAGCTCGTGCTTCTTGTAACGTTCGGCCATTTTCTCCATCGGCATCGGCTTGATTTTCGATGCCTGTCCGGCGCACCCGAAGGCCTCGTAGCGTGCCCTGCAGATTTCCCTGGCTGCCTTTTGCGCGTCGGCGAGGAACTTGCGAGGATCGAACTCGCTCGGTTTCTCGGACATGTGACGGCGGATCGCGCCGGTCATGGCCAGCCGGATGTCGGTGTCAATGTTGACCTTGCGCACGCCGTGCTTGATCCCTTCGCAGATCTCCTCGACCGGCACGCCGTATGTCTCCTTCATCTGGCCGCCGTACTTGCGGATGATCTCCAGCCACTCCTGCGGCACGGAGGAGGAGCCGTGCATCACCAGGTGGGTATTCGGGATGCGCTTGTGGATTTCCTTGATGCGCTCGATGGCCAGAATGTCGCCGGTGGGCTTGCGGGTGAATTTGTAGGCGCCATGGGAGGTGCCGATGGCAATCGCGAGCGCGTCGCACTGTGTCTTCTTGACGAAGTCCGCCGCTTGATCCGGATCGGTGAGCAGCATCTCCTTGGTCATGGTGCCCTCGGCGCCGTGGCCGTCCTCCTTGTCGCCCTTCATGGTTTCCAGGGAACCGAGGCAACCCAACTCCCCCTCCACCGTGACGCCGATGGCGTGCGCCATGTCCACCACCTTTCGCGTCACCTCGACGTTATAGTCGTAGGAGGAGGGCGTCTTGCCGTCTTCCTCGAGCGACCCGTCCATCATGACGCTGGAAAATCCCGAACGGATGGCGTTGATGCACACGGCCGGCGAGGCGCCGTGATCCTGGTGCATGACCACCGGGATGTGCGGGTATGCTTCGATCGCCGCCAGGATCAGATGGCGCAGAAAAGGCTCACCGGCGTATTTGCGCGCGCCGGCCGAGCCCTGCATGATCACCGGGCTGTTGGTCTCGTCGGCCGCTTCCATGATGGCGCGCACCTGTTCCAGGTTGTTGACGTTGAACGCCGGCAGTCCGTAACCGTTCTCCGCGGCGTGGTCGAGTAGTTGGCGCATCGAAACTAGTGGCATGGCTGTCTCCTTGTCTGCATGGCGGGCAAGGCGTGGGCGCGCGACGGTGGCTGCGGCATCGAGGCCGCAGGTAGTGTCTCACGCCTTCCTGCACCGCTAAGTTGATAAGCGGGAAAAGTCAGGATTGGCGAAACTGGGGCCTGGCCCCTGGCTCGCCACTCCTCACTCCTCACGCGCCGCCAACTTCACGATCTTCATGGTGTTCGTGCCGCCGGAGCTGCCGATGGGCTCGCCCACTGTCATGACGATCGTGTCGCCCGGCGTCACCGCGCCGTCGCTGATCATCAGATCCTCAGCCTCCTTCAGCAACTCGTCCCGGTCCGCGGTGACCTGGCGCATCAGCAGCGGATAGACGCCGCGAAACAGCGTCGTCTTGTAGCGCGTGCGGATCTCCGGCGTCAGGGCGTAAATCGGCACGCCGCAGTTCAGGCGCGACATCCAAAGCGCCGTGGAACCCGATTGCGTCAGGGCGGCGATGGCCTTGGCCTTCAGATGATAGGCCGTGAACAGCGCCGCCATGGCGATCGACTGGTCGATGCGGGTGAATATGCGGTTGAGGAAATCCCGCTCGAGCGTCACTTCCGCCGATTTCTCCGCCTCGATGCACACGCGCGACATCGCTTCCACGGCTTCCACCGGATACCGGCCGGCCGCCGTTTCCGCCGACAGCATGACAGCGTCGGTACCATCGAGCACGGCATTGGCTACGTCGGATACCTCGGCCCGTGTCGGTACGGGGCTGGCGATCATCGACTCCATCATCTGCGTCGCCGTGATGGTGAGCTTGTTGTGCTCGCGCGCGGTGTGGATGATGCGCTTCTGCAGCGCCGGCACGGCGGCGTCACCGACCTCGACGGCGAGATCGCCGCGCGCCACCATGATGCCGTCGCTGGCATGCAGGATCTCGTCGAGCGCGCCGATGGCTTCCGCGCGCTCGATCTTGGCGATGAGCAGCGCATCGGAACGAGCGTTGCGCAGCAGCTCCCGCGCCAGGCGCATGTCGGCGCCGGACTTCGGAAATGACACGGCGACGAAATCCACATGCAGCGCCGCGGCGAGCTTGATGTCGTCCATGTCCTTGGGCGTCAGCGCCGGGGCCGACAGCCCGCCGCCTTGGCGGTTGATGCCCTTGTTGTTAGACAGCTCGCCACCGTGGCGCACGCGCGTGTGGATTTCGTCGTACTCGACGCGCTCGACATCCAGGACGATGCGCCCGTCGTCGAGCAGCAGCACATTGCCCGGTTCGACATCCTGCACCAGTTCGGGATAGTCCAGGCCTACCCGGGTCTGATCGCCGAGCTGGCACTCCGCGTCAAGGATGAAAGACTGCCCGGTCTTCAGTTCGATCTTGCTGCCGGCGAGCTTGCCGATGCGGATTTTCGGCCCCTGCAGGTCGGCCATGATGCCGACCGTGCGGCCGAGGCTGCGCATGACGTCGGACAGCATCTGCACGCGCCGTTCATGGTCTTCCGCCGTGCCATGGGAGAAGTTGAGCCGTACGACATCGACGCCGGCGGAGAGCATCCGGGTCAGGACGGTGATGTTGGAGGAGGCCGGACCGAGGGTGGCGACGATTTTCGTGGAGCGCTGCATGCTGCGTGTCAGGGCTGGCGGGCGTGGAGGCTCGGGGCGGGAAGGCTGCGCTTCATGATTTGCCCGAGCCTCTGCGCCACGCTCAGCCTTGTGCCCGCCGCTCGAGCATGGCCACCGCCGGCAGTGTCTTGCCCTCCAGGTACTCGAGGAAGGCGCCACCCGCGGTCGAGATGTACGACACCTTGTCGTAGATGCCGTACTTCTGGATGGCAGCGATGGTGTCGCCGCCGCCGGCCAGGGTGAACGCCTTGGTGGCGGCGATGGCGTCCGCGATCTTCCGCGTTCCGGCACCGAACTGGTCGAACTCGAACACGCCGACCGGCCCGTTCCACACCACTGTGCCGGCCTTCATGATGATGTCGGCCAGTTCCTGGGCGCTCTTCGGACCGATGTCGAAAATCATGTCGTCGTCGGCGACCGCGCCGGCATCCTTCAACACGGCCGGCTCGGCGGCGTCGAACTTCTTGCCTACCACGACGTCCACGGCGATCGGAATGGTCGCGCCGCGCTTGTTCATCTTCTCGATCAGCGCCTTTGCCGTGGGCACGAGATCGTCCTCGCGCAGCGATTTGCCGACGTTCTTGCCGACTGCCTTGAGGAAGGTGTTGGCGATGCCGCCGCCGACGACGAGCTGATCCACCTTCTCAGACAGGGACTCGAGCACCGTGAGCTTGGTGGACACCTTGGAACCGGCGACGATGGCAACCATCGGCCGGGCGGGATTGGCGAGCGCCTTGTGCAGGGCCTCAAGTTCCTCGGCCACGAGCAGGCCGGCGCAGGCGGCCGGGGCGAACTGTGCGACGCCATACGTCGAAGCCTCGGCGCGGTGTGCAGTGCCGAAGGCATCCATGACAAACAGGTCACACAGCGCGGCATACTTCCTCGCCGTGTCCTCGACGTTTTTCTTCTCGCCCTTGTTGAAGCGGCAGTTTTCCAGCAGCACGACCTCCCCGGCAGCGACGTCGAAGCCGCCGTTCACCCAGTCGCGGACCACGCGCACTGGCTTGCCGAGCTTGGCCGACATCACGTCGGCGACGGGTTGCAGGGAATTCTCGGCCGAGAACACGCCTTCTTCCGGACGACCGAGGTGGGAAGTGACCATCACCTTGGCACCGGCCTTCAGGCAGTGCTCGATGGTGGGCATGGACGCGGTAATGCGGGCATCCGAGGTGACCTTGCCGTCCTTGACAGGAACATTGAGGTCGGCGCGAATGAAGACGCGTTTGCCCTTGAGATCGAAATCAGTGAGACGCTTGAATTGCATGTTTGGCTCCGTCAACGAGTCATTGGTGTGCGGCGAGCCGCACGCGCCAAGCGGCGCCATCGCGGGGACGGCGCCGCGGCGCTGTCGTGGCCGGCTCGCTACCGGGCGCTTATTTCGCAGCCATGACGCGGATCATCTCCAGCACCTTGCACGAGTAGCCCCACTCGTTGTCGTACCAGGAGACGACCTTGACGAAGGTGCCGTCCAGCGCAATGCCCGCTTCGGCGTCGAAGACGGAGGTGCAGGACTCGCCGCGGAAGTCGGTGGCGACGACCTTCTCGTTGGTGTAGCCGAGCACACCCTTCATCGGGCCCTCGGAAGCGGCCTTCATGGCGGCGCAGATTTGCTCGTAGGTCGCCTCCTTGTTCAGTTCGACGGTGAGGTCGACCACCGACACGTCGGAGGTGGGAACGCGGAAGGCCATGCCGGTGAGCTTCTTATTCAGCTCGGGAATGACTTTTCCAACGGCTTTCGCCGCACCGGTCGAGGACGGAATGATGTTTTCCAGGATGCCGCGGCCGCCGCGCCAATCCTTGTTCGACGGGCCGTCCACCGTCTTCTGCGTGGCGGTGGCGGCGTGCACGGTGGTCATCAGGCCACGCTTGATGCCCCAGGTGTCGTTGAGCACCTTGGCGACCGGGGCCAGGCAGTTGGTGGTGCAGGAAGCGTTCGAAATAATGGCCTCGCCGGCATACTTGGCGTGATTGACGCCATACACGAACATCGGCGTGTCGTCCTTGGAGGGCGCCGACTGGATCACCTTTTTGGCGCCGGCGGCGATGTGCTTCTGGCAGGTTTCCTGGGTCAGGAACAGGCCGGTGGATTCGACGACGACGTTGGCGCCCACTTCGTTCCACTTCAGCTCTGCCGGATCCTTGACGGCAGTGAGGCGGATTTTCTTGCCGTTGACCACCAGGGTATGACCATCGACGACGATGTCGCCCTTGAATCGGCCATGGACGGAGTCGTATTGCAGCATGTAGGCCAGGTAGTCCGGCTCAAGCAGATCATTGATGCCGACGACCTCAATGTCCGGGAAATTCTTCACCGCTGCACGGAACACCATGCGCCCGATGCGGCCAAACCCATTGATGCCAATTTTGATGGTCATAGCTATTACTCCCTTAGTAGAGACACAGAACTTCCCCGCGCGCAGGGCGCCAAGAAAGGCCACGAGCAACCAATGTCACCCCGGACATTGTAATCGCGCCCTGCGTCATCGTTGCAACCCGGTGCCTACAGGACGCCCTTCACCTTCTCGGCGACGTTGTCTACCGTGAAGCCGAAGTACTTGAACAACTCTCCGGCCGGCGCCGACTCGCCGAAGCTGTCGATACCTACCACGGCGCCATCCAGCCCGACATACTTGCGCCAGAAATCGCCCACGCCGGCTTCCACCGCCACGCGCGGCATGCCGGCGGGCAACACGGACTCGCGATAGCTGGCGTCTTGGCGGTCGAATACAGACGTCGAGGGCATGGAGACGACGCGCACAGCAATGCCCTCGTCCGCCAGTTTCGCCTGCGTCTTCAGCGCCAGGTCCACCTCGGAGCCGGTGGCGATGATCGCGGCGCGCGCCCCCGGAGCATCGCGCAGAACATAACCGCCGGAAGCGATGGCCGCGATCTGGGCTGCATCGCGCTTGCAGAAGGGCAGGTTCTGGCGCGACAGGATCAGGCTGGACGGGCCGTCCCGGCGCTCGACGGCCTTGGTCCACGCGACCATGGTTTCCACCGTGTCGCAGGGCCGCCATACGTCCATGCGCGGAATGTAGCGCAGGGTCGCCGTCTGTTCCACCGCCTGGTGCGTCGGACCGTCCTCGCCCAGGCCGATGGAATCGTGGGTAAACACGTAGATCACGCGCTGGCGCATCAGCGCCGCCATGCGCAGGGCGTTGCGCGCGTACTCCGAGAACATGAGGAAGGTGCCGCCGAACGGCAGGATGCCGCCGTGCAGCGCCATGCCGTTCATGATGGCGCTCATGCCGAACTCGCGCACGCCGTAGGAAATGTAGTTGCCCACCCCGTGGTCGTGCACCGCCTTGCAGCCCGTCCAGTTGGTGAGGTTGGAACCAGTAAGATCGGCCGATCCGCCGACGAATTCCGGCAGTACCGGCGCTAGGGCGTTGATGGCGATCTGCGACGCCTTGCGCGTGGCCACCGTTTCGGCCTTCTCGTTTGCCGCAGCGATGGCCTTCGCCACGTGCTCGGCCCACTGCGCCGGCAGATCGCCGGCCATGCGGCGCTTGAACTCGGCGGCGAGCGCTGGATGTTCGCGGGCGTAGCGATCGAACTTGTGCTGCCAGGCGGCCTCGCGCTCGGCGCCTTTCTTGCGCCCGTCCCAGGCCTCGTAGACTTCCTGGGGGATCTCGAACGGTCCGAAATGCCAGCCGATGTGCGGCCGCGTGGCGGCCACCTCGGCTTCGCCCAGCGCCGCGCCATGCACGTCATGGGTGCCCGCCTTGGTCGGCGCACCCATGCCGATGACGGTCTTGCAGCAGATCAGGGTCGGCCTTTCCCGATCCGCCTTTGCCTCCTCGATGGCGGCGTGGATCGCCTCGGGATCATGGCCGTTGACGTTGGGAATCACCTGCCAGCCGTAGGCCTCGAAGCGCTTCGGCGTGTCGTCGGTGAACCAGCCGTCGACATGGCCGTCGATGGAGATGCCGTTGTCGTC
>JRYJ01000642.1_pt1 | contig 14899 bp, 15 predicted proteins | sample 235371 | NCBI WGS metagenome assembly JRYJ01 (sample SAMN03074219, study PRJNA261477) | activated sludge metagenome | biome: Wastewater Treatment Plant; feature: Wastewater; material: Activated sludge; isolation source: activated biomass of a wastewater treatment plant treating hydrocarbon... ... | reverse complement strand
CGAGATCAAGAACCCGCTCACGCCCATCCAGCTGTCGGCCGAGCGCCTGCAGCACAAGCTGGAGTCCAAGCTGGAGGGGCCGGACCAGGCCATGCTCGCGAAGTCGGTGGCCACCATCGTCAACCAGGTCCAGGCGATGAAGACGCTCGTCAACGAGTTCCGCGACTACGCGCGGCTGCCGGCCGGGCAGATGAAGCCGCTGGACCTCAATGCGCTGGTGTCCGAGGTGCTCGGCCTGTACGTGACCGCCCAGGAGGCCGGGCGGCTGAGCGCTGACCTGGCTGCCGGCCTGCCGCCCATCCTGGGCGACAGCACGCAGCTGCGCCAGGTCATCCACAACCTCGTGCAGAACGCGTTCGACGCCGTGGCCGATCGGCCGGACGGGCACGTGCGCGTGCGCACCGGGCTCGCACGCAACGAGCAGGGCGAGGTGCGCGCCGTGCGCCTTCAGGTGGTGGACAACGGCCACGGCTTCCCGGACAAGGTGCTCAAGCGCGCCTTCGAGCCGTACGTCACCACCAAGAGCAAGGGCACCGGCCTCGGCTTGGCAGTGGTCAAGAAGATCGCCGACGAACACGGCGCCCGCATCCGCATCGCCAACCTCGGGGTTGCCGGCGAGGGTGCCGCCGGTAACACTTCCGTCCCTCTCGCGGCGGGCTCGGCGCCCCTGACGGGGGCGCAAGTTTCGCTATCATTTTCCAGGCTTGCTCCGGCCGAGACGCTGCCGCCCGCTGCGGCAGACACCGAGAGCCGGACGCACTGACCTCCATGGCGATCATTCTTGTTGTAGACGACGAACTCGGCATCCGCGCGCTGCTGTCGGAGATCCTGACCGACGAGGGGCACACCGTCGAGGTGGCCGAGAACGCGGCCGAGGCGCGCGCCGTGCGCGAGCGCCTGCGCCCGGACCTCGTGCTGCTCGACATCTGGATGCCCGACGTGGACGGCATCACGCTGCTCAAGGAATGGGGGGCCACCGGCTTGCTGACGATGCCGGTCATCATGATGAGCGGCCACGGCACCATCGACACCGCGGTGGAGGCCACCAAGTTCGGCGCCATGGCCTTCCTCGAGAAGCCGGTGACGCTGCAGAAGCTGCTGCGTGCGGTCGAGCAGGGGCTCGCCAAGCCTGCGGCGCCGGCGCGCCCGGCCACCGGCGTGCACCACCCGCATCACAACCACCATCTCGGCGACACCGCGCTCACGGTGGAGGCGGCGATGACCGGTGGCCAGGGCCTGCCGACCGCGCCCTTGCTGCTCGGGCCGCAGGCCGAGCAGAGCTTCGACCTCGACCGCCCGCTGCGCGAGGCGCGTGATGCCTTCGAGAAGAGCTATTTCGAGTTCCATCTCGCGCAGGAGAACGGCAGCATGACGCGCGTGGCCGAGAAGACCGGCCTGGAGCGCACGCACCTGTACCGCAAGCTCAAGCAGTTGGGTGTGGACCTGTCCCGCAACAAGCGGGGCGGATCGCTTTGATCCGGACGGGCCGTCCGGCTCGGCTATACTCCGCGGTTCTCACGGCCAAGTAGCTCAGTTGGTAGAGCAGCGGATTGAAAATCCGCGTGTCGGTGGTTCGATTCCGCCCTTGGCCACCACTCGCAAACCCGCATGAAATCTAGGTTTCATGCGGGTTTTGTCTTTCCTGGACCCCGAGCAGATGCGAGATCCATGTGCAGTTTCACTGCACATGGGCCCAGGAGCCGTCCGGGGCGGGATGGCCCGAGGGCGGCCGGGTCGGCAGTGTCGAGGCGGGTCGATCAGGGGTGCAGAGCATGTCTTGAGAGACATATTTGCATTTGATGCCTTGAAAGGCATTTCTTGCATGAATGCCTTCTAAGGCATAAGCTGCGCGGATGGACTATCCCATCCAATCCCCGGGCCAGCTCTCCAGCCACCTGCGGGCCCTGCGCAAGGCACGCGGCCTGAGCCAGGCGCAGCTCGGTGCCGTGCTGGGTGTCGGGCAGACACGGGTCGCGCGCATCGAGCACGACCCGACGGCGATCAGCGTGGCGCAGTTCCTCGGCATCCTGAACGCGCTGGGGGTGCAGATGGTGCTGCGCCCCACGGGCACCAGGGCCGATGCCGCCGCGGCGCAGGGCACGGGCAAGCGCCACCCGTCGGACGAACCCTGGTAAGGGCCTGCAGTGGCCGAGCTCCACATCTGGATGAACGGGATGCCCGTGGGCGTGTGGACCACGCTGCGCACCGGCACGCCCGTGCTGCGCTACCACGAGGCCTGGGCCCATTCGGACGAAGGGCGCGCGCTGTCGCTGTCGTTGCCCTTCACCGCCGACCTCGAGCACCGCGGCGATGCCGTCACCCACTACTTCGAGAACCTGCTGCCCGACAGCGCCGACATCCGGCGCCGGTTGCGGCGGCGCTTCCATGCCCGCTCGGACGCGGCGTTCGATCTGCTCACGGCCATCGGACGCGACTGCGTGGGCGCGGTGCAGCTACTCCCGCCGGGAGCCGAGCCCGAGGGCTGGAACCGCATCGACGCCGAGCCGCTGAAGGACCGCGACGTCGAGAAGCTCCTGGGGGCGGTCACGTCGGAGAGCCCCCTCGGCCAGGGTGACGACGACCACTTCCGCATCTCCATTGCCGGTGCCCAGGAGAAGACCGCACTGTTGCGCATGGGGGGCAAGTGGTACCGACCGCACGGCGCGACGCCGACGACCCACATCCTCAAGCTGCCGCTGGGCCTGGTCGGCAACATGAGGGCCGACATGACCGACTCGGTCGAGAACGAGTGGCTGTGCGCCCGGATCATGTCGGGGCTTGGCTTCGAGGTGGCGATGACGGAGATGGCCACCTTCGGCGACACGAGGGCCCTCGTCGTCACGCGCTTCGACCGGCGCTGGCAGGGGGTTGCCGCTGGCGCCGAGACGAAGACGCGCTTCAAGCCTCCGCAAGGAGCCTGGATTGCGCGCCTGCCGCAGGAAGACTTCTGCCAGGCACTGGGGGTCGCACCGGATCGCAAGTACCAGTCGGATGGCGGGCCCTCGGTGCAGGACTGCCTGCGCGTCCTCGCTGCGAGTGAGGACGCTGCTGAGGACCGCGCGGTCTTCGCGCTGGCGCAACTCGCGTTCTGGCTGATGGCCGCCACCGATGGGCACGCCAAGAACTTCTCGCTCCGGCACCGGCGGGGTGGGCGCTTCAGCCTGACGCCGCTGTACGACGTGCTGTCGGCCTGGCCGATCATCGGGGACGGCCCGAACCACATCGCCTACCCGCGAGCCAAGCTGGCGATGGCCGTCCGCGGCGAGAAGAGCCCGCATTACCGGCTGCGCGACATCCAGCCGCGCCACTGGCGGCGCCTCGCGGCGGCCTGTGGCGACGGCGTGTGGGAACGCATGAAGGCCCTGGTGGGCCATGTCGACGGCGTCCTCGACGCCGTCGGCAGCGAGCTGCCTGTGGGCTTCCCTGAGCGGACCTGGGCGCCCATCGCGGCCGGGATGCGGCGGCATGCGCAGCTGTTCCAGCACGCTGTGGGGGCCGACCCTCAATTCATGAATGAACCGGGTTAGGGAGCATCTCTCGGCGGCAGCTCGGCGAACTGCGGCAGATCATCGGTGATGTCGTGCCAAGGTGCCTTGTCGGCCACGAACACATGAAACCCTGGCTTGATGCCAGGATCGTCGTCCAGCGCGCCGAGGGGCAGCCCGTAATGCTCGGGACGGTGATCGAAGCGGCTGAGCAGGGGCGATCCGCACACCCGGCAGAAGCCGCGATGGTTCCCGGGCGAGGACTCATAGTACGTGACCAGCTCGACGCCCTGCGTCCAGCGAAAGTCCTCGGCCTTGACGCGCGCGCGGCTGCGAAACGCGGCGCCGTGCGCCTTGCGGCACATCGAGCAATGGCAATTGAGCGGGAAGGAAAGCGGCCCGACGACCTCGTAACGTACGCCACCACACAGGCAACTGCCTCGAAGCATGAGAACCCCCTGAATGCCCAGAGCCGCGCCGTGGCTCAGTACGCAGTCCCGTCCTTGTGCGTGAAGCGCCAGCCTGCGGGGCCGGCGACTGCGACGAGGTCATCGTCGGGGTAGCTCACGGTGTCGCCCGGCGTGCGATCGCCGATCTCCAGGTAGACCACCGGCTGGTCGGACTCGTTGAGAAGGTGGTGGGCGTCGCCCGAGCCCGCCCTGAAGCCCGCGCACATGCCCGGTTCCAGCCGGTGCTTGCCGGCATTGGTGACCAGGGATGGCTGCCCTTCGATGACATAGATGAACTCATCTTGCAGCGTATGGGCATGCCGAAGGGACGAACGGGCGCCTGGCGCGAGAGTGGTCAGGTTGACCCCGAATCGGGTGAGTCCGAACAGGTCTCCCAGCACGCGCTTGTCGCGCCCCGCCATCTGCGAGGCAAAGGGCTCTGGATACGCCGAGCGCGTGCTCCGCGGCGCGACCTGTGCCGCGACCAAGCTCGCAGGGGCGTGCGATTCCGTACTCATGTCTTCGTCCTCATCGGGGCTTCGGGCTGCAGCACCGCGGCCATGTCGAGTGCGCCCATGCCGCGTTCGACGGCAAGGCGAAAGTGGCGCGCCGTGACCTCGATGAGGGGCGCGTCTGTGCCCGCGGCGCGGGCCTGGTCGCGGACCAGTTCGGCGATGGTGGCCACATCCCGGATCGTCGCCTGGGCGCTGAAGTCGCCGGTGACCAGCTTGCCGAGCTTCATGCGCGACACCGCGCTGGCCATCGGGCCGGCGTCGAGAACCTCCTGGAAGATGCGCGCATCGACTCCAGCCGCGCTCGCCGACGCGAAGGACTCGGCGAGCGCCGTCACGAGCACGATCAGGTAGTGATTCACCGCGAGCTTGGTCTTCAGCGCGGCAGGCACGTCGCCACAACGCACCAGCACGCGGCACAGGGGCGCCAGCAACGGCTCCACCCGGTCGAGATCCGAGGGCGCGCCGGCCAGCATGCCCACGAGCGTGCCCTCCTGCGCCGGCACGCGCGAGCCCGAGACCGGCGCTTCGACATAGGCTCCGCCGCAGGCCCGAACATCGGCCGCCAGCCGCTCGGAGTACGCCGGCGACGTCGTTCCAAGCATCACCAGGGTGACCCCGCGCACGCGCTGCGCGAAGGCAGGCGTTGCGCGCTCGAGCACGGCATCGACGGCGTTCTCGTCGAGCAACATCAGCATCACGATCGCGCAGCGATCGAAGACGTCCGCCACACTCGCCGCACGGACCGCGCCGCGCGACACCAGCGGCCCGCACCGTTCGGAAGAACGGTTCCACACGACCAGCGATGCGCCCGCATCGAGCAGTCGTCCCGCCATGGGCATGCCCATGGTGCCCAGTCCGATGAAGCCGATGTTCATGGCGCAGGCTCGAGGTGCACGGGGCGGACGTCCCTCAGGCGGCTGCGAAGCAGGGCGATGACCTCGTCCCTGGCCTGCAGGGTGGGCGAGCCGGCCTCGTCGACGAGATGTGCGGTCAGCACGCTGTGTGGAGTCCTCACCACGTCGCGAAAGAACGGCGGGGGATCCGGATGAGCCGCCGCATCCGGCAGCACCCGACCCACGAAACGCGGACCGAGCAGCTGCCGGTAGGCATCGAAGCGTTCGGCGCGGCAATGCGCGTCGCCTGCGAAGCGGTAGGCGAGCACGTCGAGGCCGTTGCGCTGTACGCGCTCGCGAACGGCCTCGGCCTCCTCGGGCGACAGGTCGATGTGCCCCGGTGCGTCGAGGGGCAAGGAGGGTTGGGCAAGCACCGGCGCGATCACCGCAGGCTCGAGCACCATCGCCAGCGCGAAGTTGCCGGTGAAGCACATGCCCACGGCGCCGACGCCCGGGCCCCCGCACTGCGCATGCGCCTGCCTCGCCAGCGCGCGCAGCCAGCCGGTGATCGGTCGCCCGCCGCCTGCGGACAGTGCGCGGAACTCGGCGCTGATGCAGGTGCGGCGGAAGACTTCGACACCCGGCGCGGTGCGGGGCAGTGCCCCGTCTTCACCGAACAGCGAGGGCATGTACACGCGGAAGCCGGCGTCGCGCACCCAGCGCGCAAAGCGCGCGACGTCGGGCGAGATGCCGGGCATCTCGGGCATGACGATGACCGCGGGGCCGTGTCCGCTCACCAGAACGCGCTTGGCGATGCCCTCGAACTCGAAGCTGCTCAGCTCGAAGTCTGCCAAGTCATCCTTCTGCACGGGCTCATCTCCCGCGGATGCACTGTGGACCATGGCGTTCATCGCTCCAGGTGATGACGGTCCGCTCGGCTCGCGCCTGCCCAGCACGGCGGCGGGCCGCGAAGGTTCCGTGCTGCTTTCGTCCGTGGCGGCGCATAGGCTTTCGCGGCCGATTCTCGGCTCCTGGGTGCGCGGCCGGTAAGTGTCTTTCAAGACACTTTTCATGCGCGATCGGACAAGCGCATCCGCACCCGCGCTGGGCTATCTTCGGCGCATCGGAACCCCGCCCATGCCGCCCACGATGAATGACTTCGAAGTGCTGGTGCTCGAGGGCACCAACCCCACCGGCGTCTCGATGACGCGCGACATCCTCGACGCCGCGCGCTTGCTGGCGCAGCGAGCCGGCGGGCCGTTGCCCAGCGCATCGTTCCATTCGCCCTCCGGAGGCCAGGTTCGCCTGCGCGGCGGGCTCTCGGTGCTGACGCGCCCGTTCCCGCGCGCTTCCGATCGGGCGCCGGTCCTGCTGGTCCCGGGTCTGTGGGTCGAGCACCCCAGCGAACTGCGCGTACGCCTCGAGCGCGAGGACTGCCAGAAGGCCATCCGCTACATCGCACGTCGCGCGGCGGCGGGCGCGACGGTGGCGGCGACCTGCTCCGCCGTCTTCCTGATGCAGGCTGCAGGGCTGCTGCGCCATCGCCACGCCACCACGAACTGGTGGCTCGCACCGGAGCTGGCGCGGCAGGAGCCGTCGGCCCGCGTCGAGGGCAATCGAATCCTCTGCGTCGACGGAGCGGTCATCACGGCAGGCGCCGCTTTCGCCCAGGCTGACATCATGCTCTACCTGCTGCGCCAGCGTTTCGGCGCTGCCCTTGCCGACGGCGTCTGCCGAGTGTTGCTGCTGCACGAGCGCACCGAATCCGCGCAGTACGTCCTGCCGTCGATGCTGGCCAGCGGCGATGCGCTGGTCACACGGCTGACCGAGCGTGTCGAACGGGCGCTGCCGAACGTGCCCTCGGTGGCGATGCTCGCACGCGAGTTCTGCGTGTCGGAACGCACCCTGGGCCGTCACGTGCGCCAGGCCACCGGCATGGCAACCCGCACGATGATCCAGAGCATCAGGCTGCACCGGGCGCGAGCCCTGCTGCAGAACAGCCGGGCGAGCATCGACGAGGTGGCGGCCGCCGTAGGCTACGAGGACGCTACCGCGCTGCGTCGCCTGATGCGCAAGCTGGTTGGCACGACGCCCGGACGCGTGCGAGCCGCCAAGGCCATCTCGGCGCCCGCGCGTGGACGCACGACACCGCAGACGACACGTGCATGAATGCCCGTCTGTTCCTCGTCGCGAGGCGGCTCCCACCGCAGACCTGAGCCCGCGCCGCCGCCGCGGGGCTCACGCCGCCCCCTCTCGCAGCCGCTGTGCCATCAGCGATCGCACCAGCGCCAATGCGGGAGGCTCGGTGCGCCGTCGCAGGGTCACGAGCCCGAAGCGCGCCGTCGCGGCGAGCGCGGGCTGCATGTCCAGTTCGACGAGGTCGGGCGCGGCGGCCCGGATGGCCAGCAGCACGGCGTCGCTGTGGCGCGTCACCTCGACCAGGCTCGGGATCTCCTGGCAGCGCAGCGTGACGCAGGCGTCCGGGTGGGCGCGCGGACCGTAGCGTTCCACCAGCAGCCGTGCCACCTCGTCCGACAGCGGTGTGGAGGCGATCGGGTACGGCAGCAGGTCGTCGAAGACGGGCCGGCGGCGTCGCTTCGCGAGCGGGTGGCCGCGCCGGACCATGAAGGCGCCGCGCATCTCGTGCAGGAACTGCGCGTTCAGGTCCGGCGCGGGGCGCAGCGAGCGGGCGTCGACGACCAGCGCGTCCAACGTGCGCTCGCGCAAGGCCTGCACGAGCAGCTCGGTGTCCGCCCGCGCGATCTCGACGCGCAGGCGAGGGCGTTCCCTGGCCGTCTGCAGCAGCAGCGGCGTCATCAGCATCGCGCCCGGCCCCGAGCCCATGCCGATGCGCAGCAGGCCATGCTCGCTGCTGCCCGCCAGGCGCGCGCTCTCGCGCAGGTCGTCCGCCGCCAGCACCAGCTCGCGGGCGCGCTCCAGCGTGTCGCGCCCGAAGGGCGTGAGCTCGCTGTGCCGGCCCACGCGGTCGAACAGCGGCTGGCCGAGCTCGGCTTCGAGCGCGCGGATGCTGCGGCTCAGCGCCGGTTGCGTCAGGAACAGCGCCGCGGCGGACTTGCTGAACGAGCCCGTGCGGGCCAGAGAAATCAGGTGCCGCAACTGGGTGAGCGTCATGGAAAGGCTCCGGCACAGTCGTACATGAAACTCATGCTAATCCAAAGAACAATGCATTGGACTTGGGTCTTGCGGGCTCCTACATTCGCCTCGCATCGCAGCCACGGCCGCCACGGCGCGCCCTTCAAGGAGTCCTCATGTCGAAGCTCACGTTTCCCCGGACGCTGGCCGTGATGGCCGGCCTGCTGCTCGGCGCCGGCGCGGCACTCGCGCAGGCTTACCCCGCCAAGCCGGTGAATCTGATGGTTCCCTATCCCGCGGGCGGTCCGTCGGACGCGATCGCGCGCATCTTCAACCAGCCGCTCGGCAGGGAGCTCGGCCAGCAGGTGCTGGTGGAGAACCTCGGCGGCGTCAGCGGCGCGCTGGCCGCGCAGAAGGTGCTTGGCGCGCCGGCCGACGGCTACTACATCTTCCAGGGCTCGCCCAACGAGGTGATCCTCTCGCCGCTGGCCAACGCGGCGGTCAAGCTCAAGACCGAGGACTTCCGCCTCGTGCACCCGGTGGCCGACGCGGTGATGGTGTTCGTGACGCGCAAGGACCTGGGCGTCAACAGCGTGGACGAACTGATCGCGCTGGCGAGGAAGTCGGCCGACAAGCCGCTCACCTACGGCAGCGTGGGCGTCGGCTCGCTCTACCACCTGATCCTCGAGAACGTGCAGGCGCAGACCGGCATCAAGCTCGCCCACGTGCCCTACAAGGGCAATGCGCCGCTGCTGCAGGACATCGGCGGCGGCCAGGTCGACTTCGCGGTGCTCGTCTACAGCGCTGCGATGGGCGCGCTGGCCGACCAGGGCCGGCTGAAGGTCATCGGCCAGCTCGGCGCGCAGCGCTCGGACCTGCTGAAGAACGTGCCGGCCATGGGCGAGACGCAGGCGCTGAAGAACTTCTCGTACAAGATCTGGACCGGCTTCATGGTGCCCAAAGCCACGCCCGAGGACGTGGTGGTGAAGCTGCACGCCGCGATCGGCAAGACGCTGCAGGATCCGGGCGTGCGCGCGCAGTTGGCGGCGCAGACGCAGCATCCGTCGGCGCCGATGACGCTGGCCGAATCGGCGAAGTTCTTCGAGAGCGAGACCGCGCGCTACCGCGCCATCGCCCGCCAGATCAACCTGCAGCCGCAGTGAGCGCGGAGGCCGCGTGACCTACCTGCTCGATGCGCTGCAGGCCCGCGTGGGCGAGTTCATCAGCCTGCGGCGCGACCTCCACCGCCACCCCGAGCTGGCCTTCGACGAGCACCGCACCTCGGCGCTGGTGGCCGACAAGCTCGCCACCTGGGGCTACACGGTCGAGCGCGGCCTGGGCGGCACCGGCGTGGTGGGCACGCTGGTGCGCGGGAGCGGCACGCGCCGCCTCGGCCTGCGCGCCGACATGGNNGGCAAGATGCACGCCTGCGGCCACGACGGCCACACCGCGATGCTGCTGGCGGCGGCACGGCACCTGGCGGAAGAAGGCCGGTTCGACGGCACGCTCAACCTGATCTTCCAGCCGGCCGAGGAGGGCGGAGGCGGCGCGCTGCGCATGATGGCCGAGGGGCTGTTCGAGAAGCACCCGTGCGACGCCATCTTCGCGATGCACAACATGCCCGGCATCCCGCTGGGCCGGCTGGTGCTGCGCGAGGGCGCGGCGATGGCCTCGTCAGACTACGCGACGATCACGCTCACCGGCACCGGCGGCCACGGCGCACTGCCGCAGCATGCCGCCGACCCGGTGGTCGCGGCGGCCAGCCTGGTGATGGCACTGCAGACCGTCGTCTCGCGCAACGTCGATCCGCTGCAGGCCGCGGTGGTGACGGTGGGTGCGCTCAACGCCGGGCGCGCCAACAACGTCATCCCGGCCACGGCCACGCTGGAGCTCAGCGTGCGCGCGCTCGACCGCGACGTGCGCGCGCTGCTGGAGCGGCGCATCAAGGCGCTGGCGGCGACGCACGCCCAGAGCTTCGGCGTCACGGCGCAGGTCGACTGGCGCAGCGGCTACGCGGTGCTGGTGAACACGCCCGCGGAAACCGCCTTCGCGCGCGAGGTGGCGCTGGAACTGCTGGGGCCGGAGCGCGTCACGCTGCAGGGCCCGCCGCTGACCGGCAGCGAAGACTTCGCCTTCATGCTCGAGCGCGTGCCGGGCTCCTACCTGTTCATCGGCAACGGCGACGCACCCGGCACCTGCATGGTCCACCACCCCGGCTACGACTTCGCCGACGAGAACATCGCGGTCGGCAGCGCCTTCTGGGTGCGGCTGGCCGAGCGCTTCCTGCGTGCGGAGGAGACGAACCCGCGAACCTAGAATCTCACCTCCGCAGGAGAGTGCCGGGCGCCCGCCCGGCCCCCGAAGGCGCAAACTCCCATGAACGCTCAGGGTCCGTACTGCACATCTCGAACGCCGTCTGGAGAGCCGTCACGCACGTGACGCACCGAAGGAGCAAGGCCCGCGCCGATGGCAAGGGCCGAATCTCTCAGGTACCGAGGACAGGGGGAGCGGCAAGCGCGCGTTTCGACGCGCGTCCAACCCGTCCTTTCGGAGTCTTGCCATGAACGTGGTGGTTCTCGGCGCCGGCCTGCTCGGCGTCACCTCGGCCTACTTCCTGCGCCAGCAGGGTCACGACGTGACCGTCATCGACCGCCAGGCCTCGCCGGCGGCGGAGACCAGCTTCGCCAACGGCGGCCAGATCTCGGTGAGCCACGCGGAGCCCTGGGCCAACCCGGGCGCGCCGCTGAAGGTGCTCAAGTGGCTGGGCCAGGAGGATGCGCCGCTGCTGTTCCGCCTGCGCGCCGACATGCGCCAGTGGCTGTGGGGCCTGCAGTTCCTGCGCGAGTGCACGCCGGCGCGCACGCGCCACAACATCGCGCAGATCGTGCGCCTGGGCACCTACAGCCGCGAGACGCTGCAGCAGCTGCGCCGCGAGCGCGGCATCGCCTACGACGAGCGCAGCCAAGGCATCCTGCACTTCTACACGAGCCAGAAGGAGTTCGACGCCGCCGAGGCGCCGGCCGCGCAGATGCGCGAGCTCGGCTGCGACCGGCGCGTGATCTCGGCCGACGAGGCGGTGCGCCTCGAGCCGGCGCTGCGCCACATCCGGCCCGCGCTGGCCGGCGCCACCTACACCGCCGAGGACGAGTCGGGCGACGCGAACCGCTTCGCGCGCGAGCTGGTCAGGCGCTGCGAGGCGGACGGCGTGCAGTTCCTGATGAGCCACACCGTCACCGCGCTGCGCGAGGCCGGCGGCGAGATCGACCACGTCGAGGCCACCGACGCCGAGGGACGCTTCCAGCGCATCCGCGCCGATGCCTACGTGCTGGCGATGGGCAGCCTGTCGCCACTGTATGCCAAGCCGCTCGGCATCGCGCTGCCGATCTATCCGGCCAAGGGCTACTCGGTGACCATGCCGGTGAAGGATGCCTCGATGGCGCACCAGGTCTCGCTCACCGACGACGAGTACAAGCTCGTGTTCTCGCGCCTGACCGGCCCGAACGGCGACCGGCTGCGCATCGCCGGCACGGCCGAGCTCAACGGCTACGACCGCGACCTGAACCGCGTGCGCTGCGAGGCCATCGTGCGGCGCGTGGAGCAGCTCTTCCCCGGCGCCGGCGACGCGAGCCAGGCGCAGTTCTGGACCGGCCTGCGCCCGGCCACGCCGAGCAACGTGCCGATCATCGGCCGCTCGAAGCTGCGCAACCTGTTCCTCAACACCGGCCACGGCACGCTGGGCTGGACGCATTCCTGCGGCTCGGGCAAGAGCATCGCGGAGCTGATGAGCGGCGAGACGCCCGCGCTGGCGTTCGGCTTCCTCGGCGCCGCCGCGAACAGCGTCGGCGGCTACCTGGCCGGGTGCGTGCCGGGCGCGGGCGGACTGAACGCCGCCGCGATGCTCGCCCAGCCGCGCGGCGCCTACCTGCTCCTCGGCGTCGAGCCCGAGCTCGACGCGTACAACCCGCAGCAGGCGCTCGCCGCGCTGCGCGCCGAACCGCTGTACCGCAAGCTCGGGCTGGTCGGCGGCCGATGGCTGGTGCGCCCCGACTTCGCGCGACTGCTCGGGCTGCTCGCGCTCGGCGTGGTGCTGGCGCTGGCCATCTGGCTGGCCTGAGCAGCGCCCTGGAGGGATCACGTGACCTGGCTCAACCGCATTTCCAGCTTTATCGCGCGTTACAAGGGCCTGCCGGTCTTCGTGGCCGTCGCCCTGGTGTTGCTGAACTTTGTGCTCCAGTTCTGGGACCTGGGCTGGGTGACCGACCTGAATGTCTTCCTGCACCTGGGGGTGGCGGTGGGCCTGATCGGCCTGCTGCTGGGGGAAGCGTTGGGGTGACGCTGGCGCGGTTAGCCGCGCCGGCCCAGCTCGCGCCGCGAGCGGATCAACCCAGACCAGTCCTAGCCGCGCCGGCCCAGCTCGCGCCGCAAGCCTGCTGGCGCGACCGTTAGCCGCGCCGGCCCAGCTCGCGCCGCGAGCGGATCAACCCAGACCAGTCCTAGCCGCGCCGGCCCAGCTCGCGCCGCATCTCCCGCTCGGCATCGCGCTTGGCGATCGTGGCGCGCTTGTCGTAGTCCTTCTTGCCGCGCGCCAGCGCGATCTCCAGCTTGGCGCGCCCCTTCAGCAGGTATAACCTGGTGGGGATGAGGGTGTAGCCCTTCTGCTGCACCTGTTCCCCCAGCTTGCGGAGCTCCTTTCTGTGCAACAGCAGCCGGCGCGGCCGCAAGGGGTCGTGGTTGAACTGCGCGGCGGGATCGTAGGTGGCGATGTGGGCGTTAAGCAGCGTGGCCTGGCCATTTTCGATGCGCACGTAGGCTTCTTTGATCTGGGCCCTGCCGGCCCGGATGGATTTGATCTCGGTGCCCACCAGCGCCAGGCCGGCCTCGAAGCGCTCCTCGAGGAAGTAATCGTGCGCGGCCTTGCGGTTGGTGGCCACGATCTTCGGAGAGTCGTCTTTGTCTTTCGGCATGGTCGATCTAGCAGAAGGTCGCGCCTGAAAGGTCGCGCCTGAAAGGTCGCGCCTGAAAGGCGCTCTTACGGGTTCTGAGACAGATATTCTACCGCCTGGGCCAGCTCGGCGTCGGCGCCATCGGTGGAGGGCGCCACCTCGATGGTCGGCGGCAGGCCGACGCGGTCCAGTTGCCGGCGCGTCGGCGTGAACCAGAGATTGGCCGTGATGTGCAGGCTGGAGCCGTCCGAGAGCGCGAAGACGTACTGGACCGAGCCCTTGCCAAAGGTTTTCTGGCCGATCAGGGGGGCGCGGCCGCGATCCAGCAGGGCGCCGGCCAGGATCTCGGCGGCGCTGGCCGTGCCGCCGTTCACCAGCACGGCCAGGGGCGCATCGCTCCTGCCCGCCTATCGCGGGCCGCAGCCGCTCTTCTGGCAACTGCGCGACGGCGCGCCGACCGGGGCCACCGTCCACTACCTGGACGAGGGGCTGGACACGGGCGACATCGCCGCGCAGACGGCCGTGACCCTAGCCGACGGCCTGGCCGGCCCCGACGCCGAGCGGCAGTTGGCCCTGGCCGGGCTGGGGCTGCTGCGCGGCGTGTTGGACGAGCTGGCCGCCGGCGTCGTCCGGCGGCAGCCGCAAGGCCCCGGCAGCTACCAGCCCGCGCCAACTGACGATGATTTCGCCCTGTCTACCACCTGGCCGGCGCGGCGGGCGTTTAACTTCATGCGCGGCACGGCCGATTGGGGCAAGCCCTACCGCGTCGCGGTCAACGGCCGCGACGAGTGGCTGGCCGCGGCCGACGACTGGCGCGACGTAGAACTCGACCGGCCCAGCGTGCGCCATGGGCGGCACATCATCCTCCGCTTCTCGCCGGGGGTGCTGTACGCTGTCTTGGCCAGGCGACCTTAGGCTATCACGCGTGGGAGACCTTGCGGTTCGGATTCTGTGAGCCATCCATTTCGTCTCTGCCTTCTGTGTCTTGGCGTCGGTTTGGCCGCGGTCGCCTCCGCGCTGTGGGCCAAGGCATTGGCCGGCGCACCGGCAACCCCTGCGCCCACCATCCTCCTCGATAGCGTCCTCTACGACGGCTACGCCCTGGACGACGCCGACGAGGCCGTGCGCCTGGTCAACGCCGGGACGACAGCCGTCGACCTGGGCGGCTGGCAACTGAGCGATGGGGCGACGGCGGCGACCCTGCCCGAGGGCACGACACTGGCCGCCGGGGCCGCCCTGTGGCTGGCCCGCGACGCCACCGCCTTCCGCTTCCAATTCGGCTACGCGCCCGATCTGCAACTGGCCCCCTGGCCCGGCTACAGCAACAGCGGCGATGAGGTGGTGTTGCTCGACGCCGCCGGGGCCACGGCCGATGCCCTCGTCTATCTGGCGGGCGACACGGGCCGCGCCGGCTGGGCCGGCCCGGCGCTGGCCCCCTATCGCGTGGCCGCCCTCTTCGCTGCCGAGGGGCAAATCCTCTTCCGGCGGCGCGACGAGGCCAACGGCCGCCCGACGGCGGACAGCGACACCGCCGCCGATTGGGCGCAGCACACCGCCGACCCGGTGGCCGGGCGCAAGGTG
>JRYJ01000212.1_pt1 | contig 14932 bp, 13 predicted proteins | sample 235371 | NCBI WGS metagenome assembly JRYJ01 (sample SAMN03074219, study PRJNA261477) | activated sludge metagenome | biome: Wastewater Treatment Plant; feature: Wastewater; material: Activated sludge; isolation source: activated biomass of a wastewater treatment plant treating hydrocarbon... ... | reverse complement strand
TACGCCGCCTGGCTGTTCAAGATCCGGCCCACCGATGCCGGCCAGCTCAACACCCTGCTCGACGCCGCGGCCTATACCAAGGTAGCCGAAGAAGAGCAGCACTGACGCGCCCCGATCGGACGACTCCGTATCATGCCTTTCATACCCCATACCGCCGAGGACGTTGCCGCGATGCTCGCGAGCATCGGCGTTGAATCCATAGACGCCCTGTTTGACGAGATCCCGGCCGCCCTGCTCGCTGCCGAGCCGGCACAGCCTGCTGAGGCGCTGAACGAACTGGCGGTCACCCGCCTGATGCAGGAACGGGCCGAGGCGGATGGCCGCTGGCTCAGTTTCCTGGGCGGCGGCGCCTACGAACACCACGTCCCTGCCGCCGTCTGGCAAATCGTCACCCGCGGCGAGTTCTACACTGCCTACACCCCGTACCAAGCCGAGGCCAGCCAGGGCACGCTGCAATTGCTCTACGAATGGCAGACGATGATCGCTTCGCTGACGGCGATGGATGTGGGCAACGCCAGCCTCTACGACGGCGCCACGGCGCTCGCCGAGGCGGTGCTGATGGCGGTTCGCGCCGGCAAGGGTAGTGCCCGCCGCGTCCTCGTCCCGGTGACGGTTCATCCGCTCTACCGCGACGCGCTGCGGGCCATCGTCGGTGGCCAGGGCATCGAGGTGGTCGAGGGGCCCTACTCGCCCGAAACCGGTACCACGCTGAGCACGAGCCTCGAATCCCGTGTCGCGGGCGGCATCGCGGCGCTGGTGATCCCCCAGCCTAACTACTTCGGCCAGCTCGAAGACGTCCATGCCCTCACCGATTGGGCCCACGCCCACGGCGCGCTGGCTATCGGCCTGTGTAACTTGCTCGCCCTGGCGCTGCTGGCACCGCCTGGCGAGTGGGGCGCGGCCGGCGCCGACATCGCCTGCGGCGACGCCCAGCCCTTCGGTATTCCGCTGTCCGGCGGCGGACCCTATCTGGGCTACCTCGCCTGCAAATCGGCCTTGGTGCGGCAGATGCCGGGGCGTATCGTCGGCCGCACCGTCGATCTGGAGGGCAAGCCTGGTTTCACGCTGACGCTCCAGGCACGTGAGCAGCATATCCGGCGCTCCAAGGCGACTTCCAATATCTGCACCAACCAGGGGCTCATGGTGACGGCGGCGACCATCTATCTCGCACTCACCGGCGCCCAGGGACTCGAGCGCATCGCCGCGATGAGCCACGGCAATGCCCGCCGGCTGCGCGAGACCCTGGCGCTGCTGCCGGGCGTATCGCCGATATTCGGCGGCCCGTTTTTCCACGAGATGGTACTACGGCTACCGCGACCGGTCGCACCCGTGCTGGAGGCATTGCGCGAGCAGGGAATACTCGGCGGCATCAGCCTCGCGGAGGACTACCCGGAGCTGGGCGAGGCGCTTCTCGTATGTGCCACGGAAACGAAAACCGATGCTGACCTGCGGCGTTACGCCAACGCCCTAGCCGGCGTGTTGCGAGGCTGAACATGCTTATTTTCGAGCGTTCCCGACCCGGTCGGGTCAATGCCCAGCAAGCGCCCGCCGAGGTCGCGCCCATCGACGATCTGCCGCAGGCGCTCAAGCGCCGGTCGCGGCCGCTGCTGCCGGAGGTCTCCGAACTGGATGCCGTGCGCCACTACACCCGGCTGTCCCAGCGCAACTTCGCCATCGACACGCACTTCTATCCCCTCGGATCGTGCACCATGAAGTACAACCCGCGGGCGTCCAATGCGCTTGCCATGCTGCCCCAGTTCTTGGCGCGGCATCCGCTGGCACCGGAGGTCACCGGCCAGGGCTTCCTCGGCTGCCTGTACGAGTTGCAGGAGATCCTGGCCGAGGTCACCGGCATGGCGGGCATGAGCTTGACCGCCATGGCCGGCGCCCAAGGCGAGTTCGCCGGCGTAGCTATGATCCGCGCCTACCACTTGGCGCGCGGCGACACGGCGCGCAGGGAGATCATCGTTCCCGATGCCGCCCACGGCACCAACCCGGCCACGGCAACCATGTGCGGGTATACCGTGCGGGAGATCCCGACGGACCGGGACGGCAACGTGGACATCTCGGCGCTACGCGAAGCCGTTGGGCCGCAGACAGCCGGGCTGATGCTGACCAACCCGTCGACGCTGGGCGTGTTCGAGAAAACGATCCAGGAAATCCAGAGCATCGTGCATGCGGCCGGCGGACTGACCTACTACGACGGCGCCAATCTCAATGCCATCCTCGGCAAGGTACGCCCCGGGGACATGGGCTTCGATGTCATCCACCTCAACCTGCACAAGACCTTCTCTACGCCCCACGGCGGCGGCGGTCCGGGTGCCGGGGCGGTGGGTGTGGCCGAACGCCTGCTGCCCTTCCTGCCCGTGCCCATGGTCGGTCTGGAAGACGGACGCTACCGCTGGTTCACGCAGAAGGACCGGCCCCAAAGCATCGGGCGTTTGTCCGCCTTCATGGGCAATGCCGGCGTGTTGTTGCGCGCCTATGTCTATGCGCGCCTGCTCGGCCGCCTCGGCATGACCCGGGTGGCGGAGTATTCAACGCTCAACGCCAACTACCTGATGGCGGAGCTGGCGAACGCCGGTTTCCAGCCCGCCTTCCCGCAGCGCCGCGCCAGTCACGAATTCATCATCACCCTGAAGCCACTCAAGGACGAAACGGGCGTCACCGCCATGGATGTTGCCAAGCGCCTGCTCGACAAGGGCTTCCACGCCCCCACTACCTACTTCCCGCTGCTCGTACCGGAGTGCCTGCTGATCGAGCCGACGGAAACGGAGTCGAAGGAAACGCTGGATGCCTTCGTTGCCGCGATGAGGGAAATCGCCGAGGAGGCACGGTCGGATCCGGAACTCGTGAAGAAGGCGCCCCACAGCCTGCCGGTGCGCCGGCTCGACGACGTCAAGGCAGCGCGGGAGCTCGATCTGGCTTGGCGCGGCTGACGCGCACGCCGCAGCGGCGCGTCAGGACGCCGACGTGGCCAGCATCGCTTGCAACTCCTCGGCGATGGCGGCGCATTGCTGCTCCGCGCTGTCGATCAGGGCGTGGGCGCCCGCGGCATCGCCGCCACGGGCCAGGGCTTCCAACTCCTGGCAGAGCCGCACCAGCGCCTTGGCGCCGACGTTTGCCACCATCCCTTTTAGGGCATGCGCGGCCTCGAACAGGGCGTGCGCGTCGGCCGCCGTCGCCGCCTGACGCAATCGGGCAATGTGCGGCGACGTGTCCTCCATCACGGCACGCATGACCGCTTCAAAATATTCGCCCAGTTCGCTGCGCAGCCGCTCGACAACGCCGGCGTCGATGCCGGACTGCACGGGTACGTCCGGTGCCAGCGCACACCCGGGAGGATCTTCGGCCGGCGCATCGCCCGACGGTACGCCGGCGCGTACCCAACGCACCAGCATCCCCTCCAGTTCCGCCCGCTTGAACGGCTTGCTCAGGTAATCGTCCATACCGGCATCCAGACAACGCTGCCGGTCGGCGTCCATGGCATTGGCAGTCAGGGCAACGATAGGCACGCGGGCGCCGGTTCCGGCCTCGCGCTCGCGGATGCGTCGCGTGGCATCGAGGCCGCTCAACACCGGCATCTGCATGTCCATGAATACCAAGTCGAAGCGGCCGCCTGCCACCATGGTCGCCGCCTGCTCGCCGTTCTCCGCCACCCGCACCCGGTGGCCGAGCTTGCGCAGCATACGCGCGGCGAGATCCCGATTGACCGGGTTGTCTTCGGCCAGCAGGATGTCCAGCACACGAATGCTCGACGTTGCCGCGCCGGTGTCGGCCGGCTTGCCACGCCCGGCGGGCAGCGCGAGGGCGGCCAGCCCCGTCCGAATCTCCGCCTCGGATACCGGTCTATTCAGCCGCGCCGCGATTCCTGCCTCGCGCCAGCGCTCACCCCCGATTCGCATGCCGATGGGCGCGAGGAGCACCACCTCCGGCTGCGCAGGCTGCGTCGCCGCACGAATCCGGGTGGCAAGCGCCACGGCGTCCGGCTCTCCCAGTCCCGCGTCCAGCACGACGATGTGGAACGCGCAATCCCGCCGGGCCGCCGCATCGAGGATGGGCACGATCTCCTCGGCGCAGCCTACCCCCTGCGCCTGCATGCCCCAGGCATTGAGCCAGTGGCACAGCTGACGACGCGTTGCCTCGCGGCGTTCGGCCACTAGCACACGAACGCCGGCGAGTACCGCCGGCACGGGCGTGCTTGAATCGGACGCGCCGGTCTGGCCGAGGCGCACCGTGAAGTGGAAGGTACTGCCGACACCGGGTTCGCTCTCGACTGCGATACGACCGCCCATCGCCTCGACCAGGCGCTCGGATATGGTCAATCCCAGCCCCGTGCCGCCGAATTCCCGTGTCGCATCAGCGTCGGCCTGGACAAAGGATTCGAATATCCGCCGCACGTGATGGCGGGCGATACCGATGCCGGTATCGCGCACGGCGAAGTGAATCCAGGCCGCTTCCTCCGTAAGAGCAATGCTTTCGACGCTGACCTCGATCTCGCCCTGGCGGGTGAATTTGATGGCATTGCTAACCAGATTGACCACGACTTGGCGCAGCTTGCCGGGATCCCCGAGCAGGCGCTCCGGTAGCCCCGTCGCCACGCCCCAGTGCATCTCGAGCCCCTTCTGATAGGCGCGCAGCGCCAGCGGTTTGAGCGTTTCACGCAGCAACTCCCTCAGCCCGAACTCGACGCTGGCCAGGTCGAGTCGCCCCGCTTCGATGCGAGAAAAATCGAGAATGTCGTTGATGATGCCGAGCAGACTTTCGCCGGAATCGCGGGCAACCTGCAGAAGCTCGCGCTGCTCCACTTCCAGATTCGTGTCCAGGACCAGCTCGGTCATGCCCAGCACGGCGTTGAGAGGTGTGCGGATTTCATGGCTCATGTTGGCAAGGAAGGCGCTCTTCGCCTTCGACGCGGCCTCGGCCGCCTCCTTGGCGGCTTGCAGCGACTGCTCCATGTGCTTGCGTTCACTGACATCGGCGTTGGTGCCGACCATGCGCACGGCGCGCCCCTCGGCGTCCCACTGCACTACCTTGCCGTGGCTCTGGATCCAGATCCAACTGCCATCGGGCCGGCGCACGCGATGCACGGTTCGGAAACAATCCCGTTCGCCCTTCACCGTGGCGACGAATTCCGTCTGCACCGCGGCGACGTCGTCCGGATGGACCAGTCCCAGCAAGCTCTCGATATCGGTGCGTGTCGGCCAGGCCGGCTGGCCCAGGATGGCCTGCCAACGCTCGGATAGATAGACCTGTCCGGTGACAAGATCGGCGTCCCAGAGCACCTGCCCGGACGCTTCCAGGGCAAGCTCCAGTCGCGTCTGATTGCGCGCCAGGGCCTCGTTCGCTTCGCGCAGCTCGCGCGTGCGCCGGGCGACGAGTATTTCGGCACTCAGGGCATTGATGGCGGATTTGCGCAAGGGTCCGTTCCTTCGAACTCGGGCTGTGAAGCCGGGCGGCCGCAGCCCCGTCACGATTGCAGTGATGGCTCGACGATTTATCGGACGCCCCGGCACGGACTTGAATCCAGCGCGCCGTCTGCCCGGGGCACCTTTCGCATGCTCGTGGCGCCAACTGTTATCATGCTGCGAGTCAGCAGCCGCGGATGGGAGCCACCATGCCAGTGTATTGCCTCGGATCGCGCCGGCCGGAATTCCGGGGCGAGTACTGGATCGCCGATTCGGCCACGGTCATCGGCTCCGTCCTGCTGCATGAGAACGCCAGCATTTGGTACAACGCGATCGTGCGGGGCGACACTGAGCTGATTACGATCGGCGCAAACACCAACATCCAGGACGGATCGGTGCTGCATGCCGACCCCGGCGTGCCGCTCAACATCGGCGCCAATGTCACCGTCGGCCACATGGCGATGATCCACGGCTGCACCATCGGCGACGGATCGCTGATCGGCATCAAATCCGTCATCCTCAACCACGCCGTCATCGGCAGGCACTGCCTCATCGGCGCCAACACGCTGATACCGGAAGGCAAGGAGATTCCCGACGGCAGTCTCGTCGTCGGCTCGCCCGGCAAGGTGGTTCGTTCGCTCGGTGAGGAGGAAATCGCCCGGCTGGCCCGCAGCGCCGAGAACTACGTCGCCAACTGGAAGCGGCACCGGCGCGAGCTGCAGCCGCTGTCGCCCGGCTGAAGACGCACCGCCCCGGCGCGGCGCCTCAGATCACGCCCTTGTGGGCGAGTTCGGCCAGTTCGCCCTCGTCCATGGCGAGAATCCCCTGCAGCACCTCGCGGGTATGTTGTCCCAGGGTGGGAGGCGCCGCGCGGTAGGCGACCGGCGTCGCCGAGAGCCGGATTGGATTCGCCACCTGCGGCACGGTGCCTGAAAGGGGATGGGGCACGTCGACACGGACGCCGCGCGCTTGCACCTGCGGATCCGAGAAGACCTGCTCCAGATCGTTGATGGGCCCGCAAGGAATATCCGCCGCATCCAGAGCCGCCAGCCAGTCCTTTACACCCCGCCGCAGCATGATCTCCGCCAGTAGCGGCACGAGCACAGTGCGGTTCGTTACGCGGGCGCTGTTGGTGGCAAAGCGGGGATCGGCAGCCAACTCGCCGCATCCGGCCACCTCGCAGAAGCGGCGGAACTGCGCGTCATTGCCGACAGCGACGATGATCTGGCCGTCCCTGCAGCCGAACACCTGGTAAGGAACGATGTTGGCGTGGGCGTTGCCCCAGCGCCGGGGCAGCTTGCCCGACACGAGGTAGTTGGACGCGATGTTGCCGAGCATCGCTACCTGCACGTCCAGCAGCGCCAGATCCACGTGCTGGCCCTGGCCCGACACCTCGCGGTGCGCCAAGGCCGCAAGCACGCCGACGGCGGCATACATCCCAGTCATGAGGTCAGCGACGGCAACGCCCACCTTTTGCGGCCCGCCGCCGGGAAATCCGTCGCGCTCGCCCGTAATGCTCATCAGCCCGCCCATCCCCTGAATGATGAAGTCATAGCCGGCCCGTTCGGCATAGGGGCCGGACTGGCCGAAGCCGGTGATGGAGCAGTAGATGAGCCGCGGATTGACCGCCCGCAGCGAGTCGTAGTCGAGGCCGTAGCGGCGCAGGGAGCCAACCTTGTAGTTCTCCAGCAGAATGTCGCTGCCCGCCGCCAGTCGTCGGACGATCTCCTGCCCTTCCGGCGTAGCGATGTCGACGGCTACCGACTTCTTGGCCCGGTTGGCACAGAGATAGTATGCCGACTCCCCTGTCGCCCGACCGTCCCGGTCATTGAGGTAGGGCGGTCCCCAGCTACGCGTGTCGTCGCCGCTACCGGGGCGCTCGATCTTGATCACCTCGGCGCCAAGATCGGCCAGCGCCTGGGACGCCCACGGTCCGGCCAGCACGCGGGAGAGATCGAGCACGCGAACATGGGACAACGCTCCGGTCATGGCGAATTCCCCTCGCTACAGAAAACCGGAATTCTGCCGTGAAAACCAGCACAGGACACCCATTGCCCCGTGCTCTGGGAAAAGTGAACACGGCGTGAAGATTCTGCGACACACAGGCGCAAGAATGAGCAATCGCACGAGGACTTGGACCGATGAATGACTGGACATCCTTTCTGTTTACCGGTAGCAACGTGCTGCCCGTCTACATGGTCGCGGTCAATGAAGATGCGCTCACCCTGGCCCTCCTCGTCTATGTCGTGCTCATGCTGGCCGCCATGTTCGCCGGCCTGAGCGACGAGAGCTCGCCAGCGCGCAGCGCCGCCGCGAGGCAGTGTAAAGACCCTCGCAACAGCGACGAGTCCTGACAATCGCGCAAACGGATTTCCGTCCGCGCTCTTGCCCTCACTGCAGCTTCAGGGGCTGAAAGTAGCCAGTCAGCTCCAGATAGCCACGCCCGACAGTCTGGCCGGTGCGCGACGCCGTTACCGCGCCTTCCCAGTAGACGGCGCCGGTGCTCGCCCGGCTGTCCAGCTCCTGATCATCCATGAGCGGCACCAGATCGATTCGCAGATCGGCCGCCTGCACCGCCATGGCGACGGGATACAGCGTGCCGGTACGCGGCGAGCGCCAGTGGCGCCGCGGCGCGAACCGGATGTCTTCAGGCCCGAGCGCACGCACCTTCCCGTCCCGGCCGCGCAGGGAACCGCCCGCCCAGAAGCGGCCGCCGTGGCGGTCGCGGATCTGGAACGCCATGAGCGCCGAGCCATCGTCGAAATTGATGCCGGCCCAGTCCCAGCCCGAGGCCTCTCGCGCCAGGTAGGCGCTGGACCACTCGTGATCGAGCCACGCCACGCCCTTGACTGGCAGGGCACGTCCGCCGCGGCTGAGCGTACCGCTCACCACGATCTGCGGCCGGCTGTAGTAATAGCTTGCCTGTTCCGGCCGCGGGCCCTTGCGGCTGACACCGTCCCTGCCCTGAAGCAGCACACCCCCCGCCGGCGCGAACTCGAAATCGAGCGCGAATTCCCGGGCCGCGATCTTCGCCAAATAGCTGCCGCGGGGTAAGCGCACAAAAGACCAGTCGTCGATCCGGACGTCGGTGTCCTGGCGCGACGCCTCAGCCAAGCCGAACCCGACCCGGGCCGAGCGCTGATCGTGGAGCAGCCGCCCGACGGTCGGATCGCTCACGGCAGCATGGGCGAAGAGCAGTTGGTTGGGCGCGAAACGGCCGGGATTGCCCTGATCGAGTTCCGGGCGAGAGCGGAAGAACGTAACCTGAAAGCCGAGTGTCTTGTCTCCTTCGGCGTCCAGCCAACCGGTCACGTACCACCACTCGGTGCGGAAGTCGGGATGCGCCCCGTGGTCGCGCGGGAAGCTCAGGGCGTGTCCCGGTACGACGGCGGGATAGTCGGGCGGCGCCGCGCTGGCTGAGGTAAAGGCGACGAAGACCGCCAGGCCGCGGCCAAGTGCCCGCCGCAAGAGCCGCGCCCTCACCAGTCCTCCCGCACGGCGCGCACCGCCTGCACCGACATCGCCCGCCGACCGCTCACCACCGCGGCAAGCGCGGCGGCCGCCACGAGCACCGTCGCCACGATCGCCAACAGCCCCCAAGGCATATGCACGCCCATGGTCCAGTGGAAAGACTGGGGATTGACGACGTGGATCAGGATCAGCGCCACGACCCAGCCCAGAATCAGGCCCGTCGCCACGCCAAGCGCCGCCAGCAATGCTCCCTCGATGGCGAGCATCGCGCCGATCTGGCGGCGTGTGACGCCGATGTGGCGCAGCATGCCGAACTCCCGCGAACGCGCCAGGGACTGTCCGCCGAAGCTGGCGGCGATACCGAACAGGCCGATGACGATGGCAACGGCCTCGAGCAGATAGGTGACGGCGAAGCTGCGGTCGAAGATCCTCAGGCTGACGGTGCGGATCTCGCCCGGTTCAGCAAACTCGATGCGCTCGCCGCCGTCGATGCGCTCGCGCAGCCGCGCCGCCGCCCGCGCCGCGCCCGTGTCGCGATCGAGCCACAGGGCCGCCTCGTTGACCCTGGCATCGCCGGTCAGGCGTCGATAGTCCTCCTGGCGCATCACCACCGCGCCGTGCTGACGGGCATAGTCACGCCAGACCCCGGCCACCATGACGTCCACCGAACGGCCGGCGAGCGGCAGGCGGACGCGCCGCCCTGTGCCGAAACCGTACAGATCCACCATGGCCTCGCTGACCCAGACCGGCGGCGGATCGTCCGGCTGAGGCATAACCGGCGCACCCACCAGCGGCAGGCGCGCGCCCGGACTCGCGGCGTCGATGGCGCGGACGATCAGCGTCACCGGCGGACGCAGCGGGTCGAGAGCGAGGTGGGTCGAGCGCTGGAACTCGACGCGCGCCACGCCGGGTGTGGCCGCGATGACGGTCTGCACCTCGGGGCCGAGGTAGGCCGTATCGCCCACCGGGCCGGCACGCATGTACAGGTCGGCAGGCAGCACAATGCCGAGCCAATGATCCACCGAGGTGCGAAAGCTCGCCACCATGATGGCCATCGCCACCATCAGGCTGAAGCTGGCGAGAATGCCGCCCAGGGCGATGGACGCCCGCCCCGGTGCACCAGCGAGTTGGTTCACTGCGAGGTAGGGTGCGGCACGCCCGCCGGATGGCAGCAGCGCGAACAAGACATGCGATACCCACGGCATGAGCATGATGCCGCCGATCAATAGCAGAGCGATGGCAACGTAGCCGAACAATGGCAGACCGTCGACCGGCCCCGCCTGGGTCAGCGCCAAGCCCGCAGCGACCGTCGCCAGCCCGCCCCAGGGCGAGCGCAGCCGCGCCAGCGCTACCTCTTCGTCACCGGCCTTCAAGGCTTGCGCCGGCCGCGCCCGAGCCGCCTCCCAGGCCGGCGCCAGACTGCCCGCCAGTGCCGCCGCCAGGCCCAGCGCGCCGAACACCAGCGCCATCGCCGGATCGAAGCGCACTGTCGGCTGCACGCCGGCAAAGAAACCGCCGCCCAGATCGGCACCGGCATGGGCAAGAACGAGCGATGTGGCGGCGAAGCCGAGCACGAGCCCGAGCGCCGAGCCGACTAGACCCTGCACCAACCCCTCCGCGAGCAGACCCCGCAGTACGCCGGCGCGGGTAACGCCGAGCACGCGCAACAGCGCGATCTGCGCGCGTCGCCGCACCACCGACAGGGCCTGCGTGGAAAAGACGAGGAAGGAGCCGGTGAACAGCGCCACCAGCGCCAGCACGTTCAGATTCACCCGATAGGCGCGCGACAGGTTGGAGGTGCGGCGCACGTTGTCCTCCGGCGTCGTCACCGCCACGCCGGCCGGCAGCACGCCGCGCACGGCATCCGCGAACGCATCGGGCGCGACACCGGCTCGCAGCTTGATGTCCAGCCGGTGTAGCACGCCAAGGCGATCGAAACGCCATTGGGCAGCGCCGATGTCCATCACACCGATGCGCAACCCCTCGCCTGCGGCCGGAACGGTGCCGGCGACGTCGAGGCGAACCTCGTCCAGACCGACCTGCACCGCGAGTGTGTCGCCGGCCTTCAGACCCAGCCAGGACATGGCCGCCGGCGAGAGGAACAGCGCGTTCGGATCGAGGACACGCAGCCGGTCCGAACCGTCCTCCGGCAAACCAATCAGGCTGGGCTGGACGGCGGCGGCGCGGAAGACGTCTATGCCGAGGATCTTGAGCGGCTCGCGCTGGTCCGGCAGCCGCGCGTCCACCTCCACGACAGGACTGACAGCCGCCACCTCGGGCGAGGTCGCGATGCGCGGATAGAGCATCTCGTCGAATCCGGCGCGCGGCCCACGAATTTCCACATCGGCGTTGCCCATGAGCGAGCGCACCGCCTGGGAGAACTCGTCGAGCGCCGCGTGGTTGATGAGATGCACCGCATAACCCATCGCCACGCCTATGGCAATGGCAAGCACGCCGATCAGGGCACGACCGGGATGGCTGCCCAACTCGCCTAGCAACAGGACCGCGGGCGGGAACTCACGCGGACGCATCTCTCCTCTCCGCCCGACGTTCGCCCACGGCCGGACGCAAGCCCTGGGCCGTCAGCAGCAAGACACGATCGGCCGTGGCGGCTGCCAGCGACGAATGGGTGACGAGCACCCCTGCGGCGCCATTGCCCTTCACCTGCTCCCGCAGCACGCGTAGGACCTGGACTGCCGATTCCGGGTCGAGGTTTCCCGTCGGCTCGTCGGCCAGCACCAGCCGGGGCCGATGGACAACGGCGCGGGCGATGGCCACGCGCTGCTGCTCGCCGCCCGAAAGCTCCCGCGGCGCGCTGTCCCCCCGCCCCGCCAGTCCGACCGCCTCAAGCATCGCCGCGACGCGCCGGCGCGCCTCATCGTGCGCGACGCCGTTCAGCAGCAGCGGCAGGACGACGTTCTGCGCCACACTCAGATGCGGCAGGATGTGGAAGGCCTGGAACACGAATCCCATCTTCCACCGCCGCAGCGCCGTGGCGGCATCGTCGTCCATGCTGGCGAGATCGGAGCCGTCGAAACGGATGCTGCCGGCGTCAGGCCGGTCCAGCCCGGCGATGAGGTTGAGCAGGGTTGACTTACCGACCCCGGACTCGCCCATCACCGCGACATACTCGCCGGCGGAAAGCGCCAAATCGATGCCGGCCAGCACGGTGCGCGGGCGAGCGCCCTGAAAGCTCTTGGCTACCTGGGAAATTATCAGCAAGTCTCTGAGTTCCAGCGCCGCCCGCAGTCGCTCACGCGTCTGTCGCGGCGCTGCCTTCCGGCGCCGGCGTCGCCAGCCGCGCCACGAGCAGTTTGTCGATGCGGTTGCGATCCATGTCCATCACCTCGAAGCGGAAGCCGGACTGGTGGAAATGGTCGGCGGGTACCGGCACCCGCCCCAGCACGTGTCATGACGAAGCCGCCGAGGGTGTGGAAGCTGCGCTCCGCCTCGCCCGGCAGATCCTCATCCAGGCCCAGTCGGGCCTTGAGCCGCTCCATGGGGATGGCGCCATCCACCAGCCAGGAGCCGTCGTCCCTGCGCACCATGTCCTGCTCCTCGAGGGTGGCGGGCAGTTCCATCTCGCCGACGATGGCGGTAAGCACGTCGGTCAGGGTCACCAGCCCCTGCAGTTCGCCGTACTCGTCCACCACCAGGGCGAACTTGCCCCGGCTGCGGCGGAAGTGCTCCAGCAGATGGGTGGCGCTCACCGATTCCGGCAGATAGGCCGGGGGCACCATGGCCTGCTCGATGCTCGCAGCGCTGATCGCCTGCCCGGCCAGCCCCTGGCGCAGCAGGGCCGTACTCTCCACCACCCCCACCACCTGGTCCGCACCGCCCCGGCACACCACCAGCCGGGTGTGGGGCGTGGCGGCCACGGTGTCGTGGAGCGCCGCATCCGGCTCCTCCAGGTCCAGCAGGCTGATGTCCTTGCGCGGCGTCATGATGGCGCCGATCTGCAGTTCGTCCAGGCGCAGCACGTTGGAGACGATGGCCTGCTCCGCTTCGTGGAACACGCCGGCCTCGGCGCCCTGTTCCATCAGCACCTTGATCTCGTCGTCCGTGACCGGTGGTTCCACCGAGCGGCGGGCGCCCACCAGCCGCAGGATCAGGTCGCAGGAGCCGGAGAGCAACACCACCAGCGGATGCCCCAGCCGCGCCAGCCCCTGCATGGGCCGGGCGACAAAGGCGGCCAGCCGCTCCGGCGCCAGCAGGGCCAGGCGCTTGGGCACCAGTTCCCCCACCACCACCGAGAAGTAGGTCAGCAACACCACCGTCACCGTCAGTGCGATGCCCTGGGCGTAGTCCGCCAGCGGCGGAAAGGCGCTCAGCCAAGCGGACAGCGGATCGGCGATGGCGGCCTCGCCCACCGCGCCGCTGAGAATGCCGACGGTGGTAATGCCCACCTGGATGGTGGAGAGGAAGGCGGAGGGCTCATGTTGCAGGGCCAGCGCAGCGGCGGCGCCGCTGCTGCCTTCGTCCTCCATGTTCTGCAGCCGGGCCTTGCGGGCCGAGACCACCGCCATTTCGGACAGGGCGAACACACCATTGAGCAGGATCAGCAACAGAATCAGTACAACGTCCATGCGGAAGCGGCCCGGGCATGGGGGCCGGCGGAATGCGGGGGAACAGTCATTCTATGCCATCCCGGCCGGGCGCTGAGCGGGCAACAAGGCAGTGTTTGCGCCGCTCAGGCCGGGTCCGGGCAGGGTTTTGCGCCGGGTGCGGCCTCCTGATGCAGGCAGGCTTCCGCATTCTGGCCCGCCAGCCGGGCCACGGTGGCCGGATGGAGCCCGAGCCAGGCGTCCACCGCCTCCGGGTCGAAACCAGCCACGCGCTGACCCGCCGCCTCCATGAGCGGGCGGCGGATCAGCAGGGGCTCGGCCAGCATCATGGCCAGGGCCTCCGCCTCGCCCAAGGCCTCGGGCACCACCTCGCCGCTTTTCACCCGGGGCGCGGCCCGGTTGAACCACTGGGCCACCGGCTGCTGGCCGAAGAAGGGACGCAGGGTATCCGCGGTCCACGGCTCGGCGAGCAGGTTGCGGGCGTCCACCTGGTGGCCGGCGGCGGCCAGCCAGGCTTTTTGCCGGCTGTTGTTGCCGCAGCCGGGCTTCTCGAAAAAGATCACATAGGCCATGGGGTCGGGTCTCCAGCAGGCGATTCAGGTCTCAGGCAGCGCGGCGCCGGGCGGGGCGCAGCAGGCGCAGGCATTCCAGGGTGGCGGCCATGTCCAGGGCGGAATAATCGTCCAGGGAGCGCAACTCCGGGTCCGCCCCGGCGGCCAGCAGGGTGGCCACCAGCCCCGCCTTGCCGGCGGAAGCGGCGTACATGAGGCAGGTGGCGCCATTGTCGTTCTGCCGGTTGACGGGCACGCCGGCGTCGATGAGACGTTGCACCAGGGCGCTGTCGCCCTGCACGCAGGCCACCCACAAGGCGTTGTTGCCGTCCCCGTTGCAGGCGTCCAGGGGCACCCGGGCGGCCAGCAGGGCCGCCACCAGGTCGGCACGCCCCAGGCGGCAGGCGTGCATGAGCGGCGTCGCCCGGTTGGCGATGCGCGGGTCGGCCGCGGCCGGCGCGTTGCTGGATGGCGTCAACGTCGCCTCGCTGGCGCTGATGGCGGCCGTCACCCTGCGGCTGGGGGAAAGCGCGCTGGTTGATCCGCTGACGTGGGGCCTGGCGCTGGCGGCCGGCGGCCTGCTGCTGCGGTTTCGCGTCAACGCCACCTGGCTGGTGCTGGGCGGCGCGGCCATCGGCCTGCTGGCCGGCGTCTTCGGCCGGCGTTAGCTCTTGGCCTGGCCGCGGAACTCGGCGTCGGTGGCGGCGGCCGGCTGCGAGGGGGCGCCGGCTTTTTGCAGCGCGCGCTGCAGCTGCCAGAGGATGAAGCGCACGCGCAACGCCATAGCGCGGGCGATATTCCACAGCACGCGCGTGCCCAGCTCCGCGTCTTCATCCACCAGCGCCAGCAACTGGTCGCGCTCGAGCACCAGCACGTCGCGCGCGCCCAGCGCGGCCAGGTGCCAGGCCACCGAGCAGCCGATGACGCCGGCGCCGAT